>Ga0187783_10000642_pt1 | contig 25374 bp, 25 predicted proteins | sample 1015_SJ02_MP02_2_FD_132471 | JGI IMG/M metagenome (GOLD analysis project Ga0187783, IMG submission 132471) | Tropical peat soil microbial communities from peatlands in Department of Meta, Colombia - 1015_SJ02_MP02_20_MG | ecosystem: Environmental > Terrestrial > Soil > Wetlands > Peat | place...
CAGCAGCAGGAGATGATGAAGCTCTACCAGGAGCACGGGGTCAACCCGTTCGCCTCCTGCCTACCGCTGCTGCTGCAGCTGCCGGTGTTCATCTCGCTGTTCTACATGCTGCGCACCGATCTGAAGCTCGACATCTGCGGCCCGGCGCTGCACAGGTACTTCCACGTGCCGCCCGGCCAGCCGATCCCAGCCAAGGAGCTGGCGGCGACAGGCTGCAACCAGGTCGCCCCCGGCTCGGCGAAATTCCTCTTCATCCCCGACATCACGGCGAAGGCGACCGGCATCGTGCTGATCGTCTTGATCCTCATGTACGTCGGGTCCCAGGTCGCCTCCACGCTCGTCGCCACCGCCACGGCGGACCCCAACCAGCGCCGCCTGGTGCTGCTGCTGCCGCTCGTGTTCGTCGCGATCCTCTACCGCTACCCGGCCGGGCTGCTCGTCTACTGGATCACGTCCAACACGTGGACGATCGGACAGCAGCTGCTGATAAGGCGCCACATGGGCGCCGCGCCGGCCGCGCCCGGGGGCGGCGCCCGGGGTGGCCCCGGTACGGGGCCCTCTCCCAACGGCAAGCCCGATGCTCCGCGCGGCAAACCCTCTCCCCAGCCGGCGCTGGCGGGGGTCGGCAGCGGCGGCGGGACGCCGAGCACGCCCCCGCGCCCACCGCGCAAGAAGAAGAAAAGATCCGGGAGAAGGCGATGAGCGACGATCTGGTCGATGACCTCGCGCTCGATGAGGACGAGATCGAGCCGGCCGAGATGCTGGAGGAGCTGCTCGAGGAGATCGTCGATGGGCTCGGCCTCGACGCGCAGATCGAGGTCGAGGAGCGCGAGAGCGTCCTCAGCGCACGCGTGGTCGGCGACGACGTCGGGCTGTTCATCGGCAGGCGCGGCCAGACGATCGACGCGGTCCAGCACCTCGCTCAGCGGATCGTTTTTCCCGAGGGGCCGTCCTCGATGCGCGTGTCGATCGACGCCGACGGGTACCGCCAGCGGCGTGCAGAGGTCCTCCAGGCCGAGGCGGATGGCGCCGCCGAGCAGGCGCTGCGCTCCGGTCGCGCCGTCGAGCTCGCCCCCATGCCCGCGTCCGAGCGGCGGATCGTGCATGAGCACCTCCGCGACCACGGGGGCGTCGAGACGCACAGCGAGGGCGAAGAGCCCGGGCGCTACCTGATCGTCTCGCCGCTGCGCCGCTGACTGGGCCAGGCGACCACGCCGCTCGGTGGTGTTTCATGTTTTTCTTCACGGTGAAACACCCTGGAGACGACACAGGCAGTTACCCGCCGCTCACCGACGTTGAGCGAGGGGTCATCGCCGGCGTGCTCCTCGGCGAGGGGCATTTCGGCGGCGACGGCAAGCAACCACAGATCACGCTGCGGATGCATGTGCGCCACGAGGTGCTGTTTCGTTGGCTGCAGCAGCGTTTTCCGCGAGCCCGCCTATACGGTCCTTACAACCATGACGGGCGTCGCTACTACCAATGGATGGCGCGCGGAGCGGCGCTCGCGGAGGATGTGCTGCCGGTCGTCGAAGCGGTGGTGACCGACGAAGTCGATTCCCACGTTGCGGCGAGAATACGTGAGATGCGTCACAAGTATGCCGACTTCTTCGCGCGTTATGACCGATGACGCTCTGCTCGCGACGCTCAAGGGGTTCGCCGGTGGGTTGGACGCGTCTCAGCTCGCTCAGCTAGCTTGCCTTCTGGAGCTGCTCGAGATCGACGAGCACGCTCCCACCGCCGTGCGGGCGGCCGGCGAGGCGGCTGACGTGCATCTCGCCGATTCGCTCGTCGCGCTCGAGCTGGAACCGGTGCGCGAGGCGCGAATGATCGCGGACGTCGGGTCCGGCGCCGGCTTTCCGGGCCTCGTGCTCGCGGTCGCGCTGCCCGAGGCACGCGTCAGCCTGCTCGACAGCCAGCGCCGCAAGTGTCAGTTCATCGAACGGGCGCGGACGCGGGCGGGCATCACCAACGCCCGGGCGGTTTGCACGCGCGTGGAGGAATGGGATGAGGGCGCCGGGCGCCAGGACCTCGTCCTGGCCCGGGCGCTCGCGCCGCAGCCGGTGGTGCTCGAGTACGCCGCGCCGCTACTGCGCGAAGGTGGAGCTCTTCTGGATTGGCGCGGCCGGCGCCTGCCAGACGAGGAGCGCGCTGCCCGCGAGGCCGCGGCGCAGCTCGGACTGGAGCGTGCGGAGATCAGGGCGGTCGAGCCGTTCGCCGGGGCGCGCGACCGCCATCTCCACCTTTACGTGAAGGTGGGCCACACCCCGCCTCGCTTCCCGCGGCGTCCCGGCGCCGCGCTGAAGCGTCCACTCGACGGCGCCCGCCGGAGGGGAGGGTGAGGGCCGGGTCGCGCGGGCTGGGGCGTAGCCGCCACGGCTGAGCTAAGCGGGGATGCCCGGTCACATGCAGCCGGGGTCTGACCGCCGACGCCGCTAGCTTGCGCCATTGTGGCCAAGGTCTACGCGATCGCCAACCAGAAGGGCGGCGTGGGCAAGACCACGACGGCCTTGAACGTGGGTGCGTGCATCGCCGAGGCCGGATACGACACGCTGCTCGTCGACGCCGACCCGCAGTCCAACGCGACCGTGGGCCTGGGCACGCCTCGCACCCACGCGCCGGGGCTCTACGAGGTGCTCGCCGGCGAGGCGCAAGCGGCGGACGCGCTCACCGCCACGGGCGTGGCCCGCCTCGATCTGCTGCCGGCGGGTGCAGGGCTGGCCGGTGCGAACGTCGAGCTGCCGCGGATCGAGGGCTTCGAGCAGATGTTGCGCGAGCGCCTGGCGCCTCTGCGCGATCGCTATGAGTACATCCTGCTCGATTGCCCGCCGTCGCTGGGGCCCCTGACGGTGAGCGCGCTGGTAGCGGCCGAGGGCGTGATCGTGCCGGTGCAGACGGAGTACTTCGCGCTGGAGGGTCTGGCCGGGCTGCTCGACACGCTCGCGCTCGTGCAGCGCGAGCTGAACCCGCGCCTGACGGTCGTGGGTATGCTGCTGACGATGCACGACGGGCGCACGCGCCTGGGGCAGGACGTGGAGCGCGAGGTCAGGGAGCACTTCCCCGAGCTCGTGTTCGACACGGTGATCCCGCGCAATGTGCGCGTCGGCGAGGCGCCCAGCTACGGTCTGCCCGTGACCCACCACGATCCCCACAGCGCCGGCGCCGAGGCCTACTTCCAGCTGGCAGCGGAGCTGGCCGCGCGATGAGCGCCGCGCGGCGTGGCATCGGCCGCGGGCTGGAGGCGATCCTGGCGGTCTCGGGCGGGGCCGGGGACGCGCCCGAGCAGCAGCTGCGCGAGCTGCCGATCGAGCTGATCTCACCCAATCCTCGCCAGCCGCGCAGGCGCTTTGACGAGCAGGCGCTGGCCGCCCTCGCCGGGTCGCTGGGCGAGCGGGGCATGCTCCAGCCCGTGCTCGTGCGCCCGCGCCCCGGCGGCCGCTACGAGCTGGTGGCGGGCGAGCGCCGCTGGCGCGCCGCCCGGCTAGCGGGCCTGGAGTCGGTCACGGCGCTCGTGCGCCCGCGCGAGGACGCCGATGCGCTCGAGCTCGCGCTGATCGAGAACATGGCGCGCGAGGACCTCAACCCGATCGAGGAGGCGCGCGCGTGCGCCGCGCTCGTCGAGGAGCTCGGCCTCACGCGCGAGGACGTCGGTCGGCGGGTGGGGCGCGGCCGGGTGGCCGTGAGCAACCTGATTCGCCTGCTCGACCTGCCCGATGAGACGATCGAGCTCGTCGCGCAGGGCGCCCTCTCCGAGGGCCACGGGCGGGCGCTGCTGCTGGCCGAGGACCACGGGGCGCGCAAGAGCCTGGCTCGCTCGGCCGCGCGCGAGGGTTGGTCGGTGCGCACGCTCGAAGCCCGCGCGCGCGAGGCCAACTCGGCCCCGGTACGCGCGGGCGCCAAACGCGCCCGCGTCGCGGGCCACCCCGATCAGCAACAGGCTGCCAGCGAGATCGCCGACGCGCTCGGTTCGGCGCTCGGCGTCGAGGTGCGCGTGCATCCCGCGCGCGCCGGCCGCTACCGTGCCGAGCTGTCGTTCGACGACCTCGAGCAGGCGCTCGAGCTGGCCCGCCGCCTACGGCTGCGCGCCGTGGCTTGACGTCAGGCCGCGCCCGCGCCCCCTCGTGGCGATCCTCATACGCGAAGCGACGGTAAGATCGCGCCAGGCGGGCGATTAGCTCAGTCGGTCAGAGCGCTTCTCTGATAAGGAAGAGGTCCCTGGTTCGAGTCCAGGATCGCCCATTGGTCGGCGCGAGTTCGCCAGCGCTGGCTATCTGAGGGGCTGGGGAGCCCGTACATGCGCCGCCTCTCGTGTCAGCGTGCGCCGGACGACGCTGACCCGCAGGGGGATCTGATCGAGCGCCAAGGCCTGATTGGTGTAGTCGGCGACCAATGCCTGGACCGCTGCGCGCCCGTCGCGCTCGAGCAGGCAATCGACCAGATAGGAACGGCCCGTCCCGGTCGCGGGCTGGTCGATGACATATATGACGCCGCGCATGTGTCGAGCGCACAGTGCCCGCTCGCCGCCGGACACGGAGTAGCGTGCGAGCTGCTCGTTGGGAGTCACTGTGGACGTCTCGTGAATCGCGCCTGGGCTAACCGAGGGCTCCGAACGGGTAACTCACTGAAATCGGAGACTTGCGTCGAGCTAGCGCAAGGGTCAGATGAGACACATCTGGTCAAGAACCGCACACAAGTCGTCATCTCGACCCCCCAATGGTGCACTGAGGACCCCGGATTTCGGTTAATTATGGATATCAGTACATGGGGAGCGGGTGGTAGGCCAATATGGTGGAACGGGCTGCCAAAATGCGGCCAAGTTGGCCCATTCGGGCCCGGGCGGCGCTTTGCCGGGGGGTAAATCGGGCAGTGCGTGAACTGTGATCAGATCACTAGCCCAATCCGGATCGATCCTCGCGCCGGGCCAGGGGTCGCAACCCCCAACACACGGAATCCGGGGTCCGGGGACTCATGGGCGGCTCCCCTGATAAGGAAGAGGTCCGTGGTTCGAGCCCGGGATCGCCGATCGCGAGAGTGCGTCCTCGGCCTGGTTGTGCGCTATGGCTTCGGATTACCGAAGGCGTCTGTACGAGTGGAGGAGCGCCCAAGGATCCTATCCCAGAGGCCGCGCTTGGCCGTCGGCACGACAGCAGGCTCGCGAGGATCGGACGGCTCGTTGGCGGGAGTCGAGGGGGTTATCTCGACAGCTTCCGAGTCCTTTGTCTCGCCGACCGGCGCCGCGTCCCGCGCCGAGCTCAAGAGCAAGTGCCTGGCGGCGGCGTCCTCCTCAGCCTCGATCAATTCATCTTCGCTGAGCGCTGGAGCATCCACGACTTCGCTGGCCCGCGCCAGGTCCTCGGCCCTGACATAGATGTCAGCACCGCCTTTCCCGCGTCGATACTCGGCGAGGGGCGGCAAACAATTCGCCCGAATGCCCGACGCGGCAAGCTCGCCCACGATCATGGCCGCCTCCGGACGGTGCTGGCCCTCGTCAGGCGCTTGAACGACTGGTGTGGCTCGCGATCGTGGTCGGTCATGTGGGTGTAAGTGATGAACGCGGACGACTCGCCCGCGTAGATGGGGCGCGGGCTGCTGCCCAAACCCACCCGGATCGCGCCTAATCCGGCCCTATCTATGTGGCGTGCCGGGAGTCGGAATCCCCGATAAACGCAGGCAGTCCGGGCCTCGGCACTCGGCGGGCGGCTCGCCCGATAAGGAAGAGGTCCCTGGTTCGAGTCCAGGATCGCCCATCACGCAGACACCCTGCAAACACAATGCTCCGGTCGTGAGGCGATTCATAAGCGCGCGGGCCCGCACGATGCACTCGGGGCTTGCGCCGCAGAGCTCGTGTAGGAGGCTTGTGCATCGGCACCCACCTACGCTTCAGGCTTAAGGTGCCACGGACGATACTCTACGCGAGCGACGAACGATCGCGAGCGATAGGTATGGCACGTACCCCCGGCGTCAGCTTTGAAAAGGTGATCGAGCTAACTGAGGCGGCGCTCGCCGAGGTCAATCACGTTGCGATGCAGCAGCTTCGGTGCGGCGCAGAGATCTCGACGAATGTCGAGGCCGCAGAGCGCGATCTACGTGGTGCTCTGCGGCAGCTCGTGCTCGCCGAGCGAGGGACCGCCCCACGCGTCGATAGCAAGAGCCACGAGCCGCCCGCCTGACCCGGTCGGTTTAGCATCCTCCGGCCGGTCAACTGAGGCGGTGACGATCCAGGCCTGTGGCAGACTCCGCCTGTGTTCGAGCTTGGCGAGCGACCAGGCTCGCCCCGGCGACGTCGACCAGGCGTGCGCCGGCGCTGAGCGGCTGGCCGAGGAACGGAGCTACGCGGTGTCGGAGGAGAACGTGGCGGTCGTGCGCCGCCGGGTCACCCGAGACAGGAGATTTCCAAGCGCAACAACACAGCCAGCAGCTCCTGGCGATAACGCGCCCCCGGGGCCAGGAGGAGGAAGGTACCCGGGGGCGCCCCAACTCACTCCGTGCGGGCACGCAGCTTAGGGGACGAGCCGGAGGCGTTCTACCGGTGGGTCAGAAGTTTCAGGTTGCGGTTGACCGGGGAGGCGCGGAGTATTCCCGGCAAGGACAACCCTAGGGCGCCCGTGCGGAATCCGAGTTTTGGACTCCTACACCCGATCTCGCGTAGCCGGCTGGGTGTATGCGCCCTACCCTCTTGACCGGACCCCGTTCATTGGTCCACCTGCTGTGAGAGTCGGCGCGGCTCGTGTCGCGATCTTATTCCCAACAATCACGAGAACCAGCTGCCGCGGGTTTGCGCACGAGGCGCTGTCCACTCGCCGGAGCATCGCGACCGGATCTTCGACCTCTTGCTCGATCGCGTGGCCTGACCCCACGCCATCGTGCAGATGCCGCTCCGGTTTCTACCATTGGCGTGGAGTAGGGAAATGGAACCACAGAGCACGAGTCCCCTGCGCGCGGCGCTTGAGCCCGCCGCTCTGAGAGCGGCGCTGGTACCTCGCCGACCGGTCTTCGGGGATCCCTGGGATTCCCCGGTCGACATGTTCGCGTGCTTCGTGGCGGTGAGCTGTGTGGAGCCATTCCTTCTGTGGTGTGGCGGTGAACTGATGAGTTCGATCTTTGGCTTCAGCTCCCGGTGGCTGCTCGGCCCGTTCCTGGCCGCATCGCTCGTTGGAGCTGCTGGTTTCATGACGATCGTCGGGCGCGAGCGAACCAGCCTTTCGGTGGATGTCTTGGCCATCGCCGCCTGGCTTGTGCTCGGCCTGATCGTCGCGCCTATCCTTGGATTGGCGATCTCAAGTGGGGCCGCGATCACTGGCTACGCGGTCTTACTGATCGCGATCCTGGTGTACGTTCTTCGCTTCGGCCGTCGCCGGACTGCGTTTCTCCGTACCTTGAGCTGGCCGGTGACCTGGAGCCTGCTGGCCCTGTTCTTCGCCTTCAGCGCCTACGAACTGCTTCTGTTTCCCTAAGCGGGGAACGTCAGTGCCAGCACGAGCGCGCGAACGCCCCACCGCGAATCGAAGCTCGCATGGCTCCTCGTTTCGAGTCCGTAGCGACCAGCCGGCCGCATTGCGAATCACTTGCCGATCGTCACCTTCAGCACGGCCGAGCCGAGGCCCGGACGGCCGCTGTCGCCGGCCCACTGGGCCACGAACACGGACGACTTGGTGATGTGCCAGGTGGTCGCGAAGCTGCCGCCGTTGGCGCCGGCGACGACCTGCTGTTCCTGCCACGGCCCGCCCGCGAGGTTGCGCCGGGAGACGACGATGGTCTCGCCGCCGACCGCCCCGGTGAGGGTGCCGGTCACTCGCACCGAGTAGTGGGCCGCGCGAAGCCTGCGCTTGGTGAACGTCCGCCGCCCGGTTGTGAGGGAAAGCGCCTGCCGTGCGCCGGTGACTTCCCCGCCGGTGGTGGTGGCGAAGAAAAGGCGGTCGAGCGGTTGATTGCTAACCGACGTGCCATCGAGAAGGGCGGCCGCGTCGAGGCCGCTGCTCGCCACGAGGCCGCCGTAGGGAAGCGTGCCGATACTGATCTCCTGCGGATGCCAGGTAGCGCCGCCGTTGGTCGTGCGCAGCACGTAGACGTCGTTCGTGTCGGTGCCAAACTGGCGGATGCTCATGAACCCTTCGGCGGACGTGGCGAATGCGAGCTGAACCCCTTCGCCGCCACCGACGGAGAGGATTTCGCTCCAGGTGCTGCCTGCGTTGGAGGTGCTCCACAGCCGCCCTTCGGTGTCGAGTAGGAGGCCACGGGACGCGCTCGTGAACGCCACGCTGCGGATGGACACGCCGGGCTTGGCCGGGATGCGGCGGCCGTGGCTCCGTGAGGCACGGCGCTGCAGGGGCACCTTCAGCGCCGTCCATCTGGCGCCTTCGTCGGTGGAGCGCAGCAGCGTGTGGCGGCCGCGGCCAAACGCGAACACCGTTGCGCCGGCGAGGTCATAGTCAGACAGCTGCGCGCTCGCCACAGCGCCGGCGACCGGTTCGAAGGGCCCGCCGGAGACCGCCCTGAACACGCCGACCGGGCCGATGAGCAGCGCGCTGTTGCCGATGGCTGCCACCGCCTTGGCCGGTGCGGTCGTTCCGGGATTCAGCGTCTGCCAGCTCGCGCCCCCGTTGCTCGTGCGTTGGAGGCCGCCGTGGACGTCCAGCGCGTAGCCGAGCGTGGGCGTAGCGAAGGCGACGTCGACCAGTTCCTGAGAGGTCTGCGTCGAGAGCACCCGCCAGCTCTGTCCGCCGTTCGTGGAGATGGCCACATCGCCGTCGGCCCCCGGGGCGAGCAGCAGCCCGTCCGGGCCCAAGCGCAGGCGGGAATACTGCCCGCCGACGTCGGCGCTGCCGGAGGTGAACGTGGCGCCCCCGTCGGCCGAGAGGACGGTCGCCCCGCTCTCGCCGACGGCCACGATCTGGGATGGGCTGGCGTAGGCGGCACTGTAGATGAACGAGCTGGACGTCGTCTTGACGGCGTCGGTTTCGCCCCCGTTGGAGGTCTCGACGAGCTGGTCGCCGCCGCTCACAGCGAGGATGCACGTGGTGGCGCTCGAGCAGTCGATCGAGCTGAACGAGTTGCCGGCGGCGATCGGCTCTCGTTCCCATTTTTGCCCTCCGTCGGTCGTCCGGATGAGCGTTTCCGGGCCGATCGCGTAGGCGTTGTTTTCATCGACGAAGTGCACCGAGCTCACGCGGCTGCCCCCGGGCAGGCTCACCGGCGTCCAGGAGACGCCGCCGTCGGGCGTCATGTACGCGGAGCTGACCTGGCTGTTTGGGTCGCTCACGAAGGCGATCCCCACCGTCGGACTGAGGAAGTGGACGTCCGTGCCGACGAGGCCTCCACCGCCGCTCGAGGCGGCGGTGCCGGGAATGCCGGTCCTACGCGAGAAAGTTTCCCCACCGTCTTCTGTCACCTCGACGGCGCCGTTCTCCAGCAGCAGGAAGCCGACCTTGGGCGAGACGAAGCTGAATGCGGCCACCGGTTCGGGGCATTTGGATTCGGCGACGTTGAAGATGCGGCGGAAAACCTGGCCGTCGTCTTCTGAGATCCGCGTGACACAGCCGCCGGCTCCGCCGAGGACGACGGTCCTCGAGCTGAGCACCTGCACGCGTTCCAGGTTGGCCGTCGTCCCGGTGGTCAGGCCGGTCCACGACTGGCCGGCGTTGGATGTCTCGAGGGCTGTGCCACCGTAGCCGACCGCGTAGCCGGTGCCGCCCGCGAAGGCGATGGAGGTGAGCGTGCGTCCCTGCGGCGTCGGGTTCGCCCAAGCCCACCCGGACTTGCTGACGTTCACGTTTGCGCTGCCGCTCGGCGCGAGCACGACCGCGGTCGCGAGGCCGGCAATCACAGCACACAATCCCGTGCGGCGCAGGCTGAAGCTGTCCAACGGAGCTGGCATGTGTCCCCCTATTGCTGATGGTCTGCGGCCGCGTCTGTAGCGGTCGTTTACTCGGCGGGCCACCGGCTGGGCTGGATGTGTCGGCTGGCCCCGATGTGTCCGCCATAACATTCGGCGAGACCGCAAGTTGCGCCGATCGGCCGCTCCAAGGGTGCGACTCCCCTTTACGCCTTCAAGGCGCCGCAATTTTTCGCAGGTTCCCGCATGTCGCTGTCAACCGCGGTTGCCCAGGTGCCCCCTGCCTCAGCGACCAGTGAAACGCGGTGTCCTGCGTTCGGCGGTCGCCCGGACGCCCTCCCTGAAATCGTCGGTCGCGAACAAGGGTGTCTGCTTGGCGCGCTCGCGCTCGGTCGCGGCTTGCACGAGAGCAGGGAGGTCGCCGCGCATCGTCTGGCGGATCGACCGCACGGCAAGAGGTGCACTGGCGGCGATCTCGCACGCGAGCGCGTGCGCCCCGCTGCGCAACTCGTCGTCGTCGGCCAGGCGGTCGCAGAGGCCGAGCGCGTACGCCTCCTCGCCCTTGACGCGCCGACCGGTGTAGAGCAGCTCGAGCGCCGCCTGCACGCCGACGGCCGCAGGAAGCGTGACCGTCAAGCCGAAGCCGTGGTGGATCCCAAGGCGCGCGAAGTTCGCGGCGAAACGGGAGGAGGGACTCGCCACGCGGAAGTCGGCCGACAGCGCGAGCCCCAGGCCCCCGCCGATCGCGGCGCCCTGGATTGCTGCGACCACCGGCGTCGCGGCGGCGAAGAGCCGCACCGCCTGTGCGTAGAGCGCCTGCCCGCCCGCATCGCGCGTGCCGGTGAAGTTCGCGCCTGCACAGAAGTGCCGCCCGGTCGAGCAAAGCAGGATCGCCCGGCACGCGGGGTTGTCATCGAGTGCCGCGTACGCATCCGCGAGCGCGGCTATCAGCTCGACGTCGAAGTGGTTGTGCGGCGGGCGATCGAACTCGACGCTCGCGACGTGATCCTCGTCCACGCGCACCGTCAATCCCTCCATCACAGGCTCTCCAGGAACTCGCGCACGATGCGATTGAACTGCACGGGCTGGTCCATGTTCGCCGCATGGCCGGCATTCTCGATGGTCACCCTGCGGGCGTCGGGGATGCGTTGAGCCATGGCGTCCGCCGCCGGCAGGAAGCGATCGTCGTCCGCGCCGACCACGATCAACGTAGGCACGGCGATCGTGCCCAGTGATTCGAACGCCTCCCCGTCGCGCTGGGTGAGGATGGCACGCGCCGCGGCAGCGAGCCCGGCCGCGCCGGCCGCGTGGTCTGCGGCTGCCGTCTCGGCGCCGGGACGCAGTGCGTCCAGGCCGCGGGCCTCGAGGTCCTCGGCCAGTCCGACCGACCATGCATTCCACGCTTCCCGTGCGGCGCTGTTGCGAAAGCCCGGGCCGGCGTCCACGACCAGCAGAGCAGCCGCTCGCTGGGGGTGGCGCGCGCAGAAGAGCAGCGAGAGGAATCCGCCCAGCGACATCCCGCCGATCACCGCGCGTGGGGCGCCGAGCACGTCGACGAGCTCGAGCATGTCCGCGACGCAGCGGTCCTGCGAGAGCTCACCGGGTCCGAGCATGCTCGCGCCATGGCCGGGCAGGTCCCACGTGAGCACCTGGCGGTCGACGGCGAGGGGGTCCAGGTTGGGCGCCCACATCGCCTGGCTGGCGCCGAAGCCATGCGTGAGCAGTACCGGCGCTTGCGCGGTCGGTCGTCCGTGGATGGCGTAGGCGATGTCGGGCATCAAACGCTCACGACCCTGGAACCACCAGTGATCGCGGGGTAGAGGACATCCGCGCCGGCGCGCGCAATGCCCGCGCCAAGCCTGGTGCTCCAGTGGTGCTCGTCACCGTACTCCGAGCGCCACGCCCAGAGCCGGCGCGTGAGCTGGCCCAGCGGATGCTCGCGCGTGGTGCCGCGCGCCCCCAGCACCTGGTGGGCCGCTCGTCCCGCGCTCAGCGCCGCGCGGTTGGTAAGCAGCTTGCCCGCAGCGACCTCGAACCCGCCTGGGTGAGACGCTGTGACACCGGCGGCCACACCGGCCAGCGCAGCCTGCTGGGCGATCGTGACGAGGTGTTGCTGAACCGCCTGGAAGGAACCGATCGGGCGCCCGAACTGGCGGCGATCGCCTGCGTGCCGGACAGCGATCTCGTACACGCGATCGAGCGCTCCGGCCATGAGCGCGATGCGCGTCAAAGCGCCGCGCATGAAGAGCGCGCCGGCGTCCACGCCCGGGCCGGTGCGTGCGACGTCACCGTCAAACACCACCGTGTCGCGCGTGTCACCGGCGAGATTCACGTGCGACTGGATCGTGACGGCCGCGCGGTCGACCACCAGGACGCGTCCATCATGAAGGACGGCGATCTGAGCTGCATCGCGTGCCCAGGGCACCCGATGCGCGGTTCCGCTCACCCGGCCGTCCCGCAGCACGACCCTGTCGCGGGCGTTTCCCGGCGCAACTGTTACCTCTGCTCCTTGCCCGCTCAGCCCCGCCTGCGCGAGCAGCCACTCCCCGAGCAGGACCGTCTCCGCGGCCCGGTCCGGTCCCCGCTCGCGCAGCACCGCCAGAGCATGCGCAGCCGTCATGCGCGTAGCGCCCTCGCCGCGACCGAACGCAGGATCTCGTTCGTCCCGCCGCGAATCGTGAACGACGGCGCTCCCAGGATCGCCGCTGCGAGCAGCCGCTCGAACAGCGAGTCCGCGGCTGGATCGGGATCGTCGGGTACCAGCCGCCAGATCGCGTCGAGCACCTCCTGCTCAAAGCGCGTTCCCAGCTCCTTGACGAGCGCCGCCTCGGCAGCCGGTGCTCGGCCGGCGTCGAGCAGGCGCGCGACCGAGAGCGACAGCGCACGAATCCCCCACCAGCCGGCGACCGCCTCCCCGAGCGCAGCCTGCGCGCGCGTGTCGCGGGCGCCGTGCTCGCGCAGGTACTGCTCGACCACCAGGTAGGTCGACAGCCACCGCTCGGGCCCGGCGCGCTCGTAGGCAAGCTCGGAGGTGTTCTGCTCCCAGCCCGCTCCAACCGCGCCAATCACGAGCTCGTCCGCAACGAACGCGTCATCGAGGACGACTTCGTTGAAGAACTCACTGCCGTCCAGATATGCGATCGGTCGCGCGCTGACGCCGGGTGCGCGCAGATCGACGATCACCTGCGTCAACCCCTTGCGCCGATCGTCCTCGTCGCTCGTCCGGCACAGCACCACGCACCAGTCGTTCTCGTGTGCCCCGCCGGTCCAGAGCTTTGTCCCGCTCACGCGCCATCCGCGATCCGCGCGCGTCGCGCGCGTCTGAACGGCGGCCAGGTCGCTGCCCGCCTCGGGCTCGCTCATGCCGATAGAGAACGACACCTCGCCGCCACTGATCATCGGCAGGAACCGCTCGCGCTGGGCCGCCGTGCCATAGCGCATCAGCAGCGGTCCGGTCTGACGATCTGCGACCCAGTGATAGCGAACGGGCGCCCCCCAGCGCAACAGCTCCTCGACCACGATGAAACGGTCAACGGCGCCGCGCTCCGCGCCTCCGTACCGACGCGGCAAGGACATGCCAAGCCAACCGCGAGCCGCGAGCGCGCGGGAGAAGTTCTTGTCGCGACCCGCCGCCATGCCCAGCCCGGGAGCGAAGCTTCCGCGCGGCAACTCGGTCTCGAGGAACTCCCGCACCTCCGCCTGCAGCGCTAGCTCAGCCTCGCTCAGCTCGCTCGGCGCGAAGTGCAGCATGGCGTCAGACGATACGGATGAGCCGCTGGTGAAAGCGACGTCCGATCGGGGACCTTCATCGGCGGCGGTGCGCCGTCGCGCTGAGGGGCGGTGCCATCGACCTCGGCCGTGGTCGAGCGATCAGTGCGTCCCCAAGAGTCGCTTCCGCGTCAACGACCGACGCTCCGCCAACAACGATGGCTGGCGGAGCGTGTCGGCCATAGGAGGACCTTGCGGTTGGACCGTTAGTGGGTCAGGAAGCTGACCTCAACCACTCCCGCGAGCACGGCGTAGCCGAGCTTGCTGGGGTGGAGGTCGCCAGTCACCGGATTGAATTTCCCTTCCGGGCACATGCCGGTGAGGACGCACGTCACCGGGATGTCTTGCGTTTCCGGCCCGCCGGTGACGACCGACGGGTTGAACAGCGGGAGCGGGTCGGCGAAGCTCGTCCCGGGTACTGCCGCGGCGACGTCCCCCAGCGCGGAGTTGAGTGCCTCGACCGCCTTGTCGGGTACCACGGTCGGGTACGAGTTGTTGTACCCGAGCAGCACGATCTGCGCATTCGGTGCGGCTTTGCGCAGCTGCCCAAGGATGATCCCAACGTTTTCGGCGATGTGCGTATACAGGACCGCGATCTGTTCTTCGGTGCACACTTTCGGCGGGCCACAGGCCTTCAGGGCGTCGTCGCCACCGATGTCGAGCGTGATGGGGCTGACGTCGGGGTTGGCTTTGAGGATCGCGAGCGCGTCTTCGAGCTGCGAGCCTGAGTACGGGTGGTGCAGGAACGCGTCTGGCCAGTGGAACGCTTCAGGAAAGTTGGCGCAGCGACCAGGTTCCCCCGAGCCATAGATGAAGGCCTCGGTCGTCTCCCCGGGACAGCCGTCGTTGATGACCTGCAGGTTGGGATTGGCCAGTTTCAGCAGGGCGCCGAAGTCGTCGACGTAGCCGTCATCAAACGTAGCGGGTTCAACGAACCCTTTGCTCGAGATCTCTTCAAGGAAGAGCGCTTGATGGTAGCCGTAGGCGTATGAGTCGCCGAGCGCCAGATAGGTGTCTCCGAGCTTGGCGGCACCCGCGGCCGAGGCGAAGACGAGTGTTCCGAGTGCCGCGGTCAAAGCGACACAGCAGACCAGGAAACGCACACGAACCGGGATAGACATGGCTTTCTCCTCCTGTAGGGCCGTACCGGGCCGCGTTTCCTCGCGCGCTACCGTCGGCTGGGAGCCGTAGCGTAGCCGATCCCGAGCAAATCCGACAACTCCCTACCGCCGTGCCGTGCTGCCACGCTCGGCGCCCTTGACGCGGCTTGGCGTCGCTGACGCACGAGCAGCACCCAGGGTCGCGAGGCTAGGCTCCGGCGAGCTCGGCCAGCCCCTGCTCGCGCGAGCGCACCGGCTCGTAGCCAAGCTGCTCGCGCGCCTTGTCGATCTGGATCGTGCACTCGAGTCCCGACACCCAGTAGGCGAAGCGCGTGAGCGGCGGGCGGCCGGGCAGCCGCAGCGAGCGCCACAGGGTCTCACCGCCGCCGGCCAGCGCGGCCGCAGCCCAGCGCGGGATGCTCCGCCCCGGCGCGTCGACGCCCTGGGTCTGCAGCAGCCGGATCACGAACCGGCGGAACACGACCGGCTCGCCGTCGGTGACGAAGTAGGCCTCACCGGTGCGCCCGCGCTCTGCTCCCAGCATCAGGCCCTGCACCGTGTTGTCGACGTGGGTCGTGGAGGTCAGCTGGCCGCCGCCGCCGATCCAGGCGAAGCGCCCGCGACGCACGAGCTCGATGAGCGCCGGAAGCAGCGTCGTGTCGCCGGCGCCCCACACGAAGCGCGGGCGCACGACGACCGTGTCGAAGCCCTCGCGGCTCGCGGCGCGCACGAGCTGCTCGGCCCGCGCCTTCGTGGCGCTGTAGAGGGCGGGCGAGTCGGGCCGCAGCGGTGCCGTCTCGTCGACCTCGACGAGTGGCTGGCCGGCGAGCAGCGCGGCCTCGGTCCCGACGTGGACCAGGCGTCGCACGCCGGCGCCGGAGCATGCGCGCAGCACGTTCGCGGTCCCCTGCACGTTTCCGTGCTCGAAGTCCTCGCGCCTGCCCCAGTCGCCGAGGGTGGCTGCGGCGTGGAAGGCCAGCTCGCAGCCGGCCGCGCCAGCGCGCATGGCGTCGATGTCGGCCAGCTCACCCGCAACCGGCTCGGCTCCGCGGGCGCGAACGCTCTCGGCGGCGGCGGGCGAGCGCGCGAGCGCGCGCACCCCATGTCCATCGCGGCACAGCCGCTCGATCAGCCGCCCGCCGATGAACCCCGACCCGCCCGTGACGAAGACCGTCGTCATCGGCGCTCAGCCTAGCTCCCGCGTGCATCGCTAGCCTTGCTGCGCATGCTCCGGTGTGGGCGGGGCTGACGTGCCCCCCGAGACCATCGCGCTCGCGCTGGCGGCGTCGATCTATCCGCCTGCCGTCGCCGCGATCATCGCCCTCGGCCGTGGCGCCCGCGTGCGTGCGCGCGTAATCGTGTTCGTGCTCGCTGCCGCGGGCATCACCTACGCCACCGGCGTGCTCATGCTGTCAGTGCTCGTCGGACTGGGAGCAACCGGCCCGCTGCACTACACGCCGAGCGCGTCGCTCGAGCTGGGGCTCGGTATCGTGCTGATCGCGTTCTCTGTCCACCTGTGGCGCAGACCGCCGAGGACGAGCTCGCCCTCGAAGGTCGAGCGGTACCTGCGCAGCACGCGCCTGGCGTTCGTGCTCGGGATGACCCTATACGTGCTGCCCTCGCCGATCTACGTCGCGGCCGTCAAGACGCTCGCTGACGCCAACTTCTCGACCGGCCACCAGCTGGTCGCGCTCGCGTTCACGGTGGCCGTGATGCTCTGGCTGATCGAGCTGCCGATGGCGATGCTGCTGGCGATGCCGGGGCGGGCCGCGCTCGTGCTCGAGCGCACCAATCGCTGGTTCGCTCGCCGCGGACGCCTCCTCGCCGTGCTGCTATGCGCGGGCGCCGGCGTCTACCTGGCCGTCAAAGCCGCCCTCGCGCTCACTAGCTGATCGGCTTCTGTGCGTCGGTCTGTTCGCTCTCGTCCGCCGGCCCGCGTCGGGCTCGGCGAGCCTCACGGCGAGCGTCCCTGCGCGCTTGGCGTTTGGCCTTGCGCGCGGCCGACTGCTCGGCGCTCTTCTCGCGCGCCTGGGTGTAGGACTGGCGCACGAGCGTCCTGCCGCCGGTCCAGCCGAACGCGCGCACGACGAGGATGATCGCCAGCAGGATGCTCCAGGCGGTGGTGACCAGCTGCTGGGCCACCGAGTAGGCCGTCGCGTTCGCAGAGCTGGTGACCCCCTTCAGCGAGAGCACGTTGAAGCCCTGCTGCACCCCGGCGCCGCCCGGCGTCACCGAGGTCATGTTGGCGATCGAATTGCCCGCCACCACGCGCATCAGCGTGTGGAAATCGACCGGTATTTCATACGCCGCCAGGAAAACGGCGATCATTCCGAGCATCGCCACCCAGCTGATCGCCTCCGGGAACAGCACGCGGCCGAGGTAGGCGCGCGGATGGGCGAGGATCTTGCCCCCGACCTTAGCCTGGCGCCACCACTTGGCGATCCGCTCCCTGAGCACGCGCGCCACGAGCGCGATCAAAAGGCCGCCGGCCACGACGAGGATCACGGCGGCGACCGGGTGGGCGCTGATGAACCCGAGCTGGAGGCTGAACGACCCGCTCACGCTGAGGAACAGGTACACGTACGTGGCAATCCCGATCGTCGTGTAGAAGACTTTCTGAACGACGTAGGCGGCGAGGATGCCGGCGAACCCGGCGCCGGCGATCAGCGTGCTGAACATGATCAGCATCACGAGCGTCCCGAGGTTGGCCGGGAGGATCGTATTGAGCGCGACGGCCGTCGCGTAGCACGCGAACACCTCCCTCCAGCTCAGTGCCTCCTCTGGATAGGCAAAGCGCAGGATCGCATACCATGCAACAGCCGTCGTCGCCGTCTGGATCGTGATCAGCGCGATCCCCGCCAACAGGTACCCGATCGAGATGCTGGTGATCGTGTTCCAGACATGCGTGCACCAGCCGCTCACGTCCCAGCCGAAGAGCGTTGCGGCGGCGCCGAGCACGACCACAACGAGTGCGACGATCAAGATCCGCCGGAGGTGTATGCGGCTGTCCCGAGGCGCCAGTGCCTGTGAGCTTGCCATCAGCGCGATCTTAGGGTCCGGCGCCACCTGGCGGCAGGCGCGGATATCCTCGCACGGTGACCGCCATTGGCGATGGCCCCTTTCACAAGGGCGAGCCGATCTGGGTCGTCCAGAGCGACGGCTCGCGCCGCGCCGCCGAGTACGTGGGGGTCGGGGAGACCAGCGCGTGGTTCGGCGGGCCGCCCACGGTCCTGGTCGTGTATCCCGACACCCGCTCCGGCGAGGCGGTCGAGCTGGACCGCGTGCTCGCGCGCGAGGGCTGAAGCGCCGCGCTGAAAAGCCCGTCCAGCAGGGCTAAGGCCGCGCCGCGAGGCTGCCGATGATGGGCTCGTGGCCGTCGAACCTCGCAACGCTGCATGGCCCGGCAGACTCCTCCGGGCCGCGCGCACGCTTGTGCTGCTAAGCGGGACGTGGCTTGCGCTGGCGGTCCTGTGCGCGCCCGCGCAGGCGCGCGTGGAGAAAGTGCCCACGAAAGCCGGCGGCCCCGAAGTGACGGTCGGTCTGCAGCCGCCGGAACAGCAGTACTACTGGGACGCCGGCGGCAAGTACACCGGACTAGGCACGGCGGGAGCCGCAAACACGGCCGTGGCGAGCTTCGGCGACTACCGCAACCACGAAGTGGGCGAAGTGGTGCACGAAACCAGCGTCAACACATACGCGATCTACTGGGACCCCTCCGACTACTACCACGACGACTGGCAGGGCCTCATCGACGGGTTCCTCGCGAACCTCGGTGAATCCAATGGCGCGCTCAACAGCGTGTTCGCAGTCGACGGCCAGTACACCGACACGACCAACAAACCGGCCGCCACCCGCTCACGCTTCCGGGGCGCTTACACCGACACCCATCCGTACCCCGAAAGCGGGAACTGCGAAGACCCCGAACCCCACCCCTGGGACGTGGGCGTGCCGTTCCTGGAAGGCTCCACCACGATCGTGTGCCTGACCGACACGCAGGTGAAAACAGAGCTTCAACGATTCCTCAGACAGCGCGAAGAAGAACATCTCCCGCTGACTCGCGGAATGGACACGATCTTCTACCTGCTGACGCCGCCTGGCGTGACCGTGTGCCTCAACCAGGGCGGCGAAAGCGGCGGCCGCTGCTCGACGTTTCACGGTAAGGCAAAGGAAATCGCGGAATACGAAGAAAAGCGCGCAAACTACCCCGAAGAAAAAGAAAAATACGAAGAAGAATTCGAAAAGTACACCAAGGAAAAAACGAAATACGAAAAAAACAAAGAAAACTACACCAAAAAAGGTGAAGTTGACCCAGAAGAACCTCCGACCGCACCGGTGGCGCCCGTGGTACCGGTAGCACCCGCTAGCTACGCCAACTACCAGGAAAGCTTCTGCAGCTACCACGGTGTGATCGGCAACGGCGCCAGCGCGATCCTCTACGGCATGATCCCGTGGACAGCCGGCAGCGACGGCGACTGGGACCTCAGCGAAGAAGCCCCCGGCGTCGCCTGCCAGGACGGAGGGTTTCAGCCGACACAGCGCGCCAAGCTCAGGGAACCGCAGGAAAAGGAGCGCGAACAGCCGGAATCGCTCAAGGAAAAGGAAGAACTGGCCGAAGCGCCCGCGAAAGAGAAACGCGAACATCAGGAAGCACGCGAAGAGGGGCTGGCCAAAGCCCACGACGAGGAGCCCAACCAGCTGGGCGGAGTCGGCCCCGACGGCAGTTACGACCATGGCCTGCCCGACCTGATCATCAACCAGATCGCCACCGAGCAGCAGGACATCGTCACCGACCCGCTACTCAACGGCTGGCAGGACTCCGAAGGCAATGAGGTCACCGACGAGTGCCGCAACTTCTTCGCGTCGACGACCGGGTCGGCAGCGGCCAATCCGTACACGAAGGCAGGGAAGCTCGCCAACCAGTCGCTGGGTGCGACGTACTACCTAAACGACGCATACAATCTGGCGGCCGCCCAGCGGGCGCATCCGGGCAAAGAATACCCGGGACTGCCATTCCCGGGTATTCCCTGTCTGAACGGCATCACGCTGGAACCGCTGTTCACCGCACCGAACGTCGTGAGGGGCGGGGAAACGGTCGGCTTCGACGGGATGGAGTCGATCATCACGCTCGGCTCCGCCGACAAGTTCTCCAACGGCTCGCCGGCCAAGAACTACGCGACCTACACGTGGAACTTCGGTGACGGCGACCGCGGTGACACAACGCCTGAAGTGAGCGGCTTTGCGCCCGGAGCGCCGGCGTGCGAAGAACCGTGGCTGAGCACGTGCGCTGCGAGCGTCTATCACACCTACCGATACACCGGTACCTACGAAGTCACGCTCACCGTCAAAGACGTTGCCAACCACGTAGCGACCGCCACGCGCTATGTGACCGTCGAAGGCGAACCGTGGCCCGAAACGCCGAGCAAATCATCCCCGCCGCCGACCAGCACGTCCGGCTCGGCGCCGCCGGGCACCACAGCGTCCGCGACTGCCGCGCCGGCGACGACCTCCAACAGCAGCGGTCTCGCGGCCACGGCGGCGATCGCGTCCAAGACGCTGCCATCGGTGCTGCACGGCGGCCTGGCCGTGAAATACTCCGTCAACCAGCAGGTGGCCGGGCACTTCGAGATCCTGCTCGCCGCCGCCACCGCGCACCACGTTGGACTCAACGGAGCGACCGTCACCGGCCTCGCCAAGGGGACGCCGGCGCAGATCATGATCGGGAAAGCGATCCTGGACACGACCACGGGTGGCGCGGGAACGATCAAGATCAAGCTCGGCCAGGTGACCGCGAAGCGGCTGGGCCGCCTCGGCAGGGTGACGCTCATGCTCAGGTTGATCGTGCACAACTCCAAGGGGCAGACGGCGACCGTCCTGACCACCGCGAACCTCGGCCCGTGATCGATCGCCGGACGCGCGAGGGCCGGCCCGGCCGTGGGCTCGTGCGCGCGGGGTGTCAGCGATCGGGCGGTTCGCCGCGTTTGGCTCTGGCCCGCGCGCTGAAGACATAGCGCCAGAGCACGAACAGGACCACGTAGCCGAGCACGATCGAGACCGCCGACACGGCGGCGATCGTCGCGCCGCTGTTGCCCGTTTCGAGCGCCGCTTCGCCGTCGAGCGCGAGCGGCGCGATTACCGACAGGGCTGCGGACAGGGCGGGCATCGCTGCTGTCAAAGGCTACAGGCCCGGGTAGTGGCGCTCGACGTAGCCGGCGTTGTCGGTCGGCTCGACCTGCCAGCGCGACGCGTACGGGCCGCTGCGCCCGGCGGTGTCGAACAGCCAGCCGTCCACGTACATGTACGTGTGCCCGGCGTTGGCGAACACCGTTATGTAGCGCCCCGGGCCGGGGACACCCCAGCTCTCCAGTTCGCCCGAGACCTCGGGCGCGCTCAGCAGCCCGCCGGCGGCGAGCGCGTAGCTGACCGATCCCGAGCAGTCGTAGGCGTCATCGACGAACGACGCGTGGCCGCCGCCGAAGACATATGGGAAGTCGGCGATCGCGTTGGCGCCCGCGATCACCTTCTGCACGACTTCGGGAACGTTGGACGGGATCGGCAGCTGGCCGTCGCCGCCGATCGACTCGCCGCCGGGCACCGGCTGAAGCGACTGCTCGCTGGTCTTGCGTTCGCTGCTTTCAACGGCGTGCTCCTGCTGCAGCTCGGCGCGCACCTGCGCGGTGGACTGGGCGCCGGCGGCCGGGACGAATTCGCCAGCCTGTGCCGGCGTTGCCGCCGCCACGTGGTGCACCGCACCCCGCGTCGGATAGCTCTTGGCTTCTTCGGGGTCGGCAACCTCGTGCGCGGCGCCCGAGCCACCGGACGCGCTCGCGGAGCCGCCAGGAGTGGGTGTCGAGCCGTCGGTGGCAGTGGTCGCCGGGGTCGACGGGTCCTGCGGCGCGGCGGCGGTCGTGTCCGCGGCGGACGTCAGCGCACGGCGGGCGGTCTGGGAGCCGGGTCTCGCTTCGCCGCAGCCCGCGAGCGCGAGCGCGCCGCCGAGCACGCACGCCAGCCCCGCGATCGCTGCTCGGTTGGAGGGCATCGCAGCAAGGCTAGCGACCCCGGCCGAGCCGTCGCGCCAGCTCGCTGGCAGCTGCGGGCTGAGCGCGCGCTTGCAGTTCGGGCCGGTCGGCTGCGTCGCGCGCCTGCTCCTTGGGTACTCTGGTCGGATGCACGACGAGGCCACGGTCGTCGACGCCCGCCGCCGCAGCGTCCCCCAGAGCGGCGTGCCCCACAACCGCGTCGCCGCGCCGGCGGCCGAGGTCCGGCCGCATCAGCGCGTGCTGCACGGCATGCGCAAGCCCGCCAACTGGCTTCAGCTCGTGCGCTTCGGAATGGTCGGCGGCATCGGGTTTGTCGTCAACCTCGTCGTGTACACGGTCTGCGTGCACGCGCTCGGGGTCGAGTATCTCATCGCCTCGGTGATCGCCTGGTTGATCGCCGTCGCCAACAACTTCATCCTCAACCGCCACTGGACGTTCGATGCCCGCGGCGGCCTCGTTCACTTCCAGGCGGCGCGCTTCCTGCTCGTCAGCCTGATCGCAGAGGGCATCAGCCTGCTGATCCTGAGGCTGCTCGTCGAGACCGGGGGCCTGGCGAAGGTGCCCGCCCAGGTCCTCGCCGTGGCGGCCGTCACGCCGCTGAACTTCATCGGCAACAAGCTCTGGAGCTTCCGCACGCGAGCCTGACCAAGGGCGCAAAGCGGTACCTATAATCTGGCTTTCCCCCTCCCGGAGGATCTCTGTGCAGGAGATGGTCATCTACGGCGTCAGCTTTGACATGGTTGGCAAGCAGCCGATCGTTCTCCTGAAGACGGTTGAGGGCAACAAGTTCCTGCCGATTTGGATCGGCCACCCCGAGGCGGCGTCGATCCTGATGAAGCTCCAGGGAGCGGGCACGCCGCGTCCGATGACCCACGACCTGCTGTGCGACATCCTCGGTGAGCTCGACGTGAAATGCACGCAGGTGTCGGTCACCGAGCTGCGCGAGAACACCTTCTTCGCGTCGATCACGCTGTCGGTAAACGGCCGCGACCTGGAGATCGACTCGCGCCCGAGCGACGCGATCGCGCTGGCGGTGCGGTCCGGTGCCCCGATTTATGCGGCCGAGGAGGTCATCTCCGAGTCGGCGATCGAGTTCGAGCACGACGTCGAGGAGTCCGAGGACGTGGTCGAGAAGTTCAAGGAGTTCCTCGACCAGGTGTCCCCCGAGGATTTCGCCGCCGGCGACTCCTAGATGACTGACTCGATCGTCTAGGGCCTGGCGCGCGACCAGGCGCTCGCCAGCATCCGCTCGACGAGCTCGTCGAAGTCGATCCCGGCCGCGTCGGCGGCCTGCGGCAGCAGGCTCGTTTCGGTCAAGCCGGGGACGACGTTCGCCTCGAGCACGGTCGGCTCGCCGCTGTCGCGGTCCAGCATCAGGTCGATCCGCGCAAAGCCGTGGCAGCCGAGCAGGCGATAGGTCGCCAGAGCCATGTCCTGCGCGCGCGTCGTCGTCTCGTCGGGCAGCTCGGCCGGGCACACGAACGTCGTCTGGCCGATCCCATAGCGTGACTCGAAGTCATAGAAGTCCTCCACGCGCGGAACCGCCTCGACGATCGGCAGCGCGACCGGGTCGCGATCTGGATCGTGCCCCTCGAGGACCGACACCGCGAGGTCGCGCCCGCGCACGTAGCGCTCGAGCAGGACCTTGCGGTCATAGGAGAAGGCCGACACGAGCGCACCCGGCACCTCCGACTCGGTGCGCGCGAACTTGACACCCAGCGCGGAGCCCTGGCAGGCGGGCTTGACCACGAGCGGAAAGCCAAGGTCGCGCTCGACGTCGCCCAGCGCCGCGGCTCCGCCGAGCTGCTTCACCGAAGCCTCGCTGAAGACGTGGAACTCGGGGGTCGGTATCCCCGCCTCGCGCAGCAGGTACTTGGCCAGCGCCTTGTCGGAGCAGCGCACGCATGCGGCGGGCCCCGAGCCGGTGTAGGGGATGGCGATGGCGGCCAGCAGCTCCTGCACGGTCCCGTCCTCTCCCTCGCCCCCGTGCATGGCAATGAAGGCCGCGTCGGGAGCCGCGGCGCGCAGCTGCTGTACGAGCTCTGCGCCGACGTCGGTGCTCACGGCCGTGTGGCCCAGGCGCTGAAGGGAGTCCTCGACCTGCGCGCCCGAGCGCAGCGACACGCCGCGCTCGAGCGAGCGCCCGCCCTTGAGCACGGCGACCGTCCTCATGCCGGTGCCGGCACGGCCCGCGCCGGCGATGGTCGTCTCGCGCGTCGCCGAGCCGCTCATCGGCGCCGACGCCGACGCCGGCCGTCGTCGTCGCGGCGGGGCAGCGGGAGCACGTCGGCCAGCCCGACACCGGGCTGCGCCGAGCCGCCGGCGTCGTGCTCGCGCCGGAGCTCGTCGGCGTCGGGCTCCTGCGCGGGGCCCGAGCCGGTCAGCGTGCCGAACAGGCCGACCTGCTCGCGCACGACCTTGCCGATCCGTCTGATCGCCTCACGGATGTCATCGTCGGGCACGCCGGCGAAGTTCAGCCGCATCGAGGAGGCACCGCGGCCGTCCATGTAGGCCGCCCGGCCGGGGACGAACGCGACGCCCTCGCTGTCGAGCGCGCGCGCCAGCAGGTCGGTCGTGTCGATGTAGTCGGGCAGCGTCGCCCAGATGAACAGGCCGCCCTGTGGCAGCGTCCAGCCAGCCTGGTCGCCGAAGTGCTCGGCCAGCGCGGCGAGCATCACGTCGCGGCGGCGGCTGTAGAGCCGCTTGAGCTGCTCGAGGTACACGCGCCAGTCGCGCTCGGCGAAGTAGGCCGCGACGAACAGCTGGGTGACCGGCGAGCTGCACAGGTCGGCGCCCTGTTTGCCGAGGTTCAGCTTCTCGAGCACCGGGCGCGGTGCGATCGCCCAGCCCAACCGCAGTCCGGGCGAGAGGATCTTCGAGAACGTGCCGAGGTAGATGACGAGGTCCGAGGCGCCATCGCGCCCGTTGGAGGCGTCCAGCGAGTACAGCGTCGGCAGCGGCTCGCCCTCGTAGCGGAGCAGCCCGTAGGGGTTGTCCTCGAGCACGAGCAGCTCACGCTCGCGCGCCACCTCGACGAGCCGGCGCCGTCGCGGCAGCGACATCGTCACGCCAGCCGGGTTGTGGAAGTTGGGGATCGTGTAGATGAACTTCGGTCGGCGCCCCTCGGCCTGGAGGTGGTCGAGCGTGTCCTCGAGCTCGTCGATAGGCATGCCATCGCCGTCCATCTCGATCTGCACCACGTCCGCCTGGTAGGAGCTGAACGTCGGTACGGCGCCGGGATACGTGGGGGCCTCGGCCACGACCACGTCGCCGGGGTCGAGCAGCGTCTTGCACACGAGGTCGATCACCTGCTGGCCACCGGTCGTCACGATCACATCGGCGGGGTCGACGAGCGTGCCCTCGTGAGCCATCACCTCGACGATGCACGCCGTGGTGGCAGCCATGCCTTCGGTCGGGCCGTACTGCAATGCCCGCGCTGTCGACTCCGCGGCGACGCGCGCCATCAGCTTGGCGTACAGCTCGGGCTCGAACGTGCTCGTGTCTGGCAGCCCGCCGGCGAGCGATATCACCTCGGGCCGCTCGGTGAGCGCCATTATCTCGCGCATCGCCGAGCTCTTCATGCCGCGCGTACGCGCCGCGAACAGCGCCTCATAGCGGGCCAGCTCGTGCGCGGTTGGCC
>Ga0187783_10000643_pt1 | contig 25360 bp, 26 predicted proteins | sample 1015_SJ02_MP02_2_FD_132471 | JGI IMG/M metagenome (GOLD analysis project Ga0187783, IMG submission 132471) | Tropical peat soil microbial communities from peatlands in Department of Meta, Colombia - 1015_SJ02_MP02_20_MG | ecosystem: Environmental > Terrestrial > Soil > Wetlands > Peat | place...
TGATGGATCAACGGATTTGTGGCAATTTCCCGTCGAGTGTGGGCCGGCACGGGGTCGCCTTCCTCGTATGGGCCGACAAGCAGAAGGTGAGCATCTTTGAGTTCGATAGAGACAGTCTTGAAAGCCTCGATTAAGTCGACTACTCCCTTGTCCCGAGTAAGACGACCAATAAAGCCTACCACAGGAGCATTCGCCGGGATATTGAGGCAACGACGCAATTCTGCTGCCCTGCGACATCGCTCCGGACTCTTTTCGAATCGGTTGACGTCAACACCAGCGCTGCTGCCACTACCGATGACGACTAGCTTTTCTGCATTGGCCAACGCGAGCTGGAATGTCTTCTGTCGCAGGCTCTGGCTGACACAAATTACCCTATGCGCGCAGCCGCAAGCCAATTTCTCAGTTAGGGAGAGGATGGCTCGTTTCAGACCCCTCGTGGTTTCCAGCCTGAGACCGCGCAGACAATACACTCGAACCGGGACTCCTGTGAACCAAGAAGCGAGCATGCCCAGCAAGCCTGCCTTGACGGTACCAGCGTTCACAATCGTAGGCCGCAATTCCCTCAGCACCCTCACCAGCCTCCACAGGGTTGCCATGTCGCTCAAGACGGAAATTGCCCGCTTCATCTTAACGATACGTATCTCTGCCTGGCCCATACTTGCAGGTTCTCGATCTTCTCCTCCGCAGATTACACCCACCTTCCAACCATGTTTGGCTAGCCAGGCAAGTTGTCCGCTCAGCAGCGGCCGAATCGCCATCGGGTCAGTGACAATGTAAACTAAGTCCGTTGTGCACTCTCCCGTCTCAACCAGAGTTCCAGAACAAGCAAGCTGTAGCAGATATATGCCCAATTCCGGTCTGTCAATGCCCGCCCCTCATACATATTCCGAACGAAGTGCGGGTCCAAGTACTCGCTCACACGAGAGTGGGTTGACAATACAGTGTCTTGAATCAACTCTTTCCAATCTGTCCGCAGCCATGAAGCCACAGGTACCTCAAACCCCCGTTTCGGCCCGTGGATCACTTCTCGGGAAAGAAGTCCTTCATAGGCACGTCGAAGCAATCGTTTTGGTGTGACAACACCTACTAAGTAATCCTCCGGGAGTGTCATCACGAATTCAGCAAGTCTGTGGTCTAGCAGAGGTGACCTGGCTTCTAAGGAAGCGGACATGGTAGCCATATCCATTTTTACTAACAGGTCGCTCAAAAGATTGATGTGGATGTCAGCATAGAGTTGCGTTGATAGACCAGAATCATTCCCCTTGCTGAGTATGCTCGAAATCGAACTCTCCGTGGCAACCATCGCCCTTCCTCGCCAGTAGTTACACTTGTCCGACTCCATCAACATGTCCGACGTCCACACGAGATAGCGCTCAGCCGGAGTCAGCGGAAGGCCGCGCAAAAACCTGCTTGTTAGACCGGCAGCACTCCTTCGCATCTTGCTCTTCCCACCCCTCCTAGCAATTCGACAAATGGGTTCAGGAAGCCATCTGAAGGCGTCAAACCATTTCGCCGCTATGTGTCTGCGGTATCCGGCAAATATTTCGTCACCTCCATCACCAGTGAGAACCACGGTCACGTGCTGTCGCGCTGCGCGCGACACGCCCATGCTCGGTAAGGCGCTGGAATCGGCGTACGGTTGGTCATACAACCGAACCATGTCATGCAGCAGGTCAGTAGGTGCCATTTCGAGCGGAAGGATGATGTTCTCGACTCCAAGCGCCCGGGCGGTCCTCTGGGCAATTGGGCACTCGTCTAACGACGTCCCGGGCACCGAAACGGTAAAGGTCTTCAGGCTGCCACCGACAATTTTTGAAGCCTCGTAGGCAACAACCGATGAGTCGATGCCGCCCGAGAGAAATACCCCTAGCGGGACGTCGCTGCGCAGCCGAAGCCGGACCGCCTCAGAAATTAAAGCCCGCACGTTCAATTGCGCATCGGAGAAGGACACCGCGTTCACTGGACGCCGTTCAGCATGCCAATACTTCTCAATGGAAATATCCCGTCCGTCAAATTCCAATGTCTCTCCCACGCCAAGTGCAAATACATTCTCGTAAATAGTCGCCGGCTGCGGCACAACCCCGAGTGAGAGATAGTCGTATACCGATTGTTCCCGAATGCTCCAATCTTCACCAACGGCTTTCGCAAGTATCCGCAACGCCTTCAGTTCTGACGCAAACAGGAAGTTCCTCGACGCTGTCCAAGTGTAATAGAGTGGCTTTTTTCCGAAGCGATCGCGGGAGAGCAGAAGCTTTCGCTTGACGCGATCCCAAATCGCAAATGCATACATTCCTCTTAGTTGCGTGCTGATCTTCGAACCCGCACTCTCATATGCGTGCACTAGCACTTCAGTATCGGATGCGCAGGAGAAATGGTGGCCACGGGCTACAAGTTCATCGCGCAGCTCAAGATAGTTGTAGATCTCGCCATTACAAACGGTCGCTATGGTCCGGTCTTCATTCCAAATCGGTTGTCTACCCCCCTCAAGGTCTAGGATTGACAGGCGTGTCATTCCAATTGAAACGGCCTTGTCCACAAGGACTCCGCAGTCGTCGGGACCTCGATGGTGCATCGAACTCAGAGCGGTACGCAGCAGCTCTTCGTTCAACGGCCGAGGCGTCCAGCACCCGAGAATGCCGCACATTAAAGTTTCACCTTCTTTCTGGATATGCTGAATACTGTGCCGGGCCGGAACCACATTCTGCCGTATGCTTTAGCCTCCGAGGGATCGGAGGCTGAGAGCTACCGGCAAAGAAGGTGAGCTGCGGTTCGCAAATGGTCATGACGTCCGCGATCTGTCCCCTACTGCTTAGGGACTTTAGTCTTCCCAAGTCGGGCGAGCGTACCACCTATCGAGTCGCCGCCTCCATTACTTTCTCCACTGCTCGACAAGTGTCAAACATATCCGGCTCAGACAACGTAGGGTGGACTAAGAAGACGAGACCGGTCTCGCCAAGACGCTGAGTAACTGGCAGGCTGCGGGATGGTTTCCACGCCATGGGGAAGGCCTTTTCAAGGTACATCTCTTTGTACCCAGCAAAGCAAGGAACCCCCTCCGCATTAATCGCCTCCATGATGCGATCGCGGCTCCAGTCGTCATTCAGACTCTCAGGACGCACGAAAACATAGTATTTGTAGTAAGCGTGCCCTATTTCCTCAGAAGGCAGGGTGACACGCAGCGAAGGAATTCGTGAGAATTGAGAGGTCAGAACGGCAGCATTTTGTCGCCGTCGCGCAACCCTTTCCGGTAGTTTTCTCAGTAGAATCCTACCGAGTGCAGATTGCATTTCCGTAAGTCGCCAATTTGTTCCAAACGATTCGTGCAAGAAACGGAAGCCCGGAGGATGCACACGCCTATAAACCGCGTCATAGCTTTTGCCATGGTCCTTGAAGCTCCACGCGCGATCCCAAAGCTCTTCATCGTTGGTACAGACGAGTCCTCCCTCCCCTCCGGTCGTCAAAATCTTGTCTTGGCAAAAGGAGAACGCATTGATTGTACCCAGTGAACCAACGCTTCGCCCTTTGTATGTGCCTCCGTGCGATTGAGCACAATCTTCGATTACCTTCAGGCCGTGATTCCCCGCAAGAGTCGTGATCGAATCCATGTCGCATGGCCATCCTGCTAGATGCACCGCGACGATCGCTCTTGTGTGCGGGCTCAAGACTTGCGTGATAGTTTCTGCCGACAGATTCTGAGTGTCAGCATCGACATCGGCAAACACAGGAATTGCCCCACGCATAGCAACGCAACTGGCGGATGCGATGAAGCTCCGGGGCGTAACTACTACCTCGTCACCTGGACCGATCCCTATTGCATAGAGCGCTAGTTCTAACGCGACCGTACCATTTGCCACAGCAATCGCATATTTAGTACCGATGCATTGCGCATATTCCCTTTCAAAAAGGCGGCCCTCCTCGCCCGTCCAATAATTGACCCTTCCCGATTCAAGCACACTCATGACAGTCGCGATCTCGTCGCGCGTAAAATGAGGCCAAGGTGCAAAGGGCCGTTCTCGAATGGGCGTGCCGCCATCGATGGCTAATTGAGTTTTGGTGATAATCGACGCGGCCATGGAACAACAACCTCCCTATTCGTAGATCCTTTGGCTCATATTGCGTTCAAACAGGTCGGAATGCCAATTTCGTCGAATTGATCGGCGGGAAATGTCTCCATAAAGAATCCGCTGCTCCTGACTGGAAACTTCAGGAACAACCACCATGATTTCGTTCCGGTGGCGCGACTCAATACGGAAGAGCATGGCGTCCTTTCTTGGGCTGATCCTGCCCGCAAGCTGGATTAGAGACCACACAAAAACGTCTCAGGACCTCGTAGCGTGCTCGCTAAGCGTGCCAGCTGAGCTAAGCAAGGGCGCCACTAGTGATGGCCTTCAGTGGCGGAGTCGGACTGTTAGCGTCAGCAGGTTCCAGAACAGTGAAGAGCTTAACGCTTGGGTTACTGAAGAGCAGATCGCCGTTCCCAGCAAGGAGGTGTTCGTAATTCGAGAAAATACTGTCGCGATGGTTTTTGACGACGCCGCTTTCGATCGCCTTTCTTATCTCTTCAACTCCAGCTTCCAAGCTGGTTGTGCAAACAAATCCTAAGTAAGAGTGGATCTTGTCGAAGGAGACTCGATAGTTGCGCTTATCAAGGTTTTGTTTGTATTCGACGACCAGTTCAGGAATTTGCTCCCGGATCTTTTCCGCTACCTCCCCGAGTGAGTAGTTCAGCTTGTAGGAGCCTACGTTGAAAACCTCGCCCGAGACCGAATCGTGATGAGCTTGAAGGGTAGACAGAAACGCCCGAGCCACATCGCTGACGTGGATGAAGGGACGCCACTGATCGTTGTTGAAGATCATGATTTTGCTGTCTTGCACCGCTTTCGCTGTCAAAAGATTAACCACTAGGTCAAATCGAGGTCGTGGCGAAAGGCCGAAGACTGTCGCGAGCCTGAGAACCGTAGGATGAAATGTTGAACTTCGAGTCTGGAGGATCGCGTGCTCCGCGGCCAACTTAGTTTCGGCATAGAGCGAGACCGGGTTCGGAGTCGATCGTTCGTCCATCAGGAATTCACTTGCACCATAGACACTGCAAGTAGACGCAAAGATTAGGCGATTGACGCTTGCCCCCTTACATACTTCGATCAGCATGCGGGTAGCTGCGTAGTTAATTTCATTCGTCAGATCTCCGTTAATGGTGCAGGCCGGGTCCCCGACGAGAGCTGCCAGGTGGATTACCGCATCGATTCCTTGCACGGCCTTCACCAGCGACTCGACGTGGCGAAAGTCTGCGCGAAGGAGCTCAAAGTTCGGATCGCTTACGAGGTCGCATACCGAAGCATCTCCGAAAAACAGGGAATCCAAAACACGGACGCGATATCCTGCCGCGAGGAGTTTCCGAGACAGAACCGAACCGATATAACCTGCACCCCCGATCACCAGGACGTGGTTGATATCCCTGTTCGCTCCGGTAGGCTTGCGCGCAATGGAATATGATTTAGTTACATAGTTCTTGAGGACCCGGCTTCCAACAATCATGACAAGCGAAAAAAGCCAGGCCAGCAGCATGACTCCACGAGGCACGGAGCCGAGCCTCAAGACGTAGGAATAGAGCAGAACCTCCGCCAGAAAAGTTAAAGTCACTACATTGATCGTCACCACAAACTTGTACCGGTTTTGGTAGGTGCGGGCATGTGTGTAGAAACCGAACAAAGCAAAAAATACGACCCCGACAAATACCAAAAGGAGGATGTTCTGCAGATAGAGTGCTTTAAATGCCGCCTCGATTTTTCCTAGGTTGGGATTGTGCCTCCAAAAAACGACATACCCAACCAAAAAATAAGTTGAAAACGCGAGGTAAAGTGCTGCACATAATGACGCCATGTCGGCTAGAAGACGGGGCATTACATTGCGCAGCAGATTCCTAGATTTAGTGTTTAGCCACATAGACCCTGCTCCCCTTTTACGATTTCAGATCAGAATTGCACCATGCTGCAGGTCAAGTTCAGCTCGGTTGGTGACTTCGCGATCTTAAGCCAGGCCCCCGAGACGCTCCACAAGCGACGTCGTCGATCTCCGAGGATTAAAGATGAATTCGGACGTGGTTCAACGCAGTCCCATAGTGAGATCCACATCACTGTTGAGTGAAACCTCTTACAGTAAATGGATAGGGCGATTTGTCTTCCGCTTTATTGGAGGCCAGGTCACCTTTGCGAGAACATTCAAGCTCTCCCGAGCCGATCAATGACCTTCGAGGCCCAAACCGACAAGGTGAGCCTGATGGCGACCCAGGACTTAAGAAAACATCTCCGGGGGTCGCGCCCGTGACCCATGGCCTAGATGGATCTGGTTCTTACAGCTTCACGCAGAAGCGGCGTTATCGCGAGGGAGGACGCTTACCGTGGGACAGTTCTCCGTATCGTGGCGCTCTGTAGCAATCATGAGTTGAACTCGGAAACGTTCTCCAGCTACTTCGAAATATGCAGCTTCATCAATCCGATTGGTCGTCAGCGCTCGCAAGGAATTGATGAACTGACGAGCGGTCGTAGGTTCGTCCAAGTTGATTCTTTGGACTTGCCTTTGAAACAGATCCTTGCGCTTGTGGTAGGTTCCATCATTCAGATTCTGAGGTATTCGCGTGAAATTACAGGTACTGAGTTGCGGCCAGGCCTCCTGAAGCACCTCAAGTTCCAGCGTCTTCAATCGCTTGTAAAGCGTGTCGGCCGTGTCATCTGCCGCAACGTCTATCAGCTTTTGATGAATGATGTCGCCGGTATCGACTCCCGTGTCCATGAAATGCAGTGTGGCGCCAGCGGGAGTACCTTGGAGAATCGTCCAAGTCGGCGTATGCCATCCTCGGTTAAATGGAAGATAGGCAGGATGAAGATTGAGAAAACCGTGCTTGCTAACAGCCAACACTTCCGTCGGTACCAGGTACGGGAAATGAATTCCTAGAATGTAATCGAGTTTGAGGGCCCGTAGCTTTTCGATGCCAGTTGGTTCTCGAAAAGAGGTACCTACGAGAATGTTGTTTTCAGACAAATGTTTGCACCGATCCCGTAATTGGTGCGCGTGCGACGCTCTGGGCTCGTTCGGCACCATCAACGCAAGAGGGCTCACACCCCGAGAGAGAACATAGTCCAACACCCAAACCGCAATGTCCCGATCCCCGGCAAAGGCTATTCGCAATTCGCTCATATGGATATTGTTTGAGTTTGAGTTTCACGCTTGGTTTCTGTTGCGGCGGCTGCGGACGGCTTTCGCGCCGTAAGCCATACATGGTTGATAAAGGTTTTCCATCCGGTATAACGATAGATCAGACCGTCCCAATACGCCTCGTACCTCATCTGCCGCCAAATCGGTTTGAATACCTCGGGGTCGCGGTGTATTTTCAGGATGTTGAAATTCCTTTCTAATTTGCGTACCAGCCACTCATAGGAGAGCGAGTGCGGATGCATGGTGCCGCAGCGCCTGTTCACTAGCTTGTGTAGCTTTCGAAGAGGCGAGTCCAGATCAACGTGAAAAACCAGAAGCCCACCAGGTTTCAGGACGCGCGAGATTTCTCGGAGGATCGCGTCGGGATCGAGGGTATGGTCAATGCAATTGATGCAAAAGACCGTATCGATTGAGTCATTTGTGAACGGCATTTTTTCACCGGTTCCGGGAACTAGCTGGATCTTTTTCCCCCAGTGTCCATTCCATTGTTCATACTGGTCAGCTACGGGATCTAACCCAAAGTTAGTTTTGGCATCCAGGAAATAGCAGATGCCAGTCGGACCGCATCCGACATCGAGAATTACTTGGTCGCTGAAGGACACCCAATCTAGTTCGAGCTCCGCCAGGTGGCGCTTCCACTCCGCCAGCCTCATGTCGTACGTCATCTGTTGCCACTGCAGATCGGACCAACTTTCTCGTTCGAGTGGTAGCGACGCTTGCCAAATCCGCATCACGCGGTCATTGTTCATAGAACTTCCTTTCCTAAGCAGCGATTTTAGCTGGTCTTTGCTAACGATCTACCACGAGCTGGCGTGCAAGTTGACGTTCATCTCCACGCCTCTAGCATGAGGCCGTTCCTGTTCACCAAGCGGAGCTTTCTTAGCCATGCGTCCGCCCACCGCATATATTTCTCACCAGCAATCGGCCCCCGGAATCGTATTAAATAGGTTATCCCGCGAACCCAAGGGAGGCATTCGATGCGATACCGTGCGAATCCCGAACCTTCCGCTAGTTGTTTGAGGGACACTGGAGTGTAGGGACGGACATGGGTGTAATCGTCGTAGAACGTCGTCATATTCTTTGGCGAAGGAACGATGACACATGCGTATCCGCCGGGCTTGAGAATCCGATACAGTTCGGAGATGGCCCGGTCGGGCTCCGAGAGGTGTTCTAATAGCCAGCAACAAAAGACTCCCTCAAAATATTCGTCGGGATAAGGAATCTCATAGGCATCTCCCGTCTTTATGGTTATGCCCTGTCGTTGGTAGTGCTCAACGACTTCAGGAGCTTTGTCAACGGCCACTATGTCATCGACATTCTGCTTGGTGAACCAACAGCGCCCAGGCCCAAGGTCGAGAATGGGAGCCTTTCCCTCAAACCTGGTGCGATACCAATGCGCACCATACACGAGTTCTAACTGGCGAATGGTATCCGTGCCCGTTCGGAGGATATACTCGCCATACTCACCGTGAGCCAGCTGCGGAGTTGTAGAGCTGATTGTTTGTTGCCTGTTATCTGCTATCCAACACATGACAGTATCGGCTCCTTGTGATCTTGGACCCGCTCCCAAACATCCGACCAGCACTCAACGATCTCACTTCTCGTGGGACGGGCACGGTGTCGCAAGATCCGGTGGTTAAGGCCTGTAGAGATGGCGAAGACATCGACAAGCGCTTTTGCACACTGTTCCAGGGCTCCGCCGATTGCTGTGAAATATTGCTTGCGCTCGAAAAAGTGTCTTAATACCGCTATCGTAAAGCTGTATCTGCCACGCATGATCTTGCGGAGGACAATCTGGTCTTCCCGGTACCCCTGAAGTATTTCAGGAACGCAGGAAAAGCAGCTCGTCGCGTAAGTTCTTAGAAGCAGCTCCTGATCTTCCGCGCGAATGGCCTTCGCGTCGTATCGATGAGACCGAAACCACTCCATTCGCCCCATCCAGGTCGGATGAGCAAGATGAAATCCTGCCCAGGGTCTGCGACATACTTCTGCATGGTTTTCAGCAACGCGGCGAACTCCCATGGCTATGCCGTTGTCCCCAAAAACCAGAACCCCACATCCAACCAGATCGACGTTTGTGTTTTCCGTAAGAAACTCTACTTGGCGTCTCAAGCGGTTGGGAAAGGCGATATCATCCCCGTCCATTCGCGCAAAATATCGGCCCTTGCTCAACTCAATCGCCTGATTTAATCGTGCCACAAGACCTTTGTGTTCTCCGTCGGCAATCATCCGGATGCGCGGGTCGCCAACAGATCGCGCAACCTCGCGTGTCCGGTCGGTGGACCCATCATCAATGATCAACAGCTCCCAGTCTTGGAAGGTCTGTGTCAAGATTGACCGCAGGGCGTTGCCGAGAGTCTTCTCACAGTTGAACAGGGGCATGCCAATGGAAACAACTGGTGAACAACTGGATCCATTGATAAGTAATTCAGACTCTCTCTCTTTAGCCATGGACGTCATCGGGCAAGACTTATGGTGAAATCGCAAGGATTCTTGAAGAGCTTGCCAGCATTCGGACAGCCACCTTCGACGTCAGGTGACGGCGCGGAGTGCAATTGCCGACAACCCCATTATCCGGAGGCGTAACGACGCAACCACCGTATCAGATATGGGCGAGGTGCTCTACAATCTGCGGCCATGCAAAGCGCAGGGCATTGGGCCGTGATGCTTCCGATTTAGATTTATAGAGGTCCGCGTCCTCAAGCAATTGCCGCAAAGATTCCGCGAGCCTCTCGGTGTCGCCGACCGGGAAGAACAGACCGCTTTTCGGGGAAATGACCTCGCGAAGTCCGCCATGGTCGCTGCAAACTACTGGCTTGCCACAGGCTTGCGCTTCCAGCGCAGCCATTCCGAACATTTCGATACTGCGAGTGGGCATCACAAATACGTCACAAAGGTTGTAGGTTGCTGCGAGATCTCTCTCCTGCACAGGGCCAAGATAGAGCCCGCCAACCTCCGAAATTCGGCGGGTCAATTCCGTATGGTTCGAATTCCCGAACTGCTCAGCCGGGCCCGCGACCACAAGGGACACATTTGTGACTGTCCGCTTCAAGTGCTGAAAGCCATTGATTAGAAGGTCGGTCCCTTTCTGATGACAGACTCTTCCCACATACAGAATCACGCGTTCTTTTCCGATTCCTAGCCCGCGTCTCATGGCCATACCGCTTGCCGGATCGGGAGAGAATTGTTCGAGATTTACACCATTGTAGAGGATTCGAATCGGTACACCGTTCGAGCCCCAGTAAGCTTGATACCCGCGTAGACAGTATTCGGAAACGGGAAGAAGCCAAGAAAACTCTCGCAGGGCTCTCCGATACCACCAGAACAGAGGCGTTTTTTTCCCACGACGAAAGATGAAGTAGTCGAACGACAAAAACTTTTTAGCGCGAATCGCCTTCGAATATGCCGCCCCCTCAGGCAGATTGTGAAAATGGAGCACATCCACAGGTTCGGAGCGGACCTCCTGGAGCGCTTTTCGCATGTATTCGAAATCCCGGAATGGCATCCGGCGCCGGCAAACGATGCTGCGAATCTCGACCCCATCGCAGTTGGTCCGGCTGAATTCCGAATCCGCAGAATAAATGATCACCTTTTCGCCCCGCGCCGACTGGGCCTTAGCCATTTCCAGCATCCTGCGTTGAACCGCGCCGCCCAGCGGGTACGAAATTGGCAAGACAGATGGGCCGAGATGGACAATCGTCACTGGAGCATCTTCCCTAATTATTTTCGAGCAATCACGACCGCGGCGCAGGCCGGTTCTTGGCTTCCGTTCAGTTTTGCTTTGCTCGTAAGCCAGCCGGAAAGGCGCGTGAGCGTCCGATGCTTCAGGCTGGCCGGCGCAAGTTCAAAAGCTTCCCCTAGAATGGGCGCGAGTCGGTACCTGCCGAATCCAATGCAACCAGGGCCATCGAGCGTGTCCCAAAACTTGCAAGCCTCCCCCGACAGATAGGGCCGAAATTCAATGCCAGAAAAACCGACGGCGAGGAGCAACTCTTTCCATTCTTGCCTGGTCAACAGATTCACGTGGACCAATTGCAGCTGTCGAAGCTTCGCATACCAACTCCACGGAGAGAGCAAGTGCTCATTCATCTGAGCCAACGGCACAGTCATAACCAATTTTCCGTCCGGACGGAGGCCGCGATAACACCCCGCAAGCACCCCTTCGATGTCGGGGATGTGTTCCATTACGCAGTTCGCGTAGACGGTTCCGTAACCAGCTTCGGAAAACTGCAGTTCTCGCGCATCTAGGCACTGCACGCGCCGGTAAACCTGGTTGGCGCCATTCGTCAGCAATTTCTCAATCACGCGCGGGTTCAGGTCAATGGCTTCGTCAATTTCCCGGAAGATCAACGAACTAAATTGACCATCACCGCAGCCGATCTCGATGATCGGACGCTCGTAGTCGATCTGCTTCAAAGCTTGAAGCTCGAAGTATCGCCAGAAGGCTTGCGACGGCCACTTATAGATGTCCAACAAGGCGGCCATTTCGTCACGCATTGCAAGCGGACTCCCATCTTCAATATGCCGTTTATCGGAATGCGGAACGGACATTTCAAGCTGACCCCCATTTCAACGCAATTTCCATTTGCGTCCACGCGAGCTTCTCCCTCGCTGGCACCCATTGTCAAGAGTGAAAGGATTTGCATAGATGGTGAAACAGCCTGTCCAGCAAGCGATTCGGCGGGCCAGCCTGACCCATTGTAGCAGCTGCAAAGTAGTGCGGACATTAGCCGGGACTGCCAAGATTGCCCAACGCCTCCTTCGTTGCCCGAACCCCGGCTAGACTGATTCCATTGCTGACTTTCGTCACCCGTCCTCCATCCGTCGGCACCGGCAACGTCACGATCCGACCCGAAATCGCTCCGGACCGTCGCCCGTTCAGATGTCCCTCCGCGATTAGCAGTTCCACCGTTTCGTCCCACGATTTTCACTGCAAACCGCCAGCGAGTGCCGCTCGGTTAGTCGGCGCAGCGCCAGTCACCACAACGAATCGTCGAGGCTGGAGGCACGTCCGTACTGTACCTCGTTGGAACGGAAAGGGTGACAGGAGGTCATCTTGACCGTCTGCTTGTGCTCTTTGATCCACTGCCCGGCCGTGCCCGTTTGTTGTGGAAGCACACTATCGCTCGGCTCTGTGTCTACAGCTTAGTCACGATAAAGCCCACTCGCGGAACACCACCAGTCTTCGAGCTCGCGGCCGCATAGAGCAGGAAATGCGTTCAATATCGCATTTATCGGAATGCGGAGCGGGGCGAGCACTTCGTAGCGCATATCAAGCTGATTCCCATTTTCAATGCCGCGTCGATCGGAACGCGGAAAAGTTTGTGGCGGCGGCGCGGTCCTTTTTTGTTGAGCAAGTCGGCGTAAAGCTCCAAGTGGCGATCGACCATGGCTTCGATTGCGAACCGCTGCTTTGCATACGTGCTCGCGCTTTCGCTTTGCGCGGCAAAATGTTCGTAGCGGTCGAACATGCATGTAATCGCTGCCCCCAATTCATCGGGGCGGCCTGGTGGCACGCACAGTCCATATCCGTGGAGCTGCTCTCGTACACCGCCAACATCCGTCGCGACGACGGGTGTTCCACAAAACATAGCTTCGGTGACAACGGTCGGAAGCGCCTCGCCTGCACTCGGCAGCACAAACGCATCCGCGCGCTGATACATGGCCGCGAGCTCCCGGGGATTCTTCGGACCCAGGAACCGGATCCGTTCACTCAGGCCGAGTTCCCAAGCTAGCTTCCGTAAGGGAATCTCCAGAGTGGAATTGTGATAGACAAGCTCAAGCTCAACGGGCTGCTTAACCTGTGGCAAAGCGCGCATAAGCACATCAACGCTCTTCAATGCGTTCAATTGGCCCACATAGAGAAGCTGCCAGGGGCGGCCTCTGCCCGCTGCGTTGTTGCGAGCGTAAGTGTAGTTAGCGGAATCAATCCCGTTGGGTATGACCGCGTGCCGGGCGCCAGCCAGATGGTAACTCCGCTGTTGGTACTCGGCTTCACTCTTCGAGAGCGCCACAACCGCGTCGGCGCAGGATACAACGAACTGCGTGGCAAACTGGCGGTGCAGGTGCAGTAATCCTGACATCGCGTGCGGGTCGTGACTCGTGTAAACGAATGCTGCCTGGCTCTTGTCCACTGCTGCCCGGACTGCTCCATAACTCAGGTGATGAACGTGGACCACATCAACCTGCTTCATGTCGATCGCCGCGTAGTGGCTGAAGGTTCTGATCTCACAACCCCTAGCCGCGAAACCACGCTCGAGAATCGTTTCGGGGGTGACTTGAAGCTTCCTGCGAAACGATTCATCCCTCCCGTAGATTCCGCCGACGATGGCAATTCTCATAGGCTTCGCGCCAAAGTTGCGCTTAAACGTCATAAATGCGCCAATCTTGTTTCGTAAGGCCCGCGCGCTCGCGATCGTCCCCGCCGAGAATGCAAACTCCGAGTAACGAAGTAGAGATAAAAAGGCCAGCAAAAGAAAATGAAGATCTGGCTAGTAACAGACAAACCTCCAAAAATAAGAAAGAAGGTCCAAACAGAAAAGTATTGCCAGATGAAAAGTTCAAAAAACGAGTGTGATTGTGCGAACGCAGTTTGAAGCTTGAACGCAATCCAACCCAGGAGAGAAAATCCCGCCAGCACTCCCGCCAAATGGAAGTCGAGAAAGGCTTCACCCTGAAACGGCGGGACCTGGTCACTAATGTCGGGCACGCCGTAAATCAACCTGTTGTAAATTGCCGTCCCGGTATTCTCCCTGAATGGTTTGCCCAGGATGGGAAGCGGCGACAAGATGGATGAAATCAGCACTTTTCCCCATTGAGGGTGCGTGCCCCATCCGCCATTTTCCAAGAAGAACCCCAGAAACTGGGGAGCGCCTCCATAGATCTGAAACATTTCTGTAAGCTCAACTTTATTGCCCATAAGATCGCGAACCGATGGGTCGTTGACAACCTCTTGAGCGGTAAAGTTGTTGCTCCGGTAGACGCCGTATAAGGGCAGCAGCAACAGCACCACAAGCACGATTCCAAGAGCGGAAACTACCGTTCTCCACGGAACCCGGCTTGGACCACTGACGATCACGGCGAGCATGGCCACCAGGGGAACAACTATTGAGCCTCGGTTGTAGTTGAAGGTGGCGTTCGAGAGACAAACTGCCACGATGGCCACCATGGTCACGACACTGCTGAAGCCTTTCGCCTTGTGAAAACATTTGCGGTCGAGCCAACGGCACCATAGCAGGACAACACAACTTCCCAAGAATGGCCGCAGGAAGTTGCCGGCGGCCGGCCCGAGTTTGTCCGAGACACCCGCGACCCGGCTCAGGTATCCAGCGGGATCGGAAAAATATTCTGCCAGGTTGCCGAGAGAACCAAAGGCGAAGGACAACCCTACGAAACCGATTACTCCATTCAAAGCGATGTACGCGAGAGACGGGCCACTGCCGACCACTCGAGAGCCCGGCTGCAACGCACTGGATTGTCGCCGGATTTCTGCGCGGCGCGCGAAAAAGGAGCAGCTCGCGCAGAAGGCAACAAAGGCGGCAGTGTTGATAAGCATGGCGAGGTTGATCGCTCGATCTGACGGCAAGAAAGGCAAAACACCCTGAGATGGACCAAACAAGAGCACGGAGAGGGGAAGCAGAACGAGTTGCAGGAAAAACACGAACAGCGCCCAATTCCATGGGCAGAGCAATTTTCCCAAAACTGGCCGACAAGCCGGCAAAAAACACTGGACCAGGAAGAAAATGAATGCACTGACTAGAGCGCCCGGGTACTTATTTCCGGATGGAACGGATAGAAACGCGGTTGCGACGATGGCAAATGCAACAAAGGAAAACTCCGACGAGCCGGTGCACTGAAATGTCCTGTTATGTCCTTTGATGATTCGGGCGCCGTGGCCCAATTCGGGCACAGCCCGATTCAATGTGGAACTGCTCCCCATATTATTTATGAAAGCGCGCTAACCCACGAGCCTGGAGAAAGAGAAAAAGCCCGAGGTTCGTCGCTGCATATGCAAGGCCGTAGGAAACGGCCAAGCCCAAGGCTCCCCATTTCGGAATCAGCACCCAGGCAAGCGTCCCTAGCACGCTGAGGATCAGCAAGTCAAACGCGAAACGCCACCACATGAGGTGCGCGGCAATCAAGGGCTGTCCGAGGATAGAGTTCATGGCTTCCGCCAGAGCGGAAAATGCGAGAACGATCAATACAAACCGCCCTCCGCGGAATGCGTCGCCGTACATGGCCATGATAGGCGCAGCAAGCGCCGCTATCACCAGCGTCGCTAGCAACGCGAGGCTCGCGTTCCAGTGCAGATTAGCGCGAAACACTTTTCGAAAGCCGGCGCTGTCGCCTTCGCCGTACAAGTTCGAGAGCACTGGCAAGACCATAGCGAACACTGAAGTGGGGACGAACAGAATAAGCAAGCGCCACTTGTCGGCAGCCATGTAGATACCGAGCTCCGCGTATCCTTGGGGCTGACGAACAAGCAACGCATTACAGCCCCACATTGCCGGGCCAAGCACAATGGAGGCAAGGAAAGCGGGAAGGCTGAAGCGGTGCAAGATGCTCAACTCTCGATGGCAGCCGGCAAACTGATAGGAAACATTCGCGCGCGCGCATTCTCGGCGCAGCGCCCGATTGTTCAAGGCCCAGTTGATGCCCAGAGCGGCGACCGAGCCCCAGACGGCGCCCTGCAAACCTCCGCGCCAGACCCCCAGAATAATCAGCGGAAACGAAGCCACTCCGGAGAAGACGTTGACTTGAGCGATGGTCTTGAACGCCTCGAACCCGGCAAGCGCTCCCGTCTGAGCGCCATTCATGGCTCCGAAAAAAACCAGGCCCGAACCAACCGCCAGAGGTGCGGCCAGTCGCGGAGTGGCCAAGACGTTCTTTGCGAGATATGGTGCTAGCACAATGAGCAGCATGGTTATAATGCTGCCGAAAATAAAAGCGGTCGAGGCGGAAAGAGCCAAGATTCGGCCAGCCCTCGCCGGATCTTGCTGGCGAAATTCCGCCACGTATTTGGTGGCCGTCAAACCCAAGCCGAGGCCAGCAAAAATGCCGAAAACGCCCGCCGTGCTCTGGATCATTCCCAGCGCACCAAACCCTTCCTTGCCCAAATAACGCGCACAGACAACCGATGCGGCCAAAAGAAAGCCGCGGGAGGCGATCGCTCCAGCGAGCGACCAAAAGGCTCCGAGAGTGAACCGAGCACGAAGCGAGCCTGCGGGAACGAGTTCTCGATGTTTGGCGACGATCCAAGTTTGAAAGGCTGTCATATCTGCGGTGCTGCACTCGCGAGGGGAAGGGCTGTCGTCGCCAAAGTTGTTTGGGTAACCAAATCGGATTTCAGTAAAGGAGCTCGTAATTCGTTCGATTCAGGCTCTCAATGTTTATCGTTGCAACGTTATTCACGAGCGTCGTCGTAGCTGTATCCGTAACCGTAGCCGTGGCCATAATCGTTCGTCTTGCGAGGATCCCATTGATTCAGAATCGTACCAAGTACCCGTGTTCCGTCCGCGGCTAGCCGTTGGTTGGCAGCTAGCGCGGCCTCCATCATTGTGTGAGCTGAGCGCACCACTAAAATAACACCATCTGCCATCCGCCCGAGAATCCGAGCCTCAGGCATATACAGCATGGGGGGTGTGTCGATGATGATCGTATGGAACTCCTCTCGCATGCGCTTCAAGAACTCGACCATCGATCGTGAGTGCAGCAGCCCTGAGATGTTAGAAGGCAATGGCCCTGATGGTAGCAGACACAAGTTCCTGAAGACTGTCTCATAGAACATTCCTTTTTTGCCTTCAAACAGATCGGATAGGCCCCACTGGTTAGGCACGCCGAAGATTTCGTGGAGTCGCGGCCTGCGCATGTCGGCGTCGATCAGGAGGGCGGACGGCCTACCGAATGACTGGCCAACTTCGGCGAACGCCAACGCCAAGTTACTTGCGACTGTTGTCTTTCCTTCTCTCGGGTTGGCGCTGGTAACCACAATGACACGGGGTCTGTCGCCAATGTCGCCGCCGGAGTACAAAATCGAGGTGAGCGTTGCTCGAAATGCCTCTGCCAAAGGAGAATTCCTTCTATTCGAAGTTACCAGTTCCACCTGCAATGGTTTGCTATTCTCCGAGTTCTCACTTTCGAGGCTCTTTTCCTTCCTGTAGTAAGCGAAGACTAGGCTTTCTTCTGCCTCTGCTGCAGGGATCGCGCCTAACTCCGGCACGTCAAGATATGTCGTCGTGTTACCGGGGCCGCGTATGGTTCGGTCGGCGCGTTCTTGTATGACCACTAGGGTAATGCCGAAGAAAGCTCCGGCAAGGAGGCCAAGTGCCGAATTCGAAATGAGGCTCGGCTTGTAAGGATGCGCCGGCGGTTGGGCGGAATCAACCACACGGATGTTGCTAGCGCCTAGGGCGGCGGTCATACTGGCCTGCTGGACGTTCTGAAGCATGGAGTCGTAAAGCTGACGGTTCGTATCCACTTCACGCTTAAGGATGTTATAGTGCGTCACCTTGGCTGCCTGCTCGGACACCAGATGGGCTTGGGAGGCGTAGTTGCCAGCGAGCAGACGCTCACGGCGCTGGGCTGCCGCAAATTCGTTTCGGATTCGCTGAATAATGTTGGTGCGTTCTTTCTCGAGGGCCGATTCTAACGTTGTCACCTGCGCTTGGACCTTTTTCACAGCAGGGTGCGCCGGGGTCAGGGAAGATGAAATCTCGGCAAGCTGTCGGCGAAGGTCGGTGAGCTTGACCTGATACTCCTTGAGTGTTGCATCGTCGAGCACTTCGGGGAGGGACTCGGGAGACGCTGTGGACACCAACTCATATTTCGACTGGGTGGCGACGCGGTCCGCTTGAGCCTTGGAGAGTTCTTCCTGAAGCTCGCGAAGCTTATCCTCGGCGACGTTGTCTTTTTCAGAGGTAAACAGCAAGCCAGAATCATGGGCGTACTGCTGTAGCTGATCATCTGACTTTTCAAGTTTGATCCGGATGTCTTCCATTTGCCGAGTGAGCCATTCGCTCGTTTGCTGGGTGGTCTTCCAATGGGACTCGAAGTTCTGCTGAACATACTCGGCCGTTAAGGTGTTTACAAAGTCGGCGGCAAGTTGCGGGTTGGTGGAATCGTAGCTGATCTCGACGAGCCGCGTGTTGACCTCACTGCTGATTTTCAGGTTCTTGGCAACCAGGCTACGGGTCTGTTCGCGGGTTAATGCCTGCCTCCGCGCATCTAAACCCAAGTTTCTGCGCCAGGCCGAGAGGCCACTTCCCCCTTCTGACCATAGTTTGTTCCCGAGATCCAGCTTTGTCGCCACCCGATCGAGTAAGGATTCGCTCTCGAGAATCCTGACCTGCGTGCGAAGAACCGATCCGGATGCGTTCGACGACCCGTCATCCGCGGTAGGGCTCACATTCCGCGTGTTCATGAAATTTTCATTGAGGTTCTGGATCTCAATGCATCCCCGAGCCTGGTAGATTGGCCTCTGCGGAAGCGTGAACAACAAGGAGAGCGCCAGGCCCAAGAAAATCATCAGGATCAGGATGCCTTTGCGACGCTGAAGGATTTGCCAGTATTCAAGCAACAGGCCGGGGCCGGGATCCTCGAACACTTCGGGAAACGGCATTTCCATGTACTGCCGACGTGCCGGCAGAGGGCTAGCCCTGAGATGTTTCTCGAGTGGTTGGTTTTCTGCGCGAATTCTTCGAATTGGATCGATGTTATCCATCAGTAATGGTAGATCGCAGCGCCCACAGCGGCAGAGACGGTGTTCGGAATGAAAGTTGTCGTGAAGATTTTGGTGCTGCTCGTGGGCACAACCAGGATGTCATCGGGCCCCAGTTCAACGTCTTTTGCTTTTCCAGAAAGTATCTGCTGGAGGTTCACAGCGACTTCCCTGAGCGTGGGCTCCCCCGAAACCTCGTGAACGATCCTTGCTTTCTGCGGCTTCGCCGTGCGTCCGAGGCCGCCAGCTAGCGACAACGCTCTGAGGACGGAAACATTCCGTTGCGCCCCCAGCGTGAAGGCCCCTGCGTGCTGGACGTCGCCGACGACGTAGATCATGTTGGAGCTCGCTTCGGAGACGGAGATGATGTCGTACGGTTTGATCTCAATGTTCGCCGCCGGATTCTTTCCCCCAACAATCTCCTGCACATTCAACTCGACGGTGCTGAACTGTCCGGTGGGATCCACCGTCGCACCGGGCAGCGGAATTTCGCCGCTCTGCCGTGGGCGCGTCACCGTCAGGATTGAGCCCGCAGTATCCCGAGGCCCACCGGCTAAGGAGAGCACTTGGTACAGCGTTTGCCCACCCCGCAGCTGGACTACTCCGGGTTTCGTGACTGCACCAAAGACGGATACCGGCTGACTCCGAAACTCGGCCACCGTCACCGAAATCTGCGGATCTTGGATGAACACCTTGAACCGGTTGTTCAATTCCGCTTCGAGTTGCTCGACGGTTAGGCCGCTCGCCTTGACATGTCCAATCAATGGCAGTGTGATGTTGCCGTTCGTCCCGATAAGAACTGGCTTTTCGGGCTTGGCGGAAGTTTCGGAGTCCTCAATTCCACGAATCAATATCTCGTCGTCCGGACCGAGGACGTAGCCAGATACGGGTTGCGCGGCAGTGACGGTCGGCTGCTGGCCAGCAGCATAGAGTACAGCAACAGTCAGCATAAGGATCACAGCTGGTGAAGTCTGCGCAATGCTCCTCATGATTCTTCTCCCGGGAAGGATCTGCGCATTCCCTTTTCGGTGGCTGGAGTTATGGGCAAGATTGCAACGTCGTAGCCGAGCTTGTCGGGGGCTCGCGCCAGAATTCGGGGTGTGTTGCGTGCGAACCTTGGGTTCACATTCGCACTGTTGCTCCGATGAATCGCATTCCCTCACGCACGCAAGTCTTCCACACCATTGAAGCATTGACGTTACTTTCCGACGAGACCGTAATATTGTGCACCAGATCGTTCAAGCAACTCGATAAAAGCGCCCCCAAACCGTTAATCCAGATGCCTGACAGAGTGCACGCGACTTTACTCGTCAAGTTACTGCGGATTTCAAATCCGCTGACGAAGCGTCGATTTTATCAGCGAGAAGGATTGCCCACAGTAGTTGCACTCGACGGAACGGCGCACCACTGAAAGGTATCGTCTCGATCGCTGTACCGACCCTTGAACATGGAGTATAGGAGAGACTTCAGGGGCTGTTAGGGTGGTCACTGCTGTCGGCAGCTCGTGTTCGGAAGTTGGCTTCGCCCTCTCACTCACAGGAAGTAAGTCGCGCTTTTGCCGAGGTGCACCGGCACCACGTGCGCAGCGTGGTTGGCGAAGGACGCTCGACCTTGTCCGTATGCAATGTGCCTTTCACATTACTAGCGACCGTTGTTCCCTTCAGCACGGCCCGATCGCTCAAAACGGCAAAGCCCAAATTTTGTTGCTCCCGCTTGAGTCGACTCGAAGAACATGACCGTCGATTTGCACCCGTATCGCGTAGGTCGTATCCGACAGTCCGTTAATGAAAGCCTGAGTCCAACTCTGGCGCGGGAGGTGGGTAAACGTTACCGACAATAAACGCTCGAGATTCATGTCACGGCTCCGGCCTTCGCCGTGTTGTGTTATCCCGCTTGCGTCGTCTCACTAAAGAGTAACTAGCGGAAAACGCATAGTTCACCGTGCAGCAATCATGAACTTTGGTCTTTTAGCTAAGCGGAACACCACCGAAACATTATCGCGACATTATTAGGAAGCTGCAGATGACCGGCAAGAGAAAGAAAGTTGTTTTAATTGCCGATGAGTAGGGTTGGGCCTAACCATTCAGGAATACATATCGCCGATCGTAGGTAGTTTCGTGCAGAGGATGGTAGGTATTCTTGGGCAGCCATAGGTATTTTCGTACCTACGGATGAAACGGTACTCACCAGGTTTGACCTTTAATGATAGTCGGTGAATGTGATTTCGGCTTAGACTACACAGGTTGCCAGACTATCGGTCTGCTCTATCCTAATCGACACTGAGTACGACCGAAAACGGCTCTCCTGGTGCCGCGTATGCCGGCGCCGCGATCACTCTGACGGCTGCACTTACGGAAATAGAGACCTCGCGACTCCGGCGGACCCGGACGTAGATTAACCCGTCCCGGTTGGAGTACAGCGTCTGCTTACCTACTGTCACCGGTATTCCTTCAACCGGGTTTCCAGCCTGGTCCGTGACCCGGCCGAAGATGACGAACTTGCCTCCGGGTCCTGGCCGGGAATGTTCTGTTGGCTCTCCGGCCCAATCTGATCCATACGCCGCGAATTTCATCCGGTTCTGCGGATCCAAGAAGTTCTGAAAGGTTGCTGACAGATTTCGCAGGCGCACGGACACGCTTGCGCTTGTGATCTGCTCGAATCCGCCGGCGTAGGGAACGAAGGCAACGGAATGAGCCAGCGAAAAAGAGAAGCGGTTGCTTGAATATCCGCCTCCAAAGTTCCCGGTCCACTGTCCAGATTTGACCGCGCCGGTCATGGCGAACAGGTGTCGCGTAATGTTGACCGTGCATGTATCCGTCTCAAACGAGCGCCGGGTCAGGCGAGAATCGCTTGTGAAGAGACCGGCTTGAATCGAGACCGTCCGCACGGGCCGGATGCCAATCACCTCACCTCTCCCGTTCGTCGTGTCACCGCCGAACAAACTGTTGAAGAGAGAGAACGATGCAAAAGCGAAAGCGCTATTTATTGAAACCGCGGCGCTATTGGACGTTGCAAGGTCGAGGTAATCAAAATGTGATAGGTCCAGACGCACCAGACGAACAGGACTCCACGTTCCCGCGCCGATCCAGTATTTCTGGCCTTGTAGTAGACCGCCCGTGCCTGAAAGATGGAAATGTCGATCGGAATAGGAGCCTCCGAGCAAGTCGGTTTTTACCGTTCCAAACGCGTTGACGGTGTCAAACTGGAACCGTCCAACACGCCTGCGGTAGAAAGCTGCCGCCCCAGCGTGTTGGGGCAACGAAGACGTGAAGAACGGGGTAACCGATCCAATGCCGGTCAATCCCAAGAATACACCGGCCGTGCGGTCGGGGGCCTCTCGGATAACCGAGACTCCGGTCGCTTGAAGAAATAACCCCCCGCCGTCGGTGCCAGCTAAGATCTGTTGGGAACCCAGGGTGACAGTGTCGCCCTTCCAGGGGAATCGGTCTGAGGCCAAGGGCATGATTCGACCGTTGATCTGGCCAACTCCAAGGCTCGCGATTTGGTCCTGAAAGTACGCAGTCACGGCTGCACCGGAGCCACCAAAAAGAGACGATGCGCCGCCTTGAATCTGAACCGCCTGTCCCCGCATTACGCCGCTCAGCGTAATCAGCACACTCACAGTCCAGCCGAACGTAATGTATCGAGCCGGCAACGTTTCTCCCGATTGCACTGGTAGACGAAGTGAAGCAAAGTTACCCTCGGCGTGAAGCCGATGGATTTCACGGGTGTCAAAGTTGAGGCTAGCGCGATCGCGCACGGGACTTGATGACACCGAAGCCGGAAGTCGATGATGTATGTTTGTTGCGGTGCGAGTCGCGCGGATGTGCTGGATAACTCTAGATCCGCTTGCCCCTGCAGTCGGCCGAAGGGAACACCTTGGTAAGTGAAATCCGGCGACCCTTTCGTAAACATCAGGAAAGGATCGATGGTCAGCACCATCGGTACGACCTGATTGTTCGTAACAGAGAACTCGCCGGTACACTTTTTTCCGCATTCGGTCGTAAGGCCGTTAAGGGTTTGACAAGGAGCCAGGGAGACCAGAAGCAGAATCAGGATAGCGAAAGTAAGAGGCTTCATTATTGTGCTCCTAACTGTGACTCAGGGGAGGATCACATCTACACGTTGGGGGGAGATCTAAAACAATCCGGCCAAGGCCGTGAAGGTGCCGGTGTACGAGCCAGGCACCGGAGTAGAGGCCAAAGATAAGCTAATCGAATAGGAGAAGGTGCCAGAGCCGGAAGTGAGATTGCCAGTTCCGGTGTATCCACTCTCGAACGTACTGCTGCCAAGGATCGCCAGCTCAGACGTGCAGACCGCACCGGGTGTTCCACCGAGGGAGTTAGCGAAGGTCTCGTTGTTCGTGCAAGTGCCTGACCCTTGCGCGTCCGAATAATTAATCGAACTCGTCGGAATGTTGAGTGAGCCGGAAGTCAATGCAGTCGTAGTGGCGAAGCCGGTTTCCACTTCGAGTGTGTGATAGTTACCGGGAACCGTGTTAAACGAGCCGGTCAATAAGATCGGAGTTGGTGAAGTGCTCAAAGTGTAGAACGGCGCTCCGAACGCGATCGTGAGCGATTCAGCGGTCGATATCTTTATTGTGGTTGTGGCTGATGCGGTCGGGCCCGCGGCGAACGCGGAGGCCGTTAGGACCAAGACAATCAGCAGACCGGACGGAATGGCAATCAGTTTTTTCATATTTGTTTCTCAGACGTTAGGTCGTCACCCGTTTACTTTTAAATCGCTTATGCGTGGCCTGATCTTCCGAGCCCCGCAAAACCTTACGAACCGGATGAGTATTAGCATTTTCAGATTTGTCTCCCGTGCTGACTTCCTAACAGAACCAAGGCAGTTTGGGAGAGGGCTTGTAGTCTGGGTGTTCAAATTCCAAAGATTGTGTTCGTGCGATTCCCCAACTGGAGGTTGAGTGACATAAGCCCGTCGCTCCATGATCTGATCAAACTCCAAGCCAGGCGCTGGATCGTAAACTCCTTCCAGGTTCGGCAGTGCGTAGGGAATGCCTCCGTCGTCATGCTCTCGGTCAGGGCAAAGCCCTGCGTGGATGACCGTGCGAGGCTTGCGGGGATTCGTGCGGAGTGCGGCCGACTCGCGCATATGGGGCGCGCTCTGCTCGCGTTCGACTTCGGCCATGACAACGCAGCGTAGATCATGCATCCGCCGGCAAGGCCTGGGATAATGACGCATAGTTTGCCGATCCAGAGATATGCAGCGTACCAGCAGACGAACCCGCACAGGAGGCAGCCAGCGATGTTACAGGTAAGGAATTTTGTTTAGGGGGAACCTGGTGAGAGACTGGCGATCGAAGCTCCATTTCGACGGTCGGTTCGCTGTTGGTAGCAGCGAGTCGGCCTCCTTAGTGTCAGCATATTAACAGATGAAAAACGAATGTGTACCACCCAAATAGAGTATTACTGCCACGTTACTTTTGGCGGAGACCATGTCTCGGCCGGTCTTTTTAAAGGCGCTCGCTAAGAAAATGGCTGCGATGAATTTTTCCCGTGTCAACTCCTCTCCCGCCTGCTTCAAACCCTTCATCAAGACCATCGCATCTACAAACCCTCGAAGCTGAAAAAGCTCAAGGGTCAACCGTCGGATCATCGGTGTAATTCTAGAGAGGAGCTGGCCTTGTCTCCCATTTTGAGAGAACCAGTTAAAACTTAAAATACAGTGAATCGAGGTTTTGAGTCGTGGGATTGTCTCGCCAGAAATTTACAGGAATGTTCAAACTGAGCGCGGTGCGGCATCTCGAGATGGGTCTTCCCATGGCCGAGATAGGGTGCCAGTGAACTCAACCCCAACACTCCGCTTCGTTGGCGAGGAGAGCACCTGGACGGTCCTGGCACGCGGTGAAAGGAATCTACGTCCATCAAGATGTTTGCCCAAAATTCGTCGAGGGATTTATGGAACTTACCAACAAGTATGTGCTCGAGAATCCACTTCATCCTGACACTACTTCGGGACTCGTGGTTCATGAATGCTTGGCCGCCTTGGTACGTGAGAAAGTAGCGCAGGCGATTTCGAAAGGAGCCGTTAATTGACGCGGCAAGGTTTCCCAAAAGTAAGGACGCCGAGTCCTATCTTGCCCCGCAGGTTCTGGTGGACGTGAATCATGGAATGAAGGTGATGACCGAGGAAACCTTCGGACCCGTAGCACTTCTGATGCGGGTCAGAGATGATGCCGGAGCCATCCGCCTCATGACACGGATGCACCCTCTCCCGGCTGGGGTACGCGGTGCTCACCCAGCCCAAGTCCTTCCACCTTAGATTGTCTCTCTAACTGAATTGCCGGAACGTCAGCTTGCGGATCGGTTCGCTATGTTTCCCGCAGGGCAATGATCGGGTCGACCTTGGTGGCTCGCCAAGCCGGAATGTAGCTGGCCAGAATGGCGACTGCCAGTAAGAGCAAAGGCA
>Ga0187783_10000644_pt1 | contig 25350 bp, 23 predicted proteins | sample 1015_SJ02_MP02_2_FD_132471 | JGI IMG/M metagenome (GOLD analysis project Ga0187783, IMG submission 132471) | Tropical peat soil microbial communities from peatlands in Department of Meta, Colombia - 1015_SJ02_MP02_20_MG | ecosystem: Environmental > Terrestrial > Soil > Wetlands > Peat | place...
CTCAATGGGTTCGCGCCCGGCTTCACGAATCAGCCGTATGAGGTCTTGGCGTCGCATACCTTGGGGGGTCGTGGCCCCCGCGTCGTGGTAGATCTTTTCTTCGATCACGGTTCCATCAATGTCATCCGCCCCGAATCGCAGGGAGATCTGCGCGATCTTGGATGTCATCATCTGCCAGTAGGCCTTGATATGAGGGAAGTTGTCGAGTACCAGGCGGCTGACGGCGATCTGCCCGATGTCGAGCATGCCGGTGGTTCTTGGCAGATGTTGCAACGGTGTATTGTCGGGATGGAATGCGAGAGGAATAAAAGTCTGGAAACCGCCGGTTTCTTCCTGCAGAGCACGCAGTTTCAGAAGGTGGTCGACCCGGTCTTCGTCATTCTCGACATGGCCATAGAGCATCGTTGCATTTGATTTCAGGCCGATCTGATGAGCAGTTCTCGCAGTTTCCAGCCATTGGTCGCCATTAATCTTGTGGTCGCAAATGATGTGGCGCACACGCTCGGCGAATATCTCCGCGCCGCCACCCGGCAGGGAATCCACGCCGGCAGCCTTCAACCGCTCGAGACTCTCGCGAATGGAGAGCTTGGCACGCCTGGCCAAATACGCGACCTCGACCATGGTAAATGCTTTCAGATGCACTTGCGGAAATCGCTGCTTGAGGCCAGAAACGAGATCGAGGAAATACTGAAACGGGAGGTCGGGATGCAATCCACCGACAATGTGAAACTCGGTGACTGCTTCGTTGTAGCCGGAAGCCGCAGCTTCGAAGGCTTCCTCGAGTGCCATGGTGTAGGCGCCCGGCGCGTCCTTCTTACGGCCGAAAGCACATAAGCGGCAAGCTGCCACACAAACATTCGTGGGGTTCAGGTGGCGGTTGACATTGAAGTACGTCCGATCGCCGTGCATCCGCTCGCGGACCTGATTGGCCATCCAGCCGACGGCAAGAATGTCACTGGTGCGATAGAGGGCGAGAGCATCGTCCCCATTCAGGCGTTGGCCCGCGACGACCTTTTCATAGATGGGCCAGAGTCTCGGATCGTGTGTCTGAAAGGGATGTGGATCGGACATCGCTTTCGATGATACCGCAGGGGAGTCATGGAAGTCACAGGGCCCAAAGTTGCAGGTGCACGAGCAAGCACTCCGCCAGGACTTGTCCGGAGTCACCGGGCTTTTTTGCATTCGTGATCGTGGGTGTCGATGGCAAGCCGGTCCTTATCCCCCGGCGATCGCCCCGATGACGACAAAAGGTTCTTTGCCCGACGCAACCGTCTCAGGAACAGGAGCGTCCGGAGATTCATGGGAAAGGTCCTCCTCGCAGGCAAAGAAGCGCAGGAAGGGCCTTCGCTGTTGGGTGACGTGGTCGCGGATGCTTCCGCGGAGCATCGGATACTGGGCCTCGAGCTTATCCAGGATCGAGCGCTGAGTGACCGGACGCTCAACCTCGAGTAACAGTTCACTGCCGACGCGGGCTAAGTTCCGGAGATGGAACGGGAGGATGACTCGGACCATGGCGCGACCTTTTCCTTGTACAGAAGCACACAACCCGGACGGCACGAGACCCCAGGGCCCAACCCAGCAAAATCCCCGCCGACTCACGCGAGTGTCTGTACCTCGATCGAAAGCACGGCCGGAAGGTCGCGGACGATCGCAGCCCAGCTATCTCCCGCATCAGCGGATCCATAGACCTGACCGCCGGTCGTGCCAAAGTACACACCGCACTTGTCGAGCAAATCGACCGCCATGGCATCGCGCAGCACGTTCACGTAGCAGTGGCTCTGCGGCAGGCCTTGGGTGAGTGGTTCCCACTGGTTTCCACCGGTGCGGCTGCGAAAGACGCGCAGCTTCCCTTCGTGGACATAGTGCTCCGAATCACTCTTGATGGGGACGACATAAATGGTCTCCGGCTCGTGCGCATGGACGTCGATGGCGAACCCGAAGTCGGTCGGCAAATTACCGCTCACCTCCTTCCACTGCTCGCCGGCGTCGTCGCTACGCATGACGTCCCAATGTTTCTGCATGAATAGTACGCCCGGACGCGACTGATTCATGGCGATGTGGTGAACGCAATGTCCGATCTCGGCAGTAGGATTGGGAATGTATTGCGAGTACAGTCCGCGATTGATCGGCTTCCACGTCTTTCCGCCGTCATCCGTTCGGAATGCACCGGCGGCCGAGATCGCGACCCACATCCGCTCGGAGTCGCTCGGATCGAGAATGATGGTATGCAGGCACAAGCCGCCCGCACCTGGCTGCCAATTGGGACCCGTACCATGCCCCCGTAATCCCGGGAGTTCTTGCCAGTTTTGTCCTCCGTCGCTGGTCGAGAAGATGGCCGCATCTTCGACACCGGCGTAGACCGTGTCGGGATCGGCCAGCGACGGCTCCAGATGCCATACGCGTTTGAATTCCCAGGGGTGCGGGGTGCCATCGTACCATTGATGAGTTCCAGGCACACCCTCGTACACGAACTTGTTGCCGGCTGGTTCCCATGTCTTTCCGCCGTCGTTCGATCGTTGGATCTGCTGCCCAAACCAACCGCTCGACTGCGATGCGTAGAGTCGATTGGGATCAGCTGACGATCCCTTGAGGTGATAAATCTCCCAGCCGGCGAAGTGTGGCCCGCTGATATCCCATTTTTTGCGCCGACCGTCGGACTCCAGTATGAAGGCTCCCTTGCGGGTTCCAACCAGAACTCGCACTTTGCTCATTTACTTCTCCTCTCCTAGGCTACTGAGCTTCTGCCGAACCACGCACTGGCAAAAGGTTTCCCGCTGCGTCTTGGCGCCGGCGGCGGTTCCCCTCGTGGCCAAGATTCAATCCGGCCCTGGCGAGCCAATTGGAGCTGAGCCTGGCACCCAGAGACGAGTATGCGCTCTGGCGCAGGTTTACACTCCGGATCTAAGCCGCTTTGGAAGCCTGAGCAGCTATCTGTTTCATGAACTGGCGCATGGCGGCAATGTGCCCCGGGGAGCGGCTTTCAATCCAGACCTCATAGCGCTTTGCAGCTTTCTCGAGATGGCCGAGGAATTGCTGATTCACGAACCCTTCCCGCGCCTTCGCGATAATCGGCTTCACTCTTTCCCAGACTCCGAAAAATTCGCCACTGGTCTCAAAAAACAGGTCTTCGTGAAGCAAACCGTAGTTGAGAAGCGCGCAAGCTTGTTCCCAATAGCTGAGAACCATCATCGCGAACGTGCCGGTTTCTGTTCCCGGTGCGGCGATTCGCATCGCATCCTCAAGACTATCGACAAAGTAGTTCTTGAAAAACCACTCGCGCGCCTGCCGCAGCCGGGCCTCCCGGCGCAGGTCATAGACCTCGAGTTGAAGTTGCGCCTGTTCGTGGGTGGGCTTTGTATCCATGATCGTCGTCTCCTTTCGCTTGTTTTCCGTCACTCATGATGCGGACTGTGCGGTTCAGCCTCTGATCCCCCCGTGGGCCGACTTGGGCAACAATGGGGTTGGGTCGCGCTGCTGCCAGCGGCGACGCACTTCAGCCAAAACCTGCTCCCGATTCTTGGCCATCGTCTCGATAGCGGCACAGGGGGCGCCGGTTGGTTCGTGCCTTGCACCCCAGATGAGCAACTCCAAGAGCACCGGGGCCAAATCGATGCCTTTCTCCGTGAGTCGATAATTCACCCTGCGCGTGTCGCGCTCATCCAGCTCGGCGGCGATGATTCCTGAAGCTCTGAGCCTCTCGAGACGATCCGCCAGGATATTGCTGGCAATGCCTTCGCCGGACTCCTGGAACTGCTTGAAGGTGCGAAAGCCCCGAACCATCAGGTCCCGGATGATCAACAGGGACCAGCGATCTCCAAATATTTCGAGCGAGATGCTCACCGGGCAGCTGGATCGATGTTGGGAGTTCGTCTTGCCGGCCACCGGCGAGATGGTATCAACAGTTACTTTCATCTTGCAAGTGATATAGGCATACGAAGCCTGCACCCGTCGCGCCCAAACCGATCCACGGGCGTATTCGGTCCGGGGCTACGGAGAAACGCTCAGCGGCGCACCAATAGATCCCCAGCGATGAAAAGCAAGAAGACAACGGAAATCACACCATTCATTGTGAAGAAGGCGGCATTGAGCTTGGATAGATCTCCCGGTGACACCAGAGAGTGTTCGTAACCGAGCAGGAGAGCCACGGCTGCTACTCCCGCAACTGCCATCTTCCCGAGTCCGAATACAACGATGAGGCTGACCAATAACAGCAGCATGGCAAGATGAAATCCGCGCGCAATCCAAAGTGATCTGCCGATGCCGCAGTAGCGGGGGAGAGAGTGCAGTCCGGTCTGACGATCGAACTCGTAATCTTGACATGCATAGAGAACATCAAACCCGCCACCCCAGAAGGTGACCGCCGCGGTTAACAGGAGAATTCGCGGATCGAGCGAGCCCCGGACTGCGATCCACGCTGCGGAAGGCGCAATCCCCATCGCGAACCCGAGCACCAGGTGAGACCAACGAGTGAAACGCTTGCTAAAAGAGTAGAGCAAGAGGATGGCAAGAGCGAGCGGCGACAGCAGGAACGCCAAGCGATTCAGTTGCCAGGCGGCGAAGACAAATATCGCGGAGGAAACCACGACAAAGCGTGCGACGAATGCCGGGGTCAAGGTTCCGCTCGGCAGAGCGCGCGCGCGCGTGCGCGGGTTCGCCGCATCAATCGAGGCGTCGGCCAAGCGATTGAAAGCCATCGCCGCGGAACGGGCCGCAACCATTGCAACGACGATCCATACGAGAACATGTCCGTTCGGCAGGCCATGCGCGGCCAGCATGGCGCCGCACAGGGCGAAGGGCAGCACAAAAATAGAGTGCTCCCACTTAATCATCTCCAAGGTCACGCGCAGATTGTGGAATACGCGCACCATGAGATTGTAAAGCAGATGTCCGGGTAATCGATTCTCTCCCCCGCAGTTCGAGATGAGGATCTGCCCTCGATTCGCTACCGTCTCACGCATGGTCTTGGAGAAGTCGGGCGGACGGCTAGAGCCTTGGCCTCGCGGCCGACACTGGATCGGCTACTCCTCGCCGGGATATTCCGCGTTGCTGATGAGCGGTACGAACCGGCATTTCTCGAGGCTTGTCACCAGACCTTGGCCATTTTGCTTCTGAACCAGCAGCAGTTTCTGAGCGTAAGCCGGACCTACCGGTACAACCATGCGTCCCCCCTCTCGCAACTGGGCGAACCACGCGGGGAGAACTCGAGGTGCCGCCGCGGCCACGATGATGGCATCGAATGGAGCTTGCTCGGCAAGGCCTCGGCTGCCATCGGCAGCAATGACGGTGACGTTCTGGTACCCGAGGCGATGAAGGTTTTCCTCGGCGGAGCGGGCCAAGGAAGGAAGCCGTTCCACCGAAAATACTTGGCGAGCCATTTCTGCCAGCAGGGCGGATTGATAGCCGGAGCCGGCACCGATCTCGAGGACACGTTCGGATCCGTCCAAGGCCAAAGCTTGGAGCATCACGGCCACGATGTACGGTTGTGAGAGAGTCTGACCCTTGCCGATGGGAACCGGGTGATCCTCATAGGCTTGGGAACGGAGCTCTTCGCCTACGAATTCGTGTCGAGGTACGCGAGCCATGGCGGCCAGCACTCGTTCATCCCGGATGCCTCGCGCACGAAGCTGGGTATCCAGCATGAGCTCGCGCTGAGCAGAAAAACTGTCAGCTTTCATCGCCCTTATCGTTCTCCATTCTAGTCGGAGATGCAGCGTCGAGATGCATCAACGAACACTCCGAAGTATTTTCAAGGAGCGGCGTCGACGCTCACGGCCTTGCTCCCCCGATGGGGAACATAAAAACTCACTTCCGCATTCTCCAATGCAGGCGAAGATGTCTCGAACAATTTCCAGAGTGGCTGCGAACCTGGCCGCCGGATTTACTCCGTACACGGCAAGAAGCTAGAATGCCTCGACCGATGGGGAAATGCGCCTGACACGGACTACTTGGAAGCCAGTCGAGTCGCCAGTTGTGGTTTTCGTGATTGCCGTTAGCATGAGGCTCTGGGCAGCATCGCAGTTGTTGCCGGAGAAGGCAGGGCCTTATTTCTATCGCTACAATGAGCCCTCACGAATCGCCTGGGCGGTGGTGTCAGGACATGGCTTTAGCTCCCCATGGCCCAATACGCCTTTGCTTCCGACTGCCCAGCAGCCGCCCCTCTACCCCATTCTCCTGGCAGCGGTTTTCGGAGTTTTTGGAGCCTACAGCTTGTTCTCGCTATGGACGGCAGTGGGCTTGAATGCAATTCTTGCCGGCCTGACTGCGATCGTTATTCTTCGAATCGGAGGCGCAACCTTTAGTCGACCCGTGGGAGTTTTGTCTGCCTGGGTCTGGGCTTGCTGGCTATACGAGGCTGCCGTCTCCATTCGCCTCTGGGAGAGCGCACTTTCGACACTCTGGCTGTCGCTGGCTTTACTATTTTTGCCTGCCGTTGCCACTTCGACCCGTGCTCCGCGATGGCTGTTGTTCGGATTCCTCGCTGGTGTTGCGGGCCTCACCAACACAACTCTGCTGGCCCTGTTTCCGTTTTTCTGGTTATGGCTTGGGATCCGCTGTCGGGGCCAAGGGCGCTCATGCAATCGCCGGTTACTCGCCTCCGTTGCCACGTGCGTTCTCGTCATGACTCCGTGGACCATTCGCAACTATGTGGTCTTCCACCGGTTAATGCCCGTGCGGGATAACTTCGGCCTTGAATTCTGGGTGGGAAATCATGAAGAGACGGACCCGAGCGTATTCCCGCTTTCCAACCCGGCGGAGTACAACCGGCTGGGAGAAATCCCATTCATGGAAGCCAAGCGCCAGGCTGCCTTGGAGTTCATTCGCCGACATCCGCAACAGTTTGGCCGGCTTTTGATCCGGCGCGCCCGTCTCTTCTGGATCGAACCGGAAGGGTCCGCGTGGCAATGGATTAGCCCCTTGGCGTGGCTGGGAGTCCTTCTTGCGGTTTGGCGCAAGGGAATCGAGGCCATGCCGTATCTGGTGGTGTTATTGATCTTTCCGCTGGTGTACTACCTAACCCACACGTTTCCAACCTATCGCCACCCGATCGAGCCGGTAATGCTTCTGCTGGCGGCATATGCCACCCTCAGCCTGGGAGACATCGTGGGCACAGTTCTATCTCGGAACCCGCTAGGCAATAGTTCCCCGAGCCTGGGGGGGCGTAAACTAGGGCAGCCAAAGGCTCGCTTCCGCGGAAAAAACTCCTGACTCGCGGGATTGCGAAATAGGGTCCATGTCGCCCACGTTGCCGTCGACTTCCGAATCTGCCGACCAGCGGAATCAACTTGAACTTTCGGTCGTGATGCCGTGCCTTAACGAAGAAGCCACCATCGCGGAGTGTATCGAGCGGATTCAGAAAACCCTTCAAGAGAACCGTATCGCAGGGGAAATCATTATCGCCGACAACGGTAGCCACGATCAGTCACGCGAAATCGCCCAGCGTATGGGGGTTCGTGTGGTCTCGGTCGAGAACAAGGGTTACGGCAGTGCACTCATGGGCGGGATTGCCTCCGCTCGCTGCGAATACGTCGTTATCGGCGATGCCGATGGCAGCTACGATTTCACCCAAATTCCCGTTTTTCTCGAGCAACTGAGAGCTGGCTACCAATTGGTGATGGGAAATCGCTTCGCCGGGGGAATTCAACCGGGTGCGATGCCTCCTCTGCATCGCTACCTGGGGAATCCTTTGCTCACTGCCATCGGCCGTCTTTTCTTCCGGGCGAAGTGCCACGATTTTTATTGTGGGTTACGGGGCTTTACCAGGACGGCATACGAAAGGATGACTTTGCGCACCACCGGAATGGAATTCGCCAGCGAAATGGTTGTCAAGGCGTCGCTTTTCAACATGCCGGTCTGCGAAGTTCCAACCACGTTGTCGCCCGATCGGCGTACCGGGAGGTCCCATCTCCGCACCTGGCACGACGGTTTCAGAGGCTTACGCTTCCTGCTGCTTTACAGTCCGCGCTGGCTATTCCTGTATCCCGGTCTGGCCCTTCTCGTTGTCGGCTTGGCGATCGCAGCCTGGATCTTACCCAGCCCCAGGAGAATCGGCCACAGTTTTCTCGACATCCACACGCTTTTATATGGAGCAGTAGCCATCCTTACCGGATTTCAGGCGGTAGTCTTCGCGTTGTTCACCAAGTTGTTCGGCATAACCGAAGGTCTCCTTCCCGAGGACCCGCGTCTGACACGGGTGTTTCGCGTGCTAAGTCTCGAAAGAGGATTGCTGGTCGGGGCAATGTTGCTTCTGGGCGGCGTGGGAGTGGCCAGTTATTCTGCCTACATCTGGAGCCGGTCCGGTTTCGGACCCATGAACCCCTTTGTCCTCGTACGTCTGGTAGCCGCCGCGCTGGTGTTAATCACCTTAGGCTTTGAAATTGTTCTTTCGAGTTTTTTCCTGAGTATTCTTAGTCTGGCTCGCAAGTAAGCCTGGCCGCCAAGGTGACCCGGCCGGCATGCTTAGAGAATTCTCAGGCTGGCAGGTAAATGAACTTGCTCGACCAAGTCCACGAAGCCTACGTCTATGGCCGGCGCATCCGACGTCTCTCTGAGCTCCTCTCCGAACTGATCCCACCTGGTTGCAGTCTTCTCGATGTCGGTTGTGGTGACGGAAAACTGGCCCGATCGCTCCAACTGAAACGTCCCGACCTGCGAATTGAGGGGGTCGAGGTTCTGCTTCGAAAGCACACCTCGATTCCGGTAACGAGCTTCGATGGCAAGAGCCTGCCTTATGGCTATTCCCGTTTTGATGGAGTCATGTTGATTGATGTTCTTCACCACACCCCCGACCCTCTGCTGCTGTTGCGGGAAGCTCTTCGCGTGTCTCGCCGCTGGCTTGTTCTAAAAGACCACGTGCTCTGCGGACTCTGCGCCGGCCTGCGGCTGCGGTTCATGGACCATGTGGGTAACGCACGCCACGCAGTAGCTCTCCCCTATCACTATCTGTCCATGAAGCAATGGAGCGAACTGCGGCGGGTCCTGGATTTGCAAATCGCCGCAGAGGTGAAACAACTCGGCTTATATCCGTGGCCATTCGATTCTGTCTTCGGAGGGAATCTGCAATTCCTGGCGCTGCTTGAGCGCACCGCTCAGCTGCCACCATGAGTGCGAACGGCCTCCCGCTCCCAGACGTCATTCACCGCGAGCCCGTCACTGCTGGATGATTCGTGTCACCCGGTGCCCGTGACGCCGGAAGAAGTTCCAACCGCGGCGGTGACTCATCGGCATATACGAGCCATACCTGTCGACCCTTGAAGTATGCGAGCAGTTCCTGATTATCGCGTTCGCCCATATCACGCGCCCACACCACCTTGGCATGGTCAATGTCGGCTGCGTTATACACCCACTCGTGCTCGGGATTGTGCGTCGCGGCATACCGCACGATTGCCAACTGTTGCCCGGGAAGGCTGTCGAATTTTCCTAAGACCAGGGCACGCTCCTGGTTCCCTCGCGGCCAGGGCTCGAACGGCGCATGGGCTGCGATGGCGATCAGCCGCAGCAGCAGCAGAGCGCAGCAAGTCAGCGGGATGGCTCGGACGAGCAGGAGACCGATCGAGCGACCGCCCCAACGCCAGTGACGGAGGTGCCGCATGGATTCGAGGACGATCAGGTAAAACAGCGCAGTAGCGGGCGCGAAATAGTGGGGATGTATCCAGGTTTCAAGCAGGAGTGCGGGGAGGAAGACTGCCCCAATCAATAGAGGCCCACGCGTCCGTCGATCACTTAGCAGGGCAGGAAAGGCCAGCAGGGCAAGAGTAAACGGCAGCCCAACAAAGAATAACCATCCGATCTCAACGAATCGGATCGAGTGCTCGCAGAAGCCCTTCAAGGTACGGCTGTTCTGATAGTCCTCGAGAAGGGTCGCGTAATACTCGCGCATGACGGCGTGATGGTAAAGCGGCTGCTCCCAGGCATGCTGCCATAGGAAGGGCGGAAAACTTCTGTACTCCTGGGCGTGTACCTGGTAGGGCATGAGAAATGCATTGCCGGTGACGCGGAAGTTATAGTAGGCCATGGCAACCGCCGTCACGAGTACTACCACGGCGATTGGGGTCAAAACCTGGCGCACAAGAATCGCGGCAGGGGGGCGTTTCTTTCCCATCATCCAAATGCAGAGGATCAGGGCAACCGGAAAACTAAGCGCCAGACCTTCGTAAGGACGAGAGTTGGCGAGAATGGCCAAGCCCAGAGCCATCCACAGTGCATCCAGTGGTTTTCGATCCCGGGTCAAGCGCGGTAGGGAACCAAGTACAAGTGCGCCTCCTAGGGCCGCCAGCGAACCGCCCCAATAGCTATTGATCCAATAGGTGAGCACACCCAATTGGAGCACGGCGAGCACCCCCCCCAGCAGCGCCCAATCGGGAGGAAGCCATCCCTGGAGCATCCAGCAGATCGCCGAGCACATCAATGCCGTGGTCAGCAGTACCCCGATCCACGGATGTCCCAGGTGCATTCCAAGCGCCAATACCAGCCCTTGACCGGGCGGGTACATTGACATATAGGTCGGATGCTCGATGATGAAAAAGCTCTCGAAGTGGATCCACATCGGATGGGTGGGATTGGTGAGTCGCCCGTGCGCGAACGTGTCGCCGGCCAATAGATAGCTGAATTCATCGTGTATTCCGGGCACGGGGAGGCCAAGAATCGGGATGAGAGCCAGCCGCAGGAAAAGTGCAAGCAGCCCGACAACCACCACGGACAACCTGGTTTTGCGCGCCAGGGAAAAGGAAAGGGCCCTTAGTTTGCGGAGGACAGGGGCCGAGTGCGTGGGCGAAACCTTGGCAGGGGCGTCCTGAGTAGAACGAAACATTGGCGATGCGAGCCCAGCCGGCCGCAAGCGTCGAATTCGCTTGGCTCGGCCCAAATACGTCACAAATATACCGTGATTTGGTGCCCCGGGCAGAGCCGGATCGATCGCCAGCCAGGTGCCGATCGGAGCATATCCAAGGTGCTGGCCCATTACTCGCCAGGGCTTCGTCGGGTGAGTGAAATAGACATGGCGAGTCAGGATTCGTTGCCGGCCGTATGACGGGCTGAAATGGAAGTGCCGAAACGCTATACTGAAATCCTTTTTGCATCGGCCAACGCTGAGATTTCGCGATCTATGAAGAGTGCTCATCGCATCCTAGTCCTAGCGAGCGTTGCCCTCGTGACCGCCCTGGCGCTGGGCAGGATTGCCCTCGATCGAGGCGAGCAGATCAATGCCATATGGCTGGTGTTGGCTGCGGTTTGCGTATATTTCCTGGGCTACCGGTTCTATAGCAAATTCATTGCCGTCAGGCTTCTGGCGCTGGACGCCCAGCGCGCCACTCCCGCCGAAAGATTGGACAACGGTCGCGATTTCGTCCCCACGAATAAATGGGTGGTGTTCGGGCATCATTTCGCGGCCATCGCCGGACCAGGACCCCTGGTCGGCCCGGTGCTGGCTGCGCAGTTCGGCTACTTGCCCGGCACGATTTGGATTCTTGTCGGTGCCATCTTCGCCGGCTGTGTCCAGGATTTCCTCATTCTCCTGTTTTCGGTTCGTCGCGACGGGAAATCTCTGACCGAAATGGCGCGGGAAGAAATCGGGCGGCTGGGCGGGTTTATCGCCTACCTCGCCATCATCAGCATCATCGTCATTCTGCTGGCGGTATGCGCGCTGATCGTGGTGAATGCCCTCAAAGCCAGCCCCTGGGGTGTTTTCACAATCGCTATGACGATGCCGATCGCGGTGTTGATGGGTTTCTATCTGCGGCGCTTGCGCCCAGGGAAGGTTCTGGAAAGTTCGGCACTTGGTTTCGTGCTGGTGCTCGTCGCGATCTGGGGAGGGCAGTGGGTCTCGCGCAGCGACGTGCTTTCCTCATGGTTCAGTTGGAGTGCATCTGCCCTCGCCATCGTCATCATCGTCTACGGATTTTTGGCGTCCGCACTTCCAGTTTGGCTTCTGCTCGCTCCGCGCGACTATCTGAGTACCTTTGTCAAGCTAGGCACAATCGGGATGCTCGCGCTCGGAATCATTGCCCTTCACCCCACGCTACACATGCCGTCGCTGACCCGCTTTGTGGACGGGTCGGGACCAATCTTTGCCGGCAAAATCTTTCCCTTTGCGTTTATCACCATTGCCTGCGGAGCGGTCAGTGGTTTTCATTCACTGATCTCAAGCGGCACAACCCCGAAGATGATCCGGCGGGAGCCAGAAACCCGCATGGTTGGATATGGAGCCATGATCGCAGAATCCATGGTTGCGGTGATGGCGATGATTGCCGCCGGCGTGCTGCAGCCTGGTACCTACTTTGCAATTAACAGCCCCGCAGGAATCGTTGGCAGGTCGCCGGAAGCGGCGGCGGCGACCATCAGAAACTGGGGTTTTCCTGTCACTGCCGAGGGCATGCACGCATTGGCACAGTCGGTGGGTGAGCAGACACTCTATAACCGGACCGGGGGCGCACCCGCGTTCGCCGTGGGAATGGCCCATATCTTCTCGAGCAGCCTGGGTGGCCAGACGCTGATGGCAATCTGGTATCACTTCGCCATCATGTTCGAGGCGCTCTTCATCCTTACCGTGCTCGATGCCGGAACCAGGGTCGGCCGGTTCATGATTCAGGATGCGCTCGGCCACATCTGGAAACCGCTTGGGCGTACGAGTTGGTATCCCTCGATTCTCGCCACCAGTGCCCTGATCGTGGCAGCTTGGGGCTGTTTTCTCTGGCAAGGCGTGAAAGATCCTTTGGGTGGCATCAACTCCCTCTGGCCTCTGTTCGGCATTGCCAATCAGCTCTTGGCAACCGTCGCCCTGTGCGTTGCGACGACCATCGTCGTCAAGATGGGAAAGCACAGGTTCGTACCGGTGACGCTCGCACCCATGCTTTGGCTCGTGAGCGTGACCTTTACCGCTTCCTGGCACAAGATATTTGATCCGAATCCGCGCATTGGATTTCTGGCCCACGCCCGTCAGCTTGGGTCCTCGGCGGTTCGGAATCCTGAAGTTCCTCGCATGATATTCAACGACCGCTTGGACGCCGTGGTCACGGGACTGCTGATATTCCTGGTCACGCTAATCCTGGTGGAATCGCTCTTTTTGTGGGTCCGAGTGCTGTCTGGTCGCCAACGGGTAGCGGTGAAGGAGTCGCCCTTTGTGATGACTCGGTTTGCCGCCGAGGAGCAAGGATGAAGAACAAGGAGAGTAATACCCATCGAGAAACAGCCATTTTGGTTCAAGGCTCCCGAAGGGTTTCGCCCGATCGAGTGGCTGGGAAACCGGGCCGGTTGGCGTGGCTTCCTCAGATCGCAGTCGCCATGGCCTCCCTGTTAAAGGAAATCTTTGACGAATCGGCCTACGGCCGCTTTCTGGAACGTAATCGGATTTCGTCGTCGGCGACGGCCTATGCTCGATTCCGAGAGGAAAACGATCGGTTGAAGGCGCAGCGACCCAGGTGTTGCTGAAGGGTTCCGAACAACCGCTCTCGAGCCATGCGAATGCCAAGGTTTTCGCCGAAGCGAGCTGGGTACGATCCTCCCGGGCTGGAGCTGCGGTACACTTCCTGCATGCGAGTGCTCGGCATCGACTGCGGGACTGAGTGTACCGGGTATGGTGTAGTCGAACTCGGTCCGGATGGAAGTCTGGTATATCGGGCCAGCGGCGCCATTCAGCTCTCGCCTCGGAAACCATTGCCCGTCCGACTGGCAATGATCTTTGACCGGATGGGAGCCATCATCGAGGAACATCGGCCGGACAATGTTGCCATTGAGGATGTGTTTTATGCCTTGAATGTCAAATCGGCCCTTAAGCTCGGACAGGTTCGAGGGGTTGCCATGGTCGTAGCCTCGAGAGCGGGCCTGGAGGTCGCGGAGTACTCGCCACTCACGATCAAATCGGCCGTGGTGGGATACGGCAGAGCTGAAAAACAACAGGTACAGCACATGGTGACAAGGTTGCTGTCTTTGGAGACCGTTCCAGAACCGCCCGATGTGGCCGATGCGCTGGCCATTGCCATTTGTCACTTGCATATCGCCGCTACCGTCGAGCGGCAACAGTCAGCCAGTCGCTAGGGAAACCCGTGGTACCAAGCCCACATAGATCACGCGCACTCTGGGAAACCTGACGAACCACACGAAAAAGACTGATCGACTGTTTTTTGGCATAATTGCTCTCTGCATGCGGGAGAGAACCATCCAAGAATCCGCAACCCTCCGGTGTCGTGCAATTGCCTTTCTTCTCCCCTTGATAAGCCTGGCAGCGGCGGCGCAGGCTCGGCCAGCCGACGCTTCTACCGTGGGCTTCAGTTGTGACTTTCCCGGTTCCGACCCTGCGCATTATGCCATTTCGGTTTCCTCCGATGGGCGTGGAAACTACACCTCGAACGGTAAGCTCAGCAGGGACTCGGAGCCGGACCAGTCGTTTACCCTGGAGTTCACTGCGCCCCAGCCCGCCGTGGCGCGCATCTTTGATTTAGCACAAAAGGCCCATTATTTTGAGGGCAACATCGATGCCAAGCGGAAAAACATAGCCTCGACCGGGGAAAAGACGCTAACCTACGCCGACGGCAAGAGAAACAGATCGGCCGGCTACAACTATTCGACAGTTCCAGCCGTTCAGGAACTCACAACCATCTTCCAGAACCTGTCGAGCGTGCTCGAATCTGGCCGGCGGCTGGAGTTCGATCTGCGCTATCAGAAACTCGCGCTCGATGAAGAGCTCGAGCGGATGCAAGAGACCCCGTCAGCGCCGGGCGACGTGGCGGTAATCGCGCCCATTCTTACGAAAATCGTGAATGATCCTTCGGTTCTGAATGGAGCGCGGGCACGGGCGCAACGCTTGCTCCAAAGTGCCGGGCTGAGCAAATAGACCTGACCCGCGGTCGGAACTTCAAGGGCTTGAGTTTCTATCTCATACGGCCCCGGCAGAAGGGGGCGGCCGGCGCGCCTTCTAAGCCCGAATCGAATTATTGTCCAGCCAGGGGTTTGAAACCGTGCTTTAATGATCTAATAAGGATGGCACGGTTTTCCCACCCGGGGGTGTCCCATGTTCCACTCTCGTCTTTTCCGCCAGGTCCTTTTCGGAGTCATCGTTGCCGGCTTGCCGACCGCGGTTCCGTGCTGGGCTGACTCCCAGGCACGCATCGTTCGCCTTAGCGACACTCAAGGTGACGTTCAAATCGATCGAAACACCGGTCAGGGATACGAAAAGGCATTTCTAAATCTGCCCATCACCCAAGGGGCGAAGATTCGTACCTGGGATACGGGAAGGGCTGAGCTGGAGTTCGAGGACGGAAGCACACTGCGCTTGCCGCCGAACTCGGCGATTGTCGTACCCGAGCTTTCCCTCCGCGACTCCGGCGGCAAGCTTTCCGAGGTCCACCTCGAGGAAGGGACGGCGTACATCAATTTCTTCGGTGCCACAGGTGACGAGTTCGATGTGACGTTTGCACGAGAGAAGCTGGCTCTGAAGCACGCGACCCATGTACGGATCGTACTCAAGGATGCGGTAGCGTTGGTCGCGGTCTTCAAGGGCGACGTTGAAGTCGTCACTCCCACCGGTCCGGTTGAGGTTGCGAAGGGCCATTCCGCAAGTTTTGATCTGGGAGACGATCAACATAGCTTGGCCAACAATGTTGACTCCAATGCCTATGACTCCTGGGATAGGCAGCAGAGCCAATATCAGCAGCAATACAGCAGCAGTTCCTACTCGAATTATTCCCCTTACGCTTACGGCACGAGCGATCTCAATTACTACGGCAGCTTCTTTAGCCTGCCTGGTTACGGAATGCTCTGGCAACCCTACTTCACCGGGGCCGCCTGGGATCCGTGGATGAACGGCGCGTGGGCTTTTTCGCCGGGGCTTGGCTTCGGTTGGGTTTCCGCCTATCCGTGGGGCTGGACTCCTTACCACTCCGGCTCATGGAGCTACTTGCCGCTTTATGGATGGGTCTGGCAACCAGGTGGCGGGTGGATGGGAGCGAACGCCTATCCCGTTTTCCAGGATCCTCCGCAGGGTTTTGTGGCACCACGCTCTCCCTCGCTCCCCGGCCACAGAGTCATTCTGGTGGATCGTGGCCCGCGAACGGTTCAGACCGGAAACAAGGTCGAAATTGTCGAAAATTCCGCCGGGCTGGGGATCCCTCGTGGGAGCGTTCGAAGCTTGGCCGAGCTCTCCCAGGAGGTTGAACATAAGGGATTTGCCACAACCAAGCTACACGAGGGCGCGGCGACGAATTCCGGTTGGTGGCACGGGAACTCGAATGTCCACACCTCGTCGGGGGGATGGCAAGGCGCGCCGGCTTCGTCTTCCCACTCAAGCGGTGCCGGACACGCCTCCGTGGGTGCGCACCACTAGGCGTCTAGGTATGGCGAACCAAACCCGGGTCAAAAACTGGGATGGTATGGGTTCGCGTGCTGCCGGCGGTTGGTTCCCCTCGTCCCTCTCTAACATAAGGAATTAGCGCACCACGACTCCGGCATAGCCCACGACCATGTCGCGGTCGCCAAAGACATCGCCCGAGGTTGCGTACTTGATCAGTTTGGCGGAGGTGGCGCCGAGCCGCTTGGCCGCCGTCAGCATGGCCACGGCCGGGCCGAAACCGCACATGCTGATATCTTCCTGAATGACGACGTCATAGAGGCCGCGGGCGTCCAGTGCCAGGATGCGCTCGATTGCTTTGGTATCTTTCACTCTCGTGATCGCATCATTTTCGTAATGATTCATGTCACTGGAAGCGATGATCAGAACTGGCTGCTCCTGAGTATGGGCAACTGCCGCCAAGGCTTCGCCGAGTTCTTCTAAGGCCGTAAAGTTGCCCGTGCCCAGGGCGATCGGCACAAAGGTGAGCTGGGGTCGACTTTGTTGCAAAAAGGGAAGTACCACTTCAATGGCATGTTCGCCGCGATGTGCCTCGGCGTCTTCGCTGAGTAGGGGACAACGCTGCTTCAATGTCTCTGCCAATCGGGAATCGATGGGGATGGTGCCCAGCGGGGTTTGCCAGGCTCCCTGACTCACGATGGCGAGCGGGCGCCCCCGGCCTGTGTGGTTCGGACAAAGCAGGAGACACCGCGAAGGAATCTCAAGGTCAGCAAAGACCGCACCGGCGACCGATCCCGAGTAGATATACCCTGCGTGCGGCACCATGCAGGCCAGACCCGGTCGGGGCGCTTCCCGTCCTCGCAGGAAGGATCGCAGGTCGTTGAGCAGAGTGTCACGATCTTCGGGATAAAAACGACCAGCGACCGCGGGATGACGGAGGGCTTCCATAACTCGCTATCGCCTTCCTCCCCCGGAGATTGTAATCCCGGCCAGCCGAGGATTCACGCAATCCACAGACCCCGGAATCCTGGCCACCCTCACCCGGGTTGAACCATGGCGCCCAGAGTACGGAACAGAGCCGCCGCTTTATCGAGCGGCACTGCCTCGGCACGAGATGTCGGCTCGATTCCCACCTGCTCCATGGCGTCGCGCAACCCCTGCGACGGGTATTCGGACTTCAGATTATTCCACAGCGTTTTTCGCTTCTGTGCGAACGACAGCTTTAAGAAACTCAGGAAGGCGCTTTCTGGAACGCGCAAGCTCTCAAGCTGCGAAGCCATCGTGAGCTTGACCACGGCAGAATGCACTTTGGGGGGAGGGTAAAATGCCGCTGGGGGAAGGGAAAATAGCTTTCTGACGCGCGCGTAGAGCTGTGCCGTAGCTGACAGCAGCCCGTAATCGGCTTTTCCCGGCTGGGCGGCCAATCGATCGGCAACCTCGCTCTGCACCATGAGCACGGCCGTCGAAAAGTATTTGCGGTAGGCAAAAAGCCGCAACAGGATGTCCGAAGTAAGGAAATAAGGAAGATTGCCGACCACCGAGACCCGCTCCGGTTCATGATTGAGGCCCGGCCGCGTGCTTCCAGGCTTGGGGCCAAAAATGGTGTCAAAATCTACAGCCAGAACATCCGCTTCGATGATCTCGACGTTGGGCGCGAGCGAGAAATTCATCCGCAGTTGTGCCGCCAGAACCCGATCGAGTTCAATGGCAATCAGACGGCGAGCTCGTTTGGCCAGCAGGGAAGTCAGGGCGCCGCGACCGGGGCCGATTTCGAGCACGGTGCTCTGGGAGAGGTCTCCCAGGCTTTCGACGACGCGCAAGGCCGCCGACCGGTCGACCAGGAAATGCTGTCCCAGCTTCGGCTTTCTACGTTTGGGACGCGCGGCAGAAACTTTCGGCACGTTGACCCTCTTTCTTTGGGGACGCTAGACTAATCTTTTATCCCGCCAAGACGACCAATGAGGCGGAGTACCCAGTCCGTCGCTATTCCATGATAGCGTGCACCGAGGGCTGAGGGAGTAGATTCGAGGAGTCTTAATCCTATGCAGATCGCCTTTGTCGCTTCCGAATGTGTCCCATTTTCCAAAAGCGGAGGGTTAGCTGACGTTGTCGGTGCTTTACCGCGAGCTTTGGCTGCTGCCGGCCACGAAGTGAGCGTCTATACCCCCCGCTATCGCCAGACCAAGCTTACCGACGCCGCAACCGTGGTCCAAAGCATTACTGTACCCTTCGATGATCACTACCGCTTCTGTTCCGTCCTGAGTGGAGGGGAGCATTCGGGCGTGCGCTTCTATTTTATTGATTACCCGCCATTTTTCGATCGCGACGGGTTGTATGGAACCTCCGCGGGCGATTACCCGGACAACGCCGAGCGCTTCGCACTGTTCTCACGAGCGGTGCTGGAAGCTTCGAAGATTCTGGGGGTGCCGCAAGTCTTTCATTGTCACGACTGGCAATCCGCGCTGGTTCCAGTTCTGCTGCGAACCCAATACGCGGAAGACCCCGCTTTCCGTGATACTGCCACGGTGTTCACCATTCATAACATGGGCTATCAGGGGTTGTTCTCGGCCGATACCCTGCCGCTGCTGACTCTTCCCTGGGACCTGTTCACCATCTCGAAGATGGAGTTTTTTGGCAACGTGAATTTCTTGAAAGGCGCCCTCGTGTATTCCGATTTCATCACCACCGTAAGCCGCAAGTACAGCCAGGAGATTCAGACCACCGAGTTCGGCTTCGGCCTAGAGGGGGTCCTGCGCAATCGCGCGGCCACGGTGAGCGGCATCTTGAACGGCGCGGACTACAACGAATGGAGCCCGGAGACGGATAAATTCACCGTCGCCCGATATTCGGCGGAGGAGTTAAGCGGGAAGGCCAAATGCAAACAAGATGTTCTCGCCGCCTTCAACGTTGCCAAGCCGGATTTGAGCCTGCCTGTGATTGGCATTGTTTCGCGATTCGCTGCGCAGAAGGGATTTGATCTGATCTCGCAAATCATGGATCGTCTGGCCCGGGAAGAGATGATTGCTGTGGCCCTGGGCGCGGGAGACAAACCGTACGAGGAGATGTTCTTGCGCCTGCAGAAACAATTCCCGCAGAAGATTGCGGTCAAGATTGCGTACGACAACGCGCTGGCGCACAAGATCGAAGCGGGAAGCGACATGTTTCTGATGCCCTCAAAGTACGAACCTTGCGGCCTCAACCAGATCTATAGCCTCCGCTATGGAACCGTCCCGATTGTTCGTGCAACCGGTGGGCTGGACGACACGATTGAGCCCTGGAACCCTCGCACCGGAAAGGGGACTGGTTTCAAGTTCAGCGAGTACAGCGGCGAAGCCTTGCTGGAAGCCATCAAAGAAGCCCTGTGGGCCTTTCGCGACCAGTCCTCTTGGCGGAAGCTGATGCGCAACGGTATGGGCAAGGATTTTTCCTGGAACGCCTCTGCCAGGGAGTATGTGCGGGTTTACGAGAAGGCCCTCCAGGCCCAAGCCACAGGTGCTTTGACGACAGTCTAGGGGCAGTTTCCTCCAGAGACCCCGGTTTTAGGGCCGAACCACGATCTCTTCCCGCGTCGTCAGGCCGGGAGGCTCATCTCGAAAATCGTCAACGGTTATTTCACCCGAACGGCGACGCCGCGGTACAGTTCGCAGCGACCGGCAAGAGGTAGAATTGGGGTGCGATCCGGGCTGCGCGCATGGTCGGGCAAAAAACCATCTTCCACGTTGACATGGACGCGTTCTTCGTATCGGTGGAGGAGATCTTCGAGCCTGCCTTGAAAGGCAAGGCGGTCGTGGTCGGCGGTCAGCGGCACGAGCGGGGTGTGGTTTCAGCTGCTTCCTACCAGGCACGGCGGTACGGCGTACATTCCGCCATGCCTTTGCGTACCGCCGCCAAACTTTGTCCGCATGCGATTTTCATCGACGGCCATCCCGAGCGCTATCGCGAGTGGTCGGAAAAGGTCTATCGGGTGCTCGTGTCATTCTCGCCTCTGGTCGAGATGGCGTCGATCGATGAAGCCTACCTCGATATGACCGGTACCGAGCGCCTGCATGGGCCGCCTCTTCATGCTGCACACCAGCTTCATGCCAAGGTAAAGTCCGCGACCGAACTGAATTGCTCGATCGGCATCGGCATCTCGCGTCTCATTGCCAAGGTATCGTCGGCGAAGGCCAAGCCGCATGGAATCTTGTGGGTCATTCCAGGCCAGGAAGCTAAGTTCCTCGCTCCCCTGGACGTGCGGGATATTCCCGGCGTAGGCAAGGTTACGGAGCAAAGCTTGAGCGCTCTCGGGATTCGCCGGGTTGGCGACCTGGCGGGCTTTGAGGATCGATTCCTTGAGCAGCACTTCGGAAAATGGGGTCTGGCACTGGCCGGCAAGGCTCGTGGCGAGGACGCGGGAGGTTGGTTTGACAGTGCGGTTGGCCAAGACACCGATGCCAAATCCATCAGCCACGAACACACTTATAACGAAGACACCACCGACCTCGAGCGAATCGAGTCCACCTTGATGCGGCTCTCGGAGATGGTGGGCCGCCGCTTGCGCGAAAGCGGCCTACGCGCACGCACCCTGCAACTGAAGCTTCGCTACAAAGATTTCACCACGATCACTCGTGCCCATACCCTGCCGGATGCTACCCAGCTGGATACCGAGATTTTTGCTCAAGTACGAACCTTGTTTGATCGAAACTGGCGTAAAGGAGCGGAAGTGCGTCTGCTCGGAGTGCAAGCATCGCACTTCGATGCTCCCAGCGGCCAAGGGGATCTGATCGAAGGGCAGCGACGGCAACGTTGGGAGCAAGCCTTATCGGCCGCGGACCGGCTGCGCGATAAGTTTGGCGAGACCAGTATCCATCTCGCAACTGGACTGAAGGGTGGATTCAGGGAACGCACCCACGAAAATCCAGCCTTCCTTCCGGGAAAGCGCAAGAGGGACGACCAGACTTAGGCGGCGCGGGTCGAGGGACGAGTGTTCCGAGCGTACGGAGGCCGGACCTCGACACCGGGTTGAACCATTGCCAGATGGAGCGCGAACCAGTTGCGCTGATCGAACCAGGTATGGGTGGGGACGAACCCAGAGCATTCCAGCATGCTCTTGGCCGATTCGAGCGTGTATTTGTAGCTGTTCTCGGTGTGAATGCGCTCCCCCTCCGCGAAGTTTACGCGCAGGTAGAGCACCGGGAGGCTGACGCTTTGCGTGCGCAGGCTCTCGAGGTAGATTTCCATGCGCGACAGTCGCGGATTCCAAAGTGCAACATGGCGGAAGGAGTCCAGGTCAAAGTTCGCCAACAATTCCCGATTGAGTCGGGCGAGAATATTCTTGTTGAACTGTTCCGTCACGCCGGCAGAGTCGTCATAGGCAGCCAGCAACATCGATCTGCGTTTGACCAGATCTGTGCCGAGCAGCAGCATATCGTGAGTTGCCAGTTGCCGGCGGATCTGGCGCAGCATGGCAACTGCCGTTGTCGGGTCGAAATTGCCGATGCTCGAGCCCAGATAGGCGACCAATTTCTTGCCGGGGATGCTCTGTAAGAATTCGAAACCATCGCTGAAATCAACAACGACTGGCCGTACCGAAACCTGCCCGCAAGCGGACTCAACGCGCTCTTTGGCTTGGTTCAGCGCGGCACGAGAGATGTCCACCGGAAAATACTGCACCCGAATCTGCCCTCCGGACAACGACGCAAGCAGCGGACAGATCTTCATCGCCGTACCTGCGCCGAGCTCCACGACGGTAACATCGCCTCCTATGGTGCCTGCCATTTCATCCGCTCGCTGGCTGAGAATCTCGAGCTCCGTGCGCGTCAGGTAATACTCGGGTAAACGAGTAATCTCCTCAAACAGCTCTGACCCCGCGCCGTCGTAGAACAGTTTGCAAGGAAGCGTCTTGGGGAAGGTCGTGAGACCCTGGGCGACTTCTTCGGCGTAGGAGGGCAGGGCAACCAGTTCGCGAGCGATCATCGGGCTAACCTCAGTCCGCTGAATTGCCATCGGGCATGGGCGGGGAAAAAGTTACGGTAAGTGGGACGGATGTGGCTGCGGGGGGTTGCACAAGAACCACCGCGCAACACCCACTGATTGCACATGAACTTGCCGTTGTATTCGCCGATCAACCCCGCGGCCGGCCGGAATCCCGGATACGCGACGTATGGACTTGAGGTCCATTGCCAAACATCGCCGAACATCTGCCGATTGCCCTCTCCACCGGCTGGCTGGGGATGAAAAACATAATCGTCGAGAAAAGTACCGCACGAAGGCAGACGGACCGCCGCGACTTCCCATTCCTCTTCGCTGGGCAGCCTCGCATCTCTCCATCGGGCGTAGGCATCAGCCTCGAAGTAGCTGATATGACAAACTGGTTCGGCAGGATTGACTCTTTTCATTCCCCCATGCGCGAATTGCCACCACCCGTCATCTCGGTGTTCCCAGTAGAGCGGGGCATTCCAACCCTGGGCATTCACCGCGTCCCAGCCGTCGGAGAGCCACAACTCCGGACGGCGATAGCCTCCATCCTCGATAAACTCAAGGTACTCGGCATTGGTCACGTCGCGGGAGGCGATGCGAAACGGCCGCAGTAAAATCTCATGCTGCGGACTCTCGTTGTCGAACGCAAACCCACCGCCTGGATGGCCGATCAAGTGAATGCCACCCTCTAGTTCAGTCCAGCTCATTGCCGAAGGTGTGGTGGTATCCGTCATTTCTGCGGGGAGGTCCGGCCGCAGCGGGCTTGACCACAAAGCATGTTTGATATCAGTCAGAATCAGCTCTTGGTGCTGCTGCTCGTGATTGAGACCCAGTTCGACCAGCTCGAGCATTTCGGGGTCGGCGTTCTCGAGAAATGCCAGGAGGGCTTGGTCCACATGCACCCGGTAAGCTTCGACTTGAGACAATGTCGGACGCGACATCAGGCCGCGTGCGCCGCGAAAGGGATGCGGGCCTAGTTGTTTGTAATAGGAGTTGAAGAGGTTTCGAAATCGCGGATCGAAGGGCTTGTAGCCATCGCCATGAGGCTGGAGGATGAAGGTTTCAAAGAACCAGGTGGTATGTGCCAGATGCCATTTGGTAGGGCTGGCATCCGGCATGGACTGCACCATCTGGTCCTCAGCCGTAAGTCCTTCGGTGATTCGCATACTGGTGTTGCGGATTTCCGTAAACCGTCGGGCGAGCGTTGCGTTCTGCCCGATGCTTGACGGATGCGCGAGGACTGGGGTCATAGCGTGCTCCCTTTCCGGAGGCGATGAGAACATCTAGTATCCGATGCAGTTGGGAACATGACCGTTGAGGAAAATTTGAGGGGTTCGGAATAGAGACTTTCTTCCAGATTCATAGGAACGGCCTTCTGTTTGCAAGGCTCTCAAGCCATGCTTGTTTGTTGCTGATAGGAATGAGCTTCGCTGGTCTCCCCGAGCCCCGAATCCCTTCATAAGGTCGCCGACCGGGAGCACACCGACCACCGGCAAGCTGGAATCAGAGGACGAATCGAATCTAAGTGCAATTCTTTCAATGGATCTTATTCTGCGGGAAGGCATTAAGAGTGGCCATGGTTATTCAAGGAGTTCTCAGGGAAGCCAAGGCGGGAAAGGACAGGAAGGAATTTAGGGGTCTGGCAGCAGCATCGTCTGCCGAAATGCCTTGGGTCCTCTTGAAAGGCGCCGGTAACGCCCAGGCTTACGGCAAGTTCGATAGAATCGGTGAGAGGACGGAATAGGAACAGATGCGGCTCGGACGCATCCAAACCCTTACGAGAGGTTGCGATTGGCTTATCTAAACCGGCGCAAATTTTTGCTTGCGGCAGGCATCGTTTCGGCTAGCGCGCTAGCTTTCGGCGAAGAAGGCCTCGTCCGTGAGCCGAGCCGCGCGGTGCTGGTGCGTGTCGAGATGCCTTTGGCGCGACTGCCCAAGGCTTTCGACGGATTCACCATTGCCCATTTGAGCGATTTCCACTACGACGCCTTTTCCATCACCCCGATCCAAAAGGCAGTTCGAATCGTGAACCGCCTCAATCCGGATCTGGTGGTACTGACTGGCGATTTTGTGACCACTCCCGTCTTCTCAACTCACCGGGAGCCGGAGGCCGCAAAGGCGGCCGTGCCTTGCGCCAGGCTGCTGCGCGATTTACGCTCCCGTCTTGGATCCTTCGCCGTACTGGGCAATCACGATGTCGCCGCAGATCCACACTTCATCGCAGAGGCGTTGGAGGCGCAGGGTATTTCGGTTCTTCGCGATCGGTCTCAAGTCATTGAGCGGGAACAAACTCGGCTATGGTTGTGCGGTCTGGATTCTATCGAGACACATCCCCCGCTCGAAAAGAGTTTGCGGGGGGTGCCGAGCAATGAGTGCGTCGTTTTATGCATACACGAGCCGGATTTTGCCGATAGAGTGTCGTGCTATCCGGTCGACCTGCAGCTTTCGGGTCACTCCCACGGCGGACAAATTTCGATTCCCGGCATTGGCCCCTTCTGGTTGCCTGCGCATGCACGAAAATACCCACGCGGCCAATACCGGGTGGGTGGGCTGTCGCTCTACACGAATATTGGTTTGGGTACCGTCCGCATCCCGATGCGTGTGAATTGCGTTCCCGAGGTTACTCTGATTACCTTGCGTGCCCCGATCGCCTCGTGAGCCAACGTTACCGGAGAATGTGGGATGCCACCGCAGCACAGCAGGGAAATCCACTCGAATTCGGCTAGAATAAGAGAAACACACCTTGAACTGGGAGTCACCCGTGGACGAGGGAAAGACGCCGGCCCCACCTAAAACAACAGAGCAGAAGCTCCCGGACGAAACCAGTTCCGGCCTCGAAGTTATGCTTCGCCAGCTAAGCGATGAGATGAGCCGCTCCAAACCCACAGACGAGAAGGTGCTTACCGCCATTGAAGCAGCGCAACGAGTTGCGTTTCAAATGGATGTCGCCAGGTCGGTCGCTCCCGTTGTACAGGTTCAGGAAGGTCGCAAATGCCACAGTTGCGGCGGCCAAAACCCGCGGGGGAACCGTTTCTGTGCCAAATGTGGGGTCCCGCTCGAGGCGGTCCTGCCGGAGGAAAACACTCCGACGCCTGCCGAAGGAAGGTCCGTCAATC
>Ga0187783_10000645_pt1 | contig 25309 bp, 23 predicted proteins | sample 1015_SJ02_MP02_2_FD_132471 | JGI IMG/M metagenome (GOLD analysis project Ga0187783, IMG submission 132471) | Tropical peat soil microbial communities from peatlands in Department of Meta, Colombia - 1015_SJ02_MP02_20_MG | ecosystem: Environmental > Terrestrial > Soil > Wetlands > Peat | place...
ACCCTAGCTGGTAGGTCGTGCCAGAATTCGTTGTCCGTTGGGGGATAGCACGGGCGGGGTTGAGATTTGGCGATGGGAGCGCATCGGCTGTCGGGGCATTCATAGGCTGCTGACTCCGCTCGCCGATTGCCACTTGCGCGTCGTTCGGGCGCAATCGCGAATGCAAATGGACCTCCGTTAATTCCCAACGTCGCCGTAAAATTCAACGAGAGCATCGTCCGTGGGGGCGTCAATTACAAATTCAGCTTTTAGTCAACGGTCGGACCGTCAAAAGACCGCATGATCGCGGACTGCCGATGGCAGCTTAGGTCGCCATAGCTGCAAAACATCGTCAGTACATGCTCGTAACCGAGATTTCGGTGGAGGCAGCATTTCGCGGCAGATCCAGGTCGAGGACAAGCAATGAACGGTGCGGCTGCCTCTGGTCCGCAGGCCGCGATCATCGGCTTTGCCATCCGCTTCCGCGGCATCGTCATCGCCCTGGCGTGCATTCTGTTTGCTTACGGCATTTATGGGCTCAGCCGCGCCAAGTATGACGTCTTTCCGGAGTTTGCACCGCCCCAGGTCAGCATTCAGACCGAGGCGGTCGGGCTGACACCCGAGCAGGTCGAAGTCCTGGTCACCCGTCCCATTGAGAACGCCATCAACGGCGTGCCGGGTGTGCAGATTATCCGCTCGAGCTCGATCCAGGGCGTGTCCGTGGTGACGGTCTTCTTTGATTCATCGAGCGACATCTATCGGAATCGCCAAGCCGTCGCCGAGCGGCTTCAGGCCGCAGCCCAGCAGCTGCCGCAGGGCGTCGCGCCGCCGATCATGACTCCGCTGACTTCGTCGACGAGCCGCATGCTGGTTGTCGGTTTGACGTCGCGGACGCACTCGCTGATGGAACTGCGCACGGTCGCCGACTGGACCGTCCGCTTGCGGCTCCTCGCGGTGCCTGGCGTCGCCAGTGTCACTGTTTTCGGCCGCGGCAAGCGCTCAATCCAGATTCAGGTTCATCGCGACGAACTGATCCGCTACGATCTGGCGCTCAATGACGTTGTCGCCGCGGCGAAGCGGGCGACCGGCGTACGCGGCGCCGGCTTCGTCGATACCAAAAACCAGCGGATCGTCCTCCAGAGCGAGGGGCAATCCCTCAAGCCCGCGGATATAGCCGACACCGTGCTGCTCAGCCAGGGAGCGGCAAGCGTCACCTTGGGCAATGTAGCCGACGTTGTCGACGCGCCCGAGCCGCCCATCGGCGGCGCCGAAATCCAGGGCAGCCCCGGCATCATCGTCAATGTGGCGGAACAATATGGCGCGGATACGCTCGAACTCACAAAGAGGCTAGAGATGGCGCTGGAAGAGCTGCGGCCGGGCCTTGCCGCGGACGGAATTGCCATTGAGCCTGATCTTTTTCGTCCGGCGAATTTTATCAACACCGCAACGGGCAACATCCGCGATTCGCTCATCCTCGGCGGCCTGCTGGTGATCGTGGTCCTGGCGCTTTTTTTGTTCGATCTGCGCACCGCCGCCATTTCCTGCACCGCCATTCCTTTGTCACTCCTCGCCGCTACCATCGTGCTCGAGCGGCTGGGCATGACGCTGAATACGATGACGCTCGGCGGACTCGCTATTGCCATCGGCGTGGTCGTCGATGATGCCGTGATCGACGTTGAGAACATTGTTCGCCGCCTCCGCGAAAACCGTCGATCTTTCCAGCCGCAGCCATCCGCCCACGTCGTGCTGGATGCGACGCTAGAAGTGCGCAGCGCGGTCGTTTACGCGACCTTCGCCGTCGTCCTGGTGGCCGTGCCGATCATGACTTTGCCCGGATTAACCGGACGGCTGTTTGCCCCCTTGGGGCTTGCCTACGCGCTCGCGGTGCTGGCTTCGCTCGCCGTTGCCTTGACGCTGACGCCGGCGCTGGCGGTCGCGCTCCTGCCGGGCCGCGTGCCACCACACGATCCGCCGCTCATCCGCTGGGCACGCGCTGGCTATGAGGTGCTGTTACGCCGCCTCGCGCAGCGATCGCGCGCGTTGATCACCACAGCGGCTCTCTTCACCGTTGCCGGCTGCGCGGCGTTGCCTTTTTTCCGCGCCGAGTACATCCCGGAGCTGAGGGAGGGACACTTCGTGGTCCACATGTCGGCGGTGCCGGGTACTTCGCTCGATCAATCGCTGCTCGTCGGAGCCCGTATAGCCGATGAGCTGCGGCGAATGCCAGCGGTGCGCTCGGTGGCGCAGCGCGCGGGGCGCGCGGAGCAGTCGTCCGAGGACACCTGGGGTCCGCATTACAGCGAGTTCGAGGTGGATCTGCAGCCAGGACTGTCGGGTGGCGAGGCCGCACAAACCCAAAGCGATCTCCGCCGCGCCTTTGCCGGCTTCGTCGGCGTGAATTCCTCGGTTATGACCTTCCTGATGGAGCGCATCGAGGAGACACTCTCCGGCTATACAGCGTCTGTGGTAGTTAATGTATTCGGTAACGATCTCGACGTGTTGGATCAAAAAGCGCAGGAAATCGCTCGCGCGCTCGGCGAAGTCCTCGGTGCAACCGACGTTGCCGTGCAATCCCCGCCTGGTCTGCCGCAATTGACTATAAGGTTGCGCAAGCCCGATCTCAAGCGCTGGGGTTTTGATGCGGTCGAGGTGCTCGATCTGATCCGCACCGCCTATCAGGGCGACATCGTTGGGCAGACCTATGAAGGCAACCAGGTCTTCAACGTGATTGCCATTCTCGATAGCGAGAGCCGAGACAACATCAGCAAAATCGGTAACCTACCCCTGCGCAGCCCTGGCGGCACCTATGTGCTGCTCAAGCAAATCGCCGAGATCTACGAAGCGGCCGGCCGTTACCAGGTGCTACACGAGGGCGCGCGCCGCGTGCAGACCGTAACCGCCAACGTCGCCGGAACCGATGTCCCTTCTTTCGTACGCGCGGCCAAGACCGCCATTGCTGAGAAAGTGGCGCTGCCGTCCGGAACCTACGTTCAGTTCGCTGGCACCGCGGAAGCGCAAACGAAGTCCCGTCGCGACCTTATTTTCAAATCGCTGATCGCCGGCGTCGGCATCATCCTGCTTCTGTCGATCGTCACCCGCAATTGGCGTAATCTTCTCTTGATCCTGGTCAATCTGCCGTTTGCGCTGGTCGGCGGCGTCCTCGCCGTATTCATGACCGGCGGGCTGTTGTCCTTGGGCGGCATGGTCGGCTTCGTCACGCTGTTCGGCATTACGCTGCGCAACTCAATCTTGATGATCGCCCATTACGAACATCTGGTCGGAACTGAGCGCATGTCATGGGACTTGAACACCGCAATCAAGGGCGCTGCCGATCGCTTGACGCCCATTCTGATGACCTCGATCGTGACCGGGCTCGGAATTCTGCCGCTCGCGCTTGGCCGCGATGATCCAGGCCGCGAGATCCAGGGACCGATGGCGGTGGTCATCCTCGGCGGCCTGCTCTCGTCGATGGCGCTGAATCTTTTGGTGCTGCCGACGCTGGCGCTGCGCTACGGCCGCTTTGCGCCGGCGCGCGAAGGTGGCCCCGTCCCTCCTGACCTGGATTTGGGCTAGTCCGCAAAGAGGAGGCGCGGCGGATGGGCCCTTCGGATCATTTGGCCTAAATTCACAACTTATTGACCTGATTTAACAATTCGAGCCGAGTGGACTTCGACCCTGCCATTTGCTAAACGCGCCAGTTCGAAAAACACCCACCACGAGGACTATCTTATGCTTTCCAGACGTAATGCATTCACAGCGGCTCTGGCTGCTCTGGTAGGCGTCGCCGCTCCTGCGCTTGCAGCAGCAGCAAAGACCGGCCCTGTTGCGCGTTTTGACACTGACAATGACGGCACCGTCGATCTCAATGAGGCCAAGAACGCTGCCAGCGCACTGTTCGACAAGCTGGATACCGACAAGGATGGCACCCTCGATCTCAAGGAATTGGCGGGCCGCCTGACGCATAAGGATTTCACTGCGGCCGATCCGGACAGCGACGGCACGTTGAGCAAGGACGAGTACCTTGCGGTGGTCGAAAAGCGGTTTAAGGCTGCTGATCCAGACAACGATGGCACGGTAAGTGCCGCCGAATTCAAGACGGTAGCAGGCCGGTCTCTTAGCCAGCTGTTGTCCTAGCATCCAGTTCCGTAAAGACAACCAGTAAAGCTCGCGGCTCATGTTAGCGACATAGCGCTCTACTCCGCCTCATTGCGGGGCTCTGTACTGGCCGCTACGGTTAACCTCTTACACGCAGGCTGTTGCGGCGAGTCCCGGCGGCCGAACGCCACGACGCTTCGACCGTGGGGCGTTAGCCCAAATGCTGAATCCACCTGTCGGGCATGCGGTCTCGTTTGCGGATCAGTTAGCGCGCGGCCGGCTTAAAACTGATTATGGGTCGAACGTATCGAGCGGCTTTCGAGCCGATTGCTGGCGGACAACCCTTTCGACGGCACGCGCGTGGCGGATGATGCGGCATACGACCTAACTCGTCGTCCGCCACTATAGCGGTCAAGCTCCCTTGCTCTTATTCGGAAAGCACTTCCAACCTCTGAGGTCCCAACTTTTGCAGACCGGATGCTAGCCTTCGGCGAGAGAATATTTTGATATCGCAAATTGACCTAATTCTCCATTCCGGTTCTTTTCGTCCGCGTTTCCTGCGAAGAGGGGCAGCAAAAGTTCAAAGTTTTGCCGCAGGGGAATTGCTGGTGCCGATGCCCTTGAGCCGATGTAACCTGCTCGCGGGGCTTGAACTCTTCGTGGTTTCAACGCTTCGTGCAAGATTGGCGTCTGCGGATGCGCTGCGGGTCGCGACCGATTTTCAGTCGAAAACGCGCCGATCTGCTAATGTGGCGCTATTCACTCGGTCTTTTCCAAACGAACCGGAACCCTGAGTTCACGGACGCTTTGAGAAAGCTAACCGCCACGCACTGCCCCGACCGAGTCGGGCCCAATATGCACGTACGGGATCAGCGTAAGGCCCAAAGGAACTCTCTTCACAGAAGCCAAACGAGCGCCAGGCGCTCGGAATTGCGACCGCGTAATGCGATTGGCGCGACTTTGCCCTTATTCCAATCGTGCGTTATTCATAGATCGATTTCAGCGGCAAGGAGGAGGGTTACCATGGATATTATTGCGAAGATTCAGGAAGCGGGCGAGCTCTCCGACGCGCTTGGCTGCGTAGTGGAGGCGTTCGGCGCTGACACCGGCACGCTCCATCTTCTCGAAAACGATGGGCTCCTACACCTCAAGGCTCTGAGCGGGCATTTTCCGCCGCCCGTCTTGGCCGTCATTCGACAAATCCCTGTCGGCAAAGGCATGGCCGGCCTCGCCGTTAAACGCGCGCAGCCCGTGGACGCCTGTAACATCCAGACCGACGGCAGCGGCGACGTCCGTCCCGGAGCGAAGGCCACCGGCATGGAAGGAGCGCTTGTGGTGCCGGTGTTCGATGGGGAGCGCGTGATCGGTGCGCTCGGCATTGCCAATCGCAGCGAGCGCACTTTCAGCGACGAAGAGAAGGCCAAGCTGATCGTCGCCGGTCGCGCCCTCGCTGCGCTGTAACGCGGCTATTCGATCAGCATTCGGTCCTTGGCACTCCGTTTGGCTTCAACTCGAGGCTCCTGGCCACCGCGTAAGACCGAATTGCCCTCGAACAGCGTGCGCTGATCAATGGGCGGTGGGGCAAGCCAATCGCTTTCCGCCATCTGCCCTCCGGCAGCAAAGGCGGCGAGAGGATTGTCATAGGTCACGCGCCGAATATGCTCTTCGGTAATGCCCCGGTCGCGCATGAGTTGAGCTGTCTTCGGCACAGCGAGAGGATCGGAAACGCCCCAATCGGCGCTGGAATTGATAAATATGTGCTCGGGGCCATATTGACGCACGATCTCCACCATCCGCTCATTTCCCATTTTGGTGCGCGGATAGATGGTGAACGCTGCCCAAAAGCCGCGATCAAGAACTTCGCGTACGGTCTCCTCGTTATTGTGGTCGACGATCACGCGGTCGGGCGGCAACTGATGCTCGACGCACACGTCCATCGAGCGCGACGTGCCACGCTTTTTGTCGCGATGCGGCGTATGAATCTGCACAAGCATGTTGAGTTGCTTGGCGAGCTCAAGTTGAGCTCGGAAATATTTGTCCTCGGCTGCGGTCTGCTCGTCGTAGCCGATCTCACCTACCGCGACCACGCCCTCCTTTAGAAGGAACCGGGGCAAGACATCCATAACTTCTTCGGCAAGGCGCTCGTTATTAGCCTCCTTGCTGTTGAGACCGATCGAGCAGTAATGGCGAACGCCGAACTGAGCCGACCGAAAGCGCTCCCACCCAACGAGTGTCGAAAGATAGTCAATATAGCTTCCGACCGACGTGCGCGGTTGACCAATCCAGAAGGCTGGTTCGATGATAGCGACAATGCCGGCTGCCGCCATCGCTTCGTAGTCGGCAGTGGTGCGTGCCAACATGTGGATATGGGGATCAATGTACGTCACGAGGCTCTCCTTTCAGTTTGACGGAAGATGCTTTTCGGCAAGGCTCTGCCAGCTCAATGCGCCATCTTTTACCGCGGCCGCGAGTGTCGAGTTGCGCGCAAGAATGCTCGCTGCGTCGTGATGCGGGCTCTCCGCGAGGGCTAGCGCAGCAGCTTGGCGCTCAATTGGGGCACCGCTGTCGAAGACGCGAGCTAAATCGTCGATGGCAGCCTTGTCAGCGTAAAGGCCAACCCCGCGCCAGAGTTCGTAGCTAACTGTCCGTTTAGCTGCCCAGCGTTCGTGGGCGTAATCACAGAGCATCCGAGTGAGGTCAGGGTTCCAGCGCTGTTCCAGACGTTCGATCGGATAGAGTGAGCTGCCGATGAAAAGGGCCTTGACTATCATCTGGTTCCACCGGTGCTCGGAAAACTGTTCAGCGGGATACGGGTTGTTGTGCGCCACTGCCTCGAACACCGCCTTCATGTTTGTACGAACGCCCTCCGCGGCGCGTTCGGCATAGCGAAGCTGGTCAGGATAAAGCGGCAAGCCACGATAGAAGGTGATCAACTCGCTTACATCCGCCGTGACAAATAGCTGCTCGAGAAGGTTGGCGAAGCGCTCCGACGGGCCGCCGGCTCCAAGGAGAAGAAAGATACGTGCCGCTTGATCGAGACTCCAACCGACCGGTCGCCACCCTGAACGGGCCGCTTCCGCGGCGGCCATATCAGCTTTCGATAAGCCGAGGTCCGCTTTGCCAATTCGGCGGTGTACCAAGCTGATCGCTAGAAGGAGCGATCGGTCCGTCTCAGCAGCGCCCGCTGTGGTTGCCTCGGACTCAAGCCAATCCGCGGTGTCGCTCGGCAGCTGCCGGCGAAGCCACCCCCTCAGTAGTTCCGTTGGCGTCATGGTTGACATCTCAAGTCCCCGCAATGAAGCGCTGGAAGCCAAGTGTGAGCGCAAATGCCGCGACTGTCGCTTCGGCGAGCAGCGGCTGCTTTTGCCCGGCGATGAACAGGCCATCTAACAGGCTAATGCTCGCAATCAGTAGCGTCATAGCGCGCTGTATATTCTGCCCGTCCGGCCAGAACAGAAAGATGAGTGCCGAGATCACGGTCCCAAGCAGAAGTAGGTAAAGAACGAGTGCAGCGCTGCTAGCTGCAGCAAGCGGCACGCCGTATACGAACGGAACGGCAAGAAACAGGAAAGGCCAAAGCCCTTCTATACGTTGCAACCTCTCTTGTTTGGCAGCATACGTAAGGCCGATCAGATAACAAAGCGCGACGGTCGCAGAAAGTAGCAGCGGTTCGGAAAGAGTGGTCGTAACCGCGAGGCCCGCGATCAAATACACAAAAAAACGACAGAGTCCCATTAGGAGTGGGCTGAAAGGGTTGGCCTTGTGCCATCTGTTATAGGCCACGATCGTTGCTGCTAGGAGCATACCGCCGGCTAAAGCTCGCCACCCGGTGCCCGCCGACGTGCCGTAACCGACAGCCAGTAGGCCGGCGAGACCCGAGGCCAGAAGGCCGAACCCCCAAATGAAAACCGTTTCGGCCGCCACCTCGCCGGCGGCAATCGGGCGATCTGGTCGATTGCGGCGGTCGAAATCACGATCGAAGGCGTCATTGAGAAACATACCGGCGACGTAAAAGAGCGAAAGCGATGCGACGAGGAGCAATGTTGGTGGGGCCGTGATGGCGGCACCTGAGAGTACGACCCCGGCGAGAACGTTTGTCCAGACGGTCGGCAGATTTGAAATACGACCGAGACGTAACGCTACCGATAAGCTCATCCCACCGATCGCACTTTGTTCCATACCGTTTTGCCCATCAAGCGGCCGATCACGAAAGGTGAGCGACGGGCTCGTCGAGCACTCCGTGCGCGCCGCCGCTCTTTTCACGTTGATCATCCTGCTTTGTGTCGATCCTCCGACGCGCGTACCTTTGCGTTTCGTCGAACAGATGGCGCAGGATCAGTGCCTTGACCCCTGTGGCCGCAACGGGATCCGACGACAACAGTCCGGCTTCGGAGCTAATAAATACAGCACCGTCCGCTGCATCGTCAGTCGGCCGCCCGTGCGAACCCTTGACGAGGGTCGCATCCAGCGGGATCACGTCCATGAGTGCGCGGAAACCGAGCGTGCGCTTTGCGAGACGATACGCAACGCTCAGCCGAGGAGCTCGATTGGCGGGATCAAAGAAAAGTTCCACTGGATCGTACCCCGGCTTACGGTGAATATCGACGGTCCGCGCGTAGTCCGGTGCTTTGGCGTCGTCGAGCCAGTAATAGTATGTGAACCAACTATTGGCGTCCGCTACGGCGACAAACTCTCCTGAGCGCGCGTGGTCGACGCCAAACTCAGCCTTACTCGTGTCGTCAAGCACGTACGCGATGCCAGGAAGGGCAGTGATTAATGCCCTGATCTCCGCCAGGCGATTCCTGTCATTGACATAGACATGGGCAATCTGGTGGTCCGCGACGGCAAAGGCGGCAGATGCCCCGGGGTCGAGCTGCTCGCGACCCAGTTCCTCGCGCACCGCAACGAGGCCGGCGCGACGAAGCGCGCGATTGATGTCGACCGGCTTGCTCACGGGCGTGATACCATATTCGGAAAGGACAATAACGCGCGCGTCGTCACGCCTCGCGTCATCGATGATTTCGCCGCATAGCTCGTCGACGTCCTTAAGATCGCGTGCAACATTCGGCGCACCGGGACCGTCCCGCTGCAGAACGTAGTCAAGATGCGGCAGGTATATGAGTGTAAGGGCAGGCTTGTGCTCGCGGCGGATGTAGAGTGAGCTGCGCGTGATCCATTGGCTGGCTACAATGCTGGTCGCGGGGCCCCAGAAACTGAACAGGGGAAACCGGCCGAAACGCTGCGTAAGGTCGTCCCGCAGTTCGCGGGGGGCCGTGTAGCAATCGGGAATCTTTCGGCCGTCGGCGAGATAAAGGGGGCGTGGCGTGACGCCGATGTCCGCCGACGAATACATATTGTACCACCAAAACATATTGGCGCACGTAAAGTCGGGATCTCGCGTTCGCGCAGCCTCCCAGACGCGCTCGCCCCTCACCAGCCGATTTGACTGGCGCCAGAACAGCACTTCGGAAAGATCGCGGAAGTACCAACCGTTGGCAACGATCCCGTGTTCTCGCGGTAGCAAACCCGTCAGATAGGTCGTTTGCACCGGACATGTGACCGCCGGAAACACGCTTTTGATTTGCCGCATGGCGCCGCTCGTCGCCAGCCGCTGCAGCACGGGCGTATCCGCGCCGAGCATCCGCGGTGTTAATCCAACAACATTGATGACGATTGTCGGGTGCATAACGTCGTTGTTTCCTATTTTTTCAACGAGCGTACATAAGCCATCACGTGGAGGATTTGATCTTGCGTTAGCCGTTTCCCGAAGGGTTGCATCGCGCCCGTTCCACCCCCATAGATGATTTCGAACATGCCTTTGTCGGAGACAAACCTTGGGTAATGATGCGTGTCGTCGATGAGACTCGGTCCGATGCGGCCGCTGCCGTCCGGCAAATGGCACGCCTGACAATAGGTCTGGTAGAGATCTTTTCCTACGGCGAGTGCCTCAGAGTCTCCCTTGTAGGGATCTTCGCCGGTGTCATAGAATTTTATTACACCCTCGGTGATTTTCTCGCCGGGCAAAAGCTTGATTTCGAGCGGCCCGTTGTCAAGCGGGCTCGTGAAAAACGGCGGTCCGGCAGCACCCGCAAGCCCCAAAGCGATAATGATGGCCGTCGTGATCGACAGCGAATAGAAGTGACTGCGTACGATCGCGGGCCGAAGCGCACAGTCAAAGATGTTACTGCATTTCATAGTCGTCCGAACTACGAACCGTGACGTCGTAGGGCCGATACCAAGCCCGCGGGCGCGCCGGCGTCGCTGGCCTGCCCGCGGGAAGGCGTGACAAGGGCGTCAGCGTCTACTTGACGGCTTTCGCCACTTCGGCGCCTGCGGGCACTTTGTCGGCTTCCGTCACGCGCCACAACGCGCCGACCGGATTCGCAAGCGGACCCTGGTCGGCGGTGTAGAAGCAATAGCAGTTAGTGGCCACGACGGTTCCATCCTCAAGGACGTTACCCGACGTGAACTGGAGTTGAGTCTGCATCAACTCTTGCAGCTGCCATTTGCTGCTGCCCTTATCCCAGCCAATGCCCCAGAGGCGTCCCGTGCACCAGTCACCGGCGAGATACGCGCCGTCCAACCCGGCGTAGTTGGCAACGCCGAGGCCGATCACTGCGCAGCCGAAGCCTGAGGTCTCCTTTGGCGCGCCGGGATACTTCGTTTCATGGGGATAATTGGCGATCGGCAGGATGCCCACTTGCGGGCAGGTAGTATTGGCGTTGATGGTGGGGAAGCAATGCGCCCCCGCGTTAATAGCCCAACCGTAGTTCTCGCCACCCTTGCTGCCATGCGGCTGCCAGAACACGTTTTCCCAGTGGTTCTGGCCGACATCGGCGATGAACAGATCACCGGTCTTCTTGTCGAAATGGAATTGATAGGGGTTACGCACGCCGTAAGCCCAAATTTCTGGCTTGGCGCCGATCTTGATATGCGAGAACTGTTCCTCGGTCACGCCAAAGAGGAACATGAGCCGGTTGGAGGCAGCCTCGGCGAACGGATTGTCATTCGGCACAAGATAGGGAACGCTGTCGTCGGGCACATGCACGTTGATACGAAGGATTTTGCCCCAAAGAATGTGAATGTCCTGCCCGGCATTAAGCGGGTCGCCTTCCCATCCGCCGTCACCTCGGCTGATATAAAGGTATCCGTCCGGGCCGAATTGGATCATGCCGCCGTCGTGATTGTAGTACGGCTGCGAGATGTTCATCACTACCTTACCCGTTTTCACCACTTGCTCGGCGGAGACTACGTCCGGGCTCTTTGGGTCAACGGTCACGCGCAGGATGATGCCCGCGCCATTGAAGGGCAGCGACGAGTAGTGGACGTAGAAGTAGCCGTTCTTCTTGAAGTCGGGGTCGAAGGCAACTGACCACAGCCCCTGCTCGACGAAAGCGGTCATTACCTCGTTGCCGAGAGGATTGATCTTCGTCAGATCAAGGAACGGTTGGTCCAGGAGCTTTCCCTCCTTTGTCACGATACGGATTCTTCCGACACGTTCGACGACGAAAATGCGCCCGGTTCCGTCAAAGGCCGAGGCGACACCGACCGGATCGTGCAGGCCATCCGCGATTTTTACCAAGGCGACTTTAGGGTTTCCCGGCAGGTGACCTCCCGGATAGGCGACCTGATCCTTCGATTGCGGAACGGTTTGAGCATCGGTTGCTGACACGGCAAAGAAAAGGGCAGCGACCGCGGCCGCTGCGGTAATGACTCGCATAGTGTTTCCCTCCCGATTGGGCCTTCACTTGTGACGTCGCGCGCAGTTGATGCTGCTGATTGTTCTTCGTTGCGGCCTGCTGGGCCGATAACGGCACACGTGCGTCCTCGTGAACTGTGACACGACCCTCTCCCATCCGCAATCCGGATGCTTTTCCAAAATCGAGCGTGAGAATTTGGCATCTCTGGTGCTGATGTTTAGACCCCTAAGTCCGGACATTTGTCCGGAGCTTCTAAAACTTTATCCTGTAGTAATTTTCAGGTATTGAAATAGCTCGGACTAGCAGGCTGTTGAAGGAGTAGGTCGCGGTTTGGCCGGTGGAGTGATTCACTTGCTGATCACTTCACGGTCGACGGGACGCTGATCGAAGCCTGGGCTTCATTGAAGAGCCTTAAGCCACGGGACGGCTCGGACGAGCCTCCGGCCGCTGGCCGGCGCATACAATCCGCTTGCGAATACGCTGGCTGGTCGCATAATCTCCCTGCCGCGTCGTGCGCCGTCGACCGCCGAACTTAGGCCGCTGGCGTTTCCGCCGTATGTGACGTTAAGGTGAAGGCAAAGCCGACGCGGCCGAGGCCTCTGAATTGGGTCTTCTCCTGACCGGCCGCTGTCTTGATCCAGCTGACGGCCTCCTGACTGTCATCGAGCGTAGTTCATCGACGAAGTCCTCCGCGTCGTAGGCCTTGTCGGCGCCGAGCGTGATCGCGCGCGGTCGGTCGGCACGCGGTTCGATCATAGCCAGCGCCGCCACCCGTTCGGCATGGCCGTCTAGCCGGAGTCAGGCGAATATCAACCAGAAGACCATGACGATTCTCCATCAAGCCATGGCCGATGAAGCAGAGCTTGGCCTCCTTGCCCGGTCCCTTGCGGTAGAGTCGGGCATCGGGATCCGTCGTCGAGACATGCGTCTCGTTCGACCGCTTCTGGCCATGGAACTCGGCTTCGACTTTCGCCGCCGCGGCCTACAATCTCGTTCGATTGCCGAAGCTCCTGGCGCAGGTTGCGTTACCCTCGACACCGCCGGCCGTCCTGTCGACCATTTTTATATCCACAAAGGACACGACTCTCACTTCGTCGCCGAACGCGACTGACTTTCTCAACAGCCTGCTAGTGTGCAACAAACCAAACCCCGCGATCGCTGTCGCTGGTGAACGCGCCCTGTGGGCCGACCATTCAACTTGAAGTATGTGGGAACAGAAGAGCAGCGGGTGGCCTCGGACGAGATTCCAGGAGAACGCTGAGTGATCGCCATGCTCACCACTTACCGCTGTGTTAGTATTGGAGAATGGCGCGTTGAAGAAGTCGGTCGGCCGATGCGCACGTGGGAGGAGTGTGAGAGCCGCAGCAAGGTCATCGTCAACACAATGGTTGGCGCGATCGGCGACGATGGATCGCCTGCGATTTGAGTTGGTTGCTCGGTGCAAGCGCAGCCGTCTAATTAGACAAATCTAACATTGCGGATCCGCGGCCCTGCTTGCTCGCCTACAGCGATCCCGCGGAGCTATCACCGAATCTTGGTGAGGCGGCAGCGGCTCGAGGCTGCGGTCTGACGACCTCGATGCCGTCGGTGCACTTTACACCGAGGATGACCTTCGGCAACTAATCGTGACCGTCGAGCCAACGCCCGTCGGCGGCCTCGGCGAGCTGGAAGATTATGGCGAGCGCGACCTTGTTCGAAAGGCATCCGTGGGCGCGCACGGCTCAGTGACGCACGGTCGTGAACGAGGTTTTCATTACGTTCATCGCGGAGAGCGTTGTGATCCCCGATGGGGCATTTGACCGCCTTCCCGTATTTGACGCCCCAGGTCTCGATGAAGACATCGAACGCCTCAAGGGCGCCTTCTCGGCTTTTTGCCACCCAGATCTCCTGCAGCCGCTTGGCTTTCGACTGCTGGCTCTTCTGCAGTTTGTTCAGCACGCGAGGCGATCTTGTGTGTACCCGGCAGCGCCAGCCACGAGTCTGCTGCCACACTTCCCTCGATCGCCGAGCGGAGGGCCAGCGCTCCTTCGGCGACCGCAAGCTCGATCGCGACCCCAAGTCCGTGCCCCTTCAGGTGGAGCTGCAGCTCCTTCCAGGATTGCGCACTCTCCCGAACGCCGTCAATCAGGCCGACCAACCCTTCTGCCCTCGGTCGGGGCACCGATGATGAGCAGCAGGCACTGCGCGCCTCGGCACCTCGCTCAGGGCCGAATCGCGGCGCTGCCGGCGGCGCCTGAATCGCAACGATGGCGAACGACCGAGGCAGCACATTGGTCCAAACGGTTGGCAAATTTGAAGCGCCACCTTGCCGGATCGGGGTAGTCGCCGATAGCGATCGGGCGTGCTGCGATGGCCATCAATGCAGTTCCGTCACAACCCACCGGATTTCTTGGGCGATGGCATCGACAAGGCTTACCTGCCGAAGGGCCGTAGGCAGCACGCTCCATGTGTAAGTCTCTACCTCGAGGTGGGGCGTGACGAAATCGCGCCGGACGCATGCGAGGGTCTCCTTGAGCGTCCTCTGCGTGGACTCGAAGGCCCCCGCGGTCTCAAGAAAGATCGGGACGTGGCAATGCACGCGCCATTCGCCGCCGGCGGTCCCGGCACGGAGCGCGGCAAAGGCCGGTGCTAGATCGACGAAACGGGTAATTGCATCGCCGCGCCGTTGCACGACTTGGTGTAGATAGACCCCGTCGTCAAACATCGCGAGCTGTGGTTCCGTCGTCGCGCCGACGAGTGGCACCCTCAAGGCCGAACTCAGTTGCAACTTGGCGATGCGAATTCCGGCTCGCGCGAACGCCGCAAACGCTATGGCCGGATCCTCGTACTCAACGGCGCCATGGCATACGTCGTAGCACACACCGATATGACGACGCAGTGCCGCCTCGGCTGCTTGAGGATCGATTCCGGCAAGTAGCGCGACGAGCTTCGTGCAGGCGTCGCCGAAAAGGTGGTCCCTGAAGAACGCCACGGTTTCGTCGATCGTTTCCAGGAAGCAGCAGGGTTCAGGCTCAAGGGCCAGCACGATCTCTTGGCCCGTCCGGTCCCTGAGGGCGTGTAGATGCACGACGTGTCGCGCCATATTCGCCGCCATCGCGGCCGCAGCGGCGTGCCCGTTAAGTCCCAATTCAGAGGGTCTGGTTTTGAACGTGCCCGGAACAGTCGACACTGAGCCGACCATTCCGGCCGGAAGGAGCCTGCTGAGGATCTCGACGGTCCGGTCCGAATAGAGGACGCGCTCAGGAGTGAGCCAGTCCGGCTGATAGACTTCTTCCTTCACTCTCCTGCCGTGAAACGGGCCGTAGGGGAATGCGTTGATCGTGTAGACATAGACGTCGTGCTCGAGCAAGAAATTTTGCAGCTCTTCGAATGCCGCGGGCTGTAGGAGTTCTTGTGCCGCAATTGCGGAAAGGCGCAGGCCTAGCCCCATCGGGCCGGCGGGAGACACGATCGCCTTGATGCCGGGTACGTGGCCCTTGAGGCTCGCGTGGACTTCGCGCCAAGTCTCGCCGCCATGAATATTCGTGCAGTAGGTGAGATGGACGTCTCCTGGAAGAAATTCGAGCCGCATCGGAACTTGCTATCGGGCCCGTGTCTGGAGCCAGTGGATCGATTGATCGACCAAGTGGGCGTCAATAGTATTGACTTCGACGCCTCGTCCGATCGCCTCAAGCAAGGTGACGGTGAGTTCGCCGCCGAGGTGCTCCTGAAATTCTGTGAGTCCCTCTAGCACGCGTCTGCGGCGCTCGCCGTCCCTCAGATTGAGCGCGTCGTTCCACAATGCAAAACCTAGGCGAGCGAGTACGTCGGCAATGCGGGCATCCTCCCCCTCCGGGAGCAGGCCGGCCAACACCGAATACCGCACGTCCAGTGCGACACCGATCGCTACCGCCTCACCATGCCGCAATTCGTGTCGGGTCAGCCCTTCGAGTTTGTGGGCAGCCCAGTGACCGAAGTCGAGCGGGCGCCCTGAGCCCCGCTCGAAGGGGTCGCCGCCGTGCATGATCTGCCGCATGTGGAGCTTGGCGCACCGGCTGATCATGGCGTCGACCGCATTGGGTTCAAACAGCGCCAAGGGGCCCGCCTCGCGCTCGATCCACGCAAAGAAGTCGGCGTCGCGGATCAGCGCTACCTTCACGGCTTCAGCCATGCCGCCGCGCTTTTCGCGCGCCGGCAGAGTATCGAGAAACGCCGAATCGTTGATTACTGCGAACGGCGGCGCAAAGGTGCCGAGCAGGTTTTTGACGCCAAAGGCGTTGATCGCGTTCTTCACGCCGACGCCAGAGTCGTCCTGTGCCAACACGGTCGTAGGCAGACGTATATGCCGTACGCCACGATGAAAAATGGCGGCGGCAAAGCCGACCGCATCGAGCATCGCGCCGCCGCCAATTGCGACCGAAAAGGACTGACGGTCGATATGGCGCGACGATAGCGCCTTGAGGATGTGCTCGACGCAGTCGTGTTGATTTTTGATCGCTTCCCCGCCGGGCACGACGACGATGTCATCGACGATCCGTATCGACTCAGAATGCTTGGCCGCGTAGCATTCGATTTCCGAGACGACTGTCGGATAGGCGAGCATCACGCCTTCTTCGACGAACACTGCCAGCCGATGCACCTTGTGGCGCTCCTGACGGCTGAGCGCGTTGCGAAAGCAGGCATTCTGCGGATCGAACGCGTCGCGAGTGAAATACACCGGATACTCGTACGAGACAGCGAACGACTGCAGATGCACGTCCGGTTCAGGCGCCCGCGCCGACTCTAACATCATGACCTCCAACGTAGCGGCCTTGCTTTGCCCAATCTTTAATGTTTCCACTGCGTGCACCGTCCTATTGGGCCCCCTTAAGCAATTGCGTAGCCTTCTGGATCAATGCAGTCAGATTCTGCGCATCAAGCTTTCGCCTGAGGTGTGATGCAGTGTTTACGATGGTCTTGTAGCCGACCTTGAGCTCCTCGGCGATGCTACTATAAGACTTGCCAGCCGCTAGGAGAGTTAGCGTCTCCAGCTCTCGCGGCGTCAACTCCGCAAGCGGATTTTGTAGTGGAGAAACGCGTGCTAGTGCTACCTTCAAGGCGAGGTCGGGACTCATAAATGATTCGCCCTGCTGAATTGTTCGGATAGCTTTCAACAGATCTTCGACTGCCGTGTCTTTGAGAATATAGCCGCTGGCCCCGGCTTTCAGCGCATGCGCAACTATGGTTGGATCTTGGTGCATGCTTAAGGCGAGAATGCGAGCCCGCGGATCTCGTGACTTGATGCGCTCGATTAGCGACAAGCCGGCCAGGCTGTTTTCTCGCAGCGAAAGATCCACAATGACCACGTCCGGTAGATGGCGGCAAAACAGCTCATAGCCCGCGGTGGCATCGCCAGCGTCCAGAACGTTTGCAAAACCTGCGTCTTCGAGCAGGCGGCGACATCCCTGCAGCACGATCGGGTGGTCATCTACGACGAGGATTTGGATCACGTCCCTTTGACTCAAAACCAAAAAAGCGCTGCAACGAACTTGAGCCCGCTCGTCAGCCAATGGTAAAGTTGTCTCTCAGCGCACAGCGCTAGCACGGTACCCCACGCGAAAGTAAGCCGGATATTGTTCCAAAAAAGACCGGGAAGTTTTGGCAATCGACGGTCACTCGTACAAAATCTCAAAAACAGCGTTGAGTGTTTCGACCCGGTGTGGAAATTGGTTGACCGGCGCTATATTTCAGACATTGAGCTCAGTCGAGCGCGCGGTTTGTCGCGCCAGCGCTTCACCAATCGCCGTCCTAGCATATAGCTTGTTGACGACAACGGGTTTCTCACCAACGTGCAAACGACATGAAAACCCGGCTGAAAGTCCGTCTTTACCGAAATTATTGCATGCCGCGGTTGATTTGTACGGGGACGCGTCGAGGCATAACTGACGCGGCCACACACGCAGCCAGCCCTGGACTCTGGGTTTGGCAGGTGACGGCCGGCGGCGCCACGACTTCCCTGCAGCATGGTCAGGTGGTCATCTACGACGATTACGCTGGTCATGCGTTTCCAATGTTTGCGCCATTGCAGCGCCAAGGTTCTGCGATCATTCCCAAACGGCGACTTCCTTATCATTTGGAAGCTGGAGTAACGGAAACTTCTATCGCGGAAAAATACGCGGCCAGATCCTCGATGTCCTTATCTGTCAATCCCGGCACAACAAGCGACATCATGTCGTTGTTGCGCGCGCCGCTCCGGTAGTCCTTTAGGGCCTTGACAAGATACGGTTCGCTCTGTCCGGCGAGGTTCGGCGCCTCCGGGATCTTTGATTTACCATCCAGGTCATGACAGGCCTGACAGATCAATGCCTTTTGCCGCCCAGCGGCGGCGTTGCCGGCGGCAGCTGCCGCGCCGGAAATCAGACCAACAACAACGACCGCGCGGACGACGAACGTCAGGGCCGAGGGATCTAAAATGGCGCCAGCAAATGCCGCGATTCGGCGACAAGGTGACACGTCCTATTTGCCGTCGTACCAGATGCGATACAGGGCGCCGGCAAAATCGTCCGAAACGAGAAGCGAGCCATCCCTGAGTTGGGCAACATCCACCGGACGACCCAAATATTCGCCATTCTCATCGAGCCAACCTTCGGCGAACGGTTCGGACCTCTCCGCAGTGCCGTCTTCCTTGAGGTACGTCACCATCACCCGCGCGCCGACCGGAACCGTACGGTTCCACGAGCCGTGCTGGGCGGAGAATATGGCTCCCTGATATTTTTTCGGGAACATGCGTCCACTATAGAAGGTCATGCCCAGGTCGGCTGCGTGCGCGACCTGCTCGACCTGCGGGAATACCACGTCCGCGGGTGGTGTGTCATTCTTGTACTCGTCGGTTCTGATGTGACCGCCGCCATAATATGGAAAACCGAAATTTTGACCACCCTTCGTCGCACGGTTAAGTTCGCCAGGCGGGATGTCGTCGCCCATCCCATCAACTTGGTTGTCAGTGAACCAGAGGGTTTTGTCCCTCGGATTGAAGTCCTGTCCGACGGAATTGCGGACGCCCCAAGCATAGACCTCGCGATTTTTGCCATCGCGGTCCATACGGATAATGCCCCCGATGCCCCATTTCTTGAATCCTTCTAGCTTCTCTGGCGCAGGCACGTTAAAGGGCTGGCCGAGCGTAATGTACAGCTTGTTATCAAGACCGACGCGGCAGGTTCGCGCTGTATGATTGTAGCTCTCGTCCTCTTTGGGAATTAACTCACCCTGCGGCACAATAGGTATCGCTACTACGTCTGGGCTTTCGTAAAAGAACTCAGCCGCCGGGAACATCAGTACTCTGTTTTGCTCGACTACGAATAGGAAGCCATCCTTGGAGAAACAAGGTCCATTGGGAATGACAAGGTCGATGGTCGACGCAAACGGCTTGACCTCCTCGGCAACACCCGACTTTGCACGATCGGTAACGGCATAGACCTGTGCTTTGCGCGTACCGACGAAGGTGACGATGCCTTGCGGTCCGACGGCCATGTGGCGCGCGTCGGGAACGAGCGCATATAGGCCGATATGAAAGCCGTGCGGCAGTTTAATTTTTTCGAGGTTCCTTTTGAGCGCGGTCGCCTTGGTGCCGCCCTGTGGTACGATTGGGATATTCGGCGATGCACCGGTCGCCCGAAACTGCCCAAGCTTCCCAAGATTATTCTGGTCATTCTCTGCGAACCCTGCCGACGTCGCGAGTAGTACCGCCGCGGTAATGAGCGAACTCCGGCGCATGAACACCCTCCCTGCAATTTCGAGGTCAGCCAGGAAATCGGCCGCCCGAACTCGCGCGACGTTACCAAAGCGCATGCGCCGACGTTAGTGGATAGTCTTCCAAATCAGATTGCGAAGTCCGCATAATTTTCGCCGGGCACTTCTTCCAAGATCATCAGGGATGTAGTGGCAATTTGCGATGTCAAAATATCCTCTTGTTGAAGGCGTTGGGCCGGACCTATGGTGTAATCGATGCGGGTGTGCACCACCCCGGCTGGACCTCTTCAAACTAATTGAGGAAGCGATCAATGACCTGGACAACTCCTACCCTCGTGGAGATCTGCATCGCTCTCGAAATCAATGGGTACCATCCCGCGGAGCTCTAACGCATAGACAGTCTCCCCTGCATAGGTCCCGGCAAATGTGCGGTGCGCGGCTGATATTAGTTCAACAATGCGACCGCGCTCATAAGGCAGGCACGGGAGCATTTCCACCTACCTGAATCGAGGCTGTCATGAGCGTGCACAAGCTGAGCGCGACCGTTGGCTTAGCTTTGCTCGCGTATGTGCCGAGAGATTCGTATGCGCAGAACGTCAGAACAGGCACCGGCGTCTGGTGCAACACCATGGAGCAGATGGAGGACGTAATAAGAGTCGAGCAGACCACCGGCAATTTACCTCTAGCGTTGGCTCAGGTGAATCGGAAGGACGTGGTTTGCGCCATCAGTGCCGTCGCCTACATCAAGGACAGGAGCCTGGAAAAAATAAAAGTGAAGCAGGGGGTGCTCGAAATCGCGGAAGTTACCGTCATCGCGGTCGAGAACAAGGACGGAGGCATCTTTCAAAATATCCCCCCGCGCAAGCAGGTCACAGCTTTCGTTTTAACAGAACATGACAGAGAGACCGACATGTGAGCGACCGATGTGACCGCATTAGGCACATCTGCGAAGATGCAACCACCATCCGCCTGGAGCCGAGCATTCGACGCAACCCGTTCCGCTTGGCTGGCTGCGGGGTTGATGCCATCCCTCTCGGACTTCATAGGGTCGGCTCACTGGAGCGTAGGTGCGTGCTTAGCCGTAAGCAACGCCCGGGTTGCTTTGTCCAACTTCGATAATATAGCCATCAGGACCGCGAATGTAGCAGCGCGTCTCGCCGTACTTGGGCTTCGGCTCGGTGATGAACTCGGCTCCTCGACTTCGCCAAAGTTTACAACATGCTTGAATATTGGCAACGCGGATATTCATAAAGCTGCTGACTTTATCGGGATCGGGGGGGACGCTGAGCGTTACAGTCGGCTTGTCGGGTGTCGGACCGCCCCCGGGATTGACAAGGAGCCACGTGTTCGCGATCTGAATGTCCGCCGGTGCGCCCTTGCTATCGCCTCTGCTCAGAATGCGACCTCCGAAGACCGTTTCGTAAAATCGAAGCGATCGCTCGACGTCGGCGACGGTGAGAAAATGCGCGACGGTAAACCCTTCCTGCGGCGGTATCTGATAGATTTTCTGCTCGACTTGCACTTGGCTGCTGCTCATACACTACTCCCATGTTGATCGGCTCGCCCAATACCATCATAGGCGGTTCCTCTGCGGCCGGTAGGGGTCAAAGACGGTCTTCGGCCGGCGTTGGCCCAGGTCCGCTGAGCTGAGCCCCGAGGCCTCCTCCAAAAATGGGTAGAGTCCGTCACCTCTGAGGGGATGGACATGAAGCCGAGCCGGTTCACGGAAGAGCGGATCATCGGTATTTTGCGGGAGCAGGAGGCCGGTGCAAAGACGGCCGACGTTTGCCGCAAGCACGGGATCAGCAGTGCGACCTTCTACAAGTGGAAGGCTAAGTACGGTGGCCTCGAAGTGTCGGACGCCAAGCGGTTGAAGGCGCTCGAGGATGAGAACGCCAAGCTGAAGAAGCTGTTGGCGGAAGCGGAACTGGACAAGGCGATGCTCAAGGAGATCGCCGCAAAAAAATGGTGACGCCCGCCGCCAGGCGAGAGGCCGTCGCTCACCTTCGTCTCGCGTATCAGGTCAGCGAGCGGCGGGCGTGTTCGGCGCTCGGGGCTGATCGGACCTCGATCCGCTACCGCAGCACCCGACTGGACGACGCAACGATACGAGCGCGTCTGCGCGAGCTGGCCGCCATTCGCCGGCGGTTCGGCTATCGGCGGCTGCACATCCTGCTCAGGCGCGAAGGCATCATCATGAACCACAAGAAGCTTCGCCGGCTCTACCGCGAGGAACGGCTGCAAGTACGACGACGCGGTGGACGCAAGCGCGCCTTGGGCACCAGGGCACCAATGACGCTGCCGCAAGGTCCCAATCAGCGCTGGAGCTTGGATTTCCTATCGGATGCTTTCGTAGACGGCCGGCGGTTTCGCATTCTGACGATCGTCGATGACTTCACCCGCGAATGTTTGGCGCTGGTTCCCGATACCTCACTGCCTGGCCTGCGGGTCGCGCGCGAGCTTGATGCCCTGATCGCTTTGCGTGGCCGTCCCGCGATGTGCGTCTCCGACAATGGCACGGAGCTCACCGGTATGGCGATCCTGCGCTGGTCACAGGAGACACGGGTCGAATGGCATTACATCGCGCCGGGCAAGCCGCAGCAGAATGCTTTCATCGAGAGCTTCAACGGACGACTACGTGACGAGCTGCTTAACGAGACGCTGTTCAGCTCACTCGACCATGTGCGCGAAGTGCTGGCGATCTGGATGGACGACTACAACACCATCAGGCCACATAGCGCGCTTGGCAATTTGCCGCCAGCTATCTTTGCCAAACTCAGCGTTCCCGGAATGCAACGGGACGGGGCGCTGCGCTACGTCGAGGGCTCCGCGCCCCGCCCCGTTGCACCACCGCCGAGCCAACAGGGCTCAAATGTTCGCATATTGAGACCAGTATTCTCGAGAGTACGCAGTGCATGGCCGAATGACACCAAAGCGTAGGTGGAAACCAGATCCCGGGCGGAAGAAGACCCGTCGTATAGAAATGCCGGTTCTTTTGAAGAAACGGCCTTTCTTTACAACGTTGAGCCGTTGCGTCGCACGCCCAGATATTGTATAATAAGTTTAGTTGGCAGGCGTCGTGGACGCGCCACCCAAATCAAATACTCCATTTAAATACGGTCGAAGGTGCCGCGCCCATTTGCGCCCGATCTTCAGTACTCGATTAAACCCACCATCGAAACCGTTTCTGAAAGTTCAGAGGAGCGTTGCTCGTCTCGGGCGATAAACGCTGCTCGTCAAACGCATAGCCATAGCGCGACTACATCTAAGCCGTTTGTTGTTGAAGCGGTGGTTCAATCAATTTTGCAGCAATTGTCTGACGTCACGAATTTGCAAAGTAGCTCGTTGAAACGCAGCATCTCCCAAGATGCACTGTTGGAAGGGAAGTCAGGCATGGAAAAGTCGAAGATTGAGTGGACCGATTGTACGTTCAACCCGTGGATTGGTTGCCAGCATGTCTCACCTGGTTGCGATCATTGTTACGCTGAGGCGATGATGGATCGGTGGCTTGGCAAAGTGAAATGGGGTCCGCATGGCCGGCGTATGCGGACTTCACAGGAAAATTGGAAACAGCCCCAAAGATGGAATGCGCAAGCCCGGGCATTTAAGCGTGAGCACGGCTGTCGACCGCGTGTTTTTTCTGCGTCACTTGCCGACGTCTTCGATAATCAGGTCCCGAAGGAGTGGCGGGTGGATCTATTCGCGCTCATTCGAGAATGCCGGCGCCTCGATTGGTTGATCCTGACGAAGCGGCCTCAGAACATCGCTAAGATGTTGCCGAAAGACTGGGGTGGCGGATACCGTAATGTGTGGCTGGGCGTGACTGGCAGCGTGAATAAAGCGATTGGCGAGAGGATGACGACGTAATACAGATACGGTCGTTCCGGGATTGGGAGAATGCGTTTGGGTCAGCGCGTCCTTGAATGCGTGCTTTGGATTGAGCTACGGCAGATGCAGGCGGCCGGCGTCAGGTCGGCGGCTTTGACGTCCTGGCTAGCGATCCACGAATCTTGCAGATGTATTTGTTTAATTGGACGGCTGCGCTTGTACTGAACAACTAACTCCGATGGCAACCGAACCATCGTCGCCGATCGCATGAACCATCGTCTTGAGGAGGACCTTTCTGCGGCTGTCACATTCCTCCCACGTTCGCGTCGGCGGACTAATTTCCTCAGAGCGGCATTCGCCGGTACTAACATAACAGTAAGTGATAAGCATCACGATCATTCAACGTTCCCCGTAGTCCTGTCCGAGACCACCGCGCCGCTGTTTTGTTCACGCACGCGAGGCACGTTTCACTGTTACAATCACTGTTACAATAGAGTAGCGCAAACAAAAATCAGCTCCGAACAAAAATTGCTACAAGACAAATATCCAGATGTTTTTGGATAAACTTCTATATCGCGTGGACAAAAGTTCCTGAGCCGTAGCGAGGAATCGCTGAGACGAAATGTGTCCCTACGACATTCGGCCTGGATCGGTGACAAACGTCGGACCGACATAGCCGCGGCGACCCTTGGTCTCCTTTTCCTCACCAATGGGCGCTTGAACCATCTGGCGCGGTTGTGATAGTGGAGAGCGGTTATCTATCCGCTCGAACGTAGGAAAGTGACAATGAAGTGGAAAACCCCTACCCTCGTAGAGATTTGTGTCGGCTTGGAGATCAACGGCTACCTACCAGCTGAGTTCTAATCCGCATCTCAAAGATTGGCACTAATAGCCAAGCGCGGGGCTGCTGAGTGCCGCCCCGCGCTGAATTTTTTAGCGTTTGGTGCGCCACATACTGGGGACGAGCGCAGTACCTCAGTGCCACCTAGAAAGGCTGCAGTCGTTCTCGGCAGATTGTGTTGCAGAAGTCGGCGATTTTCGGCTGTGAGCCGGGCCGGTGGTTCTGGGACGACCTCTGATCATCCACTCCTTTGGGAGTGTTGGCGATCTCCGAAGGGCTGAGGTCAAGGACTACGCGAGATCACGCAGCGACTGCTGGCGGTGGTCGAGCAATCAGCTTTTCCAGGCGGTGAAGATTCCGCGCGATAGCGGCGAGTGTGAACTCGTCTTGCGCACCGCGTGGGCCACGCAACCGAAGTCGGACCTAGCCTCAAAATGCGCTTGAGATGGCAAACAACATCGCTGCGCGCTTGCGATAGCAGCGCGACTGCTTTGAAAGCCTCCGTTTTAGCCAGTGCACGGGCGACGTCGCGAGCCGCTTCATGAAGATCGCGAGGAATCTGCCGCGAAGGGTGTGGGGGCAGCATCGCATCTTTAAAGCACAGACATTAAAATCGAGCTTGGAGGCACGATAGCGGAGCGTAGTGCCGTCATAGACCGTGCCGGTGGTGTGCAGCAGCTTGCAATTTGGGCAGACGTAGACATTACGTTCCTTGTCAAACGAGAAGTCTGCTCTCGCGACAGAGTCCCATCCTCGCGATTCGATTTCTTGATGACCGGTATGTGCGGAGCGATCCGCTTGTCATTGACGATCCAATTGAGCGTTTCCGCCGTGCCATAGGCAGTGTTGGCGGCGAGATAGGACGGCTTAATCTCCAGAGATCATGCTCGCGCTCGCTGACAGATTTCCATAAAGGTAGTCGAGATCTTCGAGGGCAATCCTTCGCGATCTGGGAAAGCTTGATGTCTGCGAAACGTTTTTGCGCTTCAGTCGGCCTCGTGAGAAAATGCCGTGCTCATCGCGGCTCCGGCTTTTTAGGGAGAACCCCGAGCCTTTCGACCCGGGGTTCCTAGGGAGAGTCTAAAGTTAGGCGGGCGAACCGTGCAAGTTCGCCAACCGACACGGAAATCTGGCACGGATCGCTCGCTCGCGTAAGCCG
>Ga0187783_10000646_pt1 | contig 25273 bp, 20 predicted proteins | sample 1015_SJ02_MP02_2_FD_132471 | JGI IMG/M metagenome (GOLD analysis project Ga0187783, IMG submission 132471) | Tropical peat soil microbial communities from peatlands in Department of Meta, Colombia - 1015_SJ02_MP02_20_MG | ecosystem: Environmental > Terrestrial > Soil > Wetlands > Peat | place...
ATCGGCCCGGCGGTCCAATCGCTCTTGTTACCAGTCGCTGTCTGTTTGCGTTTGATCGCGAGCGGGCAAAATTTCGCCTCGAAAGCCTGCATCCCGATCACACGCTCGAGGAAGTCTTGGATGAGACGGGATTCGCCTTCGATTACCCCGCAGATGTGCCGGCCACGCCCGCACCCTCGGCGGAGACCCTACGTCTGCTCCGCAGCATCGTTGCGCCGCTGCTCGCCGGTGCGTACCCGCAATTCCTGGCGCGCCTATTTGGTCCCTGCGAAGGCACTGCGCAACGCCCATGACACATGATGTGGGCACCGCGGGTGGCGGAACGTCGTGCCGAGAATTGTCGAGCTTCCGAAGGCGCGGCCGCACTCGCCTCGCTTTTAGCCGCAAGCGATGATGGCGGGCCACCAGACCCCATCGCTCGGCATCTAGAGGCAGGTCTCGCCCGGTACTGATCCGGTTCGGCGACAGGGAGGCTGCTTGTCCAGCGCCTGCACATGTTTTTTGGCTTCGGCCTGCGCGAGGATGTCGAAAAAGGTCTTCGGTTGAAGCTCGATTGCCTTGCGGAAATCGGCAATAGCGAGATCGCGTTTACCCTGACTCTCATAAACGGTGCCGCGCTCGTAGTAGGTCTCGATGCTTCGCGGATCGAGCTCGATGGCCCGGTCGAATGCGTCGAGCGCTTGGCTCGCGTCGTGCTTCTTCATGAAGATCAATCCGCGGGCGGCGAATGCGGCGGCAAATTTCGGATTGAGGGTCAGCGCGCGGTCGATATCGGCCGAAGCCTTGGCGAGGTCACCCTCGGCAATCAGGGCACGCGCGCGCGCGAAATAGACAAAGGGCTCGTCGGCGCCAATGGAGAGAGCCTCGTCGAACGCCACCACAGCTCGCCCGGCCTGCCCACTGGCGAGCATTGCCAGCCCACGGCCCGCGAAGGCGAGGCCACTGCCCGGATTGAATTGGAGCGCGCGGTCGAAATCGGTAGTGGCCTCGACGCCACGTCCCTTGAGGACCAAGACAAAGCCACGGCCGGCCAAGGCTTCGGCGTTGACCGGATTGATGCCGAGCGCGCGATCAAAGTCGGCGAGGGCGTCATCGACGCGTCCCTGTAGCTGCCGCAAGAAAGCGCGACCAGTATATGCGGACGCTGCCTTAGGATCGATCTCGATCGCACGGTCGTATTCCGCGAGCGCCCGGTCGACGTCGAACCGAAGGCGGAAAACGTGTCCGCGGCCGACACGTGCATCGATATTGCTGCGGTCAAGGCTCAGCGCGTGGTCGAAATCCTGCAGCGCGTTGTCGAGTTGCTTGGCGACCAGACGGGCCGTACCCCGCCAAGCGTAGACCTTGGGATCGGCCGGAGCCAATGCGACCACGGTGTCGTAGTCGGCCAGCGCCTGGGCGAACTGCCGCTTCTGCAGCCGGATGGCCGCGCGCAGGCGCAGCGCTTCGCTGGATTGGGAATTTGCTGCCACTGCCTTGTCCAGGATCACGATGGCCTCATCGAACTTGCGCTGGCCCACAAGCAGAGAGGCCTGCAACAGCAACTGTTGAGACGGCGACGCGGACGCAGGCGGCGGACTCGTGGCCGGGGTGGGCCTTGGCGGTGAGACTGCGGCGATCTGCGGCCCCGCGGTGGCACGGCCGAGCTCGGCCTCGGCGGCAAGCAAGGACGCCTTCATATCCTTGGCGTGGCGATTATCCGGCGCCAGCGCCAGCACCCGATCATAGTCGGCGACGGCGCGGTCGAGGTCGCCTTTGGCGTTGAACGCGTCTCCACGGCCAACAAAATACCGGAAGGTTCCGGGGTTGAGGGCGATGGCACGGCTGTAGTTGAGGATTGCCTGATCGAGATCCCCCTTGAAGCGATAGCCCTCGCCGCGGGCGGCGAACGCATCCGCCAGGTTTGGATCGAGCGCGATCGCGCGGTCGAAATCAGGCATCGCGCGATCAAGATTCCCGGCCTCCCGGAACAGAAGGCCGCGGCTAAGATAAGCGTAGGCGAATTCCGGACGTATCGCGATAGCGCGGTCGAAATCGGCGATCCCGGCGTCGAGTTCGTGCCGCACCGCATGCACGTTGCCACGCCCCGCATAGGCCCGTGCGTTCTTTGGATTAAGCTCGAGCGCGTGATCGAAACTTGCCGACGCGCCCACCAGATCACCATTCTGTCTGTTGATCACCCCGAGCGCTTCGAAGGCCTCAGATGACTGTGGATTAAGTTGCGTGGCCAGCTCAAAGTCCGCCAAGGCCTCGGCCAAGTGCCCCTGGTCCCGTTGCCGGAATCCGCGCCGGATGTGCGCAGTGGCAAGGTCGGCTGCGCTACGCGCGTTCGTCTCGATGACGGCACTGCAGGCGGCGGCAACCTTGTCGAGCGCCGGGCCGATGCAATCATCCCACGCGTCTGCGTGAGACGGCGTTGCGTGAGTGAGCGTGGCGAGGGCGACGGTGAAACACCCGATCCGTTGCGGATTCGCCCATAATCGCCAATGAGTCGCCGCCGGCACAGTATACCTCCACCGATCAGGACCGGCAATTTGCCTTGCGATCGCGACCTTTTGGAGGACTTTCCGGTCTGGAAACCTTGCCGGATTATGGCCAAGGGCCGCCAAACCCCGGACGGACACTCACACTGTCGTCTCGCGCGCTGTGATCGTGTATCTGAACGAATCCGCATCGAGGCAGTCGCGGCGGCCGGCGGTAGTCTCGGCTTCCGGGTACATCAAGAAGGCGCGCTTGGGTTCGCGCGACCCCGGCAATGCCAGATCGTGCGCGAAATTGTAGGCGATCCAGTTGCCCTCCCAAGCGCCGAACAGCGCCTTATGCACCGCCTCGACCTTGTCGTCGCCGATGATGAGATGCCCGGGCGGCTCTTCGAGCATGACCTTGCGCACGTCGGCCGGGTCGATCGGCACCCAGCCGAACCCGGTCAGAAACACCTCGGCGCGGCAATGCTGTGCCCTGGTGACGATATCAGAACGGACGCCGAGGCTCCGGTAGTCGAATTTGGACGGAGTCACTCGCAAGCCGTAGAGGTCGCGAGCCGGCAGTCCCGAGGCGCGCGCGAGGCCGACCAGCAAGGCGTTGAGGTCGGCGCATTTGCCGCCGAGATGCCCAGTCCTGAGCATCGCGGCAACGTCGCCAACACCGCAGCCGCGCACACTTGCGTCGCGGTAGGTGTTCTTCACCAACCATTCATAGATCGCCCGCGCTTTTGCGACCTCACTCGCCGCGCCACCGGTAATCCGGTCGGCCATTTCTTTGACAATGCCGTCGGTTGGAATGAGATCGGTTGGCGCGAGATAGAGCGCGCGTTCTGCCGCCGACAGCGGTGGAGCTTCTCCCGGGCGCGTCAGATCGATTGCGCGATCCCGCGTCGCGACGTGGCTCATCACCTCGACCACTGGGGCGGTCTCGTCCTCTGCCCAGATGACGTGCAGCATCTCAGCGCCGTACCTTGGGTCGCGCCACCTCTGCGCCGTCGTGGCATTGGTCGTCCATTCGCTCGCACCGGAGCGCGTCCACGTCGGCTCGTTCACCGACGGCAGCGGCACCCACGCCTGCGATTTACCTCTTGCGCCCTCGATCTCGAGTCGGGTGACAACCGTGAACGTGCGCCATGGCCCCGGCGTGGGCGCAAAGACGGCGTGCGCTGGTGCGACGGTCGGGAAGGCCGTGGCGGCAAGCGCCGCGGCGGCGCCCTCGATGACAGCGCGTCGATGTAAGATCATTAATGCCTCCGACTTGAGAACGAGTAAGCGGACAGCCGAACGGTGAGCGCGGCGTCCGCGAGAACGCGGACGCGCCAAGCTCGAGTTACAGCTCTGTAACTGCCGGGCACGATCGAGACAGTGGCGGACAATGCAGTGATGCGGGCGCCGCAGGCGCGCGTCGGGGGCGCTGGACGATTGCCGAGCGCCGCCACCTTTCCGCGGGGCCGTTCACCAGTTGATGAAGCAGTCGGAGCCGGACAGAGAGTCAGCACAACGGCAGCGCTGCCGCAATGGCAGCGGATCGCGCGCGATGCACCGGAAAACAGCTCGCCCCGAACCTCGGGAGCCGATATCCACGCCACCAAGCTATAATGCGAGGGCGCGACAGCGCGGTCAACGAACGCGTTCTGGCACAAACGCGTTCTGGCAGAATGTTGAAATTAGCTGGATGGAATCGACACTCGAGAAAGGCACGATGATCGACCGTCATGCGGCACCCCATAAGGTCAGGTTATGGGGCGAATTGATCGACTCGGAAGCCTTACCGGACCGATCGATGGCACCTTGCGACTCAGCACCGCGCCCCGTTCGACGGGCGGACACGATCGAGTTCGGCGAACGCCAGAAACAAATGATAGAGCACACGAGCGGGTGTCGTCACGCTCATTGGCGTGCCATCTCGCGCCAGCTGGTTGTACCAAGTCGCACCGTCAGGACGCAGAAAGCCCGCCAGGATCAGCTCAAGATGCCGCACGATCAGCGGCCAGGCGTTTTTATCGCCGAGTGTCTCGTAACGAGCGAGGCAGGCCTTGATGAATTCCATCTGCGGCCAAAAGAGTTTGGTGCCGGCGAGCAGCACGCCGCCGGCGTCGACACCGTCGAACACGGCGCCCGCCACCGTGCCTTCACGCTCGATTCCGAATCTCGTGCCAAATTCAAATAGACGCGCCGCCTGATCGCTGATGGTGCGATCACCGCTACGTCGCATGAACTCGAGCAGCAGCCAGACCCATTCAAAATGGTGCCCGGGCTCGCGCCAGCGGCCTGGCGGACCGGCAGCCGGCTGCCAGTCTGACGCGAAAAATTCAATCAGTGATCCAGTTTGGCGATCGACGAATCTTGTTAGCATCAACTCGATAAGATCCGAGCTGTGTCGCAGCCAAACAACCTCGCCACTGGTCGTGAACAGAGCCAATGTCGCTTCGAGCAGGTGCATATGCGGATTCTGACGCCTCGGCAGTTTCAGATCCTGCCGACCAGGCAGCCATTCCTCGAGAAACCCGCCATGCCGACCGTCTGCAAGATGTGCCTGCATGAAGCAGAGGGTTTGCTTGGCTATGTCGAGCGGCCCCGCGCTGTGACAAATACGTGCAAACCAGGCCATCGCAAACAGGACGAACGCCTGATCGTATGCGTCACGGCAGCAATCAACCACGCGACCGTCGCCGTCGACCGCGCGATAAAATCCGCTCCCGTCGGGCGCCCGACACCTGTCGCAGAGAAACTCATAGCCGTGCGCGGCTGCCCCGCGAAAATCCGGGTCGCCGGTAAGCCAGAACGCGTGACTGAATACGTAGGTGAGGCGCGCTTGAACCAGGGTGGTCCGCGTTCGAAGCCGAACCGGCTCGCCCGTAAGATCCAACTCCTCGAAGAAGCCGCCGGAGGGATCGATGATCCGCTGCTTCCAGAACTCGCAAACGTGGCGGAGCAGCCAGGGCCGCAGGGTCGTGTTGATTTGTGTGACGTCGAGCCGCGGTAACAATGTCCACCCAACCGATATCGGCCGGCGACCGGCCACGCTCGTTGCAGGGTTGTAGCGTCCGCCTGTTGGTCCGGCGAGCAACTCCACCGCGCAACGTACTCGCCCATGCACTTCCCGCCTTCAGAAGCGGCCCGGGGTGGCGACGGAAAGCGTTGTGGCCAGGGCGTAGCCAAACGGTGGATATACTAGTATATCAGACCTGCTCATGCACCGTGGGGCCTGAAAAGCCGATCATATGACAGTCACACCCGCCGATCCGACCAATGACGACGCCGGGCTCGACCGGCTGTCGCTTGGGAGCCTCGCTAGGCTGCCGGTCACGGTCGACAGACCGGCCTACGACGTACCGGCGGTAGCCTGTGGGATCGTCCACCTTGGCATTGGGGCATTCCACCGCGCCCATCAGGCCTTCTATACGGATGGCGCGCTGGCTAGTTCCGGCGGCGCGTGGGGCATTGTCGGCGCCTCGCTGCGTCACCCGGACATTCGCGACCGCCTCAAGCCGCAGGACGGTCTCTACACGCTGATCGAGAAAAGCGGGATGGGCGATCGCCCTCGGGTAATCGGCGCGGTACGAGACGTGTTGTTCGCGCCCGGCGATCTGGCACGGCTATTGGATCTGATCGCGGCGCCGCAAACCCGTATCGTCGGCTTGACGGTGACCGAGAAAGGCTATTGCCATGACCCGGCCACCGGGCGGCTCGACGCAAGTCATCCCGACATTGCCCATGATCTTGCGCATATCGAGGAGCCAGCCAGCGCCATCGGAATCCTGGTGGCGGGCCTGAACCGTCGCTATCGCTCGGGCGGTGTCCCGACGACCATCATGTCGTGTGATAACCTTCCGCAGAACGGGGTCACCCTGCGGGGCATCGTTTTCGACTTTGCCTCGAGGATCGACACCGGGCTCACTCGTTGGCTCGAGAACGATGTCACCTTTCCCTGTTCGATGGTCGACCGCATCACTCCGGCCACGACCGACGGTTTGATCGCGGAGACCAGCCGCACGCTCGGTCTGTTGGATGCGGCGCCGATCCAGTGCGAGCCCTTTACGCAGTGGGTGATCGAGGACAATTTTGCGGCCGGACGCCCCTGCTGGGAGCGGGTCGGAGTCGAGATCGTCGAGAATGTGACGCCGTTTGAGGAAATGAAGCTCCGTCTGCTCAACGGCTCTCACAGCATGCTGGCGTATCTTGGTTATCTCGGAGGATACCAATATATCTGGCAATTGATGCGCGAAGCGGACTATCGCGATTTGGTGGCCGGCATGATGCAGGAGGAGGTCACTCCGACGTTGGCGCTTGCGCGCACCGGTGAATACGATCTCAAGATGTATCAATCGAAGCTCATCGAACGTTTCTCCAATCCAGCTCTGCCCCATCTGTGCTATCAGATCACGATGGATGGATCGCAGAAGTTGCCGCAACGCCTGCTTGATACCATTCGGGCCAATCTGACGGTCGGAAGACCGTTTCGACGCTTGGCGTTAGGGGTCGCCGCTTGGATGCGATTTGTCGGCGGCGTGGACGAAGGCGGCCGTCCCATCGTGGTCAAGGATCCGCTCGCCGGGTTGCTTGCCGAACGTGTAAGGAGAGCGGACGGCAGTGCTGCGGCCGCCGTGACCAACCTATTGAGCGTGCGCGCGATTTTCGGTGACGACCTGCCCCAGGCTGCGCCCTTGCGGGAGGAACTCACCGGTGCGTTGACGGCTCTGATGGCTTACGGTGCCCGAGAGACGGTTCGCCGATATGCCCGGGCGGATGCTGTGTGAGGTCCGGCCGGAACATCAAACGAGCCCAAAACAACATGACCCACCCCAGGAGGATTGCATGAACGCCCATGCTGGCGGCAGACTGTCGACTCATCTTCAATGGGCGGCTCTGACCCTTTCGCTGACCGCGTCGATGGCATTCGTCGACCCAGCGGCAAGTCAGGATCTGCCGATGCCGAAATCGCCGGTCGTGATCAACGTGGTCGATGTCGGCGGAGCCCTGGCGCTGTTGCAGGACGCCATTGAGAATTACCGGACCAAAAATCCGACGGTGGTTTCGCGCTTCACCTTCACCAAGGCGCCGGCCCCAGAACTCCCGGGTAAGCTCAAGGCCATGCAGGCCGCCAACCGCAGCGACATCGACTTGGTCCTCGGCGGTCTCGACATTCTGTCAGCCGGCATCGAGCAGAATTTATGGGTCAAGCTGCTGCCCGACTACGCCAGCAAATTTCCGCGCGTGCTCGACAATTATCAGCCGGCAGCACGTCGGATGCAGGACCTTGCCAATGATCTCGCTCTCGCGGTCGTGTTCATGCCGGCCGGCCCGCTCCTTGAATACAACCCGGACAAGGTCAAGACTCCGCCGACCACGCCGCAAGGTTTGCTGGATTGGTGCAAGGCCAATCCCAACCGCCTGATTTATGCGCGGCCCGCCAATTCCGGGCCCGGCCGCACATTTCTCATGGGGTTGCCCTATCTGCTCGGTGACAAGGACCCCAAAGATCCAGTTGGCGGCTGGGACAAGACCTGGGCCTTTCTCAAGGAGGTCAGTAGCTGCATCGAGTATTATCCGACCGGAACCGGAATCGTGATGAAGGAGCTCGGCGAGGGGTCGCGCGACATGACGGTCACGGTAACCGGCTGGGACATTAACCCCCGCGCCCTCGGCATCGTCCCGAAATCGTTCAAGGTCGCCGCCTTCGACAACATGACCTGGGTCAACGATACCCAATACCTCATGGCACCCAAGGGCCTGCCGCCGGAGAAGCTTGCCGTCGTCCTGGATCTGATGGCGTTCCTGCTTGAGCCGGCGCAGCAGGCACTGACCTACGACAAGGGATATTTCTATCCGGGACCGGCCGTAAAGGATGTGCCGCTGAGCATGGCCCCCAAGGAGAGTCAGGACATCATAAAGGAATTCGGCCGCCCCGAATACGACACGTGGCTCGCCAAATTCCCGCACGCTCGGCCGCTTGACGCCAAGCAGATAGTCGAAGCGTTCCGCATATGGGACCGGGACATAGGGGCACAAAAGAGCAAGTAAGGTTTCGGCCGGGCAGCTCCGCGCTCGCCCGGACCATTCAACGGACGCTGTTCGCCCGATCGCGGTCGCGTCCGCTCTCTGATCGTCCTTCAGTCATTCTGACAGTCAATGTGATGAGCGACCAGTTTAGCGAGTTGCGCCTCGATCAAGTGTCGCGGCATTTCCACAGTACCGCCGGCGCGAGCGTCGCTGCGCTCGATGAGCTGACGATCAGCATCCGGCGCGGGGAGTTCGTGGCGCTGCTCGGCCCGTCGGGCTGCGGCAAGACGACGGCTCTCAATTGTGTCGCCGGACTGCTGCCGCTTTCGGGCGGCAGCATCTGGCTCGACGACCGACGCATCGATGTCCTGCCGCCCGAAAGGCGCGGCTTCGGTATGGTTTTCCAGAATTATGCGCTGTTCCCGCATATGACGGTGAGCGGCAATGTCGCGTTCGGACTGCGGATGCAAGGCGTGTCGCGTGCGCAGATCAGTCAGCGCCTCGCCAAAGTGTTCGCCCTGGTGCAGCTTGAAGGGCACGAGCACAAGCTGCCCGGCCAGCTTTCAGGTGGACAGCAGCAGCGGGTGGCGATCGCCCGGGCCATCGTCATCGAGCCGCCATTGCTGCTGATGGACGAGCCCTTGTCCAACCTCGATGCCAAGCTTCGGCTGGAGATGCGCTCGGAAATTCGCCGCATCCATCGCGAGCTGGGGCAGGCGACCATTTATGTAACGCACGATCAGGACGAGGCATTGTCACTCGCCGACCGTATCGTGGTGCTCAAGGACGGAGCCGTCCAACAGATCGCAACGCCACAGCAGATTTACGCTGAGCCCGCCAATCTTCACGTCGCGCGTTTTATGGGCTACCGCAACGTGATCCCGCTTGAGGTGGAAGCGGTCGACGGCGATCGAGTCATCGTCACCGGTATGAAGCTCCGTCTTCACGGAACGGTCAAGCAGCCGCTCAAAGGGCGCCAGGTGCTGGCGGCCATTCGGCCGGAAGAGATCTCGATTGGCCAGGGGGGAACCAACGTCATTGAGGGCCGGGTTGACAATTTTGAGTATTGCGGCCGCGACGCGCTAGTTGACATCCTCATGGACTCCGGTCTGACGCTGCATGCGCGACTGCCGGCCGGTATCACGTCAGGCCAGCCGCTGCACTTCAGCATTCCGCCGGAGCGAGTGCTGGTCTATCCGCGCGAGGACGGAGCATGAGTGCCACGCCCCAACGCCTCGCCGCGCTTCCGCGTCCCGGCCTCGGCACCGCGGGTCTGCTGGTTGCGCCCGCGGTCCTGTTGCTGCTGTTGTTGTTCGTCTATCCGTTTGTCTACGGCTTTGTGCTGTCGTTTGCGCCGATCGAAGGCGACTGGCTCAGCAATTACCACAAATTTTTCAGTCAATCGCGATTGTGGCGCACACTGCCCACGACATTGGAATTGGCGCTGCCGGTCACGTTGATCAATGTCGGCTTTGCGATCCCCATCGCTCTGCGCCTGCGCCGCAAGTCCACCTACCAGCGCTGGCTGACCACACTATTGGTCATTCCAATGACGCTCGGTACCGTGTTGATCGCCGAAGGCATGCTCACGTATTTCGGGCCGAAGGGCTGGTTGGCCGAGGTCCTGCAGTTCCTGCACGTCTACGACGGGCCGATTCGACTTACGCACAATTATTGGGGCGTGCTGATCTCGCTGATCATTTCCGGCTTTCCGTTCGCATTTTTGTTGATCCTGTCCTACGTGACCGGCATCGACCCCCAGCTCGCCCGGGCAGCCGCTACGCTCGGTGCCAATCCGTGGAACCAGTTCCGATATATCTACCTGCCGCTGCTTGCGCCGGGGCTCGCCATCACGTTCTGTCTGGCATTTGTGCAAGCCTTTTCGGTCTTTCCCTCGGCGGTCCTGGTCGGGGCGCCGTCCGGCTCGACGCACGTCATTTCGATTGCGGCCTATGAGGCGGCTTTCGAAGATTACGACTATCCGCTGGCATCGACGGTGGCGATGATCATGGGATTTGCGCAATTGATCGTGGTCGCCGCCGTGCTTGGCACGCGCCGCGCTTTCTATCGTGGACCGACCGCGGGAGGAAAAGGGTAAGCGCCATGGGCGAGGGGCACCGCTGGCTTTACCGGGCGTGGAGCGGGTCGCTCATCGGCATCGTTTTGATATTTGTCATCAACGTCGCCCTGATGGTCGCTGCCGTTGCGACCAATTCGGTGGCCAGTCGCTGGCTCGGAACCTGGCTTCCGGATGGCTATACGACTCAATGGTATGTCGCGGCCTGGAAGGAATTTCAGCTCGGCGATGTGCTCTGGGTCACGATTGAGGTCGTTCTCGCCGTCGTCGCCTTGTCGATCCTGCTGGGTGTTCCGGCGGCGTATGCGCTGGCTCGCAAGGAATTTCCTGGCAAACGTCTGGTCATTCTGCTGTTCCTGCTGCCGTTGATCATTCCACCGATCACCTATGGCATTCCGTTTGCAACGGTGATGTACCGCATCAATCTGGCCGGCACGCTTCCCGGCGTCATTCTTGCCAATCTGGTACCCGCGCTGCCTTTCATGGTATTGGTGATGACACCGTTCATCGAGCAGATCGATCCCAATCTCGAGGCCGCCGCGCGAGTATTCGGGGCCGGCACCGTGAGAATTTTCTGGTATGTGCTGGCGCCTCTGCTTTTACCCGGCATCCTGGCGGCATCGCTGCTGGTGCTCGTGCGCACCATCGCGATGTTCGAGCTCACCTTCCTGACCGCCGGACCGGATTCGCAGACACTCGTGGTCGCCCTCTACTATGCGGTGTTCGCGGCAGGTGTGCGGGCACCCCAATCGGTCGACGCGATGGCCATCATCTACATGGTTGTTACGTTGGTGTGGCTCTTGCTAGCATTGCGGTTCGTCAATCCGACCCAGCTGGTCAGTCGGGTCAGGGAACATCCGCAGGAAGCCTGACCGGAGGCCGCCATGGCGAACCACATGCTCCCGCGCGAGCGCTGCGACTACTCGGCCATTGTTGATCGCCCGCCGCTGAAACTGCCCGACGGCGCCCGCCTTGTGTTCTGGACCATTGTCAATTTCGAAGTGTGGGATATCGGTCGCGCCATGGCGCGCCAAGTGCTTCCGGCCCCGACCGGTCAGCCGCTCCTGCCCGACGTGCCGAATTGGAGCTGGCATGAATACGGCATGCGGGTCGGCGCATGGCGTTTTTTCCAACTGTTCTCTCAGCTCGGCATTCGGCCGACGCTTGCTACGAATGCACGCGTTTGTGAGGACTATCCACGCGTCGCCGGCCAGGCGTTGCGCGACGGCTGGGAGTTCATGGGGCATGCCTACGATCAGCTGCCGATTCACGCATGCGGCGATCAGGCCGCCATGATCGGCCGCGCCCTGGATATTCTCGAGCGCTTCACCGGGCAGCGGCCGCGCGGATGGCTCGGCCCCGGGCTGACCCAGACCCTGGAGACGCCGGAGCTTCTGGCGTCGGCCGGTATCAAATATATCGGCGACTGGGTCTATGATGATGAACCCACCGTCATTCGCACCGCGAACGGCCCTCTGGTGACGCTGCCCTACACGGTGGAGCTCAACGACATTCCGATGATGATCGTGCAGCACCATCAGAGCGACTATCTGTTGCGCCGTACGATCGACCAATTTGACCGCCTCTACCAGGAAGGCAAGGACCGCGCCAAGATCGTTGCTCTGGCGATCCACCCTTATATCAGTGGTCAGCCGCATCGAATCAAATATCTGGAGCAGATCTACGAGTACGTGAATCGATTCGAGGGTGTGCTGCACTGGAACGGCTTACAGATCCTCGACTGGTATTTGGCGAGCCGCACCGATTCCGCTATCGAGGTGGCGGCATGACGTGGCACCTCGCACGTCCAGCGGTTTTTGGGGGCCCATAATGCTGCCGACCGAGCGGCTGAGCTATTCGCCCATTCTCGAACGCCCGGCACTCAAGCTTCCCGGCGGCGCTCGCATGGTGGTGTGGGTCATTGTCAACGTCGAGGAGTGGGATCCCACCGAGCCGATGCCGCGCACGGTCATCACTCCACCGGCCGGCGGCAGCCCAAGTCCCGACATCCCTAACTGGGCGTGGCACGAATACGGCAATCGGGTCGGGTTCTGGCGCCTGGTCGAAGTGTTCGACGCTCTCGGCATCCCGGCGGTACTCGCCATCAATGGCTGCGCTATTGCTGCCTATCCGCCGATCGTCGAGGCCGCCCTGGTGCGCCGCTGGGAATTCATCGGGCACGGCTTCACCCAGCGCAGTATGCAGAAGGCTGCCGACGAGCGCGACGACATTCGCCGCACTGCCACGGCGATCGCCGCCGCGACCGGAAGGCGACCGCGCGGCTGGCTCGGCCCCGGTCTCACCGAGACCTGGGAAACCCCCGACCTCCTGATCGAGGAAGGTTATGAATACGTTTGTGACTGGGTGCTAGACGATCAGCCGGTATGGCTGCGGACCCGCGGCGGCGGAATCGTCAACCTTCCCTACACGCAGGAATGCAACGATGTGGCGATGATGTTGATTCAGCATCACAAGGCCGCCGAGTATTACGATCGGGCAATCGATCAATTTGAGCAGATCCATGGCGACGCAGCCGGCGGTGCGCGGGTGATGGCGCTTGTTGTGCATCCCTACATCATGGGAGCCGCGCACCGCACCAAGTATTTCCGGCGTGCCCTCGAGGTGATTCGCAGTCGATCGGATGTCCTGTTCTGGACCGGCGAGCAGATTTTCGACTGGTACGTCGCGGCCGCACCGGCCGCCCAGACAGCGACTTGACGCGGGTTCGCCGCGGCGCCGATCGTCAGCGCCCGGCCTTCGGCGAATTTTTCTCGAGCAGTTCGATATTGTGTTGAATGTAGGGATTGTTTGGATCCTTCTCGCGCGCAAGAAGCAGTTTGACCCGAGCGCGCCGGTAATCCCCGCGCAACAGATACGAGTAGCCGTAATTGTTGAGCAGTTCCGGGGCGGGCCCGAGGATGCGCAGCGCCTGACTATAGGCGCGATCAGCCAGTTCGAACCGCCTAAGCCGATCATAGGTCGCCGCGAGCCCGAGCCACGCCTCAGCGTCGCGTCGTGATGTTCCTTGCGGAGCCTTTTCGACGGCCCGCCGGAAGTGCAGTTCGGCAAGCCCGTAATTGCTCTCGCGAAACTGACGTTTGGCCAGGGCGAGGTCGTCATCGGCCTCAAGCGTCGGAGCCTCGTTGGCGAGGCTCTTGTCCAGGGCCGCAGCAATCGACCCGGTCGTTTCCGCGCTTGAGGGCGTCAAATTCGAAGCTGCCGCGGTCGCCGGCACACCCGCGCTCAGAGCGGGGGGCGCGGGTTCCTCTGCAGTCGGACTCAGTCGGGTCAGCGTATGGTTGGCGCTTTCGCAGCCGGTCAGCGCCATGAAGCCGGCGGCCAATGGGATGAGCACGCATCCACTTGCAACTCTCATCGGTGCGCTCCCGGCCGCGTAGAGGCGAACCGTGATCCTCCTGGCCGAGCGTGGCCGCGCAGCACCTTGCTGCGGTCGTCTCCACCATTGTCAGCGCGGATCTTAGAGTGTGCTGGTTAACATTGTGTCGCCGTCGCGCAGCTGAACGCCCCAACCGGCCTAATAGGCCCCAACCTTGAAGCGAACATAGACCGGCAACATGATCACGACGATCACCACCGGAAAGACGCACAAAGTCAGCGGCACCGAGAGTTTCGCCGGCAGGCTGTAGGCTTTTTCCTCGGCAAGCGACAGACGCTTGTGGCGCATGTCGTCGCTGTAGATGCGCAGCGCCTCGGTAACGCTCGAACCCAGCTCCTCGGACTGTTGAATCAAGGTAGCGAAGGAGCGTGCCTCCTCCAGTCCGAGCCGATCACCGAAATTTTCAAGCGCCTCGCTGACCGGACGACCGGCGCGAATTTCCAGCGTCGTCATATAGATGTTGGAACTCAGCGAAGGGTATGAGTCGCCAAGCTCGCGGCCGACCCGATCGAGCGCAGCTTCCATGGCAAGACCGGCATCGGCGCACACCACCAACAAGTCCAGGAAATCCGGAAATCCGCATCGATGCTCGTTTTGTCGCGACGTGATGCGTCGATTCAGATAGATGACAGGCAGAAAGAAGCCCACGATGCCTGACAGCCAGGTGGCCAGCCACAGCGACTGGGCGAACTGCGGTAGCAGCACCGGAATGCAAAAGAACGTGGAACTCGCCAGAATTAATGCGGACGCCAAGCGGGCCAGCAAGAACAAGGCCGGCGCCCTTGGATCGAGAAAGCCGGCTTGCAGCAGACGACGGCGCAGTTGCCGGATGTTGCCGTCATTGCTGCCGGAATAGTGCTTGTTGGTATAGTCGACCAGGCGCTGAGCCGCCCTGCGACTTGCATAACGCAGTGAGCGCGGATCGTCGTCCGACCACTGGGCGCCCGCGGTCACGACGCCAGCGGCGCGCCGCCGAACGTCTTTGCGCACGCGCATGGCGCCCATGACGCCGAAGCTCAATGTTGCCACGGCGAGAAAGATCAGAAAGCCAACCGCCAGCATCGGTTGGTTGTCAAACTGTTCGAACAGCGACTGCAGTATCGTGTCCATGGCTCAAATCCCACGGTTCAAATCCGGAAATTCACCAACCGATACATGGCGAAGTTTCCCATCCCCATCCAGGCTATTGCGCAACCCAATCCGATCTTGGTCAACGACTGGTCCCAGACGCTTGAGTAGTAATTCGGGGTGACAAACTGCAGTAGGCCGAAGATCACGATCGGCAGTCCGGACAGGAACATCGCGGAGAATTTGCCTTCCGCGGCGAGCGCCTTGATTTTGCGACGCATCTTGAAACGCAGTCGGATGACGGTGGAGAGATTGTGCAGGATCTCGCTCAAATTGCCGCCGGTCGATGACTGGATGGCAACCGCGGTCACGAACAGCGGCAGATCGTCCTGGCCGACCCGAAACGACAAGTTGCGCATCGCGGCTTCGAGTTCGGCGCCGTAGGTGATCTCGTCGGCCACAATTCCGAATTCTGTTCCAATCGGATCCGTCATCTCACGGGCGACCATGGAAATCGCCACCGGCACCGGATGGCCGGCTCGAAGACTCCTGACGATGATGTCGATGGCATCCGGAAATTGCTCGGCGAACTTAGCCTGGCGCCGACGCCGCAACAGTTTTAGGCTGGCATACGGAACGATGACTGCGGATCCCGTGGCCGCGAGCAACGCCTCCAGGAGATCATGGCGAAACACCATCACCAAACCGAACACGGCGACGGCGACCAGCGCCACAATCATTGCCAGGCGTTGCAGGCCGATGGACAATCCGGACTGAACCACCAGCCGATTGAGAGCGATAAAATTGAGCTGATATCGCCCACCGCTGGTCAGTCCGCGCTCGCGTCGCAGCTGGATCAGCAAATTCTCGCGGTTGGGCTCATTACTCGCCAATCGCAGACGACGGTTGATATTACGGCGATAGGACGCCGTTGAGAAAAACATGACATAGAGCGACTGGAACATCAGCACGGCGGAAGCCGCAGCCAAACCATAGATCAAATAAGTGGAATCCAGATCGAACGGCAACATGGCGCTCACAAAGGCTTGCTTGGGTCAAAATGCGTCCCAGGGATGTTGATGCCCTTGGCGACCAAATCGGCCAGAAAGCGCGGCCGCACTCCGGTTGCCAGGAAATGGCCGTTCACGGTGCCGTCTTCGGCGGTGCTGACCCGCTGGTATTTGTAGATCTCCTGCATCTGGATGATATCGCTTTCGAGGCCAGTGATCTCCGCGATGCTGGTCACGCAACGCTTGCCGTCGGACAGGCGCTGAAGCTGAACGATCATGCGAACCGCCGCCGCAATCTGTCCGCGAATGCTCGCCACCGTCATCGGCAGACCGGCCATGCCGATCATTTGTTCGAGTCTCGACACGGCGTCACGCGGGGTGTTGGCATGAACCGTGGCCATTGAGCCCTCATGGCCGGTATTCATTGCCTGCAGCATGTCGAAGGCCTCTTCGCCGCGACATTCGCCGAGAATGATCCGGTCGGGTCGCATGCGCAGCGCATTCTTCACAAGTTCGCGCTGCCGGATCTCGCCCTTGCCCTCGATGTTCGGCGGCCGCGTCTCCATGCGACCGACATGGGGCTGCTGCAACTGCAGCTCGGCGGCGTCCTCAATCGTGATCAGCCGTTCACGCTCGGAAATGAACGCTGAGAGCGCATTGAGCATGGTGGTCTTACCGGACCCGGTGCCGCCGGAAATGATCAGCGTCACGCGTGCCTTCACGGCGGCCGCCAACACCTCGGCCATTTGCGGTCGCAGTGCGTTGATATCCACCAGCTTCTTGAGGTTGAAGGGGCGCTTGGAAAACTTGCGGATTGAAACCAGCGGGCCATCGACGGCAATCGGCCGCACCGCGATGTTGATGCGTGAGCCGTCCAGCAGCCGAGCATCGCACATCGGTTGCGCCTCATCGACGCGACGTCCGACTGCGGCAACGATCTTGTTGACGATTCGAATCAGATGCGCTTCGTCCTTGAAACGAACGAGGGTTGGCTCGAGCACCCCGGCTCGTTCAACATACACCTGCTCGTGACCGTTGATGAGAATGTCGTTGACCGATGCATCCTTAAGCAGCGGTTCAATCGGCCCGAGGCCGGTCATCTCGTCAAGGATTTCCGTAACGAAGTCTTCGAGTTCCTGGGCATTGAGCGCCAGCCGCTCGGCCAAGGTGTATTGCGACACCAGCCCATGGATGTGGCGACGAACCTCGTCGTCCGCCATCTTCTCCAGAACCGACAGGTTTATTTCTTCAATCAGCCGTCGATGCAGGCGGACTTTGGCATCAAGTAATTTCTCACTCAGCAGGGTGTTGGTAGCCTTGGCAGGCTCGCCCGCAGCCTCGACTGCGGTAACCGGCTCGTAATCCGGCGCAGGCGTATCCGCTGCCTCACTCTCTGCAACGAGAGGCGGCGCTGCAACCCGACGCACTGTGAAGCGACCGAGCATTTGCTGTCCTTGGCCGATTGTCGGCGGTTGTTACCGTGCCTACTTGCTCCAGAACGAACGTTGTTTTGTCGAGCTGGTCCGGCTGTCGGTACCGGCCGACGCAGTGGCCGGGGGCGAGAAAATGATTTTCCTCAGGGCAGACGTGACGTTGTTATTCGACTTCACCTCGTCCAACGGAACCCCGCGGTCGACCGCTTCGCGTACCAGGCGATAATTATTGGGTACCACGCCCGCGAAGGCCTCACCCAGCGCCTGTACCAGATCGGCTCGTTTCAGGCCCGGACCGAACAATTGCTGCTCGAACCGATTGACAATCACTCTGGGCACAGGGCCGCCGGCGAGACGCTCGCCGATCGCAGCAATAAGCTGCTTGGCGTGGCGCAGGCCAGGCACGGTCATCTCCGCGACAATGAACAGTTGATTGGAGCCGAACAGGACATTGTCGGTCCAGGGAAACCAGGTGCGGGGCATGTCGATCACCACGTACTCGAAATGTGATGAGACGAGATCGAGCAGCCGTGTCACGACGTCAGGATCGAACGATCGCATTTCCGCCGGTCGGTTTGGTGCAGCGATGACCGCAAGCCCGCAGGGGTGATGGGACAGCATTACTTCCAGCAGGTGCCGGTCCAGCCGTTCCGGCCGAGGCTCGATTTCCCCGACATCGAGACGAGGTTCGAGATCAAGATAGTCAGCGCAGGCGCCATTCTGGAAGTCGAGATCGACGAGACAAATGGATGGTCTTTCGCGCCGTGCCTGGCGCAACAGCAGCATCGCCGTCTGAATCGCCAAGGTGGTCAGGCCGACGCCGCCGGCAGCCGGCAGAAAGGTGCAGATTTGCGCCTCCGCCGGTCCTTTGGGTGCCGCGTCGGCAACCGCTTGTTCGCAAGCACGGATCAACTCGCCGTCATTGATCGGCTTGATCAGAAAGTCGGCGATCCGAAGCTGAAGCAAGCGGCGCGCCACGCTTTCGCTGAAAACCTGCCCTACCACGATGATCGGCGCGCTGCCGGCGAGCTGTGAAGCCAACTCGGCGAGCGCCACCATCTCCGCTTGGACGTCGACGAGATCGATCACCACGGCTCTTACATCGCCGATATTGAGAGGGCCCTCGCCCCCCGCAAGGGTTGCGCCGATCACGTCGACGACAAGGCGACCATGGCTGACGAAGGCCGAACGAACCGACCGTTCGAATCCGGAATCGGCAGTCACCACTGCGATGCGATTGTTTCCGGCTGGTTGGCGGCCATCGAGCATGGGGCACTCGCAACAGTCAGATCGATACCGGCATCGGTGTCGTCATGGTTGGATCGGGGGGGTTACTGGCCACCTGAGGTCGAGGCCGCGCCGACCGGCTGGGCCGACAGCGGTGCGTATTGGGCCGAGCTGGTGCTGGTGCTCTCAGGTGGAGTGACTTTGTTCTTCCGGTAGCGCTCGACGGCCCCTTGAATGGGCTCGCCTTTGCCCTCGATGGCCCGATCGGCCGAGGCCTGAGGCCACGGGTCAATCGTCTGCACCGCGAGGTTCGACGCCCGGGCGTCGCCAGCGTGAAACGTCAATGTCTCGCGTCGATCGAAATAGAGATCCGAGCATCCCTGCAGCACCGCGGCAATCGCCAGCGCTGCCAGGATCGAACAAGCGCCGCACTGGCGATCAGTGTTTGGCCGCATCGGAGCCTCCCTGCGGAAGATCGAGGATATGGCCAACGGTCGGCGTCGCGATGCCGGCAAACTGCCTGCGCATGGTCGGCGTCAACTCTGCTTGGCCGAGCAGAAAAAAGTCCGCGTCGTTGCCCGGCACCGAGTTGTCCATCGGTGTCCTCATGACATCGCCGGGCCGCGCCGGCCGAACCAGGTGGACGGTCACGATGATGACCAGGTCGGTTTCCTGCTTCTGATACTGAGCGCTGCGGAACAGCGTGCCGAGTACCGGCACATCGCCAAGCCAGGGCAACTGCTGCTGATTGGTGGTGCCGGTGTTCTGCAGGAGCCCCGCCATGGCGAAGCTCTGCCCATCACGCAGTTCGATGGTGGTGCTCGCACGCCGCACGATCAGACCGGGTATGGTAGTGCCGGCAACCGTTATGACATTTGTCGTGTCGAGTTGGCTCACTTCCGGCTCGATTTTCAGATCGACCATTCCGTTGTCGAGAACCGTGGGTGTGAAGGCAAGGCCCACGCCGAAATTCTTGAACTGGATCCCGGGCTGGCCGTTTTGGCCCAGTACCGGAAACGGAAACTCGCCACCGGCGAGGAAACTCGCTGGATCCCCGGAAAGTGTGACCAGGTTCGGCTCGGCCAGACGGCGGGCCACCTCGCGCTCTTCCAGCGCCTGTATGATGGTGTCGATCGAGGTGGTGCTGCTGCTGAGCAAGGTGGCCATGATGGTGCCGAACGGCGCGTTGCCGGAGAGCAGACTGGCGGTGCCGGTACTGACATTCAGATTCTTGGCAACCGCATTCCAGGCAATGCCGAGTTCACGGGAGGCCGTCCGTGAGATCTCGACGAACCGCACTTCGAGCATGACCTGCTGAGCCTGCAAGACCCGCACCGAATTGATCACGTCCTTGTCAAACTCGCGAGCCATGACGACCGCCTGGTCGAGCGTCGTCGCATCGGGTGCGTCACCGGAAAGCATAATCCGACCATTGACGGCGGAGACTTTGATTTTGGCATGCGGAAATCGTCGGGAAAGCTCGGCGCTGAGCTTGGTGATGTCGTAAGAGACCTCGACATCGAAAACACCAGCCGGCTGCTTACCTTCGCCGTAGACCGAGACCCGGGTTGTCCCGACCTTCTTGCCGAGGATCGACAGCGAATGATCTGTCAGCGGGACCGCGTCGGCGATGTCCGGGTCACCCACCACGACCTCGACGAAGCTCGCGTCGGTATGAACGTTTTCGGACTTGCCGCTGGCCACGATGATCGATTGCGTGTGCTTGCCGGAGCCAAGCGCGACCACAGGTGCCTGATTGGGTCCGTCGCCCGCAAAGCTGGAAGTGACCGCTCCGGCGGCCACCACGATCGCGGCCAGGGTCCGAAGAACCATGGCGCGGCCGTGGCAACGGGCCGACCTACCGCGACGCTCGATCTCCTGAGGCCCCGCGTATGTGCCTACGGCCCCTGCAATTTGAACGGCCTCTGAGTGTGCCATCGCCCACCCCCCTTTGTCCCCACTGACCAAGCGTTAATGCCGGCCCACTTCCTCCACCGCGCGCCAACCGGCGAGCTCGGCCGGTACGACGTATTCCTGGCGTTGCCGGTTGCGCGTGACGTTAACGGTCGAATACCGCTTGTTATCGGCGGTGTTTGCCGACGAATCTGAGTTTCCGAGGTCGCCCGAGGTCACGCGGCGGGTCGACTCTCGGGCCGCCTCGCCGGCCCTGCGCAGGACCAGCGACAGTGTGCCGACCGAGCCCGCGAGCGAGAGCTTTTGACCCGCCACGGTGTCGACCTCGAGCGTCACCGCTTTAGCGACGGCGGGCTTGTCGGCGCGTTCGTCGGCTAGTTGATCAACGGCCAGGACCCGGACGTCCTGGAGCACGACGTCATTATTGGCGGTGCCCGGATTACCGGAGTTGCCGGTCGAGCGATCGGCCTGACGTGTTAACAGAACGTCGACGCGATCCCCGGGGAGCACGAATCCTGCGACGTCGTCCACGTCGTTGACGCGGATCGTCACGGCCTTCATGCCGGGCTCGATCAAAGCCGAAAGGGTGGCGCGTTGGCCGGATCCGGTAATCTTCGATGCCAAGATCGCTTCATTGGGCTCGATCGCAGTGAGAACGATCCGCTTACCGCCGGACAGCAAATCGGCGATCGACTCGAATGTCCCGGACGGGACTGCGTCCTGCGGCCAGGCGACCTCTCGCAGGACCGGTGCGGAAAGCGGCACGCCGAATCTGAGCGAACTTGCTGCCACAACAACCGTTCGGGCCGGAACGGTCTTGGACTCGGCGTGCATATTCTTGAGCCGCAGTTCCGCCTGGCGATTGAGCCACGACTGGGCCACAAATACCGCGAGCAGGCCGAATACGACCGCGAAGACAATCATTACGAGAGTACTCGTCCGCACGACCGCTACCTTGAATACGCGATTGCCAATCCCACTGCCGTCGGAACACGGCTACGAGACAAGGTTGCCTGCTTGGGCTAAATCCTTTCTGAAGCAATCTGGCTGGCTTGAATCATGTTGAATCATCAGTCAATTAAGATCACTTACGCAACATTAATTGGGCGTATCAAACGCTGAAATGATTGACGCACTTCCTGATAAAATCGTAACCGTCCGACCTTCGCCCAACGGCATTCCAATCAATTCCGATCTGAAATGCAGATGGATATTGGCCGATCAGATCGATGCTCTGATGCTCGGAATCCCGCAGGATGCCTTCGGCAACCGCTAAAATTTTATTCTGATAAGCGCCAATATCTCAGATAATTTTCACACGATATTCGCAGCGGCGTTATCGCTACCGCGGCACGGCCATGCGGCCTCACGATCTGCCACTCCGATCGGCATTCAAGGTGACCGCCGGCAGCGGTCCCGCCCTCGCAATTTCTGATCACTGCTGCACCTAAATTCGATTGCGGTGGAAATTGGCCAGATAATACTTGGACTGCAAAGTCTGTTTCGATGCCCCACGACCGAATCGGCAGAAGGTCTTATCAGCAGATGAAGCGCCATGGCGCTGTCTTGAAACGCTCCATTCGTCCCTTGCCAATCAAGCAGCGGTCCTCAGGTCCTACAAACAGACAGTAAGGCAGCTGACTAAGCGACTCGGCCAGTGCTTCGGCCAGGGCTTCTCAGGTTGCCGAGCGAGGACGACCAGACCTTAGGCCCGCAACGTCAGCGCCGGCCACTGAGGCTTGCCGAATCCCGCCCCGGATGCAGCGCTGTCTGACCTCCAATTGCTGATGCGATTCGCTGTCGTTATGACGTGCCGCCGATGTCGAGGGGGCGTTTCCGCCAGTTTTCGCATCATGAAATGCACGACCCGCGCAAAGCGGGCGCAGTTCGGTGTCCGGCCGAACAACAAAGCGGGCGAGTTGCGGTTCTTGCGGCCGCGGCCGGATCCGTGTTTTTCTCTGTTCTGTGCGGCCGCTGCGGACCAAGCGGGAATCCCACGCGGTAAGGGTTTTTTCGTATTGGGACAGTCTTCCTGGGAGAGTGCGGGTGGAACAGTTTGAAGTTGCAGTGATCGGAACGGGTTGGTGTGGCGGCATCCGTGCCGAGACCTTGTCGCACCACCCGCTTGTCAGGAGGTTGCATGTCGCCGAGACCCGACAGGAACGCCTGATCGAGATGCAGCGCCTCGACAAGGTGGCCACCGCGACCAGCGACTACCGTGACATTCTCAAACTGCCGAACGTGTCGGCGGTCTACATCTGCGCCACACCGGAGACGACCCACTATCCAATGGCACGTGATGCGCTGATGGCCAGGAAACACGTGTTTCTCGAAAAGCCGATCGCGCTCGAACTCTGGGAAGCCGACGAACTGATCACACTGGCGCAACGGGCGGGGCTGAAATTCACCATCGGCTATTCGCAACGGTTCAATCCGAAATTTGCCTTCGCGAAAAAGAAGCTCACCGACGGCACGCTTGGTCAGCCGGTAACCGCGCTGGTCAGCCGGCATATTTCGCGAAATCTCGGCAAGAAAATCAGTGGGCGCATTAAACTGTCGCCGGCGTCGATGGAAGCCACGCATGATCTCGATTTTCTGCTGTGGCTGCTCGAGCCGGCAAAGCCGGTTCGGGTGTACTCTCAGGGCGTCAATCGGGTCATGTATCCGACGACCGGCGCCTTCGACTGTATGTGGACAACGGTCACGCTCGACAACGGCGTGGTCATCGTCGTGGGGGCCGGGTGGATTCTGCCGCCCGGTTATCCCAATTTCTCGACGACCTGGATCGAGATTATCGGCAGCGAGGGCGCGCTGATCCTCGACGATACCCACCGTGATGTCTGGCTCAACACGATGAGCGCCGGCACGGTGTTTCCGATGTCGACCATGCCGGGCGAACAGGTCGACCACGTCTATGCCGGCGCGATGGGCCCGGAAACGGTGCATTTTCTCGAGGCCGTCGCCTTCGACCGACCCGTCATGGTCACGCCGCAGAGTGCCCGGGTGGTGATGGAGGTCTATACCGCGGCGGACCTGTCGGCCGAACGCAACGAACCCATCGATCTGCCGCTCTCGAACGAGACGCTCTCGGCTATCGCCGGCGGCAGTCAGACATGACCGACGACGCCGTCTTCAAATCGGCCAGGGAAGCTCGCAAGGGCATCGGGTTAGCGATCATCGGGGCAGGCCGCGTCGGTCTGTTCCGGAGTGAGGTCGCAGCTCGTCACATGGCGGTCGAATGGATCGGAATCGCCGAAAGGAATCCGGCCCGCGCCGGCGAAGTCGCCACCAAGGTCGGCGCCGAATTTGTGACCAGCGACCATCGCGAGCTGCTGCGACGTCCGGAGGTTACCGCCGCCATCATCGCAACCGACGAGCACCTGCATGTCGATCCGATCATGGCGGCGGTCGAGCGCGGCATTCCGATGTTGATTGAAAAACCGCTGGCAACCGAGCTTGCGGCGTCCGCCGAGGTGCTCGAAGCGATTCAAGCGGCCGGCATCGACGCTGTCGTCGGCTACACTCAGCGCTTCCGCCGTCGTTGGCTCGCTGCGAAGGAGAAAGTCGCCACCGGTGCGCTGGGCGACGTCACCCTTGTGACCTCGCGGGCCTTCATGAACCGCTTGGTTGCGATCGACAATTACCGGCGTAACCCGGCGCCTGAAACCATTTCCCCAATGGTTATTTCGGGCACCCACGCGCTCGACATTGCCATGTGGCTGCTCGAGGCCAAGAAGCCGGTCGAGGTCTACGCGCGTTCGGTCGACAAGGTGTTGGGGCCGCTCTATCACGGCATCGATGCCACGGCCGGCATGATCATGATGAGCGACGGCTGCATTTATCATCTCAACATTTCGTGGGCTCTCCCGGTGACCTGGCCGGCCGCTGTCTACAGCCTCGAGGTTGGCATTGTGGGCACGGAAGGCGTGCTGACAATTGACGACACCCATCGCGACATCGTGCTCGCGGTGTCGCGCCCACAGTCGGAAGGCTACGCGCCGGACAGCAGTCGCCTGGTCGATTTCATGGGCAGTTATCCGCCGGGCGACATGGCACTCGGCGAATTGCGCGGGCCGATGCGGGAGGAGACGGATTCCTGGTTGAACCGCATTGCCATGAATCTGGCGACACCGCATGCGACGGCCGCCGAAGCGCATAACCGTCTCATGCTGACCAAGGCCCTGGATCTCTCGGCGCTCCGCAAGGAGCCAATCGCAGTGCCGATGCAACCGTTGGACTACGATCGCCTGCGACATGGAACTGTCTGACCGCGCCCGACCGGGTACGTCCGATATCGACTTCGATTCGGATTCCGCGGTTGGCGGCATTGATGCGGTGCGGGCGGCACGGCCATGCGATCCCGGTGGCCTTCGACCGAATGACCCGCGACACATAGTTCATGACGTGACGACGGCGCTGCGATCCGCTGGACGCGGCCATGCAAGCCGTGCAATCGCCGCCCGCATCAAATAACATCGGGGACCGTCGCCTTTCGCACTGCATCCTATTAAGCAACATAGCGACTGCGGCCTTGCGATCAGCTAGGAGAAAACTTTGCCTGTCATGTCCGGAAAACGTGCGTTCCTGGAGCTTCTCAAGCAGGAGGGCGTCGATATCCTGTTTGGCAATCCAGGCACCACCGAGTTGCCTCTCATGGATGC
>Ga0187783_10000647_pt1 | contig 25257 bp, 25 predicted proteins | sample 1015_SJ02_MP02_2_FD_132471 | JGI IMG/M metagenome (GOLD analysis project Ga0187783, IMG submission 132471) | Tropical peat soil microbial communities from peatlands in Department of Meta, Colombia - 1015_SJ02_MP02_20_MG | ecosystem: Environmental > Terrestrial > Soil > Wetlands > Peat | place...
CCCGTAAGCGCATCGCGGTGTCGAGCCATTCGAGCGCCTTGGGACGATCGCCCCACTGCGCGTAGATCGTGGCGTATTGGTAGGCAGCGGCATCGCCCTCCGCGGCTTGATATTTTTTCAGCTTATTTGATTGAGAACCCTTCGCGCGCTCCGAAGGCTTCGATCTCGTGCCGCTGCGCCGCGAGTCCCAAGCCGCTGCGGCCCTGTTCCTGAGTGCTGACCCTCAGATAGCCGATTGCATCTTTCATCGTGAGGCCCTCCCGTGGATGGCGTCACGATATGCCCGGAGGCGCGTCGGAGCGCGCTCGTTCAGTCGGGGAAGTTTAGTGCCCGCTGGATCGCCTGGAAGCAGGGCTCGTTGTGCAGGGGATCGAGAAAGGGGTCATCTCTATTCCATCAAGCTCCACACACTTTATGTGGAATAGGTCACGTCACTACCCGAAGTGTCGGCCTACCTTACCGCTCACCTCTGGGAAGCTGGACGCCTCCGATGTCTCTAATTCTTCGTCACAGCCTCATTTGCGTCGCCCTTGCCGGCTTTCTAACAGGTTGTTGCGCATTCGTCGCACGCACTAGTAGGCACGGCACGAGCTCCAATCCCACCAGATCAAGTGAAGATCTATCTGCGCCTCCCCGCCCAGTATGAAGAAGTCGCGATCATCGTTCCACGGCAGTCAAAATCACCTGTGAGACCGTGGTCTCGAATAAGGAGCTCACATGTCAGAGAGATCTGATCAACGCCGCAAGCGGCCCCGTCTCCTCACGCTGGCCATGCTCTTGTGGCTACACGTTGCCGCAGTCTCCGCCGCCGCGGAGGGATGCGGCGCTTCCTGCTCACCCACCGATCCTCCCCACCGATCAAGGCCCGACATTGTCTGTGACGATATTGGATGCGTGTCACAGTCCACACTGTTACAAGGCTGCGCCAACACGCTCGCGGGTTTAGTCGTTGGCTATGTTTGCATCGTAGGCGAGTTGCCTCCCGTATTTGGAGGCAACGCCCAGACGACTCCGGACTCCCCGCTCGCCATGTCGCCCGACCTGACCACGAACCTCGCGAGCGTCAGCAAGACCCTCACCGCCATCGCTACCGTTCAGCTGCTCACCCGCAACGGTCTCACGGCCGATGCGCGAATCGCGCCGTTCCTATATTCGGACTGGTCATTGGGGCTCGGTATCGACCGTATCACCTTTCGACAGCTCCTCACCCACACTTCAGGGTTCGGCCAACAATCGAATTGCGCAAACGCAGCCTCGTACGGCGACTTAGAGACGTTCGTCGCTCAAGGCATCGAGCCAGTGAATATACGCGTGGCACAGTATGGCAACTGCAACTTCTCGCTGCTTCGTGAACTGATTGCGGTGCTGTCTCTAGGCAAGTCGGCGCTTGACGGCATGCCCCCCAACCTCCGGGCGGCGGCCAGCTCGGCTGAATACATCGCGTACATGAATCGTAACGTACTACAACCCGCAGGGGTCTCGACCAGGCAGTGCAAACCTCCCACAAATGGCGTTGACATACTCAGTTATCCCTTGCCGTCCAACAACACGACGTCGGGCCTCGACTGGGGCGACTGGTCACTCAGCTGTGGTTTCGCAGGCTGGTCTTTGAGCGCAAACGATGTGGCCAAGGTGGTAAGAGCGCTTGCCTCCGGCGAGAAGCTGCTGTCACGTGTCGATGCACGAGATATGTTTTTGAATTGTTTCGGTTGGGACTGTGCGGTGAGACCGGACTGTCCTAACCCTTACGTCTGCAAAAACGGGGGTTTCCCCAATCCGAACCCGCATTTCTCCCCGTATCCTGGTACTGGCGACTCTAACGGCATGCTCTGGACATACGCCGGAATCCTCAACTGCAGAGTTCCCGTCGTTGCCGTAGTCAATTCACCTTTACCGGTGGCATATGAAGATGGCTCATTAGGAGACATCATCGACATCGTGTCTAATGCCTACGCGAATGCCGCCGCGTCAGGAACCCCAAGCGCATGTCGTTAGTGGGCAACGCAACGATTGGTCCTGCCGTATCATTCACGATTCCAAGGTGGAACCTCACGCATTCGGGAGAGAACCTCAGCGAAGTAGGTCGCGGTCAGACACCGACCGGAGATGTCAGGGACTGATACAGGTGGGAGACGCCACCGGCGAGCATCCTGCTACGACACACTGAAATGGCGTACCAGGAGGGCGAGCGGGCGAAGAAGATGAAGAACCCGACGATGCGCGGCCCGGTGGAGAACACCTCAAAGCGGTTCGCGGCACTGGCGGAGAAGTTCGAGTCCGAACGAAGACGCCGACGACGGTGAGATGCGGAGCCGCCTCCGCCGCCACCCGATGGTGGCGACAGCCCGGACAGGTTTTTGATCCTATCTAGTGCGTGGACGGCTTGGTAGCCGACACAGAGGCACAAAAGGTGTTCGGGACCCGCGGTGTCACCCGGCTCGCACCTCATCGAGGAACGAATCGTAAGCTGACCAACCAAGGGCGGGATGTGAACCGTTACGGCGATTCGCTACCGCAACCAAGCCTCTCCGGGCACGTGCGGAACATCCCGGATTTGAACCTGCGGACTTTTAGCCGTCCGGTCGCAGATCAGCACGAAGCAGGCGAGCGAGAGCGCGCAGCGCAGGCCGAGTGCCGCCCTTGTAGGCGTTCCTCCAGACCCTGGCCTTACCGTCGGCTGTTCGCGGACCCGTCGACCGCTCCCACGGACGCCATCTCCGGATCAGCTCCGACTGCCGCTTGCGTCGCTCGCGGTCCAAGAGGCGCCGCCGCAGACAGCGCGTCGCGGCTTGGTCTAACCGATCTCAGGCGGGCGGAACCGCCGAAGTGGTCGCGAGGCCTGAGGCGGGCCTTCGCATCCTCCTACGGACGCACTACCTGCACCTCTGTGTGCCCGGAGCGGCCGCGGCTATCGACACGCGCGGCGGTCAGCATCACCTTGGCGGGCACCGGTCATCGCGCCTGGCACGCGCAGGTCGTCTCCCAGCGCGAGACCGCGCGTGGGCATGTCATTCAGCTCGCGGATCACGTTGACGGTAGTGTTGAACTGCTTCGCCACCGAGGCGATCGAATCGCCGTTTTTGACGAAGTAGTGTGTGACACCTAGCCGCTGATCCGCGGACAGCTGCGCCAGGTTCGTAGCGATGGCCGCCTCCACGGGAACGCGCTTCGGCGAGCTCGCGGGGCTGCGCTGGTCTGACGTGGACCTCGAGAAGGGCACCATGAGCGTCGAGCGTCTGTTCTCCCACGGCGCTTGGGCGGACCTCAAGACCGAGAATGCACGGCGCACCGTGCCACTTGCCGCAACGGTTCGTGATGAACTTAAAGCGCGCTACGCGGAGCTCAACGGCAACGTCGTGCGGATCGGCCGCGATGACCGGACTGTATTCCGAGCGCCCGAGGGCGGCCCGCTCGACTACAAGAACTTCCGCGATCGTGTGTGGGCGCCGCTTCTTGAGCGCACGGGGCCCGACAAGGAGCACCCGAAGCGAGTCGCAGTCAGGGGCACGCTGCACATGCTCCGCCACTCGTATGCAACAGCGCTGATTCAGTCGGGCGAGAACGCGAAGACATGCAGACGCTCATGGGCCATCACTCCGTGGCATTCACAATGGACCAGTACGCGGACGCGTGGCCGGAGCAAATCGCGAGTGCTGGGGAGGCCGCGGCTAGGCTTTTGCTGCCGAGTGGTAGCAAAGCGGTAGCAGCGAGCCAAGGGGGATTCAGAGGGCGCGCGTAAGTGTTTTGCCCTTCCTGATGGATGGGTGACATTTTATTCCGGCCCCCTGTGTCAGGGTTGTTGTCGCCTCCCACTTTTCTCTTGATTGATCGGGTCCGTAAACCCGAAATGCAGTCTGACGCCCGTAGGGCGGCAGAAGCTCCGGAGCGGCACGTGACCAGACCCTATTCGCTGGCATTCAAGCAGAAGATGATCGAGCGACTGACCGGCAAAGAGGCTGACCAACATCGAGTCGCCGATCCACGAGTCAGCCCAACTCTCGCCGTTCTCGAAAGCGCGCGCGAACCACTCGAGCGCCCGCTCTGCGTTGCCGCGCATCGCCTACACCTCTCCGATTGTCGCGGCGTTACTCGTGGCCGAGTGCGACGCATTACGTCCCCGTCCATCGAGTCCAAGTCAGCCTCGCCACACAATTGGCCCCCGTGCTCGGGTGCTGGCACTCGGGGTTGAGCTCGCCGCGTTTCATGGGGAGCGCGGTCGTCGGACGCGAAGTCAACAGCGAGGCTCTGTTTGACTTTTTTAGTTCGTGAGTGCCTGGGTCATTGAAAAGGTCCGACCACGCGTTTTTTCACAAAAATCTGGTTCTCGGGGTGGGTGCACTGATGACACTTGCCGGGCTCGTAAGCCTCCATCGGCTGCGACTTGGCGAACGGCATATCGAATTCGTAGGTGTCGTCCTCCGTATGCTCGCACCTGGCGCACTCGACGGACATTTTCACTACCACTGGTATCCGGTTATCCATGGCGGCAGGTTGTCCTGAGGGTCCGCCCTGCTTTCTACTCGGAACAAAGCATACGCCGGTTGCGAACACGTCGCCCCCGTTGGCAGGCCGCTCAGCATCTGGCCGCGAGACGTGAAGTACCAAAACATGAACTCCGGGCAGGGAGAGATTCGAGCTCTTAAAGAGTTCAAAAACGCGGCCGGCGCTCGCGAGGGTCACCGCGACGGTGCCCACCGATATCGCGGCACCTTAAAGGACAGCTGAGGGACGCTCCCTCAGCTGTCGTTTCGAAGGCACGATTATCGCTGAATCAGGGGTAGTCGCTTCAGTTCGATTCGGTGAAGTAAATATAAGGAAATCCCCAAAAGACACTAGCCGAACAAGTGCCCAGGTTCAAATTATTGGTCTCTCCGGTCGTCCCGGCGTTATCAACACATGCCGGCGGAGAGCTGGATCCATCCTTCAAAAACAGATACGGAGTAATGGAGGAGCCGCTGTTGAAAACGGCTTCCGAGCCGCCGGCATCGCCGACAATATTAAACTCCGTCTGAGTCCAAACGGAGGCAATATCCAGCACGCTATCCGGGGTATTTATGGCATAGACATCAGAATCATAAGCGAAGATGACGCTATCATAGCCGCCCGCCGACGCCGTCGCGACGAGCTCCAAGTCTTCGAGGTCCGCAATCGGCACATCGGGTGCCGATACTACGGCGCTGTTCAGGACGCAATATGATTCATATGGAGTTACGTATGGAGACCAGCCCGCCGGACAGGCGGCGTTGCCCCAGTTGTTTAGCCAATACTCTATGAACACGCCAGCTACGCCCGGGTATGATATGCCTAAGAAATTAAAGCTGGGCCAAACGTAATCGGTAGCATAAACGAACTGCTGCCAAACTGTGCAACCGCTATGGCCGGCACATGCCGAGGTAGTCCCCTTATTGTTGGTATTGAGCTGCACCGAGTATTCGTTCGCACCGAGAATGCCGCCGTCGCCGAACGCAGCAACACCAACACTGGTTTCGGAAGTCACACCGCTATCTACGAATTCTCCAATGGCCTCCGTAATCAACCCTTGTGCAGACGCGACATAGTCGTGGCCATTGCCCACGGTCTCTACGTGATCGCCGGATGGTTTGACGTGCGCCGTATGAACCCGCGGCTGAACTACCACACAATCCACTTTCTCCCAAACAGTGTTTGGATACGACGCATGGAAGCAGCCTTCCTCCAGTCTGCCGTTTTGCCCCATGTATTTGCGCCAGTTGTGCCGGGCAGCCGATTCCGGATCAGTCGCTTCAGTTGACGGCAGCTCGATGGTCGAAGAAGCGCTGGCGCTCTTGACCCTTTCTTGCAACGGCGTTGCCCAGGTGGGTGTCGCAACGGCGGCAGTAAGACCGGCGGCAAGCAGAAGCTGGGCGACAAGGTCGTCTGTAAAGGCTCGGCGGTGCGCTCTGCGACCGCCGGTGGCGATATCGAGATACATGATGTGACTCCTCGAGTATGCGGAGCCCGATGGCGAGGCGGTCCACGAAGACTCCGAGACTGAAATTGGTTGCCTCACCAACGAAGACGCGGTCTACACGCCAAACCCGACACCAAACCCGCGCCTTGCGAGTAATCGGGCGGCACTTCTGCGAGGCGCGCCTCATTGGCCCGCGCGGGACCGTCTCCCGCCCTCGGAAACACTGCATGGCGAGGCCTATTTCGCCGGTGCTAAGGAATAGCAGGCGCCATCGCAAAACAGGTTTCGCGGTGGAATCGCGGTAAGGACGGGCTTTCTCCGCGCCATTTCCTGGCGTGTAGGCGGCCTGTCCGGCCTCTCGTGGTTCAATTTCCGACAGTTCGTCCAGGACCAGCAGCGTGCTCGCTGTGCTACGAGGCGAGCGCATCGAAAGCGTTTGTCGTGGCGCGCCATTGGAGGCTGACGCCACGGGAAAGGACTTAATCGTTCTGCTTCAGACTCGCGCTAAGTGCGGAATTGTGGATCCCCGAACGAGGGCGGCTGCCATCGTCACGAACCAGTGCCCGTTCAGGTCATCTGACAAGCTCCGCGGGGCCGGTCTCGGCAGAGGAGGGCTAGTCATGTGCGGATCCCCACCAGACCGCGGCAGCTCCTCCGCCAAGGCAGAGGAGCCCGAACAAATGCTCCGAAGAGACCGACGCAAGCCCCATCATGAGCAAAAGCCCACCGCCGAGGATGACAAACATGAACTTTTTCTGCGAAGCCGGCACAGCATCGAAGGCTCTTCCCTTGCGGTTCTGCCGCTTGCGGTACCCTGGGGTGCCCATTGCGATTCCTCGATTTGCAATCGTTGCCCGGCGTCGAGTCTCGCCAGGCTCGCAGACCGGTGATTCAGCGAGGGGCGCTTTACAGTGCTGCGAAGCCTGACGGCGCAGGGGAGACCGCGATAAACCGCCGGCTGGAGACACGACAGCGGTCGGGTGACGTAATGGATGCTGCGAGTTCATGCAATTGTTCCTCGTGTCTTGTGTTAGCTCCGCGTGGATGGCAGTGCGCCAGAGTGATTCACTAATCCATAAGGACGCAATCCATCCGCAAATTCGGACACGGGCTCTGAGCCCACGCAAGCCATCGCTCAGTGTTGGAGTGTCCGCCGGGTGTCCGCCGGGTGTCCGCCCGTGTCCGCTGTCCGCAGCACGGACGCGATTCGGCGAGCGCGCGACGAGAACAGTGATCGAGATCTGCTGAGCGCTCAGACACTTGTGTCTGGTTTCCTCACGCGCCCGCGGCTGGCACGGCGGATGCAGTGCTTCGAATGAATCGACTTTCAAACAGAGGCGGACGTTTGCGACTCAACTTAGGCCTCTCAGAAGGATGAGTGTCCGCCACGTTTCGGAGCGCTGCCGTGGGACTGACGCGCGAGCAGATGGCGAGGATGATCGCGCTACTCGATGAGGCGATGGACCTCGATGTGGCGGGGCGAGAACGCTGGCTCAAACTTCTTGCGTACGGGAACCAGGATCTAGTCGAGGCACTTCGCTACGCTCTCCTTCCAGGCGCAGCAAGCCCGCTGGACTCACTGGCCGAGCTCACGAAGTCGCGGGACGCCGGGACACGGCAGGACTCGGTGGGTACTCTCGCACCCGGCAAACGGGTGGGTCCGTACGAGCTTGAGCGGCTCTTGGGCTTAGGGGGAATGGCGGAAGTCTGGCTTGCTCGGCGGGCGGACGGAGCGTTCAACCGCGAGGTGGCCCTGAAGCTGCCGATGCTGACGCGCCTGCGCAAACACCTGGAGGAGCGTTTCGTCCGGGAGCGCGACATCCTGGCGAGCCTCGAGCACCCAAACATCGCGCGCCTCTACGATGCAGGGGTGGACGAGCACGGGCTTCCGTATATGGCGATGGAATACGTCCCGGGTCAAGCTATCACCGCCTGGTGCGATGCACAACGATTGCCGCTGCCAAAGCGCCTGGAATTGTTGCACGGAGTCATCCAGGCGGTGCGCTACGCGCACGAGCATCGCGTGATCCACCGCGATATCAAGCCCTCGAACATCCTGGTGAGTGGGGCGGGAGAAGTGCGTCTGCTGGACTTCGGCGTCGCCATTCTTCTGGAGCAAAGTGACGATGAGCAGCTCACCCGTATCTATGGCCGCGCGCTCACGCCGGACTACGCGAGCCCGGAGCTACTCCGAGGAGATGCGATCGACGCGCGCAGCGACATCTACTCCCTCGGCGTCGTGCTGTATGAGCTCCTGACAGGCCACCGTCCATATGCTCTCCACACGTTCGCCCGGATCAGAACGCTCGAGCAGGCGGTTGCGACTGTAGAAGTGAAAAAGCCGAGCACCCGGGCCGACCAAGATGCGGGGGTCGAGCGAGGCACCACCCAGAAACGACTCGCAGAGCAGCTCCGGGGCGACCTCGATGCGATTACGCTCAAGGCGCTCGCCAAGGAGTCGAGTGAGCGCTACGAGAGTGCCACGGCGATGGCCGAGGACATCGAGCGGTACCTGCAGAATCGGCCGATCAGGGCGCTGGCCGCACCGTCGTCGCACCGTGTCAGGAAGTTCGTACGACGCAACCGAACTGCGGTCGCGCTCGGGGCGATCGCTGCGGCGGCCGTGGTAGGATCGCTGGCTATCGAGATACGTCGCGCGCCGGAAGCGCACAATTGTCGCAGCGCGCTGGTATTCTCGGGCGATAGGGCTGGCTCTGTTTTCGAGTCCGCCTAAGCGGCGCGGCAGACGAACCAAGAAAGCTCCTGGGGGCGGGCTGATGGGCGAGCTCACGATGCTGCTGGAGCGCATGAGGACCGGCGACAGTGGGGCGCGCGACGCCTTGTTCGCAGCCGCCTATCCGGAGCTTCACCGCTTGGCCCATGCGCGGCTGCGACAAGCGGGACCCGGTGCAGTCCTTGATACAACCTCGCTCGTACACGAGTCCTATTTGCGCTACGTGGGCGCCGGGAAGCTGCGCGCGGAAGACCGCCGCGCGTTCTTCGCTTTCGCCTCGCACATCATGCGCTCGGTCATCATTGACACAGCCCGCGATCGGCAGGCCGCAAAGCGCGGCGGCTGTTCCGAGCCCTTGACCTTGTCGACCGAGCTCGGAGCCGGAATCAGCGGCGATAGGGGAACAGTTCTGCAAGTGCACGAGGCGCTTGAGAACCTGGAGAAGGCAGCCCCACGCTTGGCGCAGGTGGCGCAGATGCGATACTTCGGCGGTTACAGCGAGCAGGAGATCGCGGACACACTCGGCATCACCGTCCGCACCGTGCAGCGCGACTGGGAGAAGGCACGGGTCATCCTTGCGGCTGCGCTGCGCTGAACGGCCTCTCCGAACTGGCAGAAGTCGATGGCGCTCTCGATATCCCAAATGGCAGCGATGGACCGGCTGCTTGACGAAGCACTGCCGCTAGACGCAGCGGGGCGCTGGCGCTGGCTTCAGAATCTTGCCCCGGAATATCAGGACCTCGCTCAGGTACTGCGTGAAGCACTGTTCCCCGACGCAACCCGCCATCCGGGGTTGGAACTGATCGATCCCATTCCGAAGTTCACCGCCGATGTCGACGTAAGTCCCACAACCGGCTTGCAACCCGGACAGCGGGTAGGTCCCTATGAGCTGATGCGACTCTTGGGTGCTGGCGGAATGGCTGAGGTATGGCTCGCGCGGCGCGTCGACGGAGCCTTCAAACGCGAAGTAGCTTTGAAGCTACCGTTATCATTGCGCCCGCGCAGAGACCTGGAGCTCCGTTTCGAACGAGAACGGGACATCCTCGCGAGCCTTACACACCCCAATATCGCGCGGTTTTATGACGCAGGCGTGACGCAAAACGGCCAGCCTTACATTGCGCTTGAATACGTTGAGGGTATGCCGTTCGTTGCTTACTGCGATCTCAACCGTCTGTCGATTGCAGAGCGACTGAGACTCTTCCGGCAGGCGCTGGGAGCTGTGCGCTACGCACATGCGCACCTCGTCATCCACCGTGACCTCAAACCTTCCAATATTCTGGTGACCGAAGATGGTCGGGTTCAGCTCCTTGACTTTGGAATCGCTAAGCTTCTCACCGATGGCAAGGCGATAGAAACCGAACTCACGCAGCTGGCTGGCCGAGCTCTGACACCTGACTACGCCGCACCCGAACAAATTGCTGGCTTACCCATCACCACGGCGGCCGATGTCTATGCCCTGGGCGTAATGCTCTATGAAATCCTTACGGGACAGCGACCCTATCGCCTCAAGCGCGAATCGCGGCTGGCGCTCGAGGAGGCCATTTTACACTCGGCCCCTGCATTGCCCAGCCGTACGATGCCAACCGAGGCCATTGCGCAATCGCGCGGCACAATTCCAAAGAGACTCACCAGGATACTCAAGGGGGACCTCGATACCATAATTGGCAAGGCGCTAAAAAAGATTCCAGACGAGCGCTATTCCACCGCGGACGCTTTCGATGCCGATATCGGTCGCTACCTCAACGGTGAGGCTGTGCTCGCTCAGCGAGATAGCTTTGTCTATCGTGCTGTCAAGGTCGTGCGTCGACATCGCGTGGCGATTGCCGTGGTTAGCGCTCTCATTCTCATATTGTTTGGCGGGTTAGCCGCAACGACTTATGAGGCGGCGGTCGCTACTGCACAACGGGACGCGGCAGTTGAGGCTCAATTGCGCCTGCTGACTCAGGCGGCCGCCGGACGTCTGCACGATGGTGACGTGTCCGGTGCGCTCAGTGTCATTCTCGAAGTGCTGTCCCAGCGCGGCGCCCCTCGATCGTATTCGCCTGAGGCTGTGAACGTTTTTCAGGAAGCGCGGGCAGCGGACGCTCAGGTCGAAACGATCGGCGGACATACAGCGATCGTCGAGAGAGCGACGTTTTCGCCCGACGGGAGGATGATCGCTAGCGCTTGCGACGATCATACCGTCAGGCTCTGGAACACCATGACCGGTCGAGAAATTCTTCGGCTGAGAAGTGACGACCGAATGATTTTCGCTGCGTTCTCGCCCGACGGTCGCCTGCTAGTCACCGCATCGGCTGACCGAAGTGCGCGAGTTTGGGACATTTCGACCGGGCGGCAGAGCTCGCTGATGACCGGACACCAAGGCGCCGTGAACAGCGCCGCGTTCTCGCCTGACGGGCGGCGCATTGTCACGGCATCAAATGACAAGACTGCCCGCGTCTGGGACGCGGCGACGGGTCAGGAAATGCTCCGGCTGAGCGGTCACACCGAGCGGGTTAATTCTGCCAAATTTTCACCCGACGGTCACCGCGTCGTCACCGCATCCGAGGATCGAACGGCCCGCATCTGGGATGGCGTATCCGGTCGAGAGATCTTGCAGCTGCGCGGCCACAGCGACCGCCTGAACTCCGCTGACTTTTCTCCAGATGGTGAGCGCGTTGTTACGGCCTCGTTCGATAAAACTGCCCGTATCTGGGACGCGGCAACAGGGCGAGAGATGTTATCCTTGAGAGGCCATGCCGACCGCGTCTGGTCTGCCGCGTTCTCAGTGGATGGCCGGCGCATCGTCACTTCTTCATACGATAAGACGGCGCGCATTTGGGATGCCTTGAGTGGCGAACCACTCGCCGTGCTTATCGGTCATACGGACGTCGTAATGAGTGCGATGTTCTCCCCTGACGGAAGCCAAGTCGTCACTGCCTCCGGTGATAAAACCGTGCGTCTCTGGACCACCGAGGCGAATGCCCAGACGGTGCTCACAGGCCCATCCGATCGCATTGTGTCGGCTGCTTTTTCGCCCGACGGCCGGCTCGTAGTTGGCGCATCGCTTAACAAGACAGCGCGTATCTGGGAAGCGACCACCGGTCGCGAGATCACGCTGCTCAAGGGGCACTCTGGTTGGGTGACATACGCCGAGTTTTCGCCCGATGGGAAGCGCGTCCTCACTGCCTCGCAAGACGGGACGGCCATCGTTTGGAGCACCTCCACGGGTGAACGGGTCATGGTACTGGGTGGGGATGGGTACGCGCTCTGGTGCGCCGCATTCTCTGCCGATGGGACACGCATCGTGACGGCATCGAGCGACAAGCAAGGCCACATTTGGGATGCGGTAACCGGCCGAGAGACGCTGCGGCTAGTCGGACACACAGACAATTTGGTCTCAGCCACGTTTTCACCCGACGGCCGGCGTATTGTCACCGCATCAGAGGACAAAACCGCCCGCGTCTGGGATGCCACCACTGGTCGAGAGATGTTGCGCCTGATCGGGCACGAAGCTGGCGTGGAACATGCGGCATTTTCGCCCGACGGCCGGCGGATCGTCACTGCGTCAGTGGACAAGACTGCCCGCGTTTGGGACGCGGCGACTGGTCGAGAACTTCTGTCATTAATAGGACATAGCAACGAGGTTGGCTCAGCCGCGTTCTCACCCGACGGTCGGCGCATTGTCACGGCATCATTCGATAAGACTGCCCGGCTCTGGGATTCCGCCAATGGTCAGGAGTTACTGGTGCTGCGCGGGCACACGGACCTTGTAGAGGATGCCAGGTTCTCGTCTGATGGCCAGCGCGTTGTTACGGCATCGGACGACAGGACGGCCCGTATTTGGGACGCGCGAGCCCCTGGTCTAAGCGCCCAAATAGCATGGGCCGAGGCAGCCGAGTTCGCCCCGCTGACGGCGTCAGAGAGATTTCAGCTCGGGCTTTCCGCGCCGACCGATGCGCGTCGATGGCCGCGCGATCAAACCAAATGCGATCAGACCGCTGCGGCGCCCTATGATCCAGATCGACATGCTCCGGGTGTCATGCTCGAGCAAATTCCTACGGACGTCGCCGCTGCGGCATGTGACCAGCACGCTCAATCTGCGACGGCACGAGCAGTCTACCAACATGGCCGAGCTCTCATGGCAAGCGGTAATTTCGTTGCGGCCCGAGGTGATTTCGAGCGGGCGGCGGCGCGTGGGTACCGCAGCGCTCTGGTTGATCTAGCAGCGCTACTGTTACGTTCGTCTGCTGGAACGAGCGATGTCCGTCGGGCGATCTCACTTTATGAACAAGCCTGGCAGGACGGAGTAGCGATTGCAGCGACCGAGTTGGGAAATCTCTACGAGCATGGCGTTATCCGGGGCGGTAACGAGGCCGATTTTTTGCTCGCTCCTGAAGCGACCCGGGCATGGTCCTGGTATCAAAAGGCTGCGGATGCGGGAGAGCCGAGTGCGCTAGCACGCTTCGGCCAGCGGGCTGATGATGCCGCTCGGAGCGAACCCAACCCCCTAAAACAAGAGGAGCATCTACTCGTTTCTTTCAAGCTTTACGCGGCAGCGGCAGAACGAGCGCGACTGGACGAATGGCCGGATCTCGCTTGGGCGAGTTGGCGATATCACCGTGCGTCGCTTGCGCGCCTGCTAGGGCAGCGAGGCAGAATGCAGGACATCGCTGCTGCGCACGACGCTATTCGTGAGCAGTACACTCCGGTCCGGCGTGGGATATGAGCAGTATGGTGCGAACGTGCCCCGGATTTGAACCTGCGGACTTTTAGCCGTCCGGTCGGAGGTCAGCACGAAGCAGGCGCGAGAGAGAGCGCACAGCGCAGGCCGAATGCCGCCCTTATAGGCGTTCCTTGCAACCTTCGCCTTACCCAACGTCGTTCTCGGTCCTGTTGACCGGTCCCACGGCCGCCATCTGCGTATCAGCTCCGACTGCTGTCTTCGTCGCTCCGGTGTCCAACCGCTCATCCGCGTGCTGCTCCAAAAGTTTGTTTGGCTGATTTTCAGATTCCCGCGCGCGCGAGGCCACGGCATCAGGTGCAGGCGCGTTGTTGACCTGCTGGGGGCCGTGCGTGGTTGGATGGTAGGCCGGCGGCCGGGGTGCGCTGGCAGCCAATAGGGTTGGATGCGATCCACGGACGCGGGCGTACTTATGTTGTGACGCGGTAAACCGCATCACCCGGCGGAAAGAGGCGGCGGGTGTACACTCGAATCGCACACACCGGAAGCCCATGAGAATAAGTGCCGTGACTGTGCCTCGCGCTCTATCCTTACTCGCTGCGTTGGTGGCCCTTTTTGCGAACTGCGCGTTAGCCGCGATGTTGAGTCCTGCATTCGCCAGCGACGAGAGCGCGCAGGGAATCGCACCCGGGGTCGCGAAGTGCGAGGTGGCGGTCGTCAACCCTGTCAGCGGTTACGCGGAGTGCGTGAAGCCGCGAGGTGTCCCGGTGCAGCGGCCTGCAAGGCCTCCGCCGACGCGGGATGAGTGTCTCAAGCATCAGGACTTGGATCTTGAGTCGTGCCGACCGACTCAGCCGCCACCGGGACACGCAGAATGAAGCGACGACGCCGGGTGCGCGCGCAAACACCAGTAGCGTCCCTGATATGCCTAACTAGCCTGTCGATCGGAGTCCTGCTGGTGTTCGCGCTCGCCCTTGAACGATCCGGACTTTGAGAAGAAGGCCGCCGACATCATCGGGCTGTACCTTGACCCTCCGGCGCACGCGGCGGTGTTCTGCGTGGATGAGAAGAGCCACATTCAAGCCCTTGACCGGCTCGATCCGGTGTTGCCGCTCTCTCCGGGGCGAGCCGAGCGGCACGGCTTTGAGTACTACCGTCACGGCACGCTCTCGCTCTATGCGGCCTTCAACACCAAGACGGGCGAGGTTCTCGGCCGTACCGCTTCGCGCCACACCTCGGCCGAGTTCGTCGCCTTCCTCACCGACATCGTCGTCAACCAGCCACGCGGCAAAGAGATCCATGTGACCGCCGACAATCTCTCCACGCATAAGACCGCGCAGGTGGCGCAGTTCCTTACCGAACATGCCAAGGTGCATCTGCACTTCACCCCCACCTACTCCTCCTGGCTAAACCAGGTGGAGCTGTGATTCGCCAAGATCGAACGCGACGTCATCGCACGCGGGGTGTTCACCTCGGTCCCAGACTTGAAGAGAAAACTCATGCGCTACATCCGTCGTTACAACGAAGCGCCGAAAACGGTGAAGTGGCGGTACTTCGATCCGGCTCGCCGCATTGATACTACATCCGGCAGGCAGCGCCTACTGCCGCTGCTGCGCACTCGACGCGCATCCGCACGAGCAGCGGTATCCGGGTATCCATGGAGGAGATACGCCTGCGCCGCACCGTGAGCCGGCACTCTAACCGCGCATGGCCGGTAGAAACGAAAACGCCGCCGAAAGGCGGCGCTCTCGCAATCTCTGCGCATCTGGATCGCCGCGCCGCACTCCGGGCACTTGCCGGGCTCGTAAGCCTCCATCGGCTGCGACTTGGCAAACGGCGCTTCAATTCCTGGCCTTCTTGAATCAGAGTTTTGCCGGGCGCATTATGACGTCCGTCCCGTTACCAACGGGGTGAACCAAAACAAAGAAAGCTCACGTAACTGGGGAGACATCCATGCGTAAGATTCTTGCGATTGTCCTGTTACTTGCGGGATTTAGTGGGGTTGCGATGGGTGCAGACCCGGTCGTTGGAACCTGGAAGCTGGACGTCGCCAAGTCAAAGTTCAGCCCCGGGCCCGCACCGACAAGCGCAACGCGGGTCTACACCGAGTCTGCGGACGGAGTGACGCTTGAGGGTAAAACCGTCGGGGCAGATGGCAAGGAAACAACACTACGCGTGACCTATAAGGGTGACGGAAAGAGTTACCCAGTCGCCAGCAACCCGGATGCCGACACAATCACGGCAAAGGAAGTTAATGCCAGGACGTGGAATTTCACGCTTACAAAGGCGGGAAAGGTTACGTACACAGTGCATCGAGTTGTCTCGGCAGATGGTAAGACACTGACGGTCCATAACAAGGGCACCCACGGCGGCGGCGCTGCTTTTGACGATACCCTGGTCTTTACACGCCAGTGAGTGGGGATCGCCCCTGCGGCGCGGGGTAGCAGTTGAAACCGCCGCCCCATCGGCAGGTGGCGCGGCGACCAAACTGTCAACCTACGCCAGCCAGCACTCGCGCTCCAGTCCTGGCGCGAATCGCTTGAGGATCGCCCACCTCAGGGTGATGAGGGCCGCCTCCCTGATTGCCTTCTCGTCCATGCCGCGAGCGTCGTGCAGCTCGCGATGGGCGTCACTACTGAATTTCGGGCGTGATCGTATAGAAATTCAATCCAAGAACTTCAGCGCTGGGACGGCAGTGCGTGCCTGGATGGCCTGCACGTGCCGGCTGGAGGGTGATGCAGCCCAAGGGTCTTCCACATCGCCCTAACCGTGTTAGCGTGCCAGCGGAGACCGCGCGGTGACAGGACGTTTCTCTCGTTGAGCTTTGCAGCCGCGTACCCGTCCGAGATCGGCCTGCCATACTTCCCCGGCTGGCGCAGCACCCAGTCGATCCGCGAGCGATAAGTCTCGGCACGCTCGATGGTAGCCGCCTGTACTGCCGCGGTAGAGCGGGCTTTGAGGGCCCGTATTGCTCTCCGATTACAACCGCGCCACGGATAATAAAACCGCCGACCCTTCAGCCGCTGCGCCGCCAGTCCCAAGCCGCTGCGGCCCTGTTCCTGAGTGCTGACCCTCAGATAGCCGATTGCATCTTTCATCGTGAAGCCCTCCGGCAGATGGCGTCACGATATGCCCGGACGCGCCTCGGAGCGCTCGACTCGAGCCAGCTATCTGTTGCTTCGCAGCATTTGAAGATTCCGCAGCCGGAGCGCAACAATGCGAGTTAAGCGACAAGTATCCGAAAGATCGATCCGCGACGGCTGAAAGGCTTCCCACTTCCCCGAAGCGGGATGACTCCGACTGGCGATTACTCCAGAGGCGAGCTCCTCGGGTGGCGTCAAGTGAGTGAAGTTAAGTGTCTTTTGCAAGTCCTGTGGGCCCGACTGCGTCGGACGCAGGTGCAGCGGTGTTCGCTGATTCTTCTGGTCTTGATCATGCCGGTCTGGTCGGCGGCGCAGACGCGCGATATCTGGGATGGGCCTCCCACAGGGAACTGGTTCGACGCCAATAACTGGCAGTGCCTCACCTCAACCGGCACATGCGTGCCACAGGGCAACGCGATCGGGTTGATTCTGGAGTCCGAGGGCAAACCAGTCGCCGTAACGATCAATCAAAACCTGTCAATCGCAGCAATAGGCAATTCGGGTGGGGATACTATTATCAGCGGCACCAGCCTCAGTTTGACGGGAACCATCGTCTCGGATTTGGGCACGGCAAAGGTCAGTAACGGGGGCGTGGTGACCGGCGTGAATCTCACTGAGCCGGTATTGGGCGATATCACCGACGGCACTTGTAACAATTGCGCCTTCAGCGGTACTACAAACAATGCGACCCTCAATCAAGGGAGCGCCGCTGGCTTGATCACGACGTCGACCCTCAAGAACGTAGCGGTCGCAGGCCAGACGACGGTTTCGGATTCCACCCTCACCGGCGGCTCCATCCAGCCGCTTGGGCCACGGGAACCACTAACACTCTCTAATTCAACGGCGACCGGGACCGCTATCTACAGCCAAGGTCCGCTCACGCTCGATCGTTCGCACGTCGTAAATGCACCCTATATCACGGTGGACAGTGGCGGCAGCTTGACGCTTTCAGATGACGCATCAGCCACGACCAGCGGCTTTCTAACAGTAGGATACCAGGCTGCAGGACCGTCGGCTTTGAATGTCGAAGCTGGCAGCAGCCTACGTGCGATGAACGCAAATATCGGGGCTAACAGTCTCTCTTCGGGCGCTATCACGGTGAGCTCAAGTGATGCCGAGCTCAACTTAGACGGGTATCTGACAGTTGGATCCTCGGGAACGGGAACCCTGACGGTCACCTACGGTGGATATGTGGGAACTGATGCGGGACTAACGATCGGTTTCCAAGCCGCTAAGAGCCCGAGCGCGGTAACTGTGACGGGTGCAGGTTCACAACTCGAGAGCGACGGCTATCTCAGCGTCGGCTACGCGGGCACGGGCTCACTATCGATTATCAACGGCGGTCTGGTTACGAGCCAATCCGGCGATCTAGGTGTAGTTGCTGGAGGCACGGGGACCGCAACCGTTAACGGCACCGGATCAAAGTGGCAAGTGGACAAAACGCTTTATGTCGGCGATGCCGGGACTGGAACCTTGAACATTCAAAAGGGAGCCGTTGTCACTGTGGGTGGAAATGTGGTGATGGCAAACCAGTCCACCTCGCAGGCCACTAGTGCGACTGTGACCGGTACCGGACCGACCGATAGTCCTTCGACGTGGAGCATCGGCGGCAGTTTGGTCGTTGGTAATGCAGGCCCCGCGCAACTGACGGTAGCTGCTGGAGGGGTGGTCGACGTTGTGGGGGGCGCAACGATCGGACGTGTAGGGAACACTGGATTCAGCCTTGTCTCGGTAGATGGCGCAACATCACAGTTGAATCTCAACACCAGCAGCCTATCGATAAACAACGGCAAGCTGCTGGTTGAGAACGGCGCGGCGGTGTATTACGACCACTTGACTAGCACAAGCGGCACCACGATTGATGTGGAAACCGGCGGAAACCTGGTTGGCACGCTGAACCTCATCGACTCACCTGGGGGGCCAACGGCAAATCCCGATATGATTGCGGCCGGGGCGACCGCCACGGTCAATGGGCCGGGCTCCACATGGTTCGCTAAGAGCGGATTAAACGTCCTGGGCGCATTAACCATTTCTGGCGGAGGACAAGTCAATACCGCGGGGCAGAACTTCTACGCGGGGAGCGCTGGGCAACCGAATAATGCTGCAATCAGCGTTACGGGAACCGGCTCGCTTCTCGCCGCATCCGGTGTCGGGCTATCCGGCTCGTCGTCTTTGTCGATCTCAGCCGGCGCAAGCGCGCAGGGGACTGACCTCAGTATTGGAGATAAGGCCACGGCGAACGTCGATAATGGCAGTCTGCACTTTTCGGATGGGATAGGTGTCGGCACTACCGCCGGTGCCGCGTCCACCTTGGACGTAACGAAGGGCGGAAACGTGATCGGCCCCCTCATGCTGATTGGTATAAAGGGAACCGGAACTGTGAATGTCTCAAGCGGCGGCGAGCTTTTCTCCAGCCTGCTCAGCGTTGAAAATGGCTCCGTTCAGATCCACGGGATCCTGAGTGCTAGTCAGTTGCAGTTGGGTGGCTTTGGAAATAGCGCGTTGCTAACTGTGGGGACGGGTGGAGAACTCATAAACGCGATCGTTGAAGTGAATAACCAAGGGACTTTTACGGTTTCGGGTGGGGCGGCAGTCGGCGTCGGGTCGCGTGTTTCGCTGAGCGGGGGTGGTACGGTCAACGTGGAAGCCGGCGCGCTCACGATCGGCGTCGGAGAGCCCGTAGAGGCCGAGGCCTTATTCGGCAACTTAAACGTGAATTTGTTCGGAACACTTAGCGGCGGCACCGTTACCGCGGAAAAATTCGCCGGCGCCGGCGGAACTGTTCTCGGAAATGTCATTGTCGCCGGAGGGACCGTTTCTCCGAGCGATCCGGAGACATTCGATATCTCGGGCAACTACAAGCAAACGTCGGGGCTGCTCGACCTTGATATCGATGGCGCTGAGCCCGGGCAATTTGACAGGCTGATCACGGGCGGTTCCATTCAGATTGGCAGCGGCACTCTAAGGCTCGATTTTGGCGACGGCTTTGCTCCAACCAAAGGAATGAGCTTCGATCTGCTTGACGCGAGTAAGGGTTTGAGCCTGGCGAACACTCAGATACAAATCGAAGGTCTTGCGCCGGGATTTGAATACAGCGTCAACGTCGCAGACGGGCAACTCGATATAACCGCGCTTAACAACGGCGTCAGCAGGACCAGCGGCTCCGGGCCTACCGGCGTACCAGAGCCCGCGACGATTCTCTTGCTGCTCCCCGGCATTGGCTTAACGTTATTACGGCGCAGCCGCCGATGACTCCAGGCGGTGACTCACTCGTCACCCTCCCTTCAGCCAGCTAGGCGCTCGAGCACACGTCCGACTGCCTTCGGCGTCCAATTGAGCGCGCGGTGGCGTCTCGTTTACGTGACGGACCATCGCGCTAGCCATCGGCTGAACGCCAGAGATAGACTTTCGTTGAAGTTTGCGCTCTACGGACTGCCATAGGTGCGACACTGAGGCGTGGCGCTGGCTCGAGTTCAACATGTTCATTCTGCCGGCTGCAGGCGTCAACGGTCGAAACGGCTGGTTTGTGCTCGGCCGACGCGGGCACAGCGCGGTGCACCACCCAGAGCAGCTCAAGGCATTCAGCAAGGCTGCCGCCTTCAACCGAGAGTTGCTTCATCCGGCGATCGCGGAACGCGTCTGGGCAGCGCTCGCACGCGGCGACTACGCGGACGCCGTGTTCATTGGGTTTCGTGCGGTCGAGGAGGCCGTACGCAAGGCCGGCGGTTATGGAGACACTGAAATTGGTGTCGAGCTGATGCGTCGGGCATTCGATGCCGTCAAGGGCCCACTTACCAAGCAGAGTGATCCGAAGGCAGAACGCGAGGCCCTCGCGCACCTGTTCGCCGGCGCGATCGGCTCATACAAAAACCCTCATTCGCACCGCACCGTGACGCTCACCGATCCGTGCGAAGCCCAGGAGATGGTCATGCTCGCCTCGCACCTGCTCCGCATCGTGGACGCCTGCAAGTCCTGATGCATCATCTTCCAGCCTCTATCCAGTGCCCGGCGACCCTAGCTCGGCCCCCTCATAGCTACATCGATTTCCCGGAACCAAGGGTCAGGATCCGGGATAGTGAAGTTCTCGCAGAGCGATCTCATCACCGGTACGAGCCGCATCGCCTTCGTCCGGCAAGCATCGACTACGCCTTTGTCGGCGATTGGTGCATCGTCAATGATGCCCAGCAGTACATCAGGATATCTATACAAATCGTCTGGGAGCTTTGAGAGTCTGTGGTCGCGGTACTTATGAACCGCTTCGTTCGCGGCAATTAGTCGGAGAAGGTTTGGATCATCCGCGTGCACTGGATGCTGATGGAGCGCTGCTCTCTCCGCGGCCAGATTAATGGCTTCCTGTTGAAGCGCTTTATACAGCGGTCTGATTGTGGCAAACGTGAGGTCGCGACACATTCGGAGGACGAACGGATTCAAGATTGCACGTATGTTTTCGGGCTTCGAGCCTAGGCGCTCCAAGATTAAACGAGTCTTTTGTGCCAGCGCGTAGGATTGACTTACCGTCGGAGCCGAGTCCAATCTCCCGACCTTGCTGTTTAGGTCGATGAGGGTTGCGCCTGTGAGCTCAGCGAGTTCCTTCAGCCGCTGCAACGCTTCATCAGCCTGCTCGATCTTCTCGTCCAGCTTTTTGGTTTTGGCTTCAATGCCTAAACCCTTAAGCGACTCGAATCGGTCAATCGTGGCTGCAAATATCAGAACCAGACCAGCGGTCAACGAGACGGCCGCAATCGACGAAGATTGGTGAAGCGCCGACCATGTACCGACCACAAGATTGACCAGACCAGCCAGAAGCAACCCCCAATTCGTAAGTCCGTAGAGAACTCGCTGCTGCCAAGTCAGTTGCGTCACTTCTCTCCCTCCCCGAGGCGGCTCTCATGGACGTGAAGCCGCCCGCACATTCCCGCGCGGTGACCGGGCCCGAACATCTTTGGCATACAGTAGCTCAGGTGTGAGCGCACCGCATGGACGCGCCGAGGATAGCGGCAGCACGATGCGCGCCCTGCGGACGTTACCTCACGGCAAAAGGCTTAACGACGACTTGGGCCATTTCCGCGTTCGCATCGCCTATAAGTGCGGGACTGCTCGAGAATGCGCGCCGGAAGCGCTCGCGCGAATAGTCGAGCCCTCTGCAACCCTCGAAAGCGTCTCGAAGCGCACGCGCTGCTCCAAGTGCGGAGCGAAAGGCGGTGAGGTCGTGGCGATCGCGATTCCGCGTCCTCGAAGCGGTCGCTAATCGGAGTGGTGTTAGTGTCGCGCTGCAGCAGCGTTAGTACAAGGTGATCGAATTGACGGTTGGGGCAAACGAGCCTAGCTTACCGAAAAATGATCGCATAACAGGGTGAAGGCGGTGCTTCCGGTCCTTCGCGGTGCGGCAAAAATGACCCTGGGGTCCTTGCGGTGCGCCCTGCGGACTTCGGAGTGTGCCCGTCCGTTTTGAGACCACTCCAAAATCCCGGAAGGCGAGTATTTGACTAGGTCACTGCTGTAGTAATAGCTGACGTACACGTCGCCTTTTGCATCGAAAGCAATGCCCGTGGGGCCGGTACTCGCCCCATCCCAGTAGCTCGCCGCCTCGCTCGGATCGAATGCCGGCCAGCACGAATTCCCGAGCTTCGGGATACTCACACAACCGCCAAGGGACTGTAGGAAATTGGCGATCAAATAGGCGTGCACCGAGCCGTCTTGCGTGCCCACGTACAGGTATGAGCCGCTGATGGCAAGAGCGCCCGGAGCGGTGAACTGGTGTCCGCTGGCATCGACAGTCTTGGTGCCGAGCTTCTGCCCGGAGGAGTTGTAGACCGCGATATCGGAGCTCGCATTCTCGGCGACAAAGATGCTGGCATTGCTGTCGACTGCTATTCCCAAGGGGACGTGTAGACCGGAAATGGTTTTCACGAGCGGGTAGCCCGCCACCTGTGTGTTATAGATCGTGATGCTATTTCCGGCGCTATTTGTCGCATACAAGAACCCCCCCCCTTGGATCGCGAGCCGCGTCGGACCATTCAGGCCCTGCTGAATCGCCGGAAAGGGGGAAAAGACATAGTTCAAGTCTGGAGGACCGAGGTTCAGGACGGTGTTGCCGTCGTAGAACGCGGCCCACAGGTTGCCGGCTGAATCGAAGGTCACACCTTCCTGCACGCAGCCGGCCCCCCCCCCCAAAGATGCAGACTGCGGACGCCTGTCGTGCAAGGCCGATTGCGAGGCACAGGATGGTCATAAGCGTTTTCATGATGAAACTCCCATCGTTTGATGGCAGCGACCTTTCCAGCGAGCCCAACCGCTCTGACCGCCGGCTGCCTGGGGCATTCGGCACGAGTTGAGGCCTTCAAACTGTCAGACGCGGTCAGTGTGGAAAACGCGCCATCGAGTCAGGAGTTTCCGGTCGCGCTCCTTACGCGGCGGCCGAAGCTATCTCTGCCCCGGGGATATCTCTTAATTGACCACCGTCACGAGTTAGGAGACATACCGCGCAGTCGCCGGCATTGCGCTGGCTGATGTATCAGAAGATGCGAGTTACGCCGATCGAGGCCCAACGAGGCGGCGCAACCCTAAGAATCGTGGGGTAGGGGGCTTCTGGGCAGCCCCACCTTCGCCATTAAGCCACCTCACGCTTGCGCTTCTGCCGCTACCTGCGTGAGCCTCCGAGTCCTAGTTTTCGCGTACCTGCGGCTCGAGTTGCACGTTGCATCACTGTGAATCGAGCGGAGCTCCGGCAAGCAAACGCGCGCACGAAGCCCGCCCCGCCGTCACTCAAAGGGACCACCGGTTGGGCACGACGGCTGAAACACGCCAAGATAGACTCCCTCAGAGTTGTACATGGTGATGTTGTGTGTGCCGGTGTTCGCGACATACACGTACCCCGTCGACGGTTCCACCGCAATGCCTTCCGGCTGCGACACCGCGGCAGTAATCGGCGGCATCAGTTTCGTGCCCGATGGTGAGTACTTCACCACATCGCTGCTGTAATAGTACGAGACATACACATTCCCCTCGTTATCGAAGGCGATGCCGGTTGGCCCGCCACTCGAGCCGTCTGCGTAGGTGGCGATCTCAGCCATGCCCTCGGGGAAAATCCACTCGTATGAAAGAAGAAATTCTGCCTCGTTGTAGGCGTGTACCGTACCATCGTTCGTCGCCACATACAGATTTTGCCCATTGATCGCCAGCGCCCCCGGCGCGCTAAAAAGATGGCCGTTGTAATCCGTTGTTTTTACCCCCAGGCTCGTGTAGCCGGCATTCTGTGGGGGGTCACCGATGATCGACGGGGCGAACCACGCCCCGATATTCGAGGTCTGATTGTTCGCGACAAACAGGTCCAGAGATCCGTTGACAGCAACTCCCAGCGGCCGCTGCAAGCCCTGAATCTGTCCCTCGTACAAGCCAGACCTTGTAAGCACGCTGATTGAATTACCGGCACTGTTGGTGACGAATACGTAAGGTCCGTCATATATGTCGGTACTGGGGGCCGTGGCGATGCGAGTGGGACCGTTTATGCCACCATACTGGCTGTTAAACATGGCGTCGCCCGTAGCGTCGATCGCCACGGTGTTGTAGTCGCTCGGCGAGAACACGAATATGGTATTCGTGTCGTAGTAGGCCGCCCACAGGTTGCCTTCTGTGTCGAAGGCCAGACCCTCGGGGGAATTCCCGAGCGGGCACACCTGCGAATGTGCCGGGGCGACTGCGAAGGACGCAATCGTCGCCAGCGCAGCCAAAGTCTTCGTCAACGCTCCACTGCCAGTCGGATTTCCGAGCCGCCTGGCGGTGCCTTCGCGGACAACGGTTGCGGCGGGCAATTGCTCATTTTTACTCTCAAGGCTCATGGTCGTTTCCTCCGATTCGGTATGGGTTGGACGAGGCATTCGGCCGCCAACCGGTCCGCTAGCCCCTCACTCATATGGACGCGAGGTTGCGGTCAAACCCGACATACCACGCCGCGCAGGTGCGGGATTTACCGCGTCTTCTCTACTGGAGCGATTGCGCGCAACGCATGTTTCGGAAGCCATTGCCTGCGCTCACGAGCGTCATGTGATGCTGAAACCATCCCTGGCCCGAAAAGGACTCATCGAACCAGGGCGGCTCCCCTCGCCACGAACAAGTGCCCGTTCAGACCATTTGACGAGCTCCGCGGAGCCGGTCTCGGCTGAGGGATGCTAGTCATGTGCGGATCCCCACCAGACCGCGGCAGCTCCTCCGCCAAGGCAAAGCAGCCCGAACAAATGCTCCGAAGACACCGACGCAAGCCCCATCATGAGCAAGAGCCCGCCGCCGAGGATGACAAACATGAACTTTTTCTGCGAAGCCGGCACGGCATCGAAGGCTCTCCGCTTGCGGTTCCGCCGCTTTCGGTACCCTGGGGCGCCCATCGCAATTCCTCGATTTGCAAGCGTCGCCTGGCGTCGAATCTCGCCGCGCTCGCCAACCTGTGATCCGGCGAGGGGCACTCTGCCGTGCTCCGAAGCCTGAGGGCGTAGCGGAGACCCCGAGAAGCCTCCGGCTGGACGTACGACAGCGGGCGAGTGATTTGATGGGTGCTGCAAGTTCATGCGATTGTTCCTCACGCCTGAGTGGTTCCTAATCCATAGGGACGCAATCCATCCGCTAATTCGGACACGGCCGGGACCCAATCAGATGGGTCAGGCGGCAGTGTCGTGTTGCCTCACGTAATTTTGTTACCGAGTGCCTCATCAGCGATGTTACCGGCATCCGGTCTCCTTCCGATTTGGTTGTAAACCGCAAAGCGGCAGGGGAGTCTGCCGCCGGAGGCGGCAGA
>Ga0187783_10000648_pt1 | contig 25240 bp, 21 predicted proteins | sample 1015_SJ02_MP02_2_FD_132471 | JGI IMG/M metagenome (GOLD analysis project Ga0187783, IMG submission 132471) | Tropical peat soil microbial communities from peatlands in Department of Meta, Colombia - 1015_SJ02_MP02_20_MG | ecosystem: Environmental > Terrestrial > Soil > Wetlands > Peat | place...
CCCGGCTTGCTCGCCGTCTCGAAGGCTGGCCCGGCGACCGCATAATCCACCAGCGCGGGATCGAGCAGCAGCGTTTGTGCGGCATTGTGCACGGAGACGCCAATCAAACGAGCCGGGCCAAGGACGGTGCGCGCGGCGCGCGCATCGGATCCAGACGGCAGGTGCACCCCTTGCGCACCCGCCGCGGCGGCGAGCTCAGCCGAACCGTGGATCGTTAGACAAATATCGGCTCCTGTCAGGCGTGACGTCAGGGTGTGGACCAGATCGATCTGTTGCTGACGTGGCAGATCTTTTTCGCGGATGCTGATCCAGCGGCAGCCCCCGGCGAGGGCCTGCGAGGCCAGTTCGGACAGCGGCGTGTGGGCCTGCCGACGGTCGGTGATCACCAGCAATGGAGGGTTTGGCAGCCTCATTTGGTTTCGCTGTGGACGCCTTTCTTGAGCCCTCCAGCAGACCTCCCGGCTAGGTGCCGACAAGACCGAATTGTGGGCTCGATGGCTCGGCGTCACGCCGTTTGGGAATGCGTCCGGACAGACGGGCGGCCCGCCCGGCCTCGACGCCTGCCCGCATGGCGTTCGCCATTCGCACCGGATCGCGTGCCTTCGCCACCGCGGTGTTCACAAGAACGGCCGCGCAGCCAAGCTCCATCGCCAGTGCCGCATCGGATGCGGTGCCGATCCCGGCATCGAGGATGACCGGGACGGGTGAACGCGAGGCCACGAGTTCGATGATGTGTGGGTTGAGAATGCCAAGTCCCGACCCAATCGGTGAGCCAAGCGGCATGACAGCAGCAGCCCCGACGTCGGCAAGCTTGCGACAGGTCACCGGGTCGTCGTTGCAATACGCGAGCACGACAAACCCGGCGGCAGCGAGGGTTTCGGTGGCTCGAATGAGTTCCTCTACGTCGGGGTAAAGCAACTCACGGTCGCCAATGACCTCAAGCTTGATCCAGTTGGTGTCAAAGGCCTCACGGGCGAGTTCTGCGGTGAGAACGGCGTCCTTTGCGGTCTGACAGCCCGCCGTATTGGGCAACAACCGCGCCCTGCCGGCCAGCAAATCAACCAGGCTCTCGTCCTCACCAATGACGCTGATACGACGCACCGACGCCGTGACAATTTGCGCGCCGCTCACCGCAAGCGCATCCAGCAGCACCTGATTGTTGGGATAGCCGGCGGTGCCGAGGAGCAGCCGCGACTGCAGGGTTTGATCGGCGAGTTGCAACAGATCAGACATCAGGCTTCCTATTCGTTTGCGCTGTCGACATCTGCTCCCCTTGGAGCTCTCGCAATGGGGCAGGCGCGCCATTCGCGAGCGGCGTCCGGGACGACGACGCGCGCCACCACTCTGGCAGTATCCCCTCACCCGCCCTGGCGGGCGATAACGATTTCGACATCGTCGCCCGCGCAAAGCGATGTGGCGTACCACGCGCTCCGCGGGACGACCGCTCCGTTGACCGCAATCGCAATGCCGCGTCTGTCCAACGGGATACCGCGGTCGGCGAGCAGCGCCAAAAGCGAGGGATCCGCCAGCGGCACATGCGCGCCGTTGACCCTGATCGTCGCCTCAGTCACCTCGGCCATAGGGTGTTGTCCTTTTCATTCGGCCGCTTGCGCCAGCGCAAATCGCCCGATCCCGAACGGGCGCATCGCCGGATCGACAGTCCCTTCGAGGACAAACCGCGCAACCGCCTCCGCAGTTACTGGCGCAAGCAGGATCCCGTTGCGGTGGTGTCCGGTTGCATACACCAGGCCGTCGACCGGGCCCGGACCGAGGACCGGTGCATCGTCTCGGCTGCCTGGGCGGTGCCCCACCCACATCTCATCGATGGCCAGTTCCTCGATGGCCGGTATCGTGCGCCACGCGGCCTCCAGCAGCGCAAGCACCCCGCCTGCTGTCAATGTGGTGTCAAAACCGCTTTCTTCCACCGTCGCCCCGAGAATAAGGCGGCCATCGTGACGCGGCACCAGATAGATATTCGGCGAGCGAATGACATGGCGGACCAACGGAGAAGTCTTGTCCATCCGCAGGGCAATCATCTGGCCCTTGACCGGCCGAACCGGCGGCCGCAGCGCTGCTGGCAAACCCTCTATCCGCCGCGACCAGGCGCCGGCCGCCAACACAATGTGGTTGGCCTCGATCGCTGTGTCGTCCCGCAGGACGATACCGGTCGCACGGGCATCGCTTACCACGATACGCGCAACCCCGGTGCGCTCGCGGATGGTTGCTCCTGACGAGATGCAGGCAGCTCGCAAAGCAGTGACAAGCTTGCGGTTGTCGACTTGATGATCCTCAGGGCTGAAAACGGCTCCCGCGATGTTGGGTGAGAGGTGTGGTTCGCGGGCGCGAGCCTGCGCGGCCGAGATTCGTTCGAGCGGCAGCCCCAACGCGCGTTGGAAACCAAGATGGTGATCAAGTCGTGCGCGGTCGTCGGCCGTCAGCGCAATCGCCAGCGTTCCCTCGCAACGGCGGTCGATGCTCATTGCGGCATCGCGCTCGAGTTCCGAGGAAAAAGCCGGCCAGAGTGCCTGGCTGGCACGGCCCAGGGCCACCAGCTTCTCCTCGCCGGGTTCTGCTTCGACACAAGCAGCCAGCATGCCGGCCGCAGCCTGGCTCGCCCCGCATCCGGCCTCACCCTGATCGAATACGGTCACCCGTGTGCCCCGCCGGCTGAGCCGCCAGGCAATGGCGAGGCCGATCACGCCGGCGCCAATGACCACCACATGGGGACGACTGAAGAATGGATCTTGTGCCATCGGCGGCTCCCTTCGCTGGTATGATCCAGACAGGTTCGACGGGTTTGATCTCAGCCGCGCTTGGGCGCGACACCCCAGGCCGTGACCGCATCATCGACATTTTCGTCGTTTCGGCAAGTTAGCGGATCGACGCGCCTTCGATCGAGACGCGCCTGACGGTCGCACGCATTGCGTGCCCGCCGGGCCGACCGCGGTTCGAGTTTAGCCAGGCGGCTGGCGATCGGAGAAGCCATGGGCGCAGGCGAGACTTATGCCGACCACGAGAGCGGCCGCGAGTGCGATAGCCGGTTTCGGGCCAACACGCGCCAGGGCAAAGCCATAGAGGACTGGGCCGGTCGCGCTGCCGAGGAAGAAAAAGCAGGAATGCAGAGACATCGCGGCGCCACGGGCCACATGCGACAGTTCGGTGGCCTCTACCTGGATGAATCCATGGAGCGTGTAGAAGCCGAAGCCGATCGCAGCAAAAGCCAGAAATTCCGCCCGCCAGTCGAACGTAAACGAGGCCCCAATCAGTCCGAGCGCTGCAATAATCCCGCCTGCCACCATCAGATGGCCCGGCATCCACCGGTTGATCAAGCGCCGGACCGCGATCGAATAGACAATGCCGCCAATCGAGAATCCGCCAATCACCAAACCTGCAATCGAGGCCCGACCTTCGCCAAGACGCAGCAACAGCAACCCGACGTACGGAAATAACCCAAAGATCGCAATTCCTTCAAAAAACACCGCGCCGTAACAGTACTTGGCGCGCGGGTTGGCGAAAATCCGGCGGTAATTCGCCGGAATAGCCCGCAATTCAAGTGGCCTCCCCTGCACGTTTGCCGAACCGCTCAGCCCCAGCATGGCGGCCACCAAGGCAAGCCCGCCACATACGGTGAGCGTAACAAAGACACTGCGCCAGCCAGCCAAATCGGCGACGAGCCCGGCAAGCGATGCACCGAGCAGGTTGCCAGTGATGACGAAAGTCAGCAATCGGCCAATCGCAATCTGACGTTCGTTGACCGGGACCAGATCGCCGACCACAGCAAGCTGCACCGGAAATATGCCGCCTGTCGCCACTCCGGCAATTACCCGAGAGACCAGCAGGAGAGCAAAGTTCGTCGACAGCGCCCCGGCCAGCCCGGAGAGGACCAGCACGCCAAGGCAAACCAGCATGGTGCGAACCTTGCCCCACATGTCCGCGAACGGACCTAGGATCGGTTGGACCAGCGCAAACGGCAGCGCGAAACTCGTTGACAGCAGAGCCACCGTCGAGGGTGGCATTGCGAGATCGGTGGCAATCGGCGCGATGATCGGATCGACCGCGCGAGCGAATAATGAGGTTGCAAATCCGATCAAACTGACGATGGCGAGGACGTGCTGCATCGGGCTGCCAAAACTACCGGCGATTACCGGTTCCGAGTGAGTTCGTCCGGGCTGCGCCCACTGGGCAACCAACTGCGGGTTCGTCTGCTGCCATCGAGCCTCTGCAATTCAGCGTCTGAAACTGCAACGATCGTCGTAGTCGCGGTCATGCCAGCCGACAGCGATACCTGCCCATCGCCGGTCAGACGCCCTGCGCGATTCAATCCAAACTCATCCGATGATGCAGAAACGATAACTTCATCGGCCGTCAAACGCGGTCGACAGAGGCGATGTGACAACCGCGGAGAGGTCGCATTAAGCGGCAATGTCCGGCATTGCCGCAAGGAAATTGACCGTCATGGCAGCCTCGCCGCGCCCGCAATGCTGCAGTCGACGCCTACCGCCGGATGTCAGGCCGTCTGGTGAGGCTGCTGCGCTTTGGCAACCCGATCAAATTCGATCAAGAGGCGCAGGAGCCCTTCCATATCCCCTATAGCGAGCATGTTCGGTCCGTCCGACGGGGCCCGATCAGGATCCTGGTGGGTCTCGATGAAGACAGCAGCGACGCCGACCGCGACAGCCGCCCGGGCCAGCACCGGCACAAATTCCCGTTCGCCTCCCGAGGCGGTGCCCTGCCCGCCCGGCTGCTGGACCGAATGGGTGGCGTCAAACACCACAGGCGCCCCGGTTCGCGCCAGGATTGGCAGCGCCCTCATGTCCGAGATCAACGTGTTGTAACCGAACGAGACACCCCGCTCGGTTATCAGGACGTTTGAATTGCCGGCTGCCGTGATCTTGGCGACCACATTGGCCATATCCCAGGGCGCGAGGAATTGGCCCTTTTTCACGTTGATGACGCGGCCGGTCATGGCCGCTGCTACCAGCAGGTCAGTCTGGCGGCAAAGAAACGCAGGAATCTGCAGGACGGCGACCGCAGGTGCTACCAGGGCGCATTGCGAAGGTTCGTGAATATCGGTCAGGACCGGAATACCGAGTTTGTTCCGGATATCGGCAAAAATCGGCAGGGCCTCGACAAGCCCGATGCCGCGGGGGCTTCTTGCGCTGGTGCGGTTCGCCTTATCGAACGACGTCTTGTAGATAAGCCCGATGCCGAGTTTCGTGGTGATTTCCTTGAGCGCACAGGCCATCTCGAAGGCGTGATCGCGGCTTTCCAGCGCGCACGGCCCAGCGATCAACGCTAGCGGCAGCGCATTGCCGAGGCGTACACCGCCGATCTCAACGATTGGATTTGGAGCGGGTTGGTTGGGTGACATCATGGCGAGGACGGCATTTTGCAGAAGCAGGCCTGAGTTTGCTCAGCGCTAATTCGATCAAATCAGGTTCACAGGACCGGTCCCTACCGGTCCAACTGCGTCGCGCGTTGAGAGATTCAAATTTTCTCGATGAGACAATGACCACCGAGCGTGAAGACTTGTACTCGCCTTCGCCGGGATTTCCTCATCCCAGGCGGATCGGGCGCTGCGGCACGTCGGGCTCGTGATGACCACCGCAGCGCGCTCAGCCTCAGGTCAGAGCTGAGAATTTGGTGGGTTCCAGCAACTGGCTGGAAATATTGGCAACGATCGGACCGTCGCGCTCACTTTCGGCCCGCTTGCTGATCCATTCAGGATCACTCATGAAGCCCGTCCATTTCTTCTCGCGCTCGGCCAGCGATTCCCAGACCAGCAGATAGAAAAGGTTATGATTGGACTCGCCGATCACGGTGGTCCAGAAGCCCGACTGACGAATCCCATGCCGCCGCCAGAGATCGAGCGTGGTCGTCTCGAAGCGCTTGAGCAGCGCCGGCAGGCGCCCAGGAACGCAATTGTAGATCCGCAACTCGTAGATCATGATTCTCTTCCTTCCGCTCTCCGACCGACGCAACGTTGGGCTCACCCCTGCGAGGAGGCGAGACTTTCCACGTTGCGCGCCGCGTTCATATCGCGCCCGCAGACCAAACTACAAGCAGCGCGTCGCGAGAGCCGTCCCCTGTTCGGTTTCACCCCTTCGATTCTTGGATCTTGCAACCCCCCTCGGTGCCGATCGCTCGCCCCTAAACCAGGCGGCTCTGCACGACCGCCGCTTCGATGAAGGAGGAGAACAGCGGGTGCGGCGCGAACGGGCGCGACTTTAGTTCCGGGTGGAACTGGACACCGATGAACCAGGGATGATTCTCGTACTCGACAATCTCCGGCAGCAGGCCATCCGGCGACATCCCGCAAAAACGCATACCGTGCTGTTCGAGCCGCCCCTTGTAGCAGGTATTGACTTCATAGCGGTGGCGATGGCGTTCGGAGATTTCGGTGGCCCCGTAAATCGCCGCGACGCGACTGCCTGGATCCAGCCGCGCCGGATAGGCCCCGAGCCGCATCGTCCCACCGAGATTGCCCTCCGCGCGCCGCTCCTCCAGCGCATTGCCGCGCAGCCACTCGGTCATAAGGCCGACCACCGGCTCGCTGGTTGGGCCGAATTCGGTCGAGTTGGCATCATCAATTTCACACAGATGGCGGGCCGCCTCGATGACGGCCATCTGCATGCCGAAGCAGATGCCAAAATAAGGCACACGCCGCTCGCGGGCGAACTGGGCGGCGAGGATTTTACCCTCGGTCCCGCGCTGACCAAATCCGCCCGGCACCAGAATGCCGTGAACATGTTCGAGAAACGGGGCCGCATCCTCGCGCTCGAATACCTCGCTCTCGATCCAGTCGACCTGCACATGGACCTTATTGGCGATACCGCCATGGGAGAGCGCCTCGGTCAGAGACTTATAGGCATCCTTCAGACCCGTATATTTGCCGACCACGGCGATGGTGACCGAGCCCTCGGGACTGCGCACACGTTCGTTGATAAGGCGCCAGCGGGCAAGGTCCGGGGCGGGTGCCGGATCGATCCCAAACGCGCAGAGCACTTCGGTGTCCAGCCCCTCGGCATGATAGGCCTCGGGGACGGCATAGATGTTGTCGACGTCACGCGCCTCAATGACCGCGCTCTCGCGGACGTTACAGAACAGCGATAATTTGCGCCGCTCCTCCTTGGGGATCGGTCGATCGGTTCGGCACAGCAGCACATCGGGCTGGATGCCGATCGAACGCAGTTCCTTTACCGAATGCTGGGTCGGTTTGGTCTTAAGTTCCCCGGCCGAGGGAATGAACGGCAGCAGCGTCAGATGTACGTAGACGACATGGCGGCGAGGCAACTCATTGCCGAGTTGTCGAATAGCCTCCAGGAAGGGCAGGCTTTCGATATCGCCGACTGTTCCGCCGATCTCGACCAGCACGAAGTCGAAACCTTCGCTGCCCTCTCGGACGAAGTCTTTGATGGCATTGGTGACGTGGGGAATGACTTGGATGGTGGCGCCGAGATAATCGCCCCGACGTTCCTTGGCGAGGATCTCCTGATAGATACGGCCAGCTGTGATGTTGTCCTGACGCGTGGCCGGGCGCCCGGTGAAACGCTCGTAGTGTCCAAGATCGAGATCGGTCTCGGCGCCGTCGTCGGTCACGAACACTTCGCCGTGCTGGTAAGGCGACATGGTTCCGGGATCAACGTTGAGATAGGGGTCGAGCTTGCGCAGCCGTACCCGATAGCCGCGCGCCTGCAGAAGCGCGCCAAGCGCTGCCGAAGCAAGACCTTTGCCGAGGGAGGAAACCACGCCGCCGGTGATAAAGACGTACCGCGCCATGGGGCTCTGCTTATAACCCAATAGGATCGATTCGACGAGTCGCTTGCGCTTCCCGCACAGACAAAGGGCCGGTCACCCGGCCCTCGCAAATACTATTGTGATCTTGGTACCTGTGGCTCCGGCGCCGGAGCCGTCGGAGCGCCAAGCTGACCAGGCTGACCCTGCTGACTTTGCTGACGCAACGTATCCAATATCCCACCGCTGCCCTGACCGAGCGGAGCCGGTGCCCCGGGCGCAGCCGGCTGAGTCGCCGGCGGCGCGCCACCCTGCAGGATCGAGCGCGGCTTTCGTTCCATTCCGGCCATGATCGACAACAGGAGGCTGGTCGCAAAAAACATGGCGGCGAGCACCGCGGTCGTCGTTGTCAAGACGTTTCCGGTGCCCCGGCTGGTCAGGAATCCGCCCGTCGCGCCGATGCCGAGCCCGCCCCCCTCCGAGCGCTGCAGGAGCACCACGCCTATCATGGCGGCGACCACCATGAGATGAATCACGATGATGACAGTCTGCATGGGCGGTCCGGATTAAGGAATTGCTGCGGGCTCGATATAGGAAGTCGGAGGTCTCTACACGATCCCCATCGGTATTTCCACAGCGGCCAATATGCCGCAGCGCGTCAACCATACGCCTTGGCAATAGCGATGAATTCCGCGGACTTGAGGCTGGCACCCCCGACCAGCGCCCCGTCCACGTCAGGGACGGCTGAAAATTCCTGGGCATTACTGGGCTTCACAGAGCCCCCATAGAGGATGCGGATGCCCGTGCCGGCCTCCGACCCCAGGCGCTGAACGAGGTCGTTGCGGATCATGCCGTGAACCTCGGCCACGTCCTCTGGTGTCGGCGTGCGGCCCGTGCCGATCGCCCAGACCGGTTCATAGGCAACGAGCAGATTGGACGGGCGGCCGGCCTCCGGGATCGAGCCCGCAAGTTGACGCGCGATCACATCCAAGGTGCTGCCACGATCACGTTCCGTCTGCGTTTCGCCCACGCAAACGATCGCCGTCAGTCCGGCGCGCCAAGCGGCACGCGCCTTGGCACAGACCTGGACGTCGGTCTCATGATGGTAGCTGCGTCGCTCCGAGTGACCAACGATGACCGCGGTCGCACCGGCATCAGCCAGCATCTCGGCCGCGATGTCGCCTGTGAAGGCGCCACAGGGCGCTTCATGGCAGTCCTGGGCGCCCAGGCTCACACGTGTGCCGGCGGCTCGCTCGACAAAGGTGATCAGCAGCGTGAATGGCGGGCAGACCAACAGATCGAGATGTTCGGGCAGATCACGACTGCCATCGATGATGCCGTCGAGCTCGGCGATCGACCGCCGCAGCCCATTCATTTTCCAGTTGCCCGCGACCAATGGACAGCGTGTCGACAGGGGCATCGTGATCCTCCCTACAATGATTTTGCGCGCCCGAAGCCTCGGACCTCACCACAAGGGCGACCATCGGGGCCGATCGTCGAGAACGAAACATGTACCGCGTCGTTCCCCAGAGCGGCCATCCGGGTCAGGACCGGATTTGCGCAATTTGAGCCACCGGCGGCAGCAATGTCGCCCGCAGCAGCCGAAAGGATGGTGTTTGGCACAGCTGCCGCCTCTCTGATCGGAAATGGAACGTTCGTCGGGGTAGCAGAAGTCCTTCGATTCAGGGTGGCAAAACGCCAAGACCGGGGGATCGTCCGCCAATCGGTCGGTACGGCCACCACGCAGGCAACAGGTACCGCGCGCTTCTCGCGACTCGCGGCCAAAGTCTAGTCCTCCGGGCCCGGCCGGGTCGAGGCACCCGCGCAGCCATTTGTCGCTTCCCGCCGGACCTTCAATCGTCTCTTGACCGGCTCTCGCGTGTTGCCGGATGCGTTGCGCCTCCCTATGATGCGCGCCCCGCGGCACCGGTGCAGCCATTGAGGCTGCGCCCATAAAATCATGGCGCGTTTGCACTATGCTTCGAGGTCTACGCAAAGCCTCCGCCAATTGGCTCGGAAAGCTGGTCATGGCGGGCGTTGTAGGCTTTCTGATCGTGAGTTTCGCGATCTGGGGGATCGGCGACATATTTCGCGGATTCGGCCGTTCGACCGTCGCCAAGGTCGGCTCTGTCGAAATCGGCATGGAACAGTTCCGTCAGACCTACAATGATCGGCTCCAGCAGCTCAGCCGCCGGCTAGGCAAGCCAATCACGCCGGATCAGGCGCGTGCGCTCGGACTGGAGCGGCAGATCATCGGACAACTGGTCGCCGAGACCGCCCTTGATGAGCGAACACGCCAGCTGCATTTGAATTTGGCGGATGCCGAGGTGGCCCGGCAGATCATGAGCGATCCGAATTTCCGTGGGCCGGACGGACAATTCGACCGGGTGCGGTTTGATCAGATAATCCGGGCATCAGGCTATAGCGAGCCGCGCTTTGCGGCTGAGCAGCGTCGGATGAGCCTGCGGCGACAATTGGCCGAGACAATTACCGGCGATGTCAAGGCGCCGAAGACGGCGGTCGACGCGATCAATCGTTACGAAAACGAACAACGCTCGATCGAATATGTGGCGCTCGACCGTCAGCAGGCTGGCGAGGTCCCTGCTCCAAGCGCTGAAGAACTTTCGAAATATTTCGATGAGCGCAAGACCCTGTTCCGGGCGCCCGAATACCGCAAGTTCGGCCTGCTGATACTACTGCCGTCCGAGATCGCCAAGGGGATCGAGGTCAGCGACCAGGATGCCCGTCGCGTCTACGACGACCACCGCGACCGCTACGGCATTCCGGAGAAGCGGCAAGTTGAGCAAATCGTTTTTCCCAATGCTGACGAAGCCAATGCGGCGGCAGACCGCATCAAAGGTGGACTGTCGTTTGAGGCGCTGGCCACCGAACGCGGACTCAAACAACAGGATATAGATCTCGGCCTGGTAACCAAGGCCGGGATGCTCGACAAGGCGGTCGCTGACGCGGCTTTCGCGCTCGACGATAAAGGGACCAGCGCACCGGTGGCGGGCCGCTTCGGCACCGTGCTGCTCCACGTGGTCAAGATCGAGCCCGGGCACCAGCGCCCGTTCGAAGAAGTCGCAGCTCAGATCAAGAAGGAACTTGCGCAGGAGCGCGCTAAAACCGATTTGCTGAGTATCCATGACAAGGTGGAGGACGAGCGGGCCGCTGGCCAGCGGCTCGATGAGATCGCCTCCAAGCTCAAGATTCCGTTCCGAAACATCGAAGCGATGGATCGTTCCGGAAGGGACCCCAAGGGCGCCCTCGTCGCCGATCTCCCCCAGGGTATCGATGTCGTGTCGAATGTGTTTTCGACCGACGTCGGGGTCGAGACCGACCCCTTGCAAGGGGCTGGTGGACTGGTTTGGTTCGATGTGACGGGTATCACCCCCTCGCGCGAGCGCTCCCTCGACGAGGTGAAAGACCAGGTCGAAGCCCGCTGGCGGGAGACCCAGGTGATCGACCGCCTGAACGCCAAGGTCGCCGACATGCTCGACAAGCTCAAGGCCGGAACCAAGTTTTCCGACCTGGCGGCCGCTTCCGAGCTCAAGGTCGAGACTGCGACGGGCCTGACCCGACGGCACACGCCCGAGGCGCTTTCCAGCGCCGTCGTCGAGGCGGTGTTTCGCACCCCCAAGGACGCGCCGGGCAGCGCAGAAGGCAAGGGTGCGACCGATCGGGTGGTGTTCGTGGTGACCGGCATTACCGAGCCACCCTTTGATCCGAACTCGGCCGAAGCCAAGCGCTACAGCGAGGTGGTGGCGCGGTCACTGTCGGAGGATTTGTTCGGTCAGTATGTAGCCCGTCTCCAAAGCGACCTCGGCACCGCCGTCAGCGAGGACGCCATCCGTCGCGTGCTCGGCGGCGAGCCAGACTAAGCCCCATGCAGATAGAACCGGCTGTCGACGCCTTCGATGGACGCTACCTCCAAGGCGAGCCACAGGTTGTGTGGACGACGCTGGTCGCCGACCTCGACACACCGGTCTCCGCCTTCCTCAAGGTGGCAGGTGGCCAGCCCATGAGCTTCCTTCTCGAGTCGGTGGAAGGCGGCGCTGTCCGCGGCCGCTATTCAGTCATCGGCCTGATGCCCGACCTCGTCTGGCGAACGCAATCCGGACAGGCGCAGGTCAATCGGACCCCTCGCTCGGATGTCGAAGCGTTCGTCTCCTGCCCGCAACCGCCCTTGATCGCGCTGCGGGAGCTGATCGCCGAAAGCCGCGTGGCTATTCCAGAAAGTTTGCCGCCGATGGCCGCAGGCGTGTTCGGATACCTGGGTTACGACATGGTGCGGCTGATGGAGGAACTGCAGCCACCCAATCCCGATCCGATCGGAATTCCCGACGCCATCCTGATTCGGCCGACCGTCGTCATCGTCTTCGATGCGGTCGCCGATACCGTCACGATCGTGACGCCAGTGCGGCCGCAAGCGGACATCCCGGCCTCCGTGGCTTACGCGCGCGCGGCTGACCGGCTTTATGCGATTGTCGATAGTCTTGATCAGCCGCTCGACAAGCAGGCCGATCCGCCTGACGGCCCCTTGCCGGTGGCATCGCAGTCGAACACAACGCCCGATGAATTCCGGGCGATGGTGCTGCGTGCCAAGGACTATATCGCGGCTGGCGACATCTTTCAGGTGGTGCTGTCTCAGCGCTTCCAGGCGCCATTCGACTTGCCCGCGTTCGCGCTTTACCGCGCCCTGCGCCGCGTCAATCCGGCGCCGTTCCTGTATTTTCTCGACTATGGCGGCTTTGCGGTGGTTGGCTCGAGCCCGGAAATTCTCGTGCGCGTGCGCGACGGCAGGGTCACAATCCGGCCGATTGCGGGCACGCGTCCGCGCGGCCCGACACCTCACGAGGACAAGGCTTTCGAGCAGGAATTGTTGGCAGATCCCAAGGAACGCGCCGAGCATCTGATGTTGCTCGACCTTGGCCGCAACGATGTGGGACGCGTCGCCGCTGTCGGCACGGTTGAGGTCACCGACCAGTTCTTCATCGAGCGTTACAGCCAGGTCATGCACATTGTCTCCAATGTCGAGGGCAGGCTTGACCCGCGCCATGATCCGCTCGAGGCGCTGGCGGCGGGCTTTCCGGCCGGCACCGTGTCAGGCGCCCCCAAGGTCCGCGCGATGCAGATCATCGACGAGCTGGAAGCCGAGAAGCGCGGGCTCTATGCGGGCTGCGTCGGGTATTTTTCGGCCACGGGGGAGATGGACAGCTGCATTGTGCTCCGCACCGCGCTCGTCAAGGACGGAATGATGTACGTTCAGGCGGGTGCCGGCATCGTGGCCGACTCCGATCCTGCCTTCGAGCAGCAGGAGTGCATCAACAAGGCCAAAGCACTGTTCCGTGCTGCCGAAGAGGCCCGGCGCTTCGCAAGCTCAGTCCGCCGCGGACAGTAGATTCCGGCCGCAGTCTTCTGTTGAGACCAGCCCCCCACGGACATGAACGCCAAAGCGCGGTTGATCGCCTGCCGGCTGTCTTGGTCCCGAAGGCTCCTCTCCCCCCTCGCTGGTGGGCGAGCCCCTGGGGGGGGGGGGCCGGCTTCGCCGCCTTGACCGGTCGGAGCCGGCCGCTTAAGACCGCGGGATAGCCAAGGCGTGATCTCGTGTTCGTTCTCATCGACAACTACGACAGCTTCACCTTCAACCTGTTCCACTATCTGGGCGGGCTCGGAGCCGAAGTCGTCGTGCACCGTAATGACAAGATCACGGCGGAGGCAGTATTGGCTGGCGAGCCGGACGCCATCGTCCTCTCGCCGGGCCCTTGCACACCCAACGAGGCCGGTATCTGTCTCGATCTCGTCAACCGGGCCGCGACGACGATCCCCATTCTGGGTGTCTGTCTTGGCCATCAGGCGATTGGCCAGGCGTTCGGGGGCGACGTGGTGCGAGCGCCAGTGCCGGTACATGGCAAGCTTTCAAAGATCCTCCATCACGGCGTCGGGGTGTTTCGCGGCATCAACGGCCCGTTCCAGGCGACCCGCTACCACTCCCTGGTGGTCGACCGAGCGAGCTTGCCGAGAGATCTGATGGTAACGGCCGAGACCGGTGACCGGCTCGTCATGGGAGTGGCCCACAAATCGCTGCCCGTTCATGGCGTGCAGTTTCATCCAGAGAGCATTGCCTCGGAGCACGGCCACCTCATTCTCCGAAATTTCATGAATCTGGCCGCGGACTGGAATGCGGCCACGGGCCGGCGCCCCGGCGCGGCGCGGCTTCACTAAGCCGAGGGGCCGCCCATGGACGCGTTCAAGGCGCTTATTGGCAAGGTCGCGACCGGTGCCCCCTTGACGCTCGAGGAATCGGCGCACGCCTTCGACCGGATGATGTCGGGTGAGGCAACACCCTCGCAGATGGGTGCCCTGCTGATGGCTATGCGCCTGCGAGGCGAGACCATCGATGAGATCACCGGTGCGGTGACCATCATGCGCGCCAAGATGCTCCGGGTCGACGCCCCGGCCGAGGCCATCGACATCGTCGGCACTGGGGGAGACGCCTCCGGCTCGTTCAATATTTCGACCGCGGCGGCTTTTGTGGTGGCAGGGGCCGGAGTGCCGGTCGCCAAGCACGGCAACCGTGCCCTCTCCTCACGGTGCGGCGCCGCCGACGTGCTCGCGGCACTCGGCGTGCGCATTGAGCTCGCACCTGAGGCGATCGCGCGCTGTGTGCAGGACGCCGGGATCGGCTTTATGTTTGCCCCGGCCCATCATCCGGCGATGAAGCATGTCGGGCCCACGCGAGTTGAACTGGGGACCCGCACGATCTTCAACCTCCTAGGCCCGCTGTCCAACCCGGCCGGGGTCAGACGTCAAATGGTCGGCGTGTTCTCCCGACAATGGGTTGAGCCACTGGCCCAGGTCCTCAATAAGCTTGGCTCGGAGCGCGCCCTGGTCGTGCACGGCTCCGATGGTCTTGATGAGATCACGACAGCGGGACCGACCAGCGTCGCCGCGCTGGAGAACGGCCAAGTGCGTGTCTTCGAGGTCGCCCCGGAAAGCGTGGGCCTCGCGCGGGTGCGGCCCGAGGCACTGCGCGGCGGGACCGCGACCGATAACGCGGTTGCCCTGCGCGCTGTGCTTGAAGGGCAGCCTGGCCCGTATCGTGACGTCGTGCTCTTCAACGCCGCTGCCGCCCTGACCGTAACCGGCAGGGTCCGCGACCTCGACGAAGGCATGGCGCTTGCCACGAAATCCCTCGAATCCGGCGAGGCCGAAGGCCGCCTTGATCGATTGATTGCGGTCTCGAATAATTGAGCCATTGATCAAACGTTGATTGCACCATGGCCGCCGACATTCTCACGAAAATTACCGCCTATAAGCGCGAGGAGATTGCGGCCGCCAAACGTCAGCGACCACTTGCGGAGCTTGAAGCCGACGCGCGGGCGGTCCCCCCGGCGCGCGGCTTCCTGGCGGCGATCGAGCGACGCCGTACGCAAGGTGGCTATGGGCTGATCGCCGAGATCAAGAAGGCCAGTCCGTCGAGGGGGCTGATCCGCGCTGATTTCGATCCGCCACGGCTCGCACGCGCCTATGAGCGCGGCGGGGCCATCTGCCTGTCGGTACTGACTGACACGCCCTCCTTTGCGGGTTGCGCCGAACATCTCGCCGGCGCGCGGCAAGCCGCCAATCTGCCGGTGCTGCGCAAGGATTTCATGATCGACCCCTACCAGGTGACCGAGTCGCGCAGCCTCGGGGCGGATTGCATTCTGATTATCCTGGCTGCCGTCGACGATGCGATCGCGACCGATCTTGAAGCCGCCGCGCAGACAGTCGGCATGGATGTGCTCGTGGAGATCCATGACGAAGCCGAGCTCGAGCGTGCCATGCGCTTGCGCTCGCGCCTGATCGGCATCAACAACCGAAACCTGAGGACCTTCGTAACGAGCCTGACGACCAGCGAGCGGCTGGCGCCGCTTGTGCCGCCCGAGCGAATTGCGGTGGCCGAGAGCGGACTTTACAGCAATGCCGATCTCGCGCGGCTTGCCGGGATCGGCGTCTCGACATTTCTGGTCGGCGAAAGTCTAATGCGCCAGAGCGACGTCGAAGCCGCGACGCGGACGTTGTTGTCAGATAGCGGGGCGAGCGAAGCGTCGGCAGCCGAGTAGCGGAAAATCCAAAAGAGCCGCAATTTCGCAGACCAGATCGAGCAGCAGCGCAGTGGGCGAGTGATGAGCGAAACCAGCGAACTGACTCACATTGGTGGCACCGGCGAGGCGCACATGGTTGACGTATCGGGCAAACCCGAGACGCATCGCGTCGCAATCGCCGAAGGTCGCGTCATCATGCAGCCGGCCACACTCGATCGGGTACTCGCGGGCAACGCGATGAAAGGCGATGTGCTCGGCGCCGCGCGCATTGCCGGGATCATGGCGGCCAAGCGAACCCACGAACTCATTCCCCTCTGCCATCCCCTGGCTCTGACCCGGGTGACGCTTGATATCGTGCCGGATCATCACCTGCCCGGATTGATCGTGAGCGCTACCGCCGAGGCCACTGGCCGCACCGGTGTCGAGATGGAGGCCTTGACGGCAGTGTCGGTCGCTTGTCTGACGGTTTACGACATGGTCAAGGCGGTCGAGCGTGGCATGCGCATCGATGGCATCCGCCTGCTTGAGAAGCGAGGCGGCAAATCCGGCGTCTACCGCGCGGCCGGAGAGTCGGTGTGATCTCGGTCGCAGAAGCGCGCGAGCGAGTGCTCGCTGGAGCCGAGCCGCTGGCGGCCGAATGGGCGCCGTTGGCGGAGGCCCATGGACGCGTTTTGTCAAGCGACCTCAAGGCGCTGCGGACCCAGCCCCCGGAAAATGTCTCGGCCATGGATGGCTATGCGGTGCGCGCCCCTGAAGTCGAGGTCGCTGCGGCGCTGTTTGATCTGATCGGGGAAGTCGCCGCCGGACGGCCCTACGCGGGTCTGGTTGGTCAGGGCCAAGCGGTGCGCATCTTCACGGGTGGGGTCATGCCGGCCGGAACGGACACCGTCGTCATCCAGGAGAATACCGAAGCCATCGGTAATGCGGTCCGGGTGAGGAGCCGCGCACGACGCGGGGCCAATGTGCGCATCGCCGGCCTCGACTTTGCGGCGGGCGACACTCTGCTGCGCCAAGGCCAAATCTTGAGCGACCGTGACCTCGCGCTCGCCGCCGCCATGAATCATCCGACCGTATCCGTTCATCGGCGCGCCAAGGTTGCGATGTTCGCCAGCGGCGATGAGCTCGTCATGCCCGGAACGGTCCCAGGTCCCGGCCAGATCGTGTGCTCGAACGTCTTTGCATTGGCCGCATTGGCAAGAAGCGAGGGGGCGGTGGTGATCGATCTCGGCATTGTGCCGGACGATCTCGACGCCACCCGAACGGCGGCTCTCCGCGCCCGCGAAATGGGCGCCGACATCCTGTTGACCACCGGCGGTGCGTCGGTCGGTGACTATGATCTGGTCCAGAAGGCGCTCACCGTCCAGGGCATGGAGCTCGCGTTCTGGCGGGTTGCGTTGCGGCCCGGCCGGCCGCTGCTGTCCGGGCGGCTCGGCAGCACCTCGATCCTGGGATTGCCCGGCAACCCGGTCTCGGCCTACGTCTGCGCCTTCCTGTTTCTGGTGCCGCTGCTGCGCCGCCTCCACGGACGGGCCGACACCACTCCGCCGCCCGAAACAGCGATCCTCGGCGCCGACCTGCCCGCCAATGACGAGCGCGCCGACTATCTGCGAGCCAAGCTTGAGCGCACCAGCGATGGGGCGATGGTTGCCACCCCCTTCGCCATTCAGGACAGCTCAACGGTGCATTACCTTGCGGAAGCGGATTGTCTGATTGCGCGCGATCCGTTTGCTCCCGCCGCCACCAGCGGAAGTCGTTGCCGAATCCTCGCGTTGCGGCCCTGACTTTTGCGGGCGTGATGGCCCTTGTTCACCTGAAATTAATGGTTGCGGAACACATATGGAACGGATAGGGTCTGTTCCTGATTTGTTTCTTAAGCATGGTTTGGGGGTTCGCGTTGACGCCCTCGACCATTGAAGGCCGCTGGAGTCAGGCTCGAGACCAAAGCCCGCCGGCCCGCGGCTGGGTGAGGTCGATTCCGCCTTCGGGGCTGCCGGTTTGCCGGCTCGGATAGGGAATGACGGAGGGGCATGATGCTGACGCGTAAACAGTTGGAATTGCTGCGATTTATCCACGAGCGCTTGAAGGAAGCCGGAGTCCCGCCGTCGTTCGATGAGATGAAGGACGCGCTCGACCTGCGATCCAAGTCGGGAATCCACCGGCTGATTACCGCGCTTGAGGAGCGTGGCTTCATTCGGCGCTTGCCGAACCGGGCTCGTGCCATCGACGTGGTCCGGCTTCCCGATTCGGTGGCACAGGGCGTCGGTGGACGCAGCCGCGGATTCACGCCGAGCGTCATCGAGGGCAATCTGGGACGCGTCCGTGCCCCTGCGGAGGATGAGGGAGCCCGTCCGGTTGCCGTGCCGGTCATGGGTCGCATTGCGGCCGGCACACCCATTGAGGCGATCCAGACCCGCAGCCACACGATCAACATGCCGCCGGATCTCCTATCGACCGGGGAGCATTTCGCGCTCGAGGTTCGCGGCGATTCGATGATTGATGCCGGCATTCTCGACGGTGATCTCGTACTCATCCGTCGCACCGATACCGCCGAAACCGGTGACATCGTCGTCGCCTTGATCGATGACGAGGAGGCGACCTTGAAGCGCTTCCGCCGACGCGGCGCCTCAATCGCGCTCGAACCGGCCAACAGCACCCATGAGGTGAGAATCCTGCCTCCCAACAGGGTGCACATCCAAGGCAAGCTTGTCGGTCTGTTCCGCCGCTACTGAAGCCCTCTTCCCGTTGGCGCAGGCCGCGTGGGGCTGCGATATCCGCCCAGACGGTCATCTGCGGTCACGCCGATCGGTCTGCAGACTTTTCGCGAGCGTCTGGTCAGGCCTTGGCCAGAGCAGCGCTGAGCAAGGATGTCCCTGATGCATTCGGTGACACGGGGCGACGGCCGACCTGCATGCTCGAATGCCTGGTCAACCGCGCCGACGGAGCGAACGGACCGGCCCACCCAGTGCCAGCCCGGTCAGGTGTTTGCCTCGCGCTGAACCTTTGCCCAGGTGTCGCGCAGCCCGATCGTGCGGTTGAAGACGAGCCGCTCTGGCGTGGAATCGCGATCAAGACAGAAATAGCCCTGCCGCTCGAACTGGACCGCAGCTCCCTCGGGGCTATCAGCCAGTGCAGGTTCGAGCTTGCAGCCGGTCAGCACCTCAAGGGACTCTGGATTGAGATCCGCGGCGAAATTGCCGGCACTTGGCTCGGGCGTCGAAAACAGCTGGTTGTAAAGCCGAACCTCTGCCTCGACGGCGGCCGCGGCGGTAACCCAATGCAGGGTAGCCTTCACTTTGCGGCCATCGGGAGAATCGCCGCCATGGGTCGAGGGGTCGTAGGTGCAACGCAGCTCGATCACCTCCCCGGCCGCGTCCTTCACCACTTCGCGGCAGGTGATGAAATAAGCATAGCGCAGCCGTACCTCGCGGCCTGGCGCAAGGCGGTAGAATCTGTTCGACGGGTGCTCCATAAAATCGTCGCGCTCGATATAGAGCTCACGACCGAAACGGATAACGCGGCTCCCAGCGGAGGGATCGTCGGGATGATTGGCCGCGATGAGCTCCTCGTCGCCGCGAGCCGGATAGTTTTCGATAACCACCTTCAAGGGCCGCAATACCGCCATGCGGCGGGGCGCCGTGCGGTTCATGACCTCGCGAATCGAATATTCGAGCTGCACCATATCGACCATGCTGTTGGCCTTGGCGACGCCGATCCTTGCCACAAAGTCGCGAATGGCCTCAGGCGGTACACCGCGCCGCCGCAGTCCCGCCAAGGTCGGCATCCTCGGATCGTCCCAGCCCGTGACATGGCCGCCGCGGACCAGTTCGGTCAGGACTCGTTTGGACAGCAGCGTGTAGCTCAGATTGAGGCGCGCAAATTCATACTGATGCGGTCGCGAAGGCACCGGCAAATTGTCGAGGAACCAATCGTACAGCGGCCGATGATCCTCGAATTCGAGCGTGCAGATGGAGTGGGTGATGTGCTCGATCGCGTCGGACTGGCCGTGTGCAAAGTCGTAGCTCGGATAGATGCACCATTTGTCGCCGGTGCGCGGATGGCTCGCGTGAAGAATGCGATAGAGCACGGGATCGCGCAGGTTGATGTTGCCAGCGGTCATATCGATCTTAGCGCGCAGCACGCGCGCTCCGTTGGGAAACTCGCCGGCACGCATGCGTCTGAACAGATCGAGGTTTTCGTCCACGCCGCGGGTCCGGTACGGACTGTTCTGCCCGGGCTCGACCAGGGTGCCACGGGTGGCGCGGATTTCATCCTGCGACTGGTCGTCAACAAAGGCCTTGCCTTCACGGATCAGATATTCGGCCCACTCGTAGAGCTGCTCGAAATAATCCGAGGCATGATAGAGATGTCGGCCCCAATCAAAGCCAAGCCAACGGACATCCCGCTCGATCGCGTCGATGTATTCCTGCTCCTCCTTGGTCGGATTGGTGTCATCGAAGCGCAGGTGGCAGCGTCCACCGAATTCCTGGGCCACCCCGAAATTCAGACAGATCGACTTGGCATGACCGATATGCAAATAGCCGTTCGGCTCGGGCGGAAACCGCGTAATGACCGTCGCGTGCCGTCCCGCCTCAAGATCGGCCGCAATGATATCGCGGATGAAATCTCGCCCCGCGGCGCTGGTGGCTGGCTCGCTTGCCTTCATGTTCGTAAATATCCTCATACTCGGCCGCGGCGCGGCCGCGCGGCCCATTGGCGACGTATGTGCCAAATCCGAGTGCCAAAACCAAGTCGGAAGCGAAATTCCAAGGCCGCACGCCACGGTCCGCTCGGCAACGCCACGCGTTATGCAGCCTGCCGATGCGATCGGCCGCGATCGCGTTGGAATTGCCCCACACCTGACCGCACCGCTATGCTAGGGGCTATACTGTTGACGAGCATTGACCGGCACCAGTTGCCAGACAACCGATCCGCTTGACCTTTTGTGGCATGACCAGTTCCATCGTCACCCGCTTTGCACCCTCCCCCACCGGCTTCCTACATATAGGTGGGGCGCGCACCGCGCTGTTCAATTGGCTCTATGCGCGCGGCCACGGCGGCACCATGCTGCTGCGTATCGAGGATACCGACCGCCAGCGCTCGACCGCGGCGGCGATCGACGCCATCCTCGATGGCCTGCGATGGCTCGGCATCGATTGGGATGGCGAGCCGATCTATCAGTTCTCCCGCGCCGCGCGTCATCGCGAGATCGCCGAGCAGCTGCTTGCGGCCGGCAAGGCCTATCACTGTTATGCGACCCCAAAAGAGCTCGACGACATGAGAGAGCGCGCGCGCGGCGAGGGCCGTGCCAAGCTTTACGACGGGCGCTGGCGGGACCGCGATCCGGGCGACGCGCCGCCGGGCATCGAGCCAACGATCCGGCTGAAAGCGCCACTCGAGGGCGAAACCGTCATCGACGATCAGGTGCAGGGCCGGGTCGCTTGGCAGAACAGCGATCTTGACGACTTCGTCTTGCTGCGTTCCGATCTCACTCCAACTTATATGTTGGCAGTCGTGGTCGACGACCACGACATGGGGGTGACGCATATCATTCGCGGTGACGACCATCTCACCAATGGGGCCCGTCAGAAGCAGATCTATGACGCCCTCGGCTGGCCGGTGCCGGTGATGGCGCACATTCCGCTGATTCATGGCCCGGATGGTTCCAAACTGTCGAAGCGCCACGGCGCGCTCGGCGTTGATGCTTATCGGGCGATGGGATATCTGCCGGCAGCGATTCGGAACTATCTGGTGCGGCTCGGCTGGGCCCACGGTGACCAGGAAATTTTCACGACCGAGGAAATGAGCGCGCTGTTCGATTTGCCGCAGGTCGGCCGCTCGCCGGCACGGTTCGATTTTACCAAGCTGGAAAGCCTGAACGGCCTCTATATCCGCAACACTGCCGACGAGGATCTGTGCCGCGAAATTGAGCATTTGCTACCGCATCTGGCCCATGGTGAAGCGATCCAGGCCAAGCTCACCCCTGAAATGAGACTCAAGCTGGTGGCCGCAATGCCAGGCCTGAAGGAGCGGGCCAAGACCCTGATCGAACTGATCGAGGCGGCGAGCTACCTTTGGGCGGACCGGCCGATCGCCCTCGATGAGAAGGCGGCCATGCTGCTGACTGAGCAAACCCGAGGCCTGCTCGGCGCCCTGGCGGACCAACTGGCCGCAGTCGAGCCCTGGACCGTGGCGGCGATCGAGCAGACTGTGCGCGCCTTTGCGGAGCACGCCGGCGTGAAGCTCGGCGCGGTCGCGCAACCGCTTCGGGCAGCGTTGACAGGTCGCACCACCTCGCCCGGTATTTTCGAGGTTTTGGGGGTCCTGGGCAAATCTGAAAGTCTCGCACGACTGCGTGATCAGGCAGCGCTCTAAGAGCAGGCAAATCAACGCCTTACGGCCGCTGCCCGCAGCCTGCTGCGGGCCCCAATCGCGAGGGTTGGCTTGCGGCCGTCAGGCGGATCGGCTAGGCAGATGATAAAGTTCCCTGCCCGCAGATCATGCGATCGGCGGGCTGGCTTGCCGGGCGTGCTTGCAGGAATACATGATAACCTGCTGATCCACCGCAGGCCTTAATGGGACTCAACCGATCCCCAGATTGAAGGATACCACTCATGGACGCGGTCACGGGCGCCAACATCAAGACGGCTACGCTCACCGTCGGCGACAATTCGTGGACCTTTCCGGTTCAGCCGGGAACGCTCGGGCCCGAAGTCATCGACATCAGCAAGCTTTACGGCACGAGCGGGATGTTCACCTACGATCCTGGCTTCACGTCGACGGCAGCCTGCGAGTCCAAGATCACCTATATCGACGGTGATGCAGGACAGTTGCTCTATCGCGGCTACCCAATCGAACAATTGGCCGATCAGGGCGACTTTCTGGAGACCTGTTATTTATTGCTTTATGGCGAATTGCCGACCGCGTCTCAGAAGGCTGACTTCGACTACCGGGTGACGCGACACACCATGGTCCATGAGCAGATGAGCCGGTTCTTCCAAGGGTTCCGGCGCGATGCTCACCCCATGGCCGTCATGGTCGGCAGCGTCGGGGCGCTCTCGGCCTTCTATCACGACTCCACGGACATCTCCGATCCCCATCAGCGGATGATCGCGTCGATCCGCATGATCGCCAAGATGCCGACCCTTGCTGCCATGGCGTACAAATATTCGATCGGTCAGCCCTTCATCTATCCTAAAAATGAACTCGACTACTCGTCGAATTTCCTTCGCATGTGCTTTGCGGTGCCCTGTGAGGAATATAAGCCGAATCCGGTGCTTGCGCGGGCGATGGACCGCATCTTCATTCTCCACGCTGACCACGAGCAAAACGCCTCAACCTCGACGGTGCGGCTGGCGGGCTCGTCGGGCGCCAATCCATTTGCCTGTATCGCGGCCGGCATCGCGTGCCTTTGGGGGCCCGCCCACGGCGGCGCCAACGAGGCGGCCCTCAAAATGCTTGCCGAGATCGGCACCGTCGACCGTATTCCGGAATATATCAGGCGCTCAAAGGACAAGAATGACTCGTTCCGACTGATGGGCTTCGGCCATCGCGTCTACAAGAACTACGATCCTCGCGCCAAGATCATGCAGAAGACCTGCTACGAGGTGCTTAACGAACTCGGGTCCAAGGACGATCCGCTGCTCGAGGTCGCCATGGAGCTTGAGCGGATTGCCTTGCACGATGAGTATTTCATCGAGAAGAAGCTCTATCCCAATATCGACTTCTATTCGGGCATCACGCTCAAGGCGATCGGCTTTCCGACGACGATGTTCACCTCTCTGTTTGCGCTCGCCCGGACCGTCGGGTGGATCGCTCAGTGGAAGGAAATGATCGAGGATCCGCATCAGAAGATCGGTCGACCGCGTCAACTCTATACCGGCGCGACGCGGCGCGACTATGTGCCGATCTCGCGGCGCAAATAAATCGCCAAGCGGTGGGCCTGGCCGCGGATTTACGAGGCCTGGGCCAGCATCGGGCGGTGCTGACGAGCGGTGGCGAGGACGATTTGCGCGGCGCGATCACTCGGCGCGGCGGCGTGGAGTTCCATGATCTGATCAAGTCGTGCGAAGGCGTTGAGTTGGTTTGAACGCGCGCCGCCATCCTGAATCAAGGTGGCAAGCGCCTGCGCCAGGCGCTCGGGCACGCAATCTTCCTGAAGAAATTCAGGGACGACGTTCTCACCAAGAATGAGGTTGGGCAGGAGAACCGAGGGCACGCGGATCATGGCCCGCGCCACCACCGCTTCGATCGACGACACCCGGTAGGCTGCAACGGTCGGCACCCCCGCAAGCGCCAGTTCGAGCGTCACCGTTCCGGATGCCGCGAGCGCCGCCCGCGCCCTACGAAACACGGTGTGCTTCTCCGTGCTGTCCACCACGATCCGCGGGCGCACTGGCCACGCAGCGGTGAGCTTTTCGATGAGACCCTGAACGTGCGGAACGGTCGGCAGCACGAGATCAATGGGGCCGCACCGCTCCAACACGAGCGCAGCGGCCTTCGCAAAGGCGTCGTTCAATCTGAGGACCTCGCCGCGGCGACTTCCTGGCAAGACCAGCAGGATCGGTGGATCTAAGGCGCGTTGGCGCGCTTCGGTCTCGTCGGGGCGCAGCAGGCTGACCTGCTCCATCAACGGATGGCCGACATAGCTGCAGGGTGGACCGCCGAGGCGGGCATGGACCGCCGGTTCGAAGGGCAGAATGGCGAGGACGTGGTCGACGTAGCGGCGCATGGCCCGGGCACGACCGGGACGCCAAGCCCACACCGAGGGTGACACATAATCCACGATCGGGATTGAGGGCATTGCGGCCCGCACCCGCTTCGCCACGCGATGACTGAAGTCCGGACTGTCGATCAGGACCAGCACATCGGGCTGTGCCGCAATGATTGCCGCTGCGGTCTCACGGATGCGCCGCAGGATGCCTGGCAGCCGCTGCGGGATCGCCGTGAATCCGATGAGCGACAATTCGTCGATGGCGAACCGGCTCGGGAGGCCTTGGGCCGCCATATGGTGACCGCCGACGCCGCTCAATCGCATCGGGCCTTGATGTTGGCGAAGGAGCGCCTGGATCAGCGCGGCGCCCAGCCGGTCGCCAGACTCTTCGCCCGCCACAATCTCGACGTTGAGCGCGGGCGCTGCGGCCGCCGCTGGACTTTTGTTCTGTGTCATCACCGGGTCAATCGTTTGCTCGGACGCCGCTGATAAATACGCGCCCTTGATTGGCAGCCGCGATGACGGCTTCGGGTTCGACCACAATGACCGAGCGTGCGGTTACCGCAAGGCCCGCGAGCCCAGCGGCCACGACCCCCGCGACGGTATTCGGTCCAATCGACGGCAGGTCGAGGCGACGATCCTGGGAGGGCTTCGGCGCCTTGACCAGGACACCCACCCCCGGCCCCGACGGGAGCCGATTTTGTTGCCG
>Ga0187783_10000649_pt1 | contig 25232 bp, 25 predicted proteins | sample 1015_SJ02_MP02_2_FD_132471 | JGI IMG/M metagenome (GOLD analysis project Ga0187783, IMG submission 132471) | Tropical peat soil microbial communities from peatlands in Department of Meta, Colombia - 1015_SJ02_MP02_20_MG | ecosystem: Environmental > Terrestrial > Soil > Wetlands > Peat | place...
GCTTCTGCGATGGAGCAGGGATTTCGGACGGGGGGCTGGACGGGCGCTCTCGCAAAAGGCATTCAAACCCGGAAAGCGCAACGTAGGACTGGTTACCAGTCTGCGTATCAGATTGCCCAACTTTACGCGGAGTTGGGGGACAAAGATCAAGCTTTCATGTGGCTAAACACTGCGCTTCAGGAGCATGACTGGTGGTTGTTCGGATTGAAGACCGCCTTCCCACTCGACCCCATTCGTGCCGACCCACGATTCGCCGAACTGGTGCGGAAGGTGGGGCTGCCGCAGTAACGAAGTTTGGCGACGCTAAGGCGGCATACTCAAGACTTCCTCACCCTCTGGAACGCCGGAACGCCGACCCCGACATCCCCATCCTGAAACAAGCCAAAGCCGAGTACGCGAAGATCCAGTAGTCTGGCGGGAATCTTGGCCTATCGCTTACTCTACGGTTATTTTGCCCGTCGAGGCGACTGCATCCTCAGCTCGCCTTTGATTCAGCGCAGGCTATGACGCAAGAATGCCATCCCGGAACCGGCTCTTTGTGCCGGTCACGCTCGAACAATTCTTCGCGCCCCTGCTTCTGGGAATACGTGCGATTCAGAATCTTGACCCAGGTGCTGCTCTCACGCTCCGTGACATAAGGGCCGAACTTGTGCTTGGCTACGATTCCCTCCAGGTCCAGCTCGCAGACGCGCTGAAACAATGGAGTTCCTGAACCGCCAATGTGATCGACATATTTCAGTCGGGAGTTTGCTGGCACCCGATTCAGCAGACGCCGAAGTTCCTGTTTTCGGTCGATGAGCCGCTCCGCACGGCAGTCCTCGCCCCTGAGCATCAACAAATCAAAAGCGAAGAAGGAAGGCGTGCTACGGTGGAAGAGCAAATTCTTGAACTGCGGCCTGCCCCGCCGATCCACACAAACGATCTCGCCATCGATCACAGTTTTGCCCTTGACATTGAGATCGGCGATGATGGCATCCCCGAGATCCGCAAACGACGCGAAAGGATGGCCGTTGCGTGATACCAGTTGCGTGCGGCCTGCCTGGATCATTGCGAGAGCGCGGAAACCGTCGTATTTTAGTTCAAACAGCCAATCGGGATGGTCGAATGCTTCTCGACGGCGCTGGAGCGGCATGGGTTGGAATGGGAGCACTGAAAATAAGATAGCAAAAACAACAGTTCAGGCCTCGCCGACGGACCTCAGATTAGGGCTCACTAAAGCTGTCTAATAGAAGGATGACTGCCATGTTCCAAATCTTCTTTCCACTCCCATTGTTGTTCGTACCATACCTCATCTGTTGCACCAATCAGTTTTATCAACATGGTTCCATCGTATGGTAAGGGCTGACCATCAAGGCGATGCCTATCGGCGGCATCTATGCGGGGATTCGAATATCCATCCCAATAGTAACTGCCTTGGATTCCAGCTTTGATGCCAATCAGGAGTTTCTTTGAATAGCTCACCGGAATATCCACCATGCCGTATTCTTCATCGATCCAGGCAGCCGGAAAAAAACTAGGACCTGGAGAGCCGTTCTTGTATCGCCAAATGATTTGTGCCCGGACGCTCGCAGCTGGTACTCCCTTACCGTCGTCGAAAGGCAGGTTAGCGAACTGCAACACGAATCCTTTCTGTTTGTATTCGCTCCATTGCTCTCGCCAAATACCAGAATCTTTATCATAGGTAGCATCTACAAACTGAAACGCTGACCACACCAACCGTGGCTTCCGTTGCGATATTTCGGTTCGGAGTGAGTCTGGTTTTGATTCCTTATTTTGTAAAAGGGTCTTGACTAGTTCGAAAAACAGTAGCACTAAACCAACGACGATAATTGTAACGGTTAAGGTCCGGGATGATGGAGCCGAGGCAAGCTGCACATAGCCGGAGGCCACATATTTCCGCGTGGCATTAAGACTCTCGAGAAGGTCAACAACTATCCTTATCCCGCCCCAAATTCCTAAAGCCCAGCCTATTATCTTTCTGAGCCTCCTCAGGCCATTCATATTTGAGATTTTACACAGGACCGTGGCGAATTTCAGCATTTGTTTTCTTGCGCTTAGAGTGTTCCGACAATTTTCCCGTTAGCGAACACAAGGCGAAAGTGCTACGATTGCCCTGATGGACGAAGGTCGGAAACGTGTGCTGGCAATTGTGGCGGGGATTCTTGTTGCCCGTCATCTCAAGACGGTGGATGATCTCTTTGATTCCAAGCCCAGCCCGAGAACGGAATCCATGGTCGCCGCTGCGGTGCAGTGGGCTGAAAAGATCATGCGGAAGATTGATAACGTATTCGGCTGAGCGAAGTGACGATGAAAAACCGGCAAATCCAATGACAAAACTTACCCCCGTGGAAAACAGAAATGACTCAGACAAAGCGTTTGCCGAGCTGCGTACAGTTTTGACGAAAGGAACGAGATCCTTCAAGAGGGACATTGGCTGGCCGAGCGGTCACGGCGAGTACAGGGTCTACTGGCACGACAACTACGGTTTTTGGGCACTTCCTCAATATCGCACAACGAACTCGTCCAGTCGGTTCTGGTTTGCTTACGGCACGCAAGATCCAGCAAAGCGCAAACACTTGAAGATGACGTGCGAGATCAATCCACCCAAAAGCGGAAGAAACGGACGGTGCGCTGGTGTGTTCCTACGAAATTCAGGTGGGGCACTCTATCTCGCGCATAACGGTCGAGTGGGAGGCGGTAAGAAAGGCGTAGGAAAGCAGAAATTCCGCCATTTCTATGGAGTACCGACACAAACAGTAAAATGGCTGGACGGCAAGTCGGCGGATCTTTTTGTGATAGGCAAGGTCCCCGATCAGAAGTTCTTGTCCAATCTCGCGCGATTCATCAGGAAGGTGGACGAATTCAAGATGGATGCCCGAAGTGTGGACAAAGCATTGGATGAAGACGCTCAGAGGGCTGATCGCAATGGGGATTACGATCCGAAGAATGTGAAAGAGGGCCAACAAAAGATACTCCATGAGATCAATCTCCGACTTGGGCAGCCAAAGTTTAGAAAGGTATTGCTGAAGGCATACGCGGGTCGCTGTGCCATCTCAAATTGCGATTGCACATATGCACTGGAGGCGGCCCACATTCAGCCGTATGGCGGAGCCGATACAAACCATGTACAAAATGGGATTCTTCTTCGGAGCGACTTGCATGTCCTATTCGATCTACGCAAGATAGGCATTCACCCGATCAACAGGACAGTAGTTGTAGCCAAGTCTCTTTTGAAAACAGTCTACGGTAAACTGAATGGAAAGCCAGTGCGTTCACCAGCGCACCCGTCGCAGCTACCCAATGAGGAGGTGCTTAAAGAACATTGGGACAGGATGGAGGATCGACTGGCGCTCACAACGTGACCTCCCGGATGTCCAGTTTCGTTTTGCCCTGCTTTCGCCCCGGCTGCTGGAAATTGATCAGCAACCGGCACTTCACATTCAGAATCGTCATGTAATTCCGAAGCTGCTGCTCCTCGGAAGCCCCGAGCTTCCAGTCAGCAGAAGTTCCAAAGCCGGGCATCGTTAACCTGAAGATTTCTTTCCTGTCTCTACTGTCGAGAACCGTTGCTTCAACCATAGTATCGACAAAGGGTTGTTCCGGGCTAAAATCCCGACTTAAGGCATTTAGCTTATTGGGGCCCAACGACGTTGCGGGCCCATTGGCGAGCGCGACCAAATGACTCAGTTTTCAAACGCATTATTTCGCGAAGTTAAAACCGATTTCTTTCGGGTACTCGCCGTTCCGTTGGCCAGTCTTTACGTCGACGTTCTCGATGCGCTCGAACGCGAAGCTGTGCAAAGAACGCATGGACTCGACCGAAACGACGCGATCGCGTTGGTGCAGCAAGCCGTTGAGCAACATAACGAGATAGCTGATCTGGCGGATGAGAGTTCCGTGACGCCCGCCACCCCGAACGGCAAGGCCCGCGTGATATTCGCTTCAGGCACAGGTGAGAGCCGTCGATCGGCCTGGTCCCCCGGTCGCCGAGCCTGAGTGCAATCGAGATTTATGCCCGCGTGCCCTGCTATTTGGAGACTTTCAGCCCGCGGAACCTGAAATTTTACGAAAAACTGGAGTTTCGCCGGGTTGCAAGCTACTCAGAACCCACCACGAATCTACACTGCCGTCGTCATTTCGGTGCCGCGCGAAAAGCCGCCTTCGCTGAAAAGGCAAGAAGATCGTCTCCTGTAAACCCAGGGTACACCTGCTTCATGGCTGCGACCAGTTGGTCGGCATTGGAAGCCGATTTTCTGGCCGACTCAAAGTCGTCTAAGTACTTCTCCATAGCCGCTACAGTCTGGGGAGAATCTGGAAGGCTTGCGCTTTTCTTGTGACCGGCGACGACCACACTGGGATTCAACGCGGCGATCAGATGCAAAGAATCGTGCCAGGCATGGCGCGATTCAGGGGTCGAATCCCCAAGATAGGCGTGAACGCCATTGAAGACGATATCTCCGGAAATGACGGCGCGCAGCGAGGGGATCCAAAAGAAGCTATTCGTCGCCTTCAGCACATCCCCTTGAAAGTCTTTGATCACGTCTACCGTCTGACCATCTACCGTGAGAATCGTGGTCGGCAGCACTTCCGGCGTAGGCAGGCTGTCGGGGGTTTCCGACGGTGATTTCTTCTTGAAATATGCCAAATAGTCGCCTGACTTACTCTTGAATTGTTCGAGCGCAGCGGCAGTCATGTAGATCGGCGTATCGGGAAAACGCTGGTGGAGCACCGCCGTTCCGAAGTAGTGATCCTCATCGGGATGCGTAATAATGATGGCTTTCAGGTGCCTTCCCTTTGCGGCAATTTGGTCGGCCAGTTTTTGGGCCTGGCTGATCCGAAACTGGCTGTCGACCAGGATGGCCTCGTTTTTTCCGTAGATCAGAGTGGAAGTCACACCCCAACTCTCTGGATCACCCACAAATACATCGAGATGGAGGGCTTCGGAGGAGTTCGCTAATACCCTTTCTCTGGAACTAATCATCAGGGTCGTCGCCGCACAGCAGGCGACGATACAGGCAACGCAGTAACACAATGAGCGGTTCATACTCTCTCCCTCAGCGCAGGGTTGACCGTGAAGCGGTAAACACTTCACTTTAGCCATTAATCGTCAAATCTCCCCGACGAGCTCGGAGTATCCGAACGGAATCTTAGCCACCTGAACGTGCTTTACCCGCGGCGTTATTGGTGGAAGCGCGATCTTGGACCGAGAAGCTGTCGTGGTTATTGTTATCACAGTTAGCTAACTGACGATCTATAATGACGAAAAGTAGTCGGATTGTCAAGCTGATGCCGCATGGGACATATGCGATTGAATGCCGATTCCCTGAATATGCCGGCTCCACCTTCAGCGCCTCACCTGGATCGCTTAGACTGACTTCCAACTCACTCGTGCAACCGCCCCCAAGTCAATCTCATTCGGGGCGCACATAGAACTCGACACGCATACCATCGGGATCGTCGAGCCAAATGAACTCTTTCCGACCATATCGATCCACGCCTATTCCGCTGTGCGAGATACCCAAACTGTTTAGCTGGGCCTGGATCCTTTGCAATTCATCGAGCGTGCGCACGCCGAATGCAAAATGATTTAGGCCAATACTTTCCTTGTCGTACGCCTCCTCATGGCGATCGCAAAGCGTAAAAAAAGCGACAATCACCTACTCTGTACATGAGACTGTCCTCGGCTTTTTGAGAGGGGTGTCCGAGCAGCGCAGTGTAAAAGTGTTCAGTTCTGTCCAGTCGAGTAACGCGGAAAACCAGGTGATCGACAAAGCTGGGACAGATCATTTAGGCCTCCTGTGTCGTGGTAGCACTCGTATCTAGATTTTCGACCGATCCATGCGATCTCCGTACTCGGGTTCAAGCACTCTGTTTTCGTGGCGAATGCATTCGGCATAATCCTCCATCCTTCTTAAAAGCTTGACAGATGGTTCGGCCATCTGCAATAGTCTAATCGTTAGTTAGCAAACTTACGAATCACTCCCCGAGAAGGTAAAATGCCATAATGAATAAAAAGAAGACGGCCGCGGTATTCTTGGCGCTCTTTATGTGTGGCTTGGCCTCTCAAGCGTCGGCGCAGGGCTCGGAACCCAAATTCAACTCCAATGCCGAAGACCTCACGAACATTCGCAGCCTGTTGGAGGTGTTCCGTCAGGATATTATTCACAAGGACGGGTACGCCATAACGAAGCTCGTGCTGAACCCCAGTGTGCTCTTTCACCACACCAACAACCAGGAAGAGATTGATAGCGCCCGCAAGCTTAACGCTCAATTTGATGGGATTGGCCCGAGCGAACTCGGTGGATTTGTGGAATTCCTCGCTACGTCGAAGGACAAACTCGAAGAGAAATTTCAGAACGTCGAGATTCGCCAGGACGGTCCTCTAGGGCTGGTGACATTTAACTACGATTTTGTCGTCAACGACAAGGTCACCAATTCAGGCATCGAGCACTGGCAGGTGTGCAAAATTGATGGGCAGTGGAAGATCTTGTCCGTTACCTGGACGAGCTATGATCGCAACTGACTTTCTGCGACCTTCTTCCTCTGTCAGTTCAGAAAGTCGAGAGACGTCAAAATCCCCACCCTCCCGCGCAGAACGCGGAAAGGTGGGCAACCTCCCCGGTTCTCTTGGCGGAAAGGATGGGCCAGCCCCCCACAAATGGCAATGTTGACGTTGTAAGAGATGTCCAACTAAGTATCTAAAGCGCGGCACAGAGCCACACCATGCAACGTTTGCGAAGCACGCCGCGCCTCAGGGGAACGTTATTCCACCTTTAGGCTGAAAATGGGGTCAATTGATGCTGCACGATACGCAGGCACAAGAGCAGCCAAGACCGCGCTTAGGGTAAGGACCACCGTAGCGGAACCAATCACAACTGGATCGTAACTGGTTACGCCAAAAAGTTGGTTGGCTAGGACACGACCGGTCACAAGAGCCATAGGTACTCCGATCAGGAGACCGATAATGATCGGTCTCATCGCAACCCGCAAAACCATCCGCACAACCTTGAAGCGATTTGCACCCAATGCCATCCGGATGCCAATCTCGGCCGTGCGCCGGGTGACCATGTAGGCTGCAATTCCATAAAGTCCGATACATGCGAGAATAAGTGCGAGAAAACCATATAGGGTTGTGAGTTCGGCGATCAGGCGGTTGCTGTTCAAACTCGTAACGACTTGATCCTCGAGGGTCAGGAACTTGACGACAGCTAAGTTGGGATTTATATCGGCGAGAGTCCGCCGCACGACAGGTTCGAAGTTCTCAGGAGCGCCAGCAACGTGCAATTGAATGCTGTCGATATAACTTGCCCGTACCTGGTATCCAGCATCCTCGGGGTTCTGGTAAGTGACTAACTGCAGAAGGGGTAAGAAAAGTCTCGGATCAGGCGGCGACGTAAGATTGCGGAACTTAGCATCTTCCACGATGCCAACAACCTCGTAATCGTTGCTGTGACTAATGTCGTTTAGCCCCACATGCTTGCCGAGAGGGTCTTGGCCGGTAAAGAATTTGCGCGCGAAAGCTTCGTTGATCACGCCAACACGGTGAGAATTGGGTGTATCCTGCTCATTGAGTGGGCGGCCGTGCAGTACACGATTTCCAATCGTGTCGAAGTAACGCGCGCTGACAAAGTTGTAGGACGCTGCGTCCTGAACCTGATCTGACGACGGCGGATGTCCTTCGATAACCATATTTGTACCAAAATTCGGTCCGATCAGAGGACTCTGAAGGGCCACACTAACGCTGATCACGCCTGGCATTTGACCCAAGCGGTCTTGCAGTTGCCGGTAAAAGACCTCGAGATGCTCCAGTGTGTAACCAGCCGAAGCGGGATTTACTCTCACAATTAGCCGGCCTTGAGTCTGAAACCCCAAGCGCTGATTTTGCAGGTTGTGAAGACTTATTGCCAATAAGCCAGCGCTGACGAGCAAGACCAATGAAAGCGCAGCCTGCGCAATTACAAGCATTCTTGCCAGTCTCGAATGATCATGCGTCGAGCGACCGGTGCCGCGCAGCGATTCTATAGGATCAACCTTCAATGCAGCCCACGCGGGCGCTGTGCTGAAAATCACACCAGTGACTAGCGAAAGAACGAAGGCAAACGCCAGAATTGGCAGGGAAGGAGTTGGATCAATCGGTACGAAGGTCGCTCCTCGAAATGCCAGCCACAAAATTATCCGCGCTCCTGCGAATGCAACACCGATTCCAGCGACTCCGCCAAGCAATGCCAGGAGGACGCCTTCGGTTATGGCCTGTCGTATCAACAAACGCCTTTCCGCTCCGAGTGCGACGCGCAGTGCGGTTTGTGCACGATTCGCGGCCCCACGCGCCAGCAGCAGGTTCGCGACATTCGCGCAAGCGATCAGCAGCACCACGCCGGAGACAGCCATGAGCAGACGCAGGCTTCCCCCATAGCTATCGCGCAGCCGGGACACACCACTGCTGGCGGGCGTTAGCATCATGTGTATTTTCGCAATCACTCGACGGTTACGCTCCGACACTCCGACTAGATTAGTAAGCCAATCCTGAATCTCCAGCAACACGTGTGACTGCACCTGCCCCGGTTGTACCCGATTTCGAAGGCGCCCAACGACATACAGCCAGTACTCACTAGACTGATTTAATAGGGCATCGTCGTGGATTAAAGTTGGTTCCGCCTCAAGCGGCACCCAGAAATCAGGCGGATCGACACGAAAACTATCCCCCAAAAAATCTCGAGCTGCGATGCCCACAACCGTGGTAGGTGAGCCGTTGAGCGTAAACGTTGCACCGATCACCGCCGGGTCGGACCCAAAATTCTTTTTCCACGTCCGATAACTCATTACCGCCACAGGTGGCGCATTTGGCTGATCGTCGGTTGCAGCAAATGTGCGGCCCGCAGACGCCCCCACGCCGAAGAGCGAAAAATAATTACCCGAGACGAATTCTCCCGAATAGGGATGCGCAACGTCGTTCCGGCGGACGCTGAAATTCACCGTGGTGGATTGAAAAGCGGCGAGTTCGGTAAACTCAGGCGTATGATCGCGTAGCTGCTTATAAAGCGGATAAGAATAAAACGCGAAGTTGTCGGCAATTGACGCAAAATCCGTCGTGTCGCAGCATTTTGTAGTATCCCCGAGACTGTAAAGCTCAGACGGTTTTGCCACAGGCAGCGGACTGAGCAGCACAGCGTGGACGAGTGTGAAGATTGCGGTGTTTGCGCCGATGCCGAGGGCAATGGTAATAACCGCCACGGCAGTGAAACCTGGATTATTAAAAAGTCGTCTCAGTCCGTAGCGCGATTCCCGGAGAAAGTCCTCTAGCCAAGTCCATATCGACATATCGCTGATCTCCTCCTTAGGCATAAGGTTCCTTCCTGGAGATTAATCGCAGGATATCGGAACGGAATTTACTGCGAGCCCTCACGAGCACGAATTTCCTGAGGCAGAAGAGCGGCGTAAACACACTCCATCGTCGGAGTCGGGACTCCTCCCTGATCGCCCAAGCGGACTATCGCACCGATGATCTGTTCAAGCTCGGAAGGTTTCCCGTCAGCGATGTCACGCTGCATCGAAAGCGTCCCGCTAGCGGGCATGCTCTCGACGAAGGCAATTGACCGGGCGATGACATCTTTTCCGAGCTGGATGCCCCGAGCCTGTGCGACAGACACAACTTCTTCCATCAATTGCTGCAGCAGTCGGCGTGCTGGAGGACACTCGCGGATTTCTCCGATCGTGGCTCGCGCCAACGCGCCCACGCCGCTGAGGGCAGCGCCGAAAACCAATTTCTTCCAAAGGGCCGCCTGGATGTCCGGCGGCGTCTCGACCACCACGCCGGCTGCCTGCAGTGCGTTCACCAGTGCCTGTCCGTTAGGCGATAAAACCGATCCATCCGGCTCGCCGAGAACAATGGCCGGTTCCATTCCGGTGTGGTGAATATGGCCGGGCGACGTAACAGAACTGAAGATCCGGCAGAGACCAACGAGAGTATGCTCTCGACCGAGAACTTGCTGTAGCTGGTCCGGGGCTTCGACTCCGTTCTGGAGCGGCAACACCTTGGTTGCGGGCGCGAGAAGCGGACGTATTGCAAGTGCAGCTTCGGGCACCTGCCATGCCTTCACTCCAAGGATAATTGCGTCGACTGGGTCTATCTCCACTGGAGTGTCGGTGACTTGCGCCGGGATAACGTTGAAGTCGCCCTTCGGGCTGCAAATGTGCAATCCGTCCTTTCGAATGGCTTCCAAGTGCGCACCGCGGGCTACGAAAGCGACTGAGTAACCAGCCCGTGCCAGCACGGCACCAAAATAGCCGCCGACTCCACCGGTACCGTAAATGGCTATTGTCGTTGTGCGGTTCTGCATCATTTTTGCGCGTCCCATACACCTGATCTATTCCAGCGAGACCACCAAGGATAAGAGCCGTCTCGTGGATCTCGACATTTGGCCCATCACCATCGAGATACTGCCTGGCAACTACGCATCCGGGCGAATCGTTCTAAATCTGACAATATTTCTTTAAGAACTTGGCATCGCTGCTCACGTGAATACTCATGGCCCCAGAGTTTCTAGCGCCATTTGCTGCTTTTTCTAAGTAGATTGGTTGGCTAGATCCTTCTCCAGGCGCCAGTTCGCGGCTGGTCCCGATTCCTGTTCAAAATGTTTTTTGACGAACGGAGGTCGGCCCCAACGTGAACCCAGAATGTAACTAAGACAACAAGCGGCGCAAGGCGGCCTTCACATGGATCTCGGCTGTGTCAAGAAATGGAATGCTGCAACTCGCTTCCCGTAAAATCAGCGGCAGCTCTGTGCCTGCAAGAATCACACCTTCCACGCGCTCTTGTTTTGCCAGTCGGTCGACGATCGTCAGCAATCGCTCCCGTGTTTCGGGCAGGAACACGCCCTTGAGGAGTTCATTCACATAAATGTTGTGAATGTAGCCTTGCTCGCTTTCGTCGGGTACAACGAGTGTTATGCCCGCCTTGGAAAACACATCCGGGTAGAAGCGTCCCTGCATCGTGAATCGGATACCGAAGAGGCCGAGTCTGCGTAGTCTCAGTTGTTCTGCCGCCTCCCGTGTTGCCTCCACAATGCTAATCAGGGGGATGGACGATCGGCGCTGAAGATCGTCAAAAACAATGTGGGGGGTGTTCGAAGCAAACAATCCGACATCAGCGCCCGCCCGTACCAACCTCTCCATTTCTTCGCTCGCGTAGGCGGTCAGCGCGGAGAGTTCGTTCGCTCCGAGCATACCTAGCCACTTCTTCAAGTCGATGCTGTTCAGGAGAATCGAGGGAGCACTTCCATCCTTTGTCTGCTCATGCCATATCCGTATAAGCGACCGATAATAGTCAACGGTTGACTCAGGTCCAATTCCTCCCACGATTCCCAAGGTCTTCATCGCCAGTGTCTCCTCTTCAGATTATTCGGATGCATCCGTCTCTTAGCTTCGGGATCTGCATAAAGAGCCGTGCTTTCTTTCCCGAGCTTCCTAAGTTCAAACGATCGCTAAAGTCTTGCATCTATCCTATTCCAGGGCGATTGCATCGATCTCCACAAGACTGTCTTTGGGCAGGCGTGCCACCTCGACGGTCGTTCGCGCCGGAGGATGAGGGCCGAAGATCTTCGCGTACACGTCGTTCATCGCTTCGAAGTCGTGGAGGTCTTTCAGAAACACTCCGCATCGCACCACCTTGTCCAGACTGGATCCAGCAGCCTTGAGAACAGCGGCGAGATTCTCCAGGGCGCGTTCCGTCTGTTGGCGCGCGTCACCATCGATGATCTGCCGGGTAGCCGGATGGAGGGCAAGCTGTCCGCTTACGAAAATAAATCTGCCGCCCTTGACGGCCTGTGAGTAGTGACCGACGCCGGGGGCATCATTCGTGCAAACGACTTTACGCATAGACTTCTCCTGACAAACAGGCAACCGGCAGCCATCGATCAGGATGGCACCTCAGCCACGAACAGATTCCCTCCATTAGGAATAAAGGGCGATTTTCTGTGCGCACCCGACTTCTCGACTGGCCGGTGACGTGACGAGAGCCGAAGCCAGGACAATCTAGGAGGCCAACCATATAAGGTAGTTAGCTATATGACGAACTATTATCGCACGATGTAATCCTGTTGTCAAACTCCCACCCGATTGCACAGCTGTGGCGAATCAGCGCACGAGTGTTATGATAGTTAGGTAATGCGCTAAACGTCTTGTCCATGGAGCACGTCAACCTTGATGATACCGACCGTCGTAATCAGGGCGCTCGCGAACGACCGCAGACTACAGATTCTCGAGTGGCTAAAGAACCCAACAAAACACTTTCCACCACAGGTATTCGGCGATCTGGTAAAGGATGGAGTTTGCGGTCAACGCATTGCGCAAAAGCTCCGGGTCAGCCAGCCGACCACGAGCGAACACATGAGGGTTCTGTGCCAGGCCGGTTTGACACGTCCCAAGCGGATCCAGAAGTGGACGTTCTACAAGCGCGATGAGGCGAAAATCAAGAGAATCAAGAAAGCAATTCTGGCGAAAGTATAAGCGGCGGACAGCGGCGAGCGTCGCGCCGCATCTCGGCTAAATTTATTACAGAGAGTCTCCTACCTGCCTCGGCTGCCGGTTGTCACAAACGGCGCGAACAATGGGACCTAGCCATCGACCACCGGCGGGCGAGTTTCAGCCAATTTGTTCTGCAGGGCCTTCAGCCGTTCATAAATCGTCATCATCGTAGTATTGTTCTCCATGCTTCAGTTCTGCCAGTCACGCACCACGTTGACGAGACGATCCATATCCTGCTCGCAGTTGAATAAATGAGGTGAGACCCGAATCTTGCCCTCCCGCAGGCTGACGATGATGTTTTCTCGCCGCAGCTTCTGGTAAAGCTCTGCGGTTTTCTCCGCTTTGCACGCGGTAAAGCATCCAAAAGGCCCGCGCCTTGCAGCCTCAAGCGGACTTGCGGGAGTACAACGATCCTCAGGGAGATGACGATACATAAATTCAATCAGACTCCGGTTGTGCTCGGCGACACGTTCCGGACCGGCACGCAACACGAAATCCACCGACTCCGCCATCGCGGAGAGATTGAAGTTGTAGTATGTGGCCCATTCTGCGGCGTCCCAGCGTTTGGCGTTGCGGGACGGTTTAAGGTCGACAAAGTTCAACTCCGAAAAATGATCCGTGTTCTGTCCCGTCCAGTAGAAAGGTCCAGGCCGGAGCGTATCGAGATGCTCGCCCTTCACCCAGAAAAACCCCGTGCCGTAACAGCTCAGCAGCCATTTGTAGCCGGCGCACACCATAAAGTCGGCGCCCAGATCTTTGACGCTCATTGGCACCGCGCCGCAGGCCTGACTGACGTCCAACAGAACCAGAGTTCCCTGCGCGTGGCACGCGGCACTAACCCGCGCTGCGTCCAGCAGAGTCCCGTCGTCGTAGCGCACCAGGCTCACCGATACGATTCTGGTTCGAGGCGTCAGCGCATCAATCAGGTCATCCGCCGTGATAAACCGATCGCGCGGCGCAATGGTTCTCAGCCTGACGCCTTCACGTTCTTCCATGGGCTTCCAGGTCGCATAGTGCAGTGGAAATTCGCTCTGCGCGCTGATGATCTCATCGCCCGGCCTCCACTCCAAGCCGTGTGCCACGGCGGCAGCGCCGGTGCTTGCTCCCGTAGTGACAGCGATTTCCTCCGGTTTGGCCCCGATCATCTTCGCCAGAGAGCTACGGATTCGAACTGGCGCCTCGAACCACAGGGAATCGTCCACACGATGGGGAAACTTCTTTGCTTCGAGCGAGCGTTCTACCGCGCTGATGGATACACGCGGCATGACTGTGTGTGCTGCTGTGTTGAGGTACGTTGCATCTTCAATTTCAAACCATTCCTTCTTCCAGTCGGTTACAGCCTGGGTTGCCATTGCACAATTCACTCCTCGCAGAAAATGTCGATTGCACTCGGGTCTTAGATTCGCCAGCCGAGCGAGCAAAGCTTTTGCTCATCGGACAACCTCCGCTCGCAAACCCTTTTTCGCCAGGATCGCTGCAGTCGCCAACCTCTGTATCTCCGCGACAGATGCCGACTATCGCCGTCGTCCGAATTTCACGAATAATGCTTGCCTGAATTTGCTCCCAAAGATCACCCGCCTTTTGTAGAGCTTTCAGGCCTGGCGTGTTACTTGCGCAGCACGTGAACGCGCATTCGCTCCAGCCGTGAGCCTAATCCAGCCCTGTTGCTTCATGGGCGACAACACACCCAGTCGAGGGCGCATCAGCGCAATTGTCTCGCCCCATTCCCCACGGCAGATTCAGACCGCGCGGACGAAGAACTCTCAGCCACCCACACCCAGGCGCGTCGACCGTTGCCGGAAAATACAGCCTGCGCCTCGCCGTAATTTACCAGCCGGTTGAGAACGGTTGTGACCGAAGCCATTGGGTCTTTGTTGCGCGCCAGCAGCGACGGCATTTTCTGCTGGAAGTACTCGCAAATGTCACGCGCGCTCACGGGCCGGCCCGCCTCCATCAGAATCATGCGGCAGGCTTTGGTGAGGCCAGGCTGTCGGCCGCTGTTCTTGCGATCGGGCAGTTCCATCCGTTCTTTGTTCAGAACCCCGTCGCCGAACAAATCGGCCAGGCCGGCGATGGTCCGTTTCACAGTGCCGATGCGTTTCATCACATCGGCGCGCTGCCGCATCAGGCCCCGTAATTTGTCGTGCACTTGGCGAATTACCTCCTGCACGTGGCCCACGTCATAGCTCTCCGACGGCTTGATTGCTACGTTCTCCTTCTGCTCATTCTCCATACATTCCCAGATGTTTTGACGTGCGTTGAGCCAGCGTTCTCGGCTTGTCTCACTGGCCGATCAGAAGCGGGGTTCTGACGGTCCTGGAACGGTTAACTGTGCTTCTTAGTGACATCAGACGGAAAATTGGGAAATTAGAATTTCGTTCCTTTTTCTAATGACGCCAAGCGTGCGCTTCGGCTCTGAAACTCTCGGCCGAGGGCTTACCTAGCGTTAAGGAGCCCAGGCCCAATTACTTTTTGCTATGGGCGTAGTCTCCGAAAATACGTTCTGCCAACGCCCTTGGCGTTTCACAAAAACATCCATCCAGAGGAACTCTCCACTGGTGTCCTTACCCTAGTGTGAGCTCTTCACGTCCTGGCTATCGGTTACGACGGCCGTATTTCCGAAAACTCGCACCTTCATATCGCCCAGCATGATGGCATCGAATTTGTCGTCCCCTGATTTGAGGCCATCCAGAACCTGAGCCTTGGTTTGGACACCATTAGAGCTTTGGCCAACCCAATCATCGGCGATGAGTGTGTCCAGGGTTGCCGCGTCCTTCCTGGCGGTGGCCTCATTTCCATCGACTTCCATCTGAATCAGAATCTCTTTCACTCGAGCTTTTCGGCGCCGCGCTTTGTGTTCTTTGTCGGCCATCTGCCCAAAAGCAAGCAATGTAATCCAGGCGCCGAGTAGAGCAACTTCAAAGATTCGTTTCATTATGGTTTTCCCTTCGGACAGGTCTAGTCTTCGAGCAAACTGCCAAATTGTTTCCACTTCACGGCGAGAAGCCGGAGTGCGCGAGTACTAGCGCTTTACAACTCCGACAAACTATGCGATTGTAGTTTGTTAGTTAGCTAACTGTCAATACAAGGCAGAAAACCGATGTCCGTATACGAAAAGCTTGAAGCTCTCAACATCACCCTGCCAGAACTCACCCTGCCGGTAGCAGCTTTTGTCCCCTTTCTGCGCACCGGCAATTTGCTTTTCCTCTCCGGTCATATCGCCAAGAACGGCGCCAAGCCCTGGGTTGGTCGACTGGGCGGGAGTCTGACGACCGAACAGGGAAAGACGGCTGCACGCGCCGCGGCCATCGATCTGCTGGGTACACTCCATGCGGCGCTGGGCGACCTGAACCAGGTCAAGCGCATCGTTAAACTTATGGTGCTGGTAAACAGCACCCCAGCATTCACAGAACAGCACCTGGTGGCCAATGGCGCTTCGGAGCTCTTCGGAGAGGTATTTGGCGATACGGGAAAGCATGTTCGCAGCGCCTTCGGGGTCGCTCAGATTCCTTTTGGATCGTGTGTAGAAATCGAACTCGTCGCGGAAGTCTGATGACCCAGGGAGAAGTGCGCCGGGAACACATTGAGCGGAGAGCGAACGAGTACTAGAAAGCAGAAACCCATGAGGGTCGTCGAAATTCGCGACAAGTTCGGCGTGGACTCGTTGAAGCTCACGGAGCGACCCGATCCGGTCCCAGGGCCGGGGCAAGTCGTACTTAAGATGAACGCATTCTCCATCAACTATCGTGACCTCTTCGTGGTTAACGGTGTCGGCCGATGGGAACCCCCTTTCGGACGAATCCCCTTATCTGACGGCGTGGGTATCGTTGCCGCCACGGGAAACTGCGTGTCCCGGGTGAAGGTTGGGGATCGCGTTGCGCCCATTTTCTATCCGAAATGGCTGGGAGAAGGAGCCACATCCGAAAAGACGACGGAGGCCTTGGGCGGCGCAGCCGCAGATGGGGTCCTCGCGGAATACAAGCTCCTTGACGAGAGCAGCCTCGTGCATGTGCCCGCGCATCTGACCGATGAAGAAGCATCCACACTGCCTTGCGCTGGCGTAACCGCGTGGAATGCGCTTCGCACCTTCGCGGATATCAGGCCTGGTGACTTCGTGGTCGTACTGGGCACAGGAGGTGTGTCGATTTTTGCCCTGCAGTTTGCGAAGCTACGTGGAGCGCGGGTGATCGCTACGTCGAGCAGCGATCAAAAACTCGCGCGCGCGGAGATGCTTGGTGCTAGTGGTCTCGTCAACTACAAGACTACGCCTGGCTGGCCAAGAGCTGTCGAGGAGATGACGGACGGCGCCGGAGCGGATTGCGTCGTGGACACAGTCGGAGACTTGAAGCAATCGATCGCCGCCGTGCGGGTCGGAGGTAGGGTTGCTTTCGTCGGACTTCTTATCGGTATGACTTCGGAAGTCGACCTCGTCACGTTCATGGGAAAGTCTGCTCGTGTGGAGGCGGTCGACGTGGGCTCGCGGGAGATGTTCGAGGCGATGAACAAGGTGATTGAATTTCACGCTATGCGGCCGGTGATAGATCGTGTCTTTGATTTCACCAATCTGCGCGACGCTCTCAATTACCTGTCCGAGGGTCGGCACTTTGGAAAAGTCTGCCTGCGATTCTGCTGAAGTAGGTCAATTGGGAGATTCCAAGTCCGATTCAAAGAGGCTGCTACACACGGAAACTGCAAGCTTAGCGATGAAAGGATGAAGTCTCGATGAAGGCCATTAACGTAAGAGAATTTGGCGGCCCCGAAGTCCTGAAACTGGAAGACGTGCCTGACCCTCGCCCACCCCAATCGGGGGAAGTCTTGATTCGTGTGAATGCTTCGGGGGTGAATCCCTACGATACCTACATGCGATCCGGCTCTTACGGATCTGGGAATCCAGCCTGCCCTTTACGCCAGGCTCCGATGCTGCTGGGATTGTCGAATCGGCAGGTGCGGACGTGGACCTGGTGCAAGGGCCAGTGGCGGGGTCGGGCTAGCTACAGTTCAGTTGGCGCGGGCCGCGGGCATGAAGATCATCGGCACGGCGGGAACGGATGAAGGCCTGCAACTAGTAAAGAATGAGGGCGCGCATCAGGTGGTCAATCACCGCTCTCCGGATTATCAAAAGCAGATCGTTGCCTTCACCAACGGAGCCGGCGTCGATGTGATTCTCGAAATGCTGGCGAACGTAAACCTTGCTCACGATCTGAAATTGTTGGCCTTTCGTGGCCGGGTTGTCGTGGTGGGTAGTAGAGGAAACGTCGAAATTAATCCGCGGGACATCATGACACGTGAGGCGGCCGTATTCGGAGTTTTTCTCTGGAGGATACCCCTGGCGGGGGCGTCGGAGATACAAGCTGCTCTGCAATCAGGATTGGAGAATGGAACACGGCGTCCAATGATTGCCTCAGAGTTGCCTTTAGGCTCGGCTCCTGAAGCCCACCGGCGAGTCATGGAGCCTGGAGCACGGGGAAAGATCGTCCTCATCCCCTGACTACCATGGGTGATTATCGTGGGTCGGACAGAAGATGGGAATGCACTACCGAAATTAGTACTCCTATCGACATTTAGCAAATATACGAATTATGATAACTCCTTATGCGGCTGCCAAACATAATCTAATGACTTTTTCCGAAATGCGGTGCGTCTAATTGGAGATGCGCAAACGTGCTGGCATACACACGATTCCGACGCCCCGCAATGGCTTGATCGAAGCAAGTCGCAACAGGTTGGATTCAGTCTCATCGCGGGCATAAGAGCCCGCTGGAAGGGATTCTGATGACCACATTATTACAGGACGTGCGATATGGACTGCAGCTGCTTTTGAAAAGTCCCGGTTTCACCATCGTAGCGATGCTTTCCCTGGCATTGGGAGTGGGCGCGAATACGGCGATTTTTAGCATCGTGAATGCGGTCTTGTTACGTTCGCTTCCTTTTTCGCACCCGGACCGGTTAGTGAAGATTGTGGCCAATAATAGGGGGGTGGGAGCGCGGGATATTGGGTTTTCCGTTCCAGAACTGGACGATCTCAGAACAAGGGCGGGCGTCTTTGACCAGGTGACCGCAGTCTGGCCAACCGACGCGAACCTGACCGGCGCACAGCGCCCTCAGCGCCTCGAGGTGCTCGCCGTCAGTCCTAACTATTTTTCTATGCTCGGCGTCTCCGCGCACATCGGGCGGGCGTTTGGCCCGGGCGACGAGCAGCAGGGTTTCGCGGAAGCCGTGGTCATTAGCGATAGTTTCTGGTCCAGTGGCTTCGGCCGAGACCCTTTAGTTCTCGGCCGAAAGCTGCAACTGGATAACGATCCCTACACGATTGTCGGCGTTCTTGCGCCCGGATTCCGCCATCCAGGCAGCACGATCGCTACTGATGTTGAAATGTGGATAACGGCGGGATTCAAGGCCGATCCCTTCCCGAAACCTAATCGCAGCCTGCGCTTCTTGCCTGGAGCGATCGGGCTTTTGAAGCCTGGAATCAGCCTGGAGCAGGCGCAAGCGCGGTTGAATGCTTTCACGACCCAGCTGCGGGCGGAATACGCCACCGACTATCCCGCCGGGTCTGATTGGTCCATTGAGGCTGAATCACTGCAAGAGTCGCTGGTGGGCAATGACCGGCCCATGTTGTTGGTGCTGATGGGTGCGGTGGTACTGATTATTCTCTTGGCCTCGGTTAACGTCGCCAATCTTCTTCTGGCTCGGGCTTCCGGGAGACAACGGGAGATGGCCGTGCGGCTGGCCCTAGGGGCAAGCCGGGGGCGCATGATTCGGCAGTTGCTCACCGAGTCGGTGATTCTATCTCTGCTCTCCGGTGTTGTTGGTGTGCTGACTGCAATGGCAGCTTTACATTTTGTAAAGTTTCTTCCCGCGAGAATCCCCCGGCTCGCGGAAGTACAGGTGGACTGGACGGTTCTGGGTTTCGCCTTGTTGGTTTCCCTTCTTGCCGGGCTGGGGTTCGGATTGGTCCCGGCCCTGCAATCCTCGAAAGCAGAAATTGCTCTAGCCATCCGGGAAGGAGCCCGAGGCTCCGGCACCAGTGGTAAGACCAACCGCTTGCGCGGTCTGCTGATCGCCTCGGAATCCGCGCTGGCAGTGGTGTTGATGGTGGCATCGGGTCTGCTCTTGCGCACGTTTTGGGGACTGCTTCAGGAAAATCCCGGTTTCAATCCATCAAGAATTGTCGCTGCCAATCTCTGGCTTCCCGTGCCCAACAATCCTGACATGGATCGCTACGCCAAGCCCGAAAGTTTGAACTCTTTCATGCGGGAGGCTTTGCGCCGCGTGCGCGCTATCCCCGGAGTTGGCCTCGCTTCCATGACCACTGATTTACCAGTCACCCACTTGTCGCGGCGACGCCTCGTAAATATTGAGGACCGTCCGGAAGAATCTGGCAAAGGTCTGTTTTCTGAAGTTACCTGTGTGACTCCTGAGTATTTCAAGGTGTTACAGGCTCAGCTGATACGCGGACGTCATTTCGCGGAAGACGATGATATCGGCAAACAGCCGGTGGTCATCGTCGATGAAACCACGGCTCGTACTTTCTGGCCGGACCGCGATCCCATTGGCCGCCGTTTGAGCTTCATTTGGAGCGTTAGGGGCGCAGCCAACCCGCCGTGGTCGACCGTAGTTGGAGTGATCGCGGACATCAAGAACGATGGTCTCGATCAATCCGGAAGCCCCCACATCTACTCACCAACCTACCAGGTGCCACGAATCCGGAATTTGAGCGTGACCGTCCAAACATCGTTATCTGCTTCCAGCCTGGAACCGCTCATACGCCGTGAGATACAGGCAGTCGATCCAGATCTGCCGGTATTCAACGTGCGCACTATGAATGAGATCATCAACGGTTCTCTGGCTTCGCGCCGCTTCTCCGCTGAATTAGTGGGGGTATTTGCCGTGGTCGCGCTTCTGTTGGCGTCGGTGGGAATTTACGGCCTGTTGGCCTACATGGTAGGCCAGCGGGCGCACGAGATTGGAGTGCGCATGGCGCTGGGAGCCATGCCCTCGACCATCGGAACAATGATTGTGAGCCGGGGCGTGGGTCTGGCCGGCATCGGAGTGGGGACCGGTTTGCTCCTGTCGGGGATCATGGCCCCGCTGATTTCCAGTTTGCTGTACGGAGTTCGGCCTATTGATCCGGAAGTGTTTGTCGCCGTGCCATTGATCCTCATGGTGGTTGTACTCTTGGCGAGCTACATCCCGGCGCGGCGTGCGGCCAGGGTGAATCCGATCGTTGCCTTGCGCGAGAGTTGAAACAAGCGGGATAAGAGAGTTGCCGGGCAAGGGTCCGTGGATAAAATTCGGGGCCGTCCGCTTGATGCCTTTGAGATTTCGGACTGGCGCCGGCCTCTCATTTGCGTCCGTCCAACCGCATTGTGGCTTCGGCCACTGGCGTGACGTAGCCGCCGACTTCGATACCGTCGGCACCGTCCTGACCCACGACATGAACGTGCAGAATGCTGCGGCGTCCCATTCTTACGCCTAGGCTGCGGGGCGCAAGTATTTCTGCACCATGACGGACGCGGACAGCGGCTTTTTGCCTCTCAGCTTCACGCTGAAAAATACGTAGTCGCTCTCCTTGGCATACTTTGCTGTCAGCGCTGGGGTGATTCCCGTGAAATGGAAGGGACGCTTCGGCTTTCACAACTTTCGCCATTCGCTGGCAACTGCACTGGTGAAGTTGAAAGTCGATCCAAAAACTTTTCAAGGTGTGCTGCGTCACGAGGACTCGGCACAACCATGGAACTCTATGCGCAGTCCGACATGGAATCCATGGTATCGAAGTTGGAGTATGGGAGACCGCACCTACACGCGTGTGACGCGCTGCCGCCCTATCGCTCCTCCACCAACAACAATTGATCAAGTCCTGAAGCAGTGCATTGACGCCAATGCCGCGCTGACGGTGATGCTCGCGCAGGCCACGGCTGGAATGACGCAGATGGCGCGGAGACTGGCGGATGTGGAACACCGGGTGGCAATCCTGCAGCGTGTGATAGAGGAGCTGTGAAATGCAGACGTTCAACAATGACGGAGAATTGGTCGGCGAGATCAACGGCGCCATCACCGACAGCGGTGAGCACATTGTCACAAACACAGCCTATTACGGGGCCAAAGTGGTCACGCAACACATCACCATCCGCGACGACCAGGGAAAAATTTCGCACCGTCAACGTGATTGGCGGAAAACTGTTGCCCTAACCCTGAACGCCGGAGGAGACCAAGGATGAGCGCCATTTACGCCCGAGTGAGCACCACAAACGGTCAAAGTCCTGAAATGCAGCTGGCCGAGTTGCGTGAGTACGCTTCCCGACGCGGATGGGAGGTGTTTAGGGAGTACGTTGATAACGGTGTATCGGGAGCGAAGGAATCACGCCCCGAATTGAATCGCCTTATGGCCGATGCCCATAGGCGACACTTCGACTTGGTGCTGTGCTGGAAAATTGAGCGCTTCGGTCGCTCGCTGAAACATCTTGTCAACGCTCTCGCGGACCTCGACTCTTACGGCATTGCTTTTGTCAGCCTCCGCGACAATCTCGACCTCTCGATGCCGTCCGGCAGGCTTATGTTTCAGATCATTGGTGCGATGGCCGAATTCGAGCGCTCGCTGATCCAAGAGAGAGTGAAGGCCGGATTACGCAACGCGAAACTCAAAGGTAAGACCTTGGGACGTCCGCCACTGACTCTGGATCGCGGCCGGATTGCGCGCCTCCGAGGTTCAGGTGCATCAATCCGCGAGATCTCGTCGCAATTGGAGGTATCGACCGCGACGGTCCACAAGGTGCTCCGGCAGAGTTAGCTGTGAGAGCCAAGACTTGAGCTTGCATAGCCCGCTGTCTGGTTAACCATCTCCGAAACTTCTATTGCAGCTTCGCGTACTCGGCTTTAGCTTGCTTCAGAACGGGAATGTCGGGGTCGGCGTCTTTCCAGAGGGCGAAGAAATCCTGGTACGCCGAGCGGGCCTTTCCGGTATCGCCGGCGAGCGACCAAGCGCGGGCCAGGCCTACGTAAGAGAGCGCGTAGAGGGGAAACGCGGCCCCCAAGGAGCGGTACTCGAGAATCCGTTGGAACTCGGCAGCGGCTTCCTTGCCCTGGTGACCACGAAGGTACACCACGCCCCGGACATACGCTGGGATGAATCCGAAGAACGGAGCCAAATCAAAGCGGGCGGCTGGTTGCAAGGCTTGGATGGCTGCCGCGGTATTCCCCCGAAGTGATTGCAATAGCCCCTCCACCGACGGACCATATATGCCATTCACCTGAAAGTCGGAAGGATAGCCACGCTTGAGGTCACCGATTAAGGTTTCCGCTCCGATGACGTCGCCTGCCAGGGCCAGGGCCAGCGCCCCCGTTGGGAGATTTACTCGCGTATGCGAGAGCGTCTGACTGGCTACAACCTGTTGATGCGCGGTTCCGGCGTTGCCCGCTGCTGCTTCTATCAAAGCTAAGTGTGCGGCTGCACCGGCACTGCTTTCCTGGAAATTGTTCCTTTTGAAAATCTCCTGGCTCTGCGCGGTGAGTTCACGAGCCTTTCTGATCTTACCTAGGCGGGCGTATCTTCCAGCAGCGAAACCGAGCAGTCCCGCTCCCTCAAACCTGCCAGAGGCCCATTGAAGCTGGCGCTCAGCGCCGGCATTGTCTCCTAGAGCGGCATAGGTCCAGTACAGACTGAAGTGAAGTCCAGGGTTTTCGGAATCATTCGCGAAGGCACTTTCGAGGAAAGTTTTTGCTTCGTCCGGGCGGTTGAGGCCTAAATACCCACACGTTATTGCCCCGTAGCCGCCTCTAGCATGCGCATTGAGGCGGAGGGCTTCCATTCCGAGCTGAACTCCTTTCTCGAATTGGCCGAGAAAAAAACAGTAACTCACCGCCAAATCGTTCACTGGATTGTCTTCGCGAGGATAAGTTTGGTGAAATAGCTCTTCAATTTGATTTTCCTTGTCCAAGTCTCCCGTAACCATCCAGTGATAGTTTGAGTCGAGGTTGAACTTCTCACGGTCGCTCACGCGGTCGCGTAGGGTATAAGCCTTTTTCATGTACTCGACGCTTCGTTGTTCATCATTTTCGTCTGCATAGATGGTCGCGAGCCCCCTATATGCGAAGGCGAAATTGGGATCGAACTGGATAGCGCGCTCGTAAAGGGGAATGGCCCGCAAATCCTGGCCCATGTCATTCAGTGCACTAGCCTGAGAATAAGCGTTCAGTGCCTCGAGGGAGGTCGTAGTGACCTCGTCAATCGGCTTATCAAACTTCTGAATGGACGCTAGGGACTCACCGAGCTTAGCACGTAACCTAGTGGCAGCGTTGCTCAAGGCGGACAGAACTTTTTCTTTACCGATAGCGGTCACCTGATCGCGAGTCAGCGGTTCGCCCGTACGGCAGTTCACCGCATCTAACGAAAGTACATACTGTGTTCCAAGTGCAGAGATCGCGCCGTTCAGCACCGCTTTAATGTTTTCTCTTTGGCACAGTTCGCGAGCTGTTGCACCGGTTACACGCTCGTCCGGCGAATGCCCCATCAGTTGCAATGTCTCGCGCACCCGATTGTCGGGGAAGATGTAGAGAAATGGGGACTGCTGGAGTTGGACGGCAAGAGCCTGTTTTAAGGCGCCGTCGAAAACCGGGTCCCCGGTCGTGTTAACGAAATCTGCGAGCAGAACGGTGTCTTTTTCGGTAAGCAAGGCTGCCTTTGTAGAGCGCCAATAAAAAACCGAGGCACCGACAGCGATGACGACTAACGAAACCAGTGTCAGGGACTTCCAGTGACGCAGAGAAGGTCGTTCGGTCTTCGCCGCCGGCATCGGCGGAGGAACACTCTGCTGGGTGGACGCGGGTGGCTGGACGGCGGCGGGTAGCGGGGCGGAAGCAGGAACTGCTTGGTCGGCGAGCGGGTGCATCTGGGCAGTACGGCCAGAATCAGTGTCGCGCTTGAGGCGCTGCAGATCGGTGCGCACATCAGCCGCGTGCTGGTAGCGCAGATTGCGATCCTTCTCCAACGCCTTGTTAATGATTCGTTCCAAGTCGGTCGGTACATCGGGATTGACTCGTATCGGAGGAATTGCCGTCCGATTCAGGATAGAGTCGAAGACTACTCCCGTGCTTTCCCCTCGGAAGGGCAATTGCCCGGTCGCCATTTCATAGAGCACGGCTCCGAACGAGAACAAGTCCGTTCGCGCGTCCAATTCCTTGGCACGGACTTGTTCTGGTGACATGTAGGCAATGGTTCCGACTGCCGTGCCCGGACTCGTCAGGTGTTCTTCCAGCGTCACGGTCGATTGAGCTGATGCCCCGTCGTTTCCCACGTTGCCTAGAACGGGCACAACTTTCGCCAAGCCAAAATCCAAAACCTTGGCATGCCCACGTTTCGTTACGAAGATATTCGCGGGCTTGATGTCGCGGTGAACAATCCCCGCTGAGTGAGCGGCGTCCAGTGCATCTGCAATCTCAATGCCCAGCGACAGCACCGTTTCGATCTCTAAAGGCTTTCCGGCGATGCGGTGCTTCAACGTCAAACCATCCAGAAATTCCATCACTATGAAAGACTGGCCCTCATGTTTACCAATCTCGTAGATCGTGCAAATGTTGGGATGGTTCAAAGCGGAAGCGGCGCGAGCCTCACGTCGGAAGCGTTCCAATGACTGAGGGTTTTGGGCTAAGTCGTCGGGCAGGAATTTTAGTGCGACGAAGCGCCCAAGTTCAGTGTCCTCGGCCTTGTAGAC
>Ga0187783_10000650_pt1 | contig 25227 bp, 16 predicted proteins | sample 1015_SJ02_MP02_2_FD_132471 | JGI IMG/M metagenome (GOLD analysis project Ga0187783, IMG submission 132471) | Tropical peat soil microbial communities from peatlands in Department of Meta, Colombia - 1015_SJ02_MP02_20_MG | ecosystem: Environmental > Terrestrial > Soil > Wetlands > Peat | place...
CGGGATGCGGTGTCGCGATCAATGACAATATCGGCTTCCAGGCCGCCGGTTTGTTGGTCACTGGCCACGTCGCGCAGTTCAGGCAGGGTACGGAGTTTGTCGACCAGTTGCGACGACAGCCGCGCCAGTTCCCGCGCATCGGCATCTTCCATGGTGTATTGAAATTGCGTACGGCTGACCCGGTCCTCGACGGTCAAGTCCTGCACCGGTTGCATGTATAGCGTGATGCCTTCGACCTGCGCCAGCTTCGGCTGCAGGCGGCGAATAATGTCAGTCGCAGTTGCCTTGCGCTCGTCGCGTGGTTTCAGGTTGATCTGAATTCGTCCGGTATTCGGCGTCAGATTGGTGCCGTCAATGCCGATAAACGAAGAGAGGCTGGCTACGTCGGGATCCTGGAGAATGATGCGAGTGAGGGCTTTCTGGTGTTCGGCAAGCGCGGGAAAGGAAACGCTTTGCGGAGCCTCGGAAATGCCCAGAATCACCCCGGTGTCCTGCACGGGGAAGAATCCCTTGGGAACAACGACGTACAAAAACAAGGTGAGAACCAGCGTGCCGGCAGTCACCAGCAGGGTTATGGTTTGGTGACGGAGTACGAATTTCAGGGTTCGGCCATAGAACTCAATCACCCGGTTATAGAAGTTCTCCGAGGAGCGGTAGAAACGGCTCTGCTGCGCCACATTGTGGGGCTTGAGCAACCTGGCGCACATCATCGGCGTCAGCGACAGGGAGACCACGGCAGAGACCAAAATTGTCACCGCCAAGGTGACCGCGAATTCCCGGAACAGGCGGCCGACGATGTCACCCATGAACAAGAGCGGAATCAGAACCGCAATGAGGGAGACGGTCAGCGAAACGATGGTGAACCCGATCTGCCCGGCGCCCTTCAAGGCGGCCTCGAGCGGTGAAAGGCCTTCTTCGAGAAAGCGGTCGATATTCTCGATCATGACGATGGCGTCGTCTACCACAAATCCGGTCGAGATCGTCAAGGCCATGAGCGTCAGGTTGTTGAGACTATAGCCCAGCAAGTACATCACCCCGAACGTGCCCACGATGGACAGGGGAACGGTTACGCTCGGAATGGTGGTAGCGGGAAGGTTGCGCAGAAACAGAAAGATCACCATCACGACCAGTGCAACCGTAAGCATGAGCTCGAATTGCACATCCTTGACCGAGGCGCGAATGGTTTGGGTTCGATCGATGAGAATCGAAACGTTGACCGCCGCCGGTAACCCTGCCTGCAGTTGCGGAAGCAGTTTCTTGATCCGGTCGACGACGCTAATGATATTGGCGCCAGGCTGGCGTTGGATATTCACGATAACCGCGGGGTCTTCGTTCATCCAGGCCGCTTGCATGACGTTCTCGACGCCGTCGGTGACGGTCGCCACATCGGAAAGCCGCACCGGGGAACCGTTGCGGTAGGCGATGACGATGGGCCGGTACTGATCACCGAACAGCAACTGGTCGTTGGCACCGATGGTGAACGATTGCCGTGGTCCGTCCAGCGTCCCTTTGGCTTGGTCGACGTTGGCCGCAGCCAGCGCGTTGCGAACATCCTCCAGGCTCAAACCATAGGCTGCCAGGGCTGTAGGATTGACCTGAACCCGAACGGCGGGCTTCTGACCGCCGCTGATCGAAACCAGTCCTACCCCGGTGACCTGAGAAATCTTCTGAGCCAGCGCGGTGTCTGCTAAGTCTTCCACTTTCGAGAGTGGCAGCGACCGCGAGGTCATTGCCAAGGTCAGAATCGGTGCATCGGCGGGATTTACCTTGCTGTAAATCGGAGGATTCGGCAGGTCAGACGGTAAGTACGTCTGGGCCGCGTTGATCGCCGCCTGTACCTGCTGTTCCTCGACGTCGATGTTCTGGTCCAGGCCGAACTGCAGCGTGATGACCGAGCTGCCAAAAGAACTGGTTGAGGTCATTTGAGTCAACCCCGGGACCTGGCCGAACTGGCGCTCGAGCGGTGCGGTCACCGACGAAGCCATCACATCGGGATTGGCCCCGGGGTAGAAGGTCATCACCTGAATGGTGGGATAGTCGACCTCCGGCAACGCCGAAACCGGGAGCTGCCGATAGGCGACAAAACCCACCAGCATGATCGCCACCATCAGCAGCGCGGTGGCGACCGGTCGAAGAATGAAAATACGGGAAGGATTCATTTGCCCGGAGCTGCTGAACCTTGCTGCGGGCCAGGTTGAGTACCCGAAACCCCGGCCGGTGCCTGCGCACGATTCGCGGGCGCGCCAGGAGCTCGAATCTCAATCTGGCTGCCATCCTGCAGCTTATCCTGGCCGTCGGTGACGACCACATCGTTGGGCGCCAATCCGCTGGTGACAGTGGACAGGTTGTCCTGGGTGAAGGCAATCGCCACCGGTCGAATGTCGACGGTGTGATCGGGTTTCACCCCGAACACGTATGTCCCTTGCGGCCCGCGCTGAATGGCGGCGGCTGGAATCACCGTGCTGTTTTTCCGAACCTCCAGCAACAACCGGATATTTACGAATTGGTTCGGCCACAGCACGTTATCTTTATTGTCGAAAACCGCCTTCAGACGGTCGGTGCCGGTACTCTGATCGATCTGATTATCAATGGTCAAAAGCTTCCCAGTCGCGAGCTTTGTCTGGTCGTCGCGGCTGTAGGCGTCGACCTGTAGCGTGCCTTTTGCCATGTGCTGCGCGACCGACGGAAGCTGGTCTTCGGGAAGCGTGAACAGCACGGCGATCGGCTGCAGCTGCGTGATCACCAGCAGCGGGTTGGTGTCGGTGGCGTGGACGATGTTGCCGGGATCGACCAACCTCAGCCCAACTCGACCACTGATCGGTGAGGTAATGTGGCAATAGACGAGGTTCAGCTTGGCATTATCCACCGCTGCCTGATCCATACGCACCATTCCCTCGAGCTGATCGACGGTTGCTCGTTGCGTGTCAACCTGCTGCTGCGACATCGCCCCAGAGTTTTCGAGGAGGCCCTTGTAACGGTCATAGTTCAGCTTGGCATCGCGCAGGGACGCCTGGTCTTTGAACAGCGTCGCTTGCGCTTGCTCAAGCTGCACTTGGTAGGGACGCGGGTCAATAACCACGAGAAGGTCGCCTTTGTTGACATACTGACCCTCTTTGAAGTTCACCTCGACCAGTTCGCCGTCCACGCGAGTCTTGACGCTGTCGGTATAGAAGGCGGAGACCGATCCCAGCCCGGTCAGGTAATAAGGCATATCGCGCCGCTCGGCCGTCGCCACCGAAACCGGCACAGCTTGGGCTACATTGGCCCGCGCCGACGATCGAGGATCGCTGCCCGCGCAGCTCAGCAATGCCCAGGGAAGCAGTACCGTTATCAAGAGCCTGAACCGTACGCCAACTCGATTTGTCGATCGAACCCGGGGTGCGGAGACCCGTTGCCCAGGGTTGGATCGGCTAGAGGGAGTTGTCATTTGTGCGCCTCGTCTCAAGGGGAAGATGATCTAACGACCACAGTTTCGCGCGGTAATCCCAAGAGGTTGGACGCAGGCGTGCCCACTTGGGATGCGGATTTTTGGCCAATCATCGCAAAAACCGAATGATGCAAGTCCTCAAGAATCATGATATTCCAAATTGCACCACCAGTTGAGCCTCTTTACAATTATTTACCGGGAGTTTTTCTCTGGCCAGCCTGTCAGGCTTTCCTTGCGGCGGGACCAACGACAGAGTAAAAGCGTACGGTGTGAGCGCTTTGAGGGCGGGCTGACACGGAGACGGTTTCTCGCGTATTCTGTTTCGCTTCATCGGTGACACCGAAGATGCCGGAACCCAGAACCAATTCCATCATCAGCATTCGCGACTTGCGCAGCTTTGAGGATTTCAAGCAGGTCGAGGCGGTGGAGCGAGAAGTCTGGGCACTTTCCGATCTCGACACCCTGCCACTCACTCTGACCATCGCCACGCGGGAAGCTGGCGGCATCTGGTTAGGAGCGTTTGAGGGCGCGGAACTGGTCGGCTTTGTCTTCGGGTTTCTGGGCCTGGAACAGAACCGGCCCAATCTGCACTCTCACATGCTTGCAGTGCGCGCGCCTTACCGCGATCGGGAACTCGGATACAAGCTCAAGCTGGCGCAGCGCGAGCGTGTTCTGTTGCTTCGAGTCGGGGATCTGCGCATCCGCGAGATCACCTGGACGTTCGATCCTCTGCAGAGCAAGAATGCCCATCTGAACTTTGCCAAGCTGGGAGTGATTGCCCCGTCTTACATGGTTGATTTTTACGGACCTGAAACCTCCAGCCTTCTTCATCGCAACAGCACCGACCGTTTGTGGGTAAAATGGCCGATTACCAGCCGCCGAGTGCAAGCTCGCCTGCAAGGCAAAGAGGCCCGGGCCGAAATGCTCGATGCCCTGAAGACGTTGTCTCCCCTGATTCAGTTCAATGGCGATGGCCGACCGTGTCGGGCCGATTTGGCCACGGCTTTGCAACGGCAGCGAATTGCCATCGAAGTTCCGAGCGACATCCTGGCGGTCGAACAAAGAGATCCCTCGCTCGCTCGCGAGTGGCGGCTCGCTACCCGCTGGGCGTTCACGGAAGCTCTGCAGTCCGGATTTTTCGTCGCCGAATTCTGCCGCACAGTCCGCGGGCAGCAAGGCCCGGGCGCCTATCTGCTCGAAAAAGGCGATATCGGGGAATTCGTTCCGGAGCTCACCTATCCTTGATCGTTCTCCATGGCCCGCTCGGAGGTCCAACCGCGTGCTTTCCTTACAAGCCGAAGCACGCCACGGCGGGCTGGCAGAGAAGGCCCTGGTGCACGCCTCGGCCACCGGGGTCAGTGACGCGCCAGTGAACTGCATCAATATGGTCTGCACGATGTTCCGCGAGGTGCATTTACGGATTCGAGGGTTCGGCCGATAATCAATAGATATCTCCGCAAGGTTACACGGGATCACAAAGATTCCGGCATAGTTGCGCCTCCGACATGATACGGATTTTCCATTCCTATTCGGGCACCGAACGGATTACCGCGGCAGCTGAGTTTGTCCGTTCCTTTCCTCCAGGGACCGAGCTCCTGATCATCGGCGCCGGGCGCGACGCGGTAGATGATTTTGTGCGCCAGCTCACACCGTCGCCTGCCAGCTTCGGGCTGCACCGTTTCAGCCTGACCCAGCTTGCCACTCGGCTCGCCCGGAACCGGTTGGTGGCAAAAGGCCTCGTTCCAGGCACGGCCGTGGGCGCCCAGGCCGTTGCCGTGCGGGCAACCTACGAAGCGCAAGCGCAAGGGCGGCTGCGGTATTTCAGCCCGGTCGCAAGTTTTCCGGGCTTTGCCCGCGCGGCCACGGAAACACTCGCGGAGCTGCGCGCTGCGGGCATCGCGGCTCGCGATCTTGAGCGACTGGGAGAGTCCGGGCCGGACAATGCGATCCTACTCGAAAGCTTCGAGCAGCAAATGATCGAGGCTTCGGTTGCAGACCGCACCGATCTCCTTGGCGCCGCACTCGAAGAAGTCCACAGCGGGGCGGATCTGGTTCGGCATCCTCTGTTGTTCCTCGACGTTCCGATTCACTCGCCGGTTGACCGCAAGTTCGTAACTACCCTCGCCACCGTTTCCCAGCAAGTTCTGCTGACTTGTCCCACGGCAGATCTCCGAACCCTCCGTAACCTCAGCGGCATGGCCGTGACCGATAACGGGGTTCGACCGTCCTCCGGCGATTCGAGCCTGGAACGGTTAGGCCGCTACCTTTTTTCCGAGGCGGTTCCAGCCCCGCGCGAGGTCGACGACGGAGTCGTTTTCTTCTCCGCCCCGGGAGAGGAGCGTGAGTGTGTAGAGATTGCGCGCCGCGTGCTTTTCGAAGCCAGCAAGGGGACGCCCTTCGACCGGATGGCGATTCTGCTCAGAGTGCCAGAGAGCTACGGCAGCCTGATGGAGTCCGCACTGGCTCGGGCCGGCATCCCGGCCTATTTTGCCCACGGGACCCGCAGGCCCGATCCTTCCGGGCGGGCAGTTTTGGCCCTCCTGGCTTGCGCCGCCGAGGGGCTCTCGGCTCGCCGCTTCGCCGAATACCTGTCGTTCGCTCAGGTTCCGAACCTGGCCCAGGATGGCACTGCTCTCGAGCGGGGAGTACCGTTTGTCCTTCCTGAGGACGATGCCTTAGACCCAGTTACGGGCAGAGCAACCGATGTTGTTGCCTCGAAGTTTGCCGAGGAAGAGGTTAACGGCCCGCCGGATCGTGCAGACAAACCGGAGTTGGCCGGAAATCTGCGAGCTCCCTGGAAGTGGGAGCAACTGGTGGTCGAAGCCGCCGTCATTGGAGGCAAGCAACGCTGGGCTCGGCGGCTGGATGGACTCGAAAATCAGTTCCGGGTGGAGCTCGAGGCAATCCGCGAAGAGGAGCCGGGCTCGCCTCGCATCGAGGCCGTCGAGCGCAAGCTGCGCAACTTGCATCACCTGCGAGCGTTTGCTCTTCCGGTCGTTGATGAGCTGGCCGCGCTGCCCCAAGCGGCCACCTGGGGAGAGTGGACTGCCACGCTCGAGCGGCTTGTGCCCAAGGTCTTACGCCGACCGGAACGGGTGCTTGCGGTGCTCGCCGACATGCGGCCGATGGCACCGGTGGACTCCGTACCTCTGGCCGAAGTCCGGATCGTACTCGAGCTATGGTTGGCCAACCTGCAACAGGAACCGCCCGAGAGCCGGTACGGGCGCGTGCTCGTGACTACGCCGGAACAGGTGCGTGGACGCTCTTTCGATGTGGTCTTCGTGCCCGGTTTGGCCGAGCGGACGTTCCCCCAGAAGCTTCGAGAAGATCCTCTGTTGCTCGATCAGCAAAGGAGGGAACTGGCCACCGATCTGCGGGTTTTGAACGACCGCAGTCAGCATGAACGATTGCTCTTGCAGCTCGCCGTGGGCGCGTCGCGTCGGAGGCTCTACCTGTCCTATCCTCGTCTGGAAGTTTCCGAATCCCGGCCGCGTGTGCCTTCCTTCTATGCGCTCGATGTTGCACGATCGATGACTGGCAGCGTCCCCGATTATGAAGTTCTGGCTCGAAAAGCTGAGGTATCCGGGAGCAGCCGGCTGGCTTGGCCTGCGCCCGTCGATCCATTCCAGGCAATCGACGATTCGGAGTACGACTTGGCACGGGTTTGGCCGTTCCTCAACACGGAGACTCCACGCGCAGGGCGTCTGACCTACGTCCTGAGGCTCAATTCCTGTCTGCGGCGTTCCTTGCGCGGTCGCTGGGCCCGTTGGGAGAAACCCTGGTCGGTGTACGACGGTTTGTGCACGCAGCGCAGATCGATTGAGGAGATCCTCGAAGGGCACCGACTGCACAGGCGCCCCTATTCGGCGTCGGGTCTTGAGAGGTTCGCAGCCTGCCCTTATCGCTTTTTGCTCTCCGAGATTTATCGACTCGAGCCACGCGAAGAGCCAGCACCGCTTGCCCAATTGGACCCACTGACCAAGGGAAAGCTCTTCCACCGGATCCAGGCGCAATTGCAGCGGGAATTGAAGGATCGAAATCTGCTGCCCGTGCGAGCCGCGCAGCTCCCCAGTGCTCTCCAGTTGCTTGACCGGATTGTGGCTAGTGTAGCCCGCCAGGCTTACGAGGACCTGGCGCCGGCAATCGACCGTGTTTGGCAGGATGAGATTGAAGCCATGCGGGCGGATCTGCGGATCTGGCTGCAGAAGGTGGCCGAGCAGGATGGCTGGGTCCCGGTCCACTTTGAGTTCGGGTTCGGGTTTGCGCCGAACGAGGAACGTGATGCTGCGAGTTATCCCGATCCCGTGGTACTTGCCGGTGGTGCCAAACTCCACGGGGTTGTCGACCTCGTCGAGCGCAGTGAGGACGAAAGCCGTTGGCGCATCACCGACCATAAGACGGGGAAAGACTATACCCGCAAGGGCCTGGTGGTGGGAAAGGGAGAGTACCTGCAGCCGGTACTCTACGCGCTTGCCGTGGAGGCGGCCTTGCAGCGGCCGGTGGTCGAAGGTCGGCTCTTCTACTGCACCACGGCAGGGGGGTTCAGCGAGCGATCGATTCCGCTCGATGCGGTTGCTCGGCATAGCGCGGAGGTCGTGCTGCGCACCGTCGACGAGGCAATCGCGGCTCGTTTCTTGGTTCCTGCGCCCCGGGACGAGGCCTGTGCCTACTGCGATTTCCAGCCAGTCTGCGGTCCGTATGAACAGATCCGCCTGGGCCGAAAGCAGGAGATTTCTCCCCTGGTACAGCTACGGACTATGAGGGAGCTGACCTGATGTCATTGATCGACAGCCCGGCACGCCAGCGCATTCATACGGTTTTCGACAAAACCCTGGTCGTCGAAGCCGCCGCGGGGACGGGAAAGACAACGGAACTGGTCGCGCGCATGATTGCCGTGCTGTCCTCCGGTAGGACCTCGATCGACCGGATCGTGGGCGTCACCTTCACCGAGAAGGCGGCGGGCGAGTTAAAGCTGCGCCTGCGCTCCGAGCTCGAAAACGCCCGGCGCGCGGAGATGGACCCGAAGGCTTGCGGCTGCCTGGAGCACGCCCTCGCTCACCTTGAGGAAGCGCGCTTGAGCACGATTCACTCGTTCTGCGGCGATTTACTTCGCGAGCGCCCTGTCGAGGCGGAGATTGATCCGCAGGTCGAGGTGATGAGCGAGACCGAGAGCGGGGAGCTCTATCGAGAAGCATTTCAAAATTGGTTGCAAAAGAAACTTCAAGACCTGCCGCCAGGGACCCGACGCATTTTGCGCCGCAGAACCCGGGGTGTGCCGACCAAGACTCTGCTGGAGGCGGGCTGGGAGCTTGCCAACTGGCGCGACTTTCCTCGTGCCTGGCAGCGTCCTCGGTTCAACCGGGCTGACGCCATCGATGCGATCGTCGAGCAATTTCAGCGTCTGGCGGAACTGACGGCTGACCCCTCGGACGAGGACAACAATCTCTTTCGCGAGACCGCCGCGGCTCGCACCCTCATCCGCGAAATTCGTACCGCCGAGAAGGCAAGACCGCGAGACTACGATGGTCTTGAGGCAACTTTGGTCTTGGTGGCAACTGACGGTCAGTTTGGCCGGTTTCGGGAGTTGCCTCGAAAAGGAAGGGCCCAGTATAACGAGCGGATCAAGCGCGACCAGATTCTCGAGCTTCATCACCAGCTGATCACCGCTCTTGAGATATTCGTCGAGCAGGCGGACGCCGATCTCGCCGCCTTGTTGCAGTCCGAGCTTGGGGAAACCGTCGGGGAATACCAGCGGTTGAAACAGCGCGCCGGCAAACTCGATTTCCTCGATCTTCTTATCCGAACCCGGGATCTGCTCGTCCGCTCGGGCAGCGTGCGCCGATACTTCCAGGAGCGTTTCACCCATCTGTTCGTCGATGAGTTCCAGGATACGGATCCGCTGCAGGCCGAGATCCTCGTGCTGCTCGCGGCCGATAGTCCGCAGGCGACCAACTGGCGAGCCGTCCGACCGCAGGCAGGCAAGTTGTTCATCGTGGGCGATCCCAAGCAGGCCATCTACCGGTTCCGCCGGGCCGATGTCGGAACCTACGAGGAAGTGAAGCAACTCCTGCTCGGCCATGGCGCTGAACTCTTGCAACTGACCACCAGCTTCCGCTCGCTGCCTTCGATCCAAGCCTTCATCAATTGCGCCTTCGCACCGCATATGGACGGGAACGCCGACCACCTGCAAGCCGGCTATGTTCCGCTTTCCCCCTTCCGCCAGCCCTACCCGCAGCAGCCCTCGATTGTGGCACTGCCGGTGCCGCGTCCGTACCGGAAAAAGTTCTCGATGGAAGCCGTCGAGGACTCGCTGCCCGACGCGATTGCCGCGTTCGTGGAGTGGTTGGTCGGCAAAAGCGGTTGGACGATTGCGACGCCGGGTGACCCCCAGAGAACGATTCCGATTACCCCGAATCACGTCTGTCTGCTGTTTCGCCGGTTCGTCAGTGGTGACGACGATATTGCGCGGGGTTATCTTCGCGCACTAGAGGCTCGGAACCTGCCTCATCTGCTGGTCGGCGGCAAGTCGTTCCACGACCGGGAGGAGGTCCAGACCATTCGAGCGGCCCTCTCGGCCATCGAGTGGCCGGACGACGAACTCTCCGTGTTTGCCACCTTGAAAGGGTCCTTGTTCGCAATTCGGGATGAAGTATTGCTCGAATACCGGCATCGCGTCGGCCGTTTCCATCCTTTCCGCCTGCCAAGCGATCCCCTTGCCGGGGACCTCCAGGATGTGGTCGAGGGTTTGCGCCTATTGGGGCAGCTGCACCGCAGGCGCAATCGTTATCCGGTGGCGGAAACCATGGACCGGCTCCTGCGGGAGACGCGTGCTCATCTGGCATTTGCGCTGCGACCCTCGGGAGAGCAGGTGCTCGCCAACGTACTGCATATTCGAGAACTGGCGAGAAGATACGAGCTTTCCGGTGGGCTATCGTTCCGCGGCTTCGTGGAAGACTTAAACTCGGGAACTGACGCCGCGGAGACTGCTGAAGCGCCCATTTTCGAAGAAGGCAGCGAGGGGATTCGCATGATGTCGGTCCACAAGGCGAAGGGGCTTGAGTTCCCGGTCGTGATCATGGCCGACATCACCGCTAAGATCTCGCGCCAGTACCCCAGCCGCCACATCGACGCCCGATCCGGCTTGTGTGCCATTCCACTGGCTGACTGCGAGCCCCTCGACCTCCGCCAGCACGCCGAGCTCGAACTTGCTCGAGACCGCGCCGAGGGAGTTCGATTGGCGTACGTGGCTGCCACCCGAACGCGCGACCTTCTGGTGGTTCCGACCATCGGCGACGATCCCCGTCGATCCTGGGACTCGGTCAACAAATGGTGGGTGAGACCGCTCTACGACGCACTCTATCCGTTGGCGGAAAATCGGCAGAAACCAGGATGCGCTTGGCTATGTCCGAAGTTCGGCAAAGACAGCGTGCTGGTGCGGCCGCCGGACTTAATGGGAGATGAAGCCGATACCGTCTCGCCGGGGTCGCATCATTTTGCCGAGCCGGGCAAGAAAGATGCGGAATACAGTGTCGTGTGGTGGGACCCGCGGGCGCTCACTTTGGATGTACCGCAACGGTTCGGCCTACGTCAGGAAGAGCTGTTGAAGGAACCCGAGGATCCAGAAGTTCTGCGCCATGATCTCAGAGACTACGAGCACTGGCGGAAGAACTGGGATGAGGTAAGGAAAAAGGCCAGCGCACCCAGCGTGATCTTCCGCACCGTCACGGCCGAAGCCCACAAGGATCCTGGACAGGGCTCCGCATCTGCGGTCGAACTGATCGAACTGCCGAGGGAACGAGAACGTCCGTTCGGCGCACGGTTCGGCGCGCTGGTGCATGCTACCCTGGCATCGGTTCCCTTGGACGCCGACCGCAGTCAGGTTGAGGAGTTTGTTTCGCTCCATGCTAAAGTCTTGGGTGCCAGCAAAGAGGAGACTGAGGAAGCTGTCGTGGCTGTCGGGCGCGCCTTGGCGCATCCCCTGCTCGAAAGAGCAAGAAGGGCTTGGCAATCCGGCCATTGCCGACGCGAAACTCCGGTTACGATTACCCAGAGCGACGGAAGCCTGCTCGAGGGTATCTTGGACCTGGCCTTCCTCGAGGACAACAAGTGGGTAGTGGTGGATTTCAAGACGGACCGCGAGCTCGAGGCCGCCCTGGAACCCTACTCTAGGCAGGTGGCCTGGTACGCGACCGCTGTTTCTCGGGCGACGCAACAGGAAGCCGTGGCAATGATTATGCGGGTTTGATCGCAATGTTCTCTTGGGGCTCGACCCTTCTTGGGCGATGAGCGAAGTTGAGCCCCGATCACTGTGGGAGTGGGACCGTGAAGCGGAGACCGTGGGCCTCGATCGGTTGCGTGGGCTACGCCGCGGCTACATGGCTGTTGCTTTCGGGTTGGGCACTCGCCCAGACAGACTCCAAGGAAAAGCCTTCCCAGGCGATTCCTTCTGGGGGCAACTCCGAGCAGGGTCCGGTAGCGACCTTCCGAGCGTATTCCGACCTGGTGCTCATCCCGGTGACAGTCACCGATACCTTGAACCGATTCGTTCTGGGGCTCGAGAAAAAAGATTTCCATCTGAGTGAAGATGGCGTCGAGCAGAACCTGGCACATTTTTCCGGCGAGGATGCGCCTCTTTCGGTTGGCCTGCTGTTCGATGAGAGCGGCAGCATGGACAATAAGGTTGCAACTTCGCGCGATGCCGCGGCACAGTTGCTGAACACACTGGACAAAGAAGATGAGGCATTCCTGGTTGAGTTCTCGGATCTTGCCAAGGTATCGATTGCATTCACCAATCATTCGGAAGCGATTCAAAGCGCTCTGAAGAACGTTCAGGCGGGTGGTTTGACGGCAATGCTGGACGCTGTCGAGACTGGGCTCGTCGAGATGAAAAAGGCTAAGAATACCCGCAAGGCAATCGTGGTGATTTCCGATGGCGGGGATAACCGCAGCCACTACACCGCCGCCCAGATTGAGTCGCTGGTTCGCGAAGCGGACGTCCAAATCTATGCCATGGGTGTTTTCGAACCGACCTTCTCTTTCCGGCTGGCTCCGGAGGAAATCTCCGGCCCGCGTCTGCTGTCAGAAATCGCGGCGCAAACCGGGGGCCGGGCCTTCGCAGCATCGACGTCGGGCGATATGCCGAGCATCGCAACCCGGATTGGGGTCGAATTGCGCAATCAGTACGTCCTTGGTTACTACCCGACGAATAAAGCTCGAGACGGAAAGTACCGCAAGGTGGAGGTGAAGGTGGCCGAGCCGGCTGGTCTCGGTTCTTCTCTCAAAGTACACTGGCGGCTTGGGTACTACGCACCCGCTCAGTAATTTTCCGCTGACTGAAAACCCATGCGCTGTAATCGTTTTGAGGTATTTGTCGCGGCCTCTCAGTGGTGCCCGCCGCCCGCATGCACTGCAATCGAGGAGGCGGCATGCGTCGTTCCCACGTGGGCGGTAGGGTGCGCGGGTATCGGGTGCCAGGAAGGATAAGGGTACGCCGGCATCGGATGGGGACGAAAGGAGGTTGGAAGAGAGGTTGGATATCGGAACGACCCCAGTCCGAAAAACAAGGGCAGAGAGGTGTAGCCGGGCAAGTAGAGGGAATTGAAACCCGGCTGAGAGGACCCAAGAACGCCGTATAAGTATGAACTGGACAGACCCGGCTGAGGAGCAACCAGACCAAGCGGGGGAAAGTAGGTAAAACCGTCAGGCCCGGTATCGGTCGCAACCATCGAAGCAGGGTCCTGGATGTTCGCCGCGATGGCATTGTCCGCGGAAATGGATTGTTGGCGGCCTTCGGCCCAAGCGCTCAGCGTATCGCGGGGCGGATCGATAGATCGGTCCGGCACAAGGACCGGCGCCAATGGCAGATTCATGCCTTGCTCAACCGACTGCGCTTGCTCATGGCCGGCGGCAGAGACCTCCGACTTACCCTGGAGCACCCACAAGCGCGGCGGGTCGCTCTCGATTCGGTAAACGCCCTCCTCGAGGAAGCGTACGCTCCAATTCTTGTAGATCAGCGTCACCGATTGACCGGAGACTGGCTCTGCCGCATCCACCACGGCCGACCCTGCCACCAATTCAACACGGGTATTCGAGAGTTCGTTCGCCAGCATGCGAATCGTAGTCCTCTCGCCCAAGCGGAGGAAGACGCTGGGCGTAAGCAACACCTCCGCACGGCCTTCCGCAGTACGCAGTTCGGCTCCTTGGGGTATGCTTGAAAATCTTCCCGGATGAGATTCGAGCGGCTGGTTGTTCAGGTAAACCGAGCCTTCAAAGAAGTGGATGATCCCGGAACGAGTGGAGATTACCGATTGTCCCTCGGCGGGCAGCGTCAGAAAACTCATGACGGCAAGGGCCCAGAAGCCGCACAAGCGAGGGAAATACATAAGAACCGCCCCTCACAACTATCCGCCCATTGGCGGGTCCTCGTCAAGCGGTTCCGCTCGCGAAATTACCACTCCCCACGGTCCGATGGTTCAGAAAAAGCACTGCATTTGGCTGTGGCGAGGAGTTTGTGGATAATCACGCGATGCCGTTTGCCGATCTTAGACTTGCGCAACGCTTGGAACGTGCGGAGGGGCACGCCTGTGCTGAGTACGCTGAGGCACGGCGTCGTTTGTTCCCCGCGAGCGGCGCCGAGTGGATGGCATACGCCGGAACCTACGCCGTGTTCGACGGCATCGACTCCCCCATCAGCCAGAGTTTTGGTCTCGGCATCTTCGAGGAATTAAGCCCAGGCACCTTGGATGTCATTGAGCGCTTCTTTGTCGACCGCGGGGCGCCTGTACTGCACGAGGTGAGCCCTCTGGCCGGAGCAGCAGCTCTGAACTTAATCTGTGCCCGCAACTACCGACCGATCGAAATCAGCAACGTGCTCTATCGGCAGCTGGAGCGGCCAACGACTCGAGGGGCGGATCGTGTCCGTGTGCACCTTATCGGCAGGGAAGAAGGGCAACTGTGGACCCGGATCCATGCCAAAGGGTGGTCCCACGAACATCCTGAATTGGTGAACTTTCTTCTCGAAAACGGTGAGATTTCCGCGGCGCGCAAGCAGAATCTGTGCTTCCTCGCCGAGATAGAGGGTACACCGGGCGCCGCAGGCGTGCTGTGTATTCACAACGGGGTGGCGCTGTTGGGCGGCGCGGCAACGATTCCCGAACTGCGGCATCGTGGACTGCACCGAGCTCTCCTGGATGAGCGCATGCGCTACGCTTTCGACCAGGGGTGTGATGTCGCCATGGTGGTGGCCGAGCCGGGCAGCGATTCCCAGCGCAATGCGGAGCGTAACGGGTTCCGCATCGCCTACAGCCGCATGAAATGGCGCTTATCCTCCTGACCAGGCTCGCCCGGTGACCTCCGAGATCAGGCACAGTTGCCGTCTTCGCTGTAAAATGTCTGCGCGACAACGACTTTCGCGTAAACCCGAGGATTCGCGTTATGGCTGAGAAGGTTACCGTCCCCATGCCGGCAAACATCGATTCCGTTCTGCAGGAACGACGTATGTTCGAGTGTCCGGAAGATTTCCGCAAGCAGGCTTACATCCAGTCTCTTGCCGACTACGAGCGCATCTACCGCGAGTCGGTCGAGCAGCCCGAAAGGTTTTGGGCGGGCGTGGCCGACGAACTCGAATGGATCAAGAAGTGGGATAAGGTTCTCGAGTGGAACAACCCTTGGGCCAAATGGTTTGTGGGTGCCCGGTTCAACCTTTCCGCCAACTGCCTGGATCGGCAGGTGAAGACCTGGCGCAAAAATAAAGCCGCATTGATCTGGGAAGGCGAACCCGGAGAAGTTCGCACGTTGACGTACCAGCAATTGCACCGCGAAGTACAGAAGTTCGCCAATGTCCTCAAATCTTTGGGCGTAAAGCAAGGGGACCGGGTGGCCATCTATATGGGAATGACCCCGGAGCTGCCGATTGCCATGCTGGCCTGTGCCCGCATCGGTGCGGTGCACACCGTGGTCTTCGGCGGTTTTGCCTCCCATGCCTTGGTGGATCGCATTCATGATTCCCAGGCGGTGGCTGTCATCACCCAGGATGGCTGCTATCGGCGCGGCTCGGAAATCAAACTGTTCGCCGTGGTCGATGAGGCCTTGAAGTCCTGCCCTTCGGTCAAACATGTGGTGGTATACGAACGCAGCGGCAGTCCCATCCAGTTGCAACCGGGCCGCGACCACCGTTGGCGGGAATTGATGAGCCAAGCATCGGACGAGTGCCCGGCGGTGCCACTCGATGCTGAGCATCCCCTCTACATCCTTTACACGTCGGGGACCACCGGCAAACCAAAGGGCGTGGTTCACACCACGGCAGGGTATGCCGTGGGCACTTATCTGACTTCAAAGTGGGTCTTTGACCTTAAGGATCATGACACCTACTGGTGCACTGCCGACATTGGCTGGGTCACCGGACACAGCTACATCGTTTATGGACCGCTGCTCAACGGGGCGGCGATCCTGATGTATGAAGGTGCACCGAACTTCCCCGAGCCCGATCGTTTCTGGAGCATCATCGACCGGCATCAAGTGAACATTTTGTACACGGCGCCAACCGCAATCCGCACCTTCATTAAGTGGGGTGATCAGTGGCCCAACAAGCACAAGCTGGACAGTCTGCGCCTGCTCGGCACGGTCGGGGAGCCCATCAATCCCGAGGCCTGGATGTGGTACCGCGAGGTCATAGGCCACAGCCGCTGCCCTATCGTCGATACCTGGTGGCAAACCGAGACCGGCCACATCATGATTGCTCCCATTCCCGGTGCGGTGGCCACGAAACCGGGTTCCGCCACCCGTCCCATACCAGGGGTCGTCCCTGAGATCGTCGCCATGGACGGCAAGCCGGTCCCGGACGGTTCCGGGGGCTTCCTCATCCTGAAGCAGCCCTGGCCCGGTATGCTGCGGACCATTTACGGTGATCCCGACCGTTATGTGGCGCAGTACTGGTCGCAGATTCCGGGGTCCTATTTCACGGGCGATGGGGCCCGCAAAGACAAAGACGGCTATTTTTGGATCATGGGCCGCGTCGATGACGTGCTGAATGTCTCGGGGCACCGCTTGAGTACCATGGAAGTGGAATCCGCGCTGGTAGCCCACGAGGCGGTCGCCGAGGCCGCCGTCGTCGGTCGTCCCGACGATCTCAAAGGCCAGGCCATTGCTGCCTTCGTTACCCTCGGACAAGGCCGCAAGCCTACGCAGGAATTGAAAGAAGAACTTCGTCGCTGGGTGGTAAAAGAAATTGGGGCGTTGGCCAGGCCCGACGATATCCGCTTCACCGACATGCTGCCGAAGACTCGCAGCGGCAAGATCATGCGCCGCCTTCTCCGCGAGCTCGCCACCCACGGAGAGGTGAAAGGCGATACCACCACGCTCGAAGATTTCAGCGTCATTTCGCGGCTCAGAGAAAGCGAAGAAATCTAGGCCGTACGCCCGGGATGGGTACATCGAACACTTCTCCTGGCCGCTCATGAGATCGTCGGGCGGAGAACTCGGCTAATCCTCGCAGTCGACCGACGGCGTCACAAACTTTGTCTTTCCGGTGCAGTGCCAGGCGAAATTCGAAATTCCTCAGCTTGGGACACCGGCGGTCTCGGTTCGAAGCTTTACTCTGACCCAGGGGGCTCGGCGGATTTCACCAGGGTAGTCTGGAGCTTGAACTTTTGATGTGGCGCAAGATCCACATCGCTATGAAAGGTCTCGTACCCGGGTAGGCTAATGGTGATCTGGCGATGTCCGGGCGCAACCAATAGGCTGTGTGCCACCCCGCTGAACTCGGCGGCATGGCCAGCGAACTGACCATCGACAAATACCGCCGCGCGGTCCGGATTCACAGAGAGCTTGATCTCCGAGAATACCGCAGGCATTTGGTAGCGCGTGTCCCGTTCCATCTTTACCTTGAGCGTTGTCCTCTTTCCGGGTTCGACCGGGATGGTCTGCTTGAACTCCAGGTATCCATCCTGCCGCACCACAATCTCATGTTCGCCGGGGAGCAAGAGGATCTGCTTATCGCCCTTCAGCTCCTTCATGTAGCCCAGATATTGGTTATCCACCCAGACACCCGCATCCCGCTCCACTTTGGTAGCGCCTTCGAGTACCACCTCGCCGAGGACCTTATTGTCCGCATAGCTCAGACCGGCAAAGAAAAGAAGGACCCAAACCAACAAGATGCTGGGAACAGCACGGACCGTCCGTTCGGAGGTCTCTTGCGCACGAAGGTCAGCGCTTGCCGTCAGGTCATTTCCGCGATGGTTCTTCGAGCTTCGGTTCCTTGGAAAATGCATGGTTCGTTTTCGACTCCGCTGTTAAGATGGGCTCACCATGCCATGATAGCCAAAAGAGGCACCGCCGGAATACGGTACGTACTGCAGATGTCACTACTAATTTTTGTACACCCCAGGGCGGGTCGACCGCAGAAACCCTTGGCCAAGTCGAGCGATTCCAGCTTAGAGGTTGCCGAGAGCAGGGGCATCTCAGCCATTCCCTGTCGTGGGTGAGGGACCCGCGGGCCTAATTGAAACTTGCCTGCAATCTGCGTAATCCGACGAGCGCCGCCAGGTAGCGCGAGTCGAGAGAATAGGCCATGGCGTAACACTGTTTGGCCTTTTGCCAGTTGCGCTTGTGTTCGTACACGCGGCCGAGGTTGAAATAAGGATAAGGCCGGGCTTCGTATCGAGTTGCGATCATGGCTTTTTGAAACCAGGACACGGCGTCGTCCCATTTTCCTTGTTCAATGAGATAAGCCCCGATATCGTTATAAGGGTTGCCGAATTCCGGATCGATCTTGATGGCCTCGAGGCACTCGGCAATGGCGCGATCGTAATCCCCGAGGAAGGAGTAGGTCCAGCCGCGAAACGTGTAGGCCTCAGCGGTCGCAAAGGCTTCGATGGAGCGGCTATAAAACTCGACGGCCTCCTGGTAGTTGCCCGCCATCTGCAGCTCGTAGGCCTGTTGAAAATATTCGGCGGCCACGCGACGTGAATCGTTTTCGCACATAACCAACCCGATGATTAGATTAAAGCAATTCTATCGAAGATGGTACCGATGGCTCTCGTCGTTTCTCCTGTCGTTACCGCTGGCCGCGTTGGTCCTTGCCTATGGGCAGGCAACGCCGGGAACCCAAGCCCAGGCGCCCCCTAGCGCAGGTGCGTCCGAGCAGCAGAATTCCGGGGAGGCGGGCGCTCAGCCGGAGCAGAAAATCTCGCCGCAAGAAGCAGCCGAGCTGTTTCGCGACATCGATGCGATTCTGAAATTCGCCAGCCAGGACACCGACCTGCCTATCAAACAAGAGGTGAAACGCCGGCTGGCAACCCGCGAAGAAGTGGTTTCCTATCTCGAAAAGAGCATGGCGGAGGACAAGGACACCGAGAGGTTGCGGCGCTCCGAGCGAGTGTTGAAAAAGTTCGGGCTTCTGCCGGTGGACTTTGATCTTGAAGGGTTCCTCGTCAAACTGCTGCGCGAGCAGGTGGCGGGCTATTACGATCCGAAAACCAAAACGGTGAATCTGCTCGATTGGATCGGTCCGGAGCAACAACGTCCTGTCATGGCCCACGAACTCACGCATGCCTTGCAGGATCAGTCTTTTGGTTTGCAAAAATGGATGAAGAAGGGTGACATTGATCTCGACCATAAGAAAAACCCGACTTCCGAAGACTTCGAGCGAGATGAGGAAAGTGAAGCGCGGCAGGCGGTGGTCGAAGGTCAGGCGATGGTCGTGCTGGTCGATTACATGCTGGCTCCGACCGGCCAGGCGTTGCTCTCTTCCCCGCAAATTGCCAAGGCGCTCACCGAGGGAATGCTGGTGGGCAGCTCGGATTCGCCGGAATACGAGAAGGCGCCAATCTTCCTGAAAGAGTCACTGACCTTCCCCTATCGCTATGGCCTCGATTTTGAAGCGGAGTTGCTTCGTAGCGGGGGCAAGCAGAGGGCTTTTGCTGCCGCCTTCACCAACCCTCCCCAAACCACTCGCGAAATCATGGAGCCGAAAAGCTATCTGTCCGGGGAGCGCTTAGAGGCCATGCCCCTGCCGGATTTCAAGAAGGACTTCGAGAAGTACGAGCGCTTCGATATCGGAGCCATGGGCGAGTTCGACGTGGCGATTCTCCTCGATCAGTACGCCAACCCGGAAATCTCCCACACGATTTATCCACACTGGCGCGGCGGCTACTACTACGCGGTTCAGTCCAAAGCCGACGCAGCCGCGCCGCTCGGACTCCTCTACTGGTCGCGATGGTCGGATCGAGAGAGCGCAGCCCGGTTTGCCGCGATCTATGCCCAGGGGCTGAGCCTGCGATACAAGCAGGTGCACGAAGTTGCCGAGGATCAAACTTCCATTCCTGACCTGGCAAAGCTGAAGAGTTTGACCGGCAGGCACTCCTGGCTGACCACGGAAGGGCCGGTTGTAATCCGAGTGCAGCAGGAAACCATCCTGGTCACGGAAAGCTTAGATCCAGCGACAACCGAGCGATTGGAACAGGAGCTCGTGGGATCGCCCGCCGCCAGACCCTGATCGATCGAGATCAGGCCGGCAACCGGCGCTTTCGGGCTGATTCTCTCCTCTTCGGCGTGAGGCGGAATGGACTCCTAGGACTGTACCTGGCTGGCCCAAAGCCGAAATGCGTACCTCACATCCTCAAACATTCGGCGGGAATCTCCTGTTTGACTTCAAAAGCCGCCTGATTGTACGCCCGTTTCTCTTGCTCTGTATAATCTCGGGTTTGCTTGGTTGCGGAGCTTCCAGGAGGAAATTTGGTGCAGGCGGAGATCGGCATCATCGGTGGCAGCGGCCTCTATTCGATGCCAGGGCTGAGCGAGGTCGAGGAGATCCGGCTCGAAACCCCGTTTGGAGAGCCTTCCGATGCCTATGTTCTGGGGAGGCTCGAAGCGCGCAAGGTGGCGTTTCTCGCTCGCCACGGAAGGGGACACCGCATCCTTCCCTCGGAGCTAAATTTTCGTGCCAACATTCATGGGTTCAAGCAGTTGGGGGTGGAACGTATCGTGTCGCTTTCGGCGGTCGGATCGCTGAAAGAAGAGCACAAACCGCTGGAGTTTGTGATTCCTGACCAGTTTTTCGATCGCACCCGCCATCGTGTCGATACCTTCTTCGGAGACGGCATCGTCGCCCACGTTGCCCTTGCCGAACCGGTCTGTGCGGCATTGGCCAAGACCGTGGAGGCGGCCTGCCAACGGGCGGGGGTACGCGGCAAGCTGGGTGGCACTTATCTGTGCATCGAGGGACCGCAATTCTCGACCAAAGCCGAATCCAATCTCTACCGCAGCTGGGGCATGGATGTAATCGGCATGACCAACCTGCAGGAGGCCAAGCTGGCGCGGGAGGCGGAAATGTGCTACGTGACCGTAGCCATGGTCACCGACTACGATTGCTGGCATCCGCACCATGATTCGGTGACGGTCGACCAGATTGTGGCGGTCCTGGTCGAGAACGCGGAAAATGCCTGCCGGGTGTTGCGTCAGACCATCGCCGCCCTGCCAGCTTCGCCCAGTTGCAGGTGCAATCGGGCGCTAACCCATGCCATCATCACGGAGTACGACAAGGTTCCTCCTGCCACTCGTGCCAAGCTGAAACTCATCCTGGGAAGGTATTTGGAGAGCAAGAGAAAACAATGAGCATTGTTGCCGTGGGTTCGATCGCCTTCGACTCGATTACTACGCCTGCAGGACGGGCAGACAACATTCTGGGTGGCTCCTGTACCTATTTTGCCTTGGCCGCAAGCTTCTTCACCAAGGTCCGAGTGGTCGCGGTCGTGGGCGACGACTTCACGCCCGAGCATGAACAGATTTTCACCAAGCGCGGCATCGACCTGCGGGGCGTCGAACACGCCCAAGGGAAGACCTTCCGCTGGGGTGGACAATACCTCGACAGCCTCAACGAAGCCAAGACGGACTTCACCGAACTCAACGTCTTTGAAACATTCCAGCCAAAAATTCCACCGGAATATAAAGACTCGGAGTTTCTATTTCTCGGCAACATCCACCCGGACCTGCAGGCCTCCGTGCGTATGGAGTTGAACGGGGTCCGCCTGACGGGCGGCGACACCATGAACTTCTGGATTCAGGGTACGCGCCGCGAGTTGCTGAAAACGCTGAAGCTGGTCGATGTGTTGCTCATCAACGATGGGGAAGCCAAGATGCTGGGGGAAGAGCGCAATCTGCCGCGGGCCGCGCAAAAGGTGCTTGCCCTGGGACCCGGAGCACTGGTGATCAAGCACGGCGAGTATGGTGCGACCATCTTCTTCCGCGAAGGTGCCTTCGGCATTGGCCGTCATCCGTTTCGTGCACCTGCCTTGCCCATCGAAGAAGTACGCGACCCGACCGGCGCCGGCGATTCCTTCGCCGGCGGGTTCATGGGATATATCGCCTCCGCAGGGTCACTCAGCCGCGAAGTGCTAAAGCGGGCTCTTTTCTATGGCGGGGTGATGGGTTCTTTTGCCGTCGAACGTTTTGGGACGGAGCGGCTTCAATCCCTGACGCGAGAGGAGATCGACGGAAGATTTCAAGTATTTCGCGAATTGACCCACCTGGAATGAGCCTCGAGCGCACGGACGGTTGGGATCGCGAGATCACGCTGGTGTCTCAAATCGCTGCCGCCGCCTCGTTATTTTCCTTTCTCTTTTATTTCCGCCGAGGCGACCTGTTGCTTTACGGGGACGCGGTTGCGCATATCAACATCGCTCGCCGGGTGATCGATTCCCGCACGCCCGGTCCCCTCCAATTGGGCACGGTTTGGCTGCCCCTCCCCCACCTTCTGATGATTCCGTTTTTGTTTTCCGATGCCGCCTGGCGGACTGGGATTGCCGGTTCCATCCCCTCGATGTGCGCCTACGTCTTTGGTACAGCGGGAATTTTTCGCCTGGTGCGGGGCTGGTTACGCTGGGGGGAGCAAACCTCGGTTTCAACTCGCATTACGGCCTGGCTGGCGGCGGCCGTTTATGCTGCCAACCCCAATCTGCTGTACCTTGAGACCACGGCCATGACCGAGGTCCTGTATTCGGCCCTTTTCATCTGGTCTATCCTGCACGCCAGCGAGTTTTACCAGGCTGGGGCGGGCTTCGATCAAAGGCAGGCGGCATCATCCTTGCGCAAATGTGGTTGGTGTTTGGCCGCGGCCTGTCTCACCCGCTACGACGGTTGGTTCCTCGCGGGAGCCTTGAGCATCGCTGTGTCGTGGGTGATCCTCCGCTCCCAGGAAACCCGGACGGCTCTCGCTCCGAGCCTGGCTCGCTTTATTTTGCTGGCTGTGGCCGCACCCGTCATCTGGCTGGGCTATAACGCACTGGTGTATCGCGATCCCCTGGAGTTTCAGAGAGGTCGATACTCGGCTCGCGCAATCGAGCAGAAGGGGACCAACATCGGATCCTTGCCCCATCCGGGATGGCATGATCTCAGGGTCTCATTCAGCTATGTTTTAAAAGCGGCCGAAGACAATATGGCAGAAGGCTGGCTGCAACAAGTTTGGCCGGGACTATTGCTGGCAGGGACATCGGTCATCGTGCTCGTCCGGCGGAGGTTCTGGCCGCTGCTCCTGCTGGCGATCCCCTTGCCGTTTTATACCTTGTCCGTGGCATACGGCAGCGTTCCCATTTATCTGCCTCAATGGTGGCCCTTCTCGTATTACAACGTGCGTTTTGGCACGGAGCTCATACCGGCGTTTGCCGTTCTGGCCGCCTTAACCCTCGATTGGGCGTTCCACGGTGCTCGGCTACGATGGACGAAGGGAGGCATGGTCGTCGGGTTCGTTACGCTGGTTGCTGCCAGTTATGCGGGAGTATGGAAGGCGCAGCCGATCTGCTACCGGGAGGCTTCGGTCAACTCCCCTACCCGGATTGCGTTCGAGAAGGAGCTTGCGGCCACCCTCAGCAAGCTGCCGCAGAATTCTGATTTGCTCATGTACCTGGGGAATCACGTTGGCGCTCTCCAAGACGCAGCCATTCCGCTACGCCGCGTGATCAACGAAGGCAATCACCGACCCTGGAAAAAGCCCGCAGACCCGGAAGGCCTGTGGGAGAGAGCCTTAGCGGATCCGTCGCGCTATGTGGACTACGTGATTGCCATCGATCAGGACCCGGTTGCCGAGAAGATTCAACACCGTGACTTGGTTTCTCTGGTAGTGGTTCACACCCGAGGGCAGGCTCCGGCCACCATCTACTGGACCCATCGCCCGGAACACTGATCGAATCCAGCGGCAAGTGGAGAGCTTGGTCGACACGAATGGCCATGGCCATTCTCCAACTGTCCGCGGGTCGCTCGCTCGGCATCACAGCCGTTCACCGAGGATCGGTCGCGGCACATTGATGATAAAATCCAGCCAAATCCACTTCTCATGTCGAATTTGGGGCGAATCTACGAGTTCTTCTCGGAGGTAACGGCGTCACAGGCGCAGTTGGCCGGCGTGGAACAGCTCCGGCTTCCATGCGGGCTTCGCTTAGCCGGGCACGGCTTCAGACAGTGTTCCATTCTGATGAGCGTAATTTCGCTCGGTCCGGTACACGCGGAATGAACTCCCCGGGGGTGCCCTTTGTCAAGGCGAGCGCCTGCGGGAATGATTTCCTCATTCTTGATGGCATCTACGCTCCCGCCGATATGGGAGCCTTCAGTCGCCGCATTGCCGACCGCCACCTGGGAGTGGGTGCTGACGGCGTTGAATGGCTGTTTCCGACCCATGATGCCGATGTCGAGGCGAACCTGTTTAACGCCGACGGAAGCAACGCCGAAGTGTCGGGCAATGGAACGCGCTGCGTAGCCGCTTATCTCTGCCGCGAGCAGGCAAAACAGAAGATCGTGATCCGCACCGGCGCGGGCCTGAAGACCTGTACCCTCATGTCGCGCAGCGACCAGCAATATGAATTTGAGCTTGCGATGGGGGAGCCCGAGATCCGCGATGAGCTTCTCATCCCGCTCTCGCACGGTGAGGCGCGTGGCATCCCGGTTTCTCTCGGCAACCCCCATTTCGTCATGTTTGTCGGGAAGTTTGCTCCCCGATGGCAGGAGCAGGCGGAGGAAATCGGACGTCAGCGAGTGTTCCAGCATGGAATTAACATTGAACTCGTCGTCGTCGAAGACCGCAACCGCATCGACGTGCGATTTCTTGAGCGCGGGGTAGGTGAGACGCAATCGTCTGGGACCGGTTCGTGCGCTGCGGCGGTGGCGGCAATCTCTCAGAAGAAGGTCGCCTCGCCGGTCGAAGTTCACACCCTGGGGGGAGTGCAAATCGTGCGCTGGGAAGAGCAAGTCTTCCTGCGAGGGTCCGCCCAGCTAATCTGCCAAGGAGAGTTTTTCCTTTAGAGTGCCGCTATGCGAGCTGCGCCGACAATTGTGCGGGTTAAGCCGCCGGCCCTCAAACCCGGGGATACGGTTGGAGTCATCGCGCCGGCCAGCAATATCAAGCGCGATCTCGTCGAGGCGGGACTGAATCAATTGCGCGCCATGGGCTACCGCACGTTGGTTCTCCCCTCGATCTTCGATGAGGACTTATACTTCGCCGGCTCGGTCGAGCGGCGGACCCGCGAACTCGAGGAGATGTTTGCCCGTCCCGAGGTGCGCGCCGTGGTTTGTGCTCGGGGCGGATACGGCACAAACTATCTGCTCGAGGAGATCGACCTTGAGCGGCTCAGGTCCCACCCGAAAATCTTTGTCGGCTACAGCGACGTAACCACCCTATTAACCTACTTCGCCGATGCTCTGGGGGTGGTTACGTTTCATGGTCCGATGGTCGCGAAAGATTTCGCCCACCCTGGCGGGGTTCACCTTCCGAGCTGGGAGGCAGCCTTGGGCGGCAGCGCGGGGTGGAGCGCGGACAC
>Ga0187783_10000651_pt1 | contig 25197 bp, 20 predicted proteins | sample 1015_SJ02_MP02_2_FD_132471 | JGI IMG/M metagenome (GOLD analysis project Ga0187783, IMG submission 132471) | Tropical peat soil microbial communities from peatlands in Department of Meta, Colombia - 1015_SJ02_MP02_20_MG | ecosystem: Environmental > Terrestrial > Soil > Wetlands > Peat | place...
CGATCGACACCTTGCAGGTGGTGAAGATCATTGAATGCCGGGGCATCGTTACGAACCCGCTGGATACGAGCAACCCGGTCCTGACGAGCCTGTTCAAGCAAGGCCAGCTGCGCGCCGATCCCTTGCACATCGGCATCGACGTGACGGACGACTGCGCGATTGTCAATCGATCGGGCGAAGCGTCCGAGCGACTGTTTGCAGTCGGCCCTCTTACGCGCGCGGCGTTCTGGGAAATCATCGCGGTGCCGGACATCCGCGTCCAGTGTGCTCAGCTCGCGCAGCGTATCACGAGCCAACTGCTTGCGAGAGGAGCCTGCGTACCGGTTCCCTCCTGACTGCGCGCGGACCCCGACCGAAATGGCGGCAGTGGGCTGCCGCTCACAATCCTTCGAACAAAGCGATCGACAAGTGGCGTCGGCATTTCTTCATGCCGAGCCAGTGGTCCGCGGCGCGGGTCACGGGTTATTACCGGTCCGCCCTCACGAGCCTGGCGTCCATTTCCAAACGATGTCGCGAACGGTGATCGGTCTGGGAATGAGTCCGAGCTTATAGAATCGGTCGGCGATCGCCTGCTGGTTGACGATGGTCTGCTCGCCAATCGGAATGACCTCGAAGCGTGCGCGGTCAACTGTGCGCCGCACGGTATCCAGCTCAACACCAGTAGCGTCGTGGAGAATCTGTGCAACCTCTGCACGGTGCTGATCGGCCCACTCGGCTTCCTGGGCAAAGATTCGGTTGAGCTTCTCGATGGCCTCCGGGTGTCGGGCGGTGAAGCCTCGATTGGCGAGGACGAACGAACTTGTGGTGTGGACGTCCTTGGCGAAGGTGAGAACCCGCGCCCCGCGGTCACGTTCGGCAAGCGCCAAATACGGATCCCAGATGGTCCAGGCATCGAGGCTTCCCTGCGCGAATGCGGCGGCCGCGTCGGCTGGGGCGAGATAGACCGGGGTGATGTCGGCGTAGGGAATGCCAGCCTTCTCCAGGGCGGCGAGAGTAGTGTTGTGCGCGCTCGAGCCCTTGCCGAACCCGATCTTTCTGGATCTGAGATCCGTGAGCGCTCGGATCGGCGAGTCCGCTGGGACGATGATCGCCTCGTTCAAACCGGATGTCGGCACGGCCGCGACGTACTGCAGATTGGCACTGGAGGCCTGGGCATAGATGGGAGGCAGATCTCCGGCGAACCCATAGTCGACATTGCCGGTATTGAGCGCTTCGAGCAACGGCGGGCCATAGGCAAACTCGACCCATTTCACTGCAATGCCGAGAGACCTGAACGCCGCCTCCACGGTGCCCCGCTGCTTCACCGCCGGAAACACCCCGGCCTTCTGATAACCGATGCGGACCTGCTTCAAGTCGTCGGCAAGGATAGTTGCATGATGACCGATCACTGCCGCGAGCGCGCCCGCCGTTGACCAGACAATGAAATATCGTCGTAACACAGTGATCTCCGTCAAGCATGTTTCATCACAGCGGGTGCCCCGCGGGTCAAATGACGTAGATGAAAGAGTCCATGTCGTCAGCGACGAGATCCCGAATCTCCGCCAGGCTGCGGTGGTCGATGACCTGGGTAATGGCATCCCTCACCACGATCATCATCAGTCTGACCGGACAGGTTGTCTGATCGGAGCAGTCGTCGCACGGCCTGTAGAAGTTGCGGCTCGCGCACGCGATCGGGGCCAAGGGACCATCGAGGGCGCGGATGATGTCGCCGACGGAGATGTTGTCAGCCGGCCGAGCGAGCATGTAGCCGCCGCCTTTGCCCTTCTTACTGTGAAGAACGCCAGCGTTCCGCAACTCGCCCAAGATCGTGTCCAGGAATTTCTTCGGGATCATGTTGGCTTCGGCGATGTCGGCAACGAGCGCGGACTGCCCAGGAGGCAACCGGGCCAGATGCACTGCGGCCTTCAGGCCGTATTTGCCCTTCTTGGTGAGCACTTCGGTCCTGCCAGTTGGGACAGCGGCCGCGGAAGGGTCCGTTTCCGCAAGATCACCACGCTAATCATCGCTTGACGAACTCCAGTTAATCGATAAAGTTGATAGAATGCAAGACCGGAAACGGATCGATAGCGATCATGCATTTTTCGCCGACGTTGCATCGTTTTGGTCTCTATCTGCTGTTCGCGGCCGCGTATGCCTTCGTTCTGATGGTGTTGACGTTGGGGTGTGAGTCGTGGACTTCTCCAGGGGAGCAGCGGCCACCTGCTTCCGGTCACAGCCTGCTGGATTTACAATCGGGTGCCGCATCTCGGCCATGAGGGTAGTGATGGCTTGGCAATCACGAACAAATCCAAGGCCTGGGCTGGCCGGGCGGGTGCCTACGATCGGGATTGGAGCGCTGCTGGTCTGAATCGCGCTGTCAACCGCAGTACCGCGATGACTACTCCGCGCCGGCGGTCGGCGCTGTGCGCCTTGTGGTCGCAAAGAACCGGTTGGCCGGCCGGGGCAGGCCGAGGTGTTCGCGCAGCGTAGTCCCCTCGTATTCGCGGCGAAACAACCCGCGATGTTGCAGCTCGGGCACGACGCGTTCGACGAAATCGTCGAGGCCGCCTGGCAGATATGGAAACATCACGTTGAAGCCATCGGCGCCGCCGGTCAACAGCCACTGTTCCATTTCATCCGCGATGCTTGCGGCGGTGCCCACGAAAGCAAGGCCGCCGTAGCCGCCCAAGCGTTGTGCCAGCTGGCGCACGGTCAGGTTCTCTCGCCTGGCAAGCTCGATAACCCGCTGCTGTCCGCTCTTGCTGGCGTTCGTCTCAGCAATTTCTGGTAGGGGTTCATCCGGGTCGAAGCCTGAGGCGTCGTGACCGAGCGCGATCGAGAGGGACGCGATGGCACTGTCGTAGTGAACGAGGCTGTCGAGATGCGCTCGCTTGCGGCGGGCTTCCTCGACCGTGCCGCCGACCACGACGAACGCGCCCGGCAGAATCTTGAGATGATCCTTTGGGCGGCCGAGCTTCTCCATGCGCCCCTTTACGTCCGCGTAGAAGCGCTGGCCGGCGGTGAGATTACCGGCGGCGGCGAAGATCACCTCGGCGGTCTCGGCAGCGAGCTGGCGACCGGCCTCGGAGGCCCCGGCCTGTACAATGACGGGCCAGCCCTGGATCGGGCGCGCAATGTTGAGCGGGCCGCGAACTGAGAGATGCTCGCCCTTGTGGTTGAGCACATGCATCCTCTCGGGATCGAAATATGTGCCGCTTTTTACGTCTCGAATGAACGCATCATCGGCGAAGCTGTCCCACAGGCCAGTCACCACGTCGAAGAACTCGCGTGCCCGTCGATAGCGCTCGTCGTGCTCCACGTGCTCGTCCAGCCCAAAATTTAACGCCGCATCAGGATTGGAGGTCGTCACGATGTTCCAGCCGGCACGGCCGGCACTGATATGGTCTAGCGAGGCAAATCGCCGGGCAATATTGAATGGCTGCTCAAACGTGGTGGACGCAGTCGCGATGAGTCCGATCCGCTCGGTCGCGCCGGCGAGCGCCGATAGCAGGGTGAGCGGCTCGAACGAGGTGACCGTGTGACTGCGCTTGAGCGCCTCGATTGGCATGTTGAGCACGGCCAGGTGGTCCGCCATGAAAAAGGCGTCGAAGCAAGCCCGCTCAAGCGTCTGCGCAAATCGTTTGAGGTGGGCGAAATTGAAATTGGCGTCCGGGTAGGCGCTCGGGTATCGCCACGCCCCGGTGTGGATACTGACCGGTCGCATGAAGGCTCCGAGGTGCAATTGGCGCGGCTTGCTCACGGTTCGCCTCCTTCAGAATGACACCGCCCGTTCGCCGGAGATCGCGCTCATGCGTCAACAGGTGGTTCATCAACTTACCTCGATGCGCGGATCGAGCCGTGATACGGCAAGTCGATAGCGGCGCGGGCGATGCTTGTATGCACAGACGATAGCCGCTGAGCCGCCCGTCGAGGCGTGGACGATGGCGGCTGCGCATTCATGGTCAGGGCATTCGCGCATGTTGACTCAAACAACGGGATGCGGGAGAAAATTAGGACTGTCTATAATACATTAAGTATATGTATTGAATCAACTGAGTGCGGCACATCCGCGCGATTGTAGCTGCGCTGGATTACCAATGTCGCCAAGGTAGGATGCCGCAGCATCGGCATCGCGGATTGGAGCGATCGCCAGCAACTCGGTCCGGCGCCCGCTCTGCGAGTCGGACCGTTTCGCGGGCGAACAGTTGCACGGAAATCGCCCTCTCATTCGAGGTTGCGCTCGTACCACGGCGTTTATGGCTGTCGCAGGCGGCCGTGCGAGGCCTCGCGCCTGAGCTGGGCCGGCATTCCGGGACACTTCGCCGTCGTACGGAGCTGCTGCCCGCCGTCGCCGTCCCGCAATCGCGTGGGTTCGGCGACAAAGCCCATATCCGACTGTTGCAACCGCAGCCGAATGCCCAAAAAATCCGCCGACCCTCTAGATATAAATTTCAAAATCGACCATATATGTAGAGTGAATTTTCTAGGACCCGTCACAAGGTGAGAGCGAACTGAACGCATGCTGACTGCAAAGGGCAAGTATGGCCTCAAGGCCTTGGCGCATCTGGCGAGCCTGAAGCCGGGCGCAATGGCGCAGGCGGTGGAAATCGCCCAAGCCAACAAGATCCCCAAGAAGTTCCTGGACGCGATCCTTGGCGACCTTCGCAACGCCGGCCTCGTCTACGCCAGGAAAGGGCCAGGCGGAGGCTATATGCTGGCGAGGCCGGCGAGCGACATCAGGGTCGGGCAAGTGGTGCGCATCCTCGATGGCCCGATCGCCCCGATCGCCTGCGCCAGCCGGACGGCTTACCAGCCCTGTCAGGATTGCGACAACGTCAAGCGTTGCTCGGTGCGTCTGGCGATGATCAGGGTTCGCGACGCCATGTCCGAGGTGCTCGATGCGACGACGCTGGCGGACATGCTCGTCCTGAACGACGCCCGCAAGTCCCGCGCGGGCCGGAGGGTCGGGGCCGGCCGCGACGCCCAGCTGCTCCACGATATTTGAAGCTTGCGGGCAGCGGGTCTTATTTGCCTGTCAGACTGGTGGGAGATCAAGGTTTCCTTTGGAAGAATACCTGCGATAACGGCGTGCATCGCGCGTAAGCAGAGGCCATCGTTCGATCGCCGCGTGGGCTCCAATGAAGAACTTCGGTAGAACTCCCGCTCGGAGGCCACTCACCGCGCGATGTTTTAGAAACGCTTTGCCAGCGAGGAACAGGGCTGATCGCGGGACGGGGGCGATTTCGATCATTACATGATCCAGCGTGCTGTCGAGATCCTCGATCCGGTCATAAATCAATGGAGCATCGGACAGGCAGGAATCCTTCTCGCGGCAGCTCGGGGCTATTCCAACGTGATGTTCGACGCGCGAATCACCTTCGCCCATTTCTTAGTTTCGGCGGCGATAAATTCGCCGAACTCGGCCGGTGTCATCGGTATTGGCTTGATGCCCAGATAAACAAGACGTTCTTTGGCGGCAGGATCCGCAAATGCAGCGTTGATCTCGTTGTTGAGCTTGTTGATGATCTCAGGGGATGTGCCACTGGGCGCGCCGATGCCGAGCCAGCCGCCCGCCTCGTATCCTGATACAAATTGGCCGACTGGAGGGGTGTCCGGCAGCACCTCCGAGGGCGTCGCGCTCGTCACTGCCAGGGCGCGTAATTTGGCAGTGCGGATGTACTCGATCACCGTTGATATCGGACTAAACGCGACTTGCGTTTGGCCGGCGAGCAGATCAGGCAGATAACTGCTGCGATACGGTACGTGGGTCAATTCCACACCGGTCATCATTTGGAACAGTTCGCCAAAGATGTGGTTCGGACTCGCATTTCCGGCCGAGGCCATAGTGATCTTGCTCGGATTGGACCTTGCATAGGCGATGAACTCGGGAACCGTCTTGGCCGGCAACGAGGGGTTGACCACAATGACAAAGGTACTGGCGCCAATGCATGCGATCGGGGTTATGTCGCTGATGAAGTTGAAATTGAGCTTCGGATAGAGTGTAGCGTTAAAGGCGTTGGCCGAGTTGACCTGAAGCAGGGTGTAACCATCCGCCGCCGCTCGCACCACGATCTCGGTGCCGATATTGCCGTTTGCCCCCGGCCGGTTCTCGATGACGAATTGTTGGCCGAGCCGATCGGACAATCGTTGGCCCACCAGGCGCGCGGCGATGTCGGGCAGCAGGCCGGCGGGGTAGCCGACGATGACGTGTACCGGTCGTGACGGATAACTCTGCGCCGCCGCAATTCGTGAAGCAATTGCGAAGGTGATGGCGACAGCGGCGAAACCCAGGAATCTTCGGCGGTCCTCCGTCATCACTTTTGCTCCGTGGACCCAATGACTGCGGCAGACCCGACCGCAACGCTTGCCGGGTTGTAATCAAATAGGCTGTCGAACAAAGCGATGTCATCAGCCTCGCTTTGCGCATCGAAATTGTCGAGAAAGCCGCCCTGCAGCGCTTTCGCTCGCGCGCGCGATCGAAGCTGAGCAGTGTTCGCGCGCACCTTGCGCGCGCTCTCGTATATTCTCAACGCCTCAGCGGGGTTGCTGCACTCGGCGAAGCAGCGTCCTAGCACCGTGCCATCCTCTATCGCCATGCAGGCGCCTTGCCCGAGGAATGGGGTGAACGGATGCGCCGCATCGCCAAGCAGGGATACTAGCCCGACGGTCCAACGCGGCAGCGGCTCTCGATCGTGCAGGCCCCATTTGAAAAGAGCCTCGCGTTTTATCGATGCTATTATCGCCAACACCCTCGGATGAAAATCGTGGTAAAGCCGCGATAGTTCCTCAATGTCGCCGCGGATTGCCCAGTGCTCGGCCTGCCACTCGCGTTGGCGCGCGATGGCGATGACGTTCATCAAAGAATTCTTGCGCAGGCCATAGTGCATAAACATGCGGTCAGGCCCGATATACACGCAGCGCTCCTGCAACTCGATGTCGCTTGGCAATTCGCCAGCGGGCACAATTGCGCGCAATGCGACTTGGCCGGTGTAGCTCACCGGCTCGTCCCCATGGATCTTCTCGCGGACAACCGATCCGCCGCCGTCGCAGCCGATCAGCGTAGGGCCTGCAATCACCGTTCCGTTTGCAAAGCGAGCGACGACGCTGGTGTCATCCTGAAACAGGTCGACAAATGTGTGATCGAGGCGAATGGAGTCGCGATCGTTCGCTAGCACCGCAGAGCTGAGCACGCGATGAAGGTCGGCCCGATGTACCTGAAACACGGCGGCGCCGAACTTGGCGGAAATGTCCGCCACGCGACGTCGCCCCAACAACTCAGCGGTTTTGTAATGTCTGAATTCTAAATCGCCCGCAAAGTTTGCCGTTGTCCTAACTGACGCGCCTACGCCGAGGAAATCGAGTCCATGTAACGCATTCGGAGTGATGATGACGCCGGCACCCAATTCGGACAGTTCTGCCATGCGTTCATATACGCGTACACTGAAACCCTGACGCTGCAGCGACAGCGCTGCGGTCAGGCCGCCAATTCCAGCGCCTATGATCAGGATTTGCGGCGCGCGTCGTGACTCCGATGCGTTGTGCACCAGCATGTTTCGGCTGACTGGCTTGGCCGAGCTCGGCGAGGGCGCGTCCGACATGGTCGGGTTAAGGGCTTGACCCCAGAAAACATTTAGTATATTGACGATATAAATATTTAATGTCAATACACTATTGAAATCATGAAACGCCCCCATGCGGAGTTGCCCCGTCGTCGGGCAGGGTCGGAAAGCAATTCGCCAGTTAGGCGCGCTCTGGTACCCTTGGCTCGGCGGTTAGTGCAGATTTGTATTGCCGCCGCTTCAGATCGTCTCGCGGGCGAAGGTCTGGCGTCGCTTGAGATGGGAGCGCTGGCCGTACTAAGCCGACAGAATGCAGAGGTTGAGATTGACCAGAATGGGTTGGCCGGACGGCTCAGCATCGATCGCTACAGCGCCAGTCTATTGGTGGATCGCCTTGAGAAGCGGGGGATCGTCGAGCGGCGGGTCAATGGGGCCGACCGCCGAGCCCGTCTTCTTCGACTGACACCGCGAGGCGAAAGACTCTACGCGCGCCTGCGATCACCAATAGAGGAGATGCAAATGGGCATCCTAGCCGCTCTCACCCCCAAAGAGCGGGAGCTTTTCCTTGATCTTTTGGTGCGCGTCGTGGAGGCCAATCGCGCTCTCGCGCGTCCGGGCGCCGGCCGTCGCAAGCCCAGCAGGCGTGGATCAGTGGCCGACACGCCTGGGGGGTAATGTCGCAGGTCAGAGCAGATCCGACCGGTTTTGCGGGTAGCCTGCGAGCCTGAAATAGTTTCGGGCCTCCCGGGCGGTGAGACGGCGAGCGCGGCAGAGCATCGCCGGGTAGACATTGGGCCATGTGGCACCACAGCCAAGGCGTCTGCATCAGGCCCATATTGAACATGGACCGGGCATCTTGGAGCGCAGCGCCTACTCAGTCGGCCGAAGACGGCGTAGCTGATGGCATGGGCGGTTGGGCAGCGAGCGCCGCCCATGGGGATGGGCCTGCCGAGTCGGCTTCCGGCGACTCCAGCACGATCGCAGGCGGCGTCGGCTTGAGGTTCGCAGCGATGCTCGAGGCGAGCTCAGTTGCGGCGGTTTTAGCGGCAGGCTGGAGATTGCCATCAAGTTTCTGCAGTTCAGAGGCCGCTTCCTTGCGGCCGAGCTGCTGTGCAACCGTATAATGCGCATATGCCTTGACCAGGTCCTGCTGGGTGCCGGCGCCGTCGTGATAGGCTGGGGCGAGCCAATATTGGCAGTGAAGATATTTGTAAGGAGCGCAAAGCTGCAACAATTCAAAAGAACGTTTCGTATCGAACCAGGGCATCGAGCGGGCGTATCTGAGGGTAAAAGCCAGATTCACGAGGGCGCTAAAAGAATAGCCGCGCTGGTAGGCGCGCTCGTACCATTTGATTTGGTCCCAGTCCACGCCACCCGCGCCAAAGACTAGGTTTGTCCGGCCCGCAGAGATCTATGGGCGCCCCGCAGCGAGCATGCCGTTCGGTTCCCTGCCGTCCAGGAGCGCCGTCGGCTGGGGCCATGATGTCTCGGCGCACGGGCAGGGCTGATTCGCCTGACTGGGAATAGCAAAAAAGGCTGCTGGCCTGCGGGGTTCGGGAAATTCTTCAAAATCGGATATTGCGATCCGCCGCAACAAACAATAACTCGGATAGAGTAGTACCGGCCGATCATCGATCAAATTTGAAGCACGACGTCGTTTGTCTGGTCTAACGGAATCCCAATGGCGTGCTCGCCCGATCCCCCGCCGGCGGACTCAGCGTCGCGAGGGGATCTTCTCCGTGCAACTTGTAGAGTTGCACGAACTCGTCGGCGAGCTCATAGCAGAGCGTGACCTTATGCGAGGGAACGTTCCAATTGGCGCCTGGTTGGCCGCAGCTTTGCGCCTCGATGCTGAACGGCTTGCGCCACGCATACCGGTCCGCGAGGCGGTCCGCGACCCGATCCATAAAGGCATTTGCCCGAAATGCCCGTTCGAAGATGTCGAGCGATCCTTGGGGCTTGCCGTACTCGATCTGGTATGCCGATCGCTCCTGCCCGGGCGATCGCATGTAGGGGGTCAGCGCCTTATTCCAGGACCATGAGGCATTACTGTAGTCCCCAATGCAGGTCCCCTGCCGGTCCTCCGGCATGTGCGTTTCATTTGCCAAGTCCTCGAACTGATCGGGATCAGAACCAACCATCAAGCAGACAATGTTGTAAGCGCGCTCGAAGTCGAGCCCATGCGCATCATAGTAGACCACACTCTCGCCGTTCTCACGGCTTCGCTGAGCGCTGATCATCCAACTCTTTGCTGCATTCACCAGGGTCCTGTGGGTGAACTCAGTTTTCATCTCGAGCATTGTCACGGTAGCGAACCCATCAGCGGCGTCTTCCTCACGACCGAGCACCGGCAACCCGAGATCCGAGATCAGACCGTGCGCCATTTCATGCAACAAGACGAACAGCATGTTGCCGACAGTGAACTCAGTCGTCGCCTTGAGTTTCGCCGGCGGCACGTCCTTGACGCGTGGATGGGTCGAGATGGCCTCGACAGTCGCCTGCAACCGGGCTTCACAATCGGCAGCGTCGGGAGGCGGCGCTGCCGCCCACAGGGCCTCGATCGCAAGACCCAAGATGGGCAGCGCGGCCGCGCCTGAGAGCACTCGCAAACGCTTCATGGTACTTAATCCATAGGATTGCATGCCTAGGCATGTAATCCTCTTGAAGCGACCCTTGCGCTTCGTCTCCAGGAGGAAGAAGAAGCCTCCGCAGCCCCGGCGCGTTTCCTATGCATCGCGGATCAGGTCGCGTCAGCGCAAAAAGCAGGCCACCGCGTTGTGCACGCACCGCCCACCAGAAAACAACGGCCGCCTAATTGCACAAAGGGCGGGTTTGTCGCTTGCAGCCCCGCCTTCGAGTCGGCTCAACGCGCTCGCTACGCAGCTGGACCGCGTAGCGAGCCACTCTGGCATCTATAATTTATTTGGCGTGCTTAGCCTTGTAGTCGGCGCTGCACGGACGATAGCGGCCATAGCCGTCATCGGTCATGCAACTGTCGGACGAGCGCCAATCGGTATGCTGTGCTTTATACTCGGCGTCGCACGGACGATAGCGACCATAGCCGTCGTCAGTCATGCAGCGAACCACGGGGCTAGCTTCTGCTTTGCTGCCGAGGGGTAGCGCAAACAACACTGTGGCGGCTAAGGCGATGGCAAGTGAACGGATTGTCATGGCAGGTTTCTCTCTCCTATGGCGTTGCGTACCAGAATGAAGCCGCTCCGCCGATGCTTGTCTTTCCCGTCTTGCTATTGTTATGAGCGCTCTCGCGCTCGGCCGCGGCCAGTCGGGTTGGCGCGGCGCGAGGCCGGCCACAGTGCTGGCCGCTGCTGCTCAGTTGACCGCGTATGTTTGCCGCCTCCTCCCGGCATCGCAGCGATAAACATCACCCCGGATGGCGCAGCCGTTCGGGCATGAAGGAGTTGGGGAGCCCAGCGGAACAAGCCGCGTTTCCGATGGTCACCCTCAAATTAAGGCTACTCCAGCGGTGCCGGTAGTCAACCGTTAAACCTCTCGCGAAGACGCGGGAACAGCCACTGGGCGTTCCCATGAAGAACAGCTTGATGTTCTGCCTCCGAGCGCGGTTGTCTGCCGCATATCGACCGCACTTCGGACTGCCATGTCGAGACGCGGATAAGGACAGCCCGTGCCGAAAAGTAGTTGATTCAAGCCGACCATCTCCCTCAACATATTGAGCGCAGGTGGGCTGACGGATAGCGCGACGTCACAGAAAAATCGTTGCACTGGTAGGCAAGTAGAGATGCATCGCTTTCGGATTTGCGGCTGTCATCGTGATCTCGTTGCCTAACACGCCCATTCAGCTTAGCCAGACCACTCCGCTTGTCGGAAAGACCTCCTGCCGTTAACCGAGGCCTGTTCGCCTTACAAGACCGTCGGTACCGGCGATGGCCAGACACACCTCCACGTGGGATGATTGCCCGCGTTTCACAAACCGCATGTGACCGTAACACCGCGGATATCGTCGACCATCCAAGCCCGGCGGATGACCCAGGAGCGCTTAGGTCGGAAACTTCTGCGCTCCATGCGTCTGCAGCTCCATTGGATGCTCTATTAGTCGGATTCCTCCGGCGCCCACCAGCGTCTCCGCGCCACGGCGCAGCCTCGGAGAATCCGCGCGGCCTGACGCTATGGACACGATCTTGAATTAGAAATAGAAACTTTTGAAACTCATCGTTTCCGAATGTTTGCCCATGCCCAGACTACCGGATCTCGAAGCGCTAGCGATCTTCGCGAAGGTCGTCGAATCTCGCTCGTTCGCCCAAGCGGCGTCCGAGCTGAAGCTTTCCAAAGCCACCGTTTCAAAGGCAGTCAGTAGACTCGAGACACGGCTGGGCGCGCGGCTGATCAATCGCACCTCGCGACGCTTCGCACTGACTGATGCGGGCCAGCAGCTGTCGGGCCGCGCTGCGCATATTCTCGCCGAGGGTGAGGCCGCCGAGGATGACGCTGCGGCTCAAGCCCGAGTGCCACGTGGGCTGGTTCGTTTGGCGGCCCCCATGTCTTTCGGGCTGCTTCGCGTCGCGCCCGTCCTGCCGGAATTCCTTGCCGCCTATCCGGAGGTGTCGCTCGATCTCTGCTTGAGCGACGCTTACGTTGACCTCATCGGCCATGGGTTCGATGCGGCAATCCGCATCGGCGTCTTGCCGGACTCCTCGCTCGTCGCTCGGCGGCTGTGTGAAATGCCGCGCCACTTGGTCGGCTCGCCCGCCTACTTGAACAAGCATGGCAGACCGAGGCATCCGCTCCACCTCGCGCAGCATCGCTGCATCGGCTACAGCCATACGATGGCACCGGAGACTTGGCGTTTTATCAAGGATGGCAAATCGGCAAGCGTGCGGCCGTCGGGTCCGCTGCGCGTGAACAATGGTGACGCGATGATGCCGGCCTTGATCGCTGGGGCCGGAGTCGGCATCCTACCCGAATTCATATTGCGCAAGGCACTTGCGGCTGACCAGCTGGAGATATTGCTGCAGGATTGGTCTCTTCCTACGGGCGCTGTCTATTGGGTAACGCCGGCCGGGGGGCCTCGACCGAAACGGGTTGAAGTCCTTGGGGATTTTCTGGCGGAGAAACTCGTCCCTCATACAAAGCGCGGTACGAGAACGGCGCCCGCCAGCAGGTTGCGGCCGATGGCCAAAGCTCGGGGCTCGTGACGACGGCAAACGCCGATGGACCGCCTGATTGGTAAAGCTGGCCTTGGATCCGAAGCGTGGCGATTCCGTTGGCCCTTTCTCTAAATCCGAGTTTAAGTCTGTGAAGTGTAATTTAATGGGCAATTGCCGGCGCCTGCGCATTCTCTGTAATGGCAAAACAAGACCTGATCTTTGGTTCGTCTGATTGAGCCAAGTGCAGCCGGCGAAATTCGACGGCAGCCCGGATTCATTCGATTGCTGTAAACCATTTGCGAGAAAGAGAGATGCGCAGGAGACTCATCATTGTCGCCCTTTTAATTGCGGCTGGTGGAATCGGACTGGCCGCCGCGCGTTTCCATGATGCTGCGACGCCCGTCGAAGCGGCCACCGCGCCAGCAGCGGTGCCGGTCGTTGCCGGAACGGTCCAGCACCAGGATGTGCCGATCTATTTGCGTGGTGTGGGCACGGTCATTGCCTACAACAACGTCATCGTGCGCAGCCAGATCACCGGGCAGATCGTCAATGTCGCCTTCACGCAGGGCCAGACCGTGCACAAAGGGGATTTGTTGGCAGAAATCGATCCGCGGCCGTACCAGGCGCAGCTCGATCAGGCGCTTGCTAACCGTGACCGCGACCAGGCTCAGGTCGAAAACGCGCAAGCTAATCTTAATCGTTACGTCCCTCTCCAACAGAAGGGATTTGCCACGCCACAGTTGGTCGACACGCAAACGGCGCAGTTGGCCCAGCTTCAGGCCACAGTGAAGTCGGACGATGCGGTCATCGAGCAGGCAAGAACCAATTTGAGTTATACACGACTGACCGCGCCGATCGACGGCGTGACCGGCATCCGTCAGATCGATGTGGGAAACATCATTCATCCGACCGACGCCAATGGTCTCGTCGACGTGACCCAGATTCAGCCGATTTCAATGATCTTCACGCTGCCGCAGACGGACTTCGTAGAAATCGAGCAGCAAATGGCCAAGGGGCCACTGACGGTTCTTGCCTACAGTCAGGACGACAGGACCAAGCTCGATGAAGGCAAGCTCGATCTCATCGATAATCAGATCGTCCAGACCACCGGCACCATACGGCTGCGGGCGAGCTTTCCCAACGCGAAACGGCTGCTGTGGCCGGGCGAACTCATCAACGTGCGGCTGCTCCTTAAGACCCGACATGACGGCCTGACCGCTCCGGCGTCCGCTGTGCAGCAGGGACCGAACGGATCATTTGTCTGGGTGATCGGGCCCAACGAGACGGTGCAGACACACCGGGTGACCGTGTCCCAGATCAGCGGAGGGCGAGCGCTGATCGACTCTGGCCTTCAGACCAACGACAAGGTCGTGGTGGACGGGCAGTATCGACTCGAGCCCGGTGTGCCGGTGCGTGAGCTGCATGGTGAGGCCGCCCGGCAAGTTGATCTGCAGAGCTCTGTGGAGGAAGAGATCCCATGAACATTTCAGCCCCCTTTATTCATCGACCGGTCGCAACCGCGCTGCTCATGGTCGGCCTGTTGCTGGGCGGGCTGGTATGCTACCGGTTGCTGCCGGTTGCGGCGCTGCCGAATGTGGATTTCCCCACCATCCAGGTCACCGCGCAACTGCCCGGCGCCGATCCCCAGACGATGGCATCCTCGGTGGCAACACCGCTCGAGCAGCAGTTCTCGCAAATTCCAGGTGTGACCCAGCTCACTTCGACGAGCGCGCTCGGGTACACGCAGATCACGGTCCAGTTCAACCTCAACCGCGATGTGGACAGTGCCGCAACCGATGTCCTCGCGGCGATCAACGCGGCAAGTCCGTATCTGCCGGCGGGCATCCCCTATCCGCCGACCGTTCGCAAGGTGAACCCGGCCGAGACGCCGATTCTCGTTCTCGGCCTCACCTCCAACACGTTGCCGCTGACCACCGTCGACGCCTACGCGGAAAACATCCTGGTGCCAAAAATTTCGCAAATTCAGGGTGTGGGCCTTGTCGGCATCGGTGGACAGCAGAAGCCCGCGATCCGCGTTCAGGTCGACCCACAGGCACTCGCCAACCGCGGCATCGGCCTCGAGGATGTGCGCAACGTGCTCGTCAATGCCAATGTCGATCAACCGAAAGGCACTTTGAACAGTCCCCGCCAGACTTACACGCTCAACACCAACGATCAGCTGCTCAAGCCCGACCAATATAATAATCTGATCGTTGCCTATCGTAACGGTTCGCCCGTGCGCATCCGCGATATCGGTAAGGCGATCGAGGGGCCGGAGAACGACCTGCTCGCCGGTTGGTTCAACAATCAGCGCGCCATCATCCTGGGTGTGCAGCGCGAGCCGGGTGCCAACGTGATCGACACCGTTGACCATATCAAGTCGCTGCTGCCGCAGCTGCAAGCTTCACTTCCTCCCGCCATCAAGATCAACGTCGTCTCCGACCGGACCCAAACCATCCGAGCCTCGGTCACCGACGTGCAGTTTACCTTGGTTCTGACGGTTGCTCTTGTCGTGATGGTAATCTTCATCTTCTTGCGCAATTTTTGGGCCACGGTTATTCCAGCGATCACAGTCCCGCTATCGCTGATCGGCACCTTCGCGGCTCTTTACGGACTCGGTTACAGCCTCGATAACCTATCGCTGATGGCGCTGTCGATCGCCATTGGTTTTGTGGTCGATGACGCCGTCGTGGTGATCGAAAACATCGTTCGCCATCTCGAGGCAGGCCTTCGGCCGATGGAAGCGGCGCTGCAGGGGTCGCGCGAGATCGGCTTCACAATCGTGTCGATCACACTGTCGCTGATTGCGGTGTTCATCCCACTGTTCCTGATGGGCGGCTATATCGGTAAGCTGTTCCAGGAATTCGCAATTACGGTAAGCGTCTCACTCATACTCTCGCTCGTGATTTCGCTCACCCTGACGCCGATGTTGTGCGCGCGTCTGCTCAAGCACGAAACCGGGAGGCATGGCTGGCTCTATCGTGTGTTCGAGCGCGCATTTGATGGTCTGCTTAGCGCTTACGAGCTCGGCCTCAAGGTCGCCCTGAGGCACCGGTTCGTGACGCTGATGGTGATGTTCGGGACAATCGGCATCACCGGATATCTCTATGTTGTTATTCCGAAAGGTTTCTTCCCGCAGCAGGACACCGGAATGATTTCTGGCATTGCCGAGGCCGGGCAGGACATTTCTTATCCGGCTATGGCGCAACGAATGGAGGCAGTAATCGGCAAGGTGCTGAAGGACCCGGCCGTGGCCTCAGTCGGGGCAAATATCGGGGCCGGAGGCGCCACCGCCACTCTCAATGACGGCCGAATGTTCATTGCCTTGAAGCCACACGAACAACGTGATGCAAGTGCTGACCAGGTGATCGCACGCCTGCGGAGGAGCCTCGCTGGTATTGAGGGCATCACCCTCTACATGCAGGCGGCACAAGACATTACCGTCGGGGCACGGCTGAACAAGACGCAATATCAGTACACACTTACCGACGCGGACGCCAATGAGCTCAATCGCTGGTCGGCCATATTTCTACAGAAGCTGCAACAGATGCCTGGCATCACCGGCGTCACGACCGACCAGGAAAATGCCGGGCCGCGCCTCAATGTGATGGTCAACCGTGAGGTCGCCTCCAGTTTCGGCATCTTGCCGGCGACAGTGGACAATACACTTGACGACGCTTTCGGCCAGCGCATCGTCTCCACGATGTACACGCCCCTGAACCAGTATCACGTCGTGCTCGAAGTCGATCCGCACTTCCAGTACAGTCCCGAGGCGCTGAAAGACATCTTCGTGCCTTCATCGAACGGCCAGGAGGTTCCGTTGAGCGCGCTCACCAACAGCACGACCAGCGCGGCGCCGATCGTGATCAATCACCAGGGCATGTTTCCGTCGACCACCATCTCATTTAACTTGAAGCCGGGCGTGGCGCTCGGAGACGCCGTCGATGCCATTCAACAGTTCGAGCGGGACAGCGGCAAGCCGGCGTCGCTCGTCACCACCTTTCAGGGCAATGCCAACGCTTTCCAGTCGGCGCTGTCGGGAGAACTCGTTCTTGTCCTGGCGGCACTGGTGGTGATCTACATCATCCTCGGCGTGCTCTATGAGAGCATCATCCATCCGATCACGATACTGTCGACCTTGCCCTCAGCTGGCATTGGCGCACTGCTGCTGCTCATGGCGGTGCATTTGGATCTCAGCGTGATCGCCATGATCGGCATCATCTTGCTCATTGGCATCGTCAAGAAGAACGGCATTATGTTGGTCGATTTTGCCCTCGAGGTCGAGCGCGCTGAAGGGCTCGGCACTGAGCAGTCGATTTATCAGGCTTGCGTGCTCCGCTTTCGGCCCATCCTGATGACCACTATGGCGGCTCTCTTAGGCGGCGTGCCGCTGATGCTCGGCACCGGTGCCGGATCGGAGATCCGCCAGCCGCTCGGCTACGCGATCGTTGGTGGCTTGATCGTTTCGCAGCTGCTGACGCTTTACACGACGCCCGTTGTTTATCTCTACCTTGATCGCCTGCAGGGTTGGTTGTTCGGTAGAAAATTCGATGAGGAGCCAACCGGTCACGCCGAGCCAGTACCAGCCGAATAAAGCAAAGCGTCAGAGTTGGGCCCGGTCGCAACAATTGAGCAGCGATTGCACGTGACCGCGCCGGCGTGGTGCGCTGCGGCGGCGATAAGCGGAGGAATCATCCTCGGCTTCGCCGAGCACGGGAACAACGTTGGGCAAATGCGGGCCGTCTTCGCAATTCTCCGGTCCCGCGGTCGGAAACTAGGTGACCTATGGCAAGATCTTGCACGTCAGATCGCGCGAAAACCGGGTCAGAACGATGGCGCTGAATGACCGGGCTTGGGTTAGTTGAATTGAACAAGGGGTGACCGGCTAGTATATTGAGGAAAGACTGCAACGCAATTAGATGGTCTTCAAAATTGATTTTGGGACTGGAGGTTTGTTCTTTGATTTGCCCACGTTCGGGCAAGAGGATGGGGTGAGATCGTTGGTGGGATGCCGGGCAGAGGCGGGTGAGCTTGGCCCAAGCCATACCGCTTCTGGAAGCCGGACATTAAAAACCGATTTAATGGCGCTTCACAGTGCGCAGCTTAAGTTTCAACCATGAGGCCGGTGACCAAACAAAGACTGGTGTCATGAAATGCCAGACGATGAGAACATCGCCAAAATTGTCCGCTCCAACCATTCCGAGCCGTTTCCGCGGGTAAAGAGCAGGCCATGCCGAGAGTGCTACTGATCGAAGATGACCGCGAAACTGCTGGCGAGATCATCGCTGAACTAGTCGAGCGGGGGCTCGAGGTCGACTGGGCGGCAACCGGAATAGAGGGGCTTGACAAGGCGCGAGCTGGCGAGGCCGACGCGATGGTGGTGGACCGGCTGCTGCCCGGTGTTGACGGCCTCGCGATTATTGAGGTGATCCGGAAAGAGCAGGTGCGCACCCCGGTTCTGGTTTTAAGCGCGCTGGGAGCGGTGGACGAGCGCGTACGCGGCTTGCGCGCCGGAGGAGATGACTATCTCACCAAGCCGTTTGCAGTTGCCGAACTGGTTGCCCGAGTCGAAGCTCTCTTGCGCCGGCCCGCGGAAAACCGGGACACCATCTTGCGCATCGGACCACTCGAGCTCGACTTGCTTTCGCGCACGGCGAAGCGCGGCGACCGCCCGATTGAGCTGCTGCCCCGCGAATTCCGACTGCTTGAATATATGATGCGGCGTAAGGACCAGCTGCTAACTCGCGCGATGTTGTTCGAAGAAGTCTGGAACTACAAGTTCGTGCCCCAGAGCAATCTTGTTGATGTCCACATGGGGCGGCTTCGTCGCAAGGTGGACGGACCCGACGAGCAGCCGATGATCCATAATGTACGCGGTGAGGGGTTTATTCTCCGTGCTCCTGCCTGAATTCATGCGAACGACTACATTTCGCTGGACGCTGGTCGTGGCCGGCGCATTTGCTGTCGGCATTATCTTGATGTCCATCTTTGCTCTCGCGCAGGCTTATTCCTACATGACCAGCGACGTCGACGGCCTTATCGAGGGAGTCGCGAACACCATCATCGCAAGAGGGCCGCAGCATCGCATTGACGCGATCGACGAGCACCTGGGGATCGACCCTCACCAAGTGAAGATTGCTGGGTTGTTTGCCCCAGACGGCAGTCGCATCGCCGGAAACGTCCAGGTGCTACCTCATGGCCTCCGCGTGGACGCTGGCCCGCAGCTGGTCTCACTGGTCAGAATTGACGCCGCCGGCGGCGAGCAAACCGTCCGTGCCATCGCGCGCCGACTGCCTGAAGGCGGAACCCTGGTCATTGGTCGCCGCGATTACGAATTTACGTGGGTTACCCGCATCGTGGAACGCGCGTTGGCGGTGGGGCTCGTTCCGGCGATATGTCTGGGCGTGGCAGCCGGGGCCTTCCTGAGTATCCGTGCGCAGAGGCGCATCGAGCAAGTCAACAGCAAAGTCCAGCGGATTGTCGCCGGTGAATTGCGGGAACGCCTGCCGACATCCGGCACCCACGATCCATTCGATCGGCTGGCGGTTCTCGTCAACGGAATGCTTGACCAAATCGAGGCGCTCGTCCGCAGCATCGCCGGCGTGGGGGACGATATCGCGCATGATTTGCGTACTCCGCTTACCCGCCTGCGGGTATGTCTGGAGCGTGGTCGACAGAAGGCCGGTACGCTCGATGAATTGCGAGCGACCGTTGATCAGGCGATCGTTGGTGACCGCGATCTCCTGTTTGAGGCGATCGCCAATCTCGTCGACAATGCTGTAAAATTCACGCCGGAAGGTGGCCGGGTTGATGTCAGCCTGTTGCGCAGGGGCCATGAAGCCGTAGTGCGTGTCTGCGATACCGGCCCTGGCATAGCCTTGGGTGAGCAGGGTCTGGTAGCGAGACGGTTCTATCGCTCCGACCAGAGCCGCCGAGACCCTGGGCTTGGCCTCGGTCTCAGTCTCGTTAGCGCCATCGTCAAGCTTCACGGTTTCCGATTCAGTATCTCGCCGGGGCCAGGTTGCGTAGCGGAAATCGCCGGCCAGCGTGCGTCTGCCTAAATGGCGTGGCCCCAACTGATGGGCACAGCATATTGCCGGCTCGTTCCGGAATTGTGTGCCTTTTGCGGCAGCCAGCTGAGGCGGTGGGCAGATTTTGAGCTAGTGAGTTTGAAAGCCGATTTTGACCGAGACTGTCCTAACAAATGAGAGTTCGAAGGCGACTCTTACTTAGCAGCCGCGTCCACTGGTCTTGGTATCGAAGCAGGAGCGGCGCAAGCGTTGGCACGGAAATTCGAGTGACAAATCGCGAGCAACATGGACGGAAATGAGCCTCGGGCCCTGTGAACTCCGCCAAAGGCTGGCGAAAATATTCGTTCAATGAAATCGAATTTAATTTCTATCCGCCGCTTTCAGTGGCGCCTCAGCGTCCGTGCGGTATTTTTCTTACAAGGCACTTAGCCACATCGAACAGTACGGACAGGATTACGATGTTACGATTATTCTCGATCACTGTAGCTATCCTGTTGAGCTCTAGTGCAAGTTTCGCACAAAGCAACACGGCCCTGCGGGCAGCGACGTCCCCGCTTGGCCTGCCGAGCTCGCCGGGGGGGCTGAGCAGTGCCGCTATCCCGTTGGGCGCGACCGAGATCGATCCAGGCGGATTGAGCCCGTCCGCGAATGGCAACTGTGCATCGAACATGTCTTTCGCGTCGGGCGGTTCGGGCAGCCCTGGTGTGACAGCAAACTCCGTGTTTGACGGAGGCGGATTGACTTCGAGCACGGGTTGCGTTTCAGCGTCGGCGAATGATTCTTCGAGCGCCATTGCATCGCCACTATCGAACTCTGGATCAAGCCTCCTCGGCGGCAAAATTCCCTTTGGCGCAACTGAAATCGGCGTTGCGGGCACCAGCCCGATGCTCGCGGTACCGGCTCAATAATCGTCCCCCAACCCCGCCTTCATGCATCGGCTAGACGGTCGTCTCCCATCCGGCGACGCGGACCGAAGCCAGCGGTCGACGAACCGGCGCTCACGGCGCTCACGGCTTGACGGGAGGGGACGGGTAAAGGATACAGGCGTCGAAACGGTTGACGCAGCTCAAACGCCACAGCGCTGTTTGAGAACCCTGAGCATCGTCGGCCAGCGCTTCGATCAGGCAGACTTGGCCCGCAAGTGGCGCGTTCATTTGAGCGAAGTGACATATGCTACCAGCTGCCAAATTCGCTGATCGCCAAGGAAGCGCTAGATCACTGAGTCTTTCGGAGACTGGCGATGTATTCGGCAATATCCGTCGCCTCCTGCCGGCTGAGGCTCATATTTGGCATTTTCGGGTGCGGGTCCAACAGGAAAAACGCGATCCTGGCGGAACTGAAATCGGGTGCTCGTGCAATCGCCGCAAAGGGTGGAACATCGGCACTTGCCTGGCTCTGGTCGGGGGCGACGAGGTGGCAGGCAGCGCACCACTGCCGCGCCAAGCGCTCGCCGTTCGCCGGGTCAGCGGCGGCGGGTCCCGCAATTAGCCAAAGCGTGCAGAGAGCTGCGATGCAAATGCCAATCCGACCGAAGTGCGTAGCCATAGAGCCAACTCCTGTCTGAATTATTTCGGTGATTTCCAGACCTTCTTTCATAGTTAGGGGCGCCGCAGCCGGCTTTGACGCAGATCACAATCCACTGTTCCACGACCAGCCGAGATCTCAGTTCGCGCGCACGATCTGGTCGCAATTTGATCCATCTCAAGGCGGCTGGCACTCAGCTCAGATCAACTGAAACCCCTTGAGGTCTTTGGCTGTTTGGGGCCTCGGTCAACCACAATCGAGCCTCGCGATGACGTAAAGCGAGCTGGAGGTTGGCCATACGTGGCAAGCTATCAGCGCGCGCCTAGAACAGGCTAAGATGGAAGATCAGCTGGAAAATTGAGTGTCGGGAACCGCAGCGCCTCAAACCCAGCAGTTGATGGCTAAGATATCAACATTCTGCACGCCACGCTCCATCGGACCGGAGTATTTTTCCGAGGCGAACGTCAGTTCTGGCAAGTGAGTTCCGCCGGGAGGGCCATGGGTTCTTCGTTTGTGATGTCTTCCGGAATTTTAAGTCGGTGGATTGAGTAAGGCGATGAGCCCGCTTTCGCGCGCAGGTTCGATCACGAGTCGATCCCTGCCGCGATGCACGATTGCCTCATTCCTGGCAATTCGAACTCGGCGGATTGCGGACCGCTTGATTGCGGCTGTTTCGAAACGATGATGCTCTGGCATGAGCTGTCTCCAGCATATGCCAAGAACAGGTACCAAGCGGCATGCGGATGGCCGCTGAGTGCTGGGGAATCGGTCGTGGGGCGCCGGCAACCGGCCAAGCCGCTATTGCTAATACTTGACATTCTTTGGATTTGGCAAAGGGAATTCGAATAGATCCTGGGAACATCAATAATTCGATGCAGACTGCGGATCAGGAGGCCGGTGGTTCGAGTCGATCGGACTTGTCGGAAACGCCGGGTCCTTGCGGCTCGGCGCGTTCCTCGACTGGGCCCATTTCCCGACTCAGACTGAGCGCGGAGTTGATCAAACCGACATGGCTGAAGGCCTGCGGGAAATTGCCCAACATTCGCCCGGTGAGCGGATCAAACTCCTCGGCAAGCAGGCCTACGTCATTACAGCGCGCGAGTAACCGCTCGAACAGCTTGCGGGCTTCCGTGTAGCGGCGCTGCAATATGTAATTGTCGATCAGCCAGAAGCTGCACGCGAGAAACGCTCCTTCGCCCGGCGGCAGGCCGTCGCCAGCATGTTCGGTTTCGTAACGCATAACGAATTCGCCGTTGATCAGCAGCCTCTCTTCGACCGCTCGAAGGGTTCCTTGTACACGCGGGTCGTCGGCGGGAAGAAAGCCAACAAGTGGGATTAGCAGCAGGCTGGCATCGAGCTGTTTGGAGCCGTAGGCCTGGACAAAACTGCCAAGGTCGTGGTCGAAACCGCGCTCGCAGACTTCTGCATGGATTTCATCTGCTATCATCCGCCACTGGACGGCTGCCTCGCCGAAGCTCTCTGCGTCATTGGCTGCGCGATCAAAGGCGATCCAAGCCATCACCTTGGAGTGGACGAAGTGCCGCGGCCCGTCGCGCACCTCCCAAATGCCTTCGTCGGGCTGCCGCCACGCTGTCGTCAAATAGTCCAGGACTACTGGCCGTAGCTCGCGAGCGCGCGCCGACGGCTTCATGCCCCCCTTGAAGGCCTGATACATGGCGTCGGCGATCTCGCCGAACACGTCGAGCTGCAGCTGCCGGTACGCAGCGTTTCCGATCCGGACCGGCGAGGATTTTTCGTAGCCGGGCAGCCAGTCGATGATGAGTTCCGGCAGCCATCGCTCCCCACCCACGCCGTACATGATCTGAACCTGGCTTGGGCTGCCAGCGATGGCGCGAATGAGCCAATCGCGCCATGCGTGCGCCTCCTCGTAGTAACCGAGATGCATGAAAGCGAGCAGCGTGAAGGTCGCATCTCGCAGCCAACAATAGCGATAGTCCCAGTTTCTCACGCCGCCGATGCGCTCCGGTAGCGACGTCGTCGGAGCAGCAACAATTCCGCCCGTCGGCGCAAAGGTCAGGGCCTTCAATGTGATAAGTGAGCGTTTGACGGCCTCAGTCCACGGCCCGACGCTAGGACACCGATCGGTCCATTTCCGCCAGGACTCTTGTGTGCGCTCCAACGCATCGAATGCATCGATCGCTGACGGGACCGTTTCAAACGAAGGTCCGTAGGAGAGGACAAATGGTATGGACTCGCCGGCCTCGATGGCGAACTCACCGATCGTTTTTAACTCCATACCGTAAAGCGGGGCAGGCGTTCGCAGCACCACGCGCTCGGGGCCTGCAATGGCGTCGAGCGCGCCGTCATCGCGTCGGCTAACCCACGGCACCGTCGCCCCATAATTGAATCGCACCACGAACTCGGTACGAAAGTCCACCCGGCCTGACCGCCCCTCCACGATCCGCACGAGATTGCCGTTACGCATGAAATCGATGATTGCCGCACGGCCGGTTGCGTTCTCGAATTCCGTCTCCAGCACGAGGGTACCAGGACGATAGGTCCGTCTCACGCTGATCGGCGTCCCTCCCGGACAAATGAGCCAGCGGCCATTGTCGGACGTTCCGAGCAGCGCGGCAAAGCAGGCCGGCGAATCGAAACGTGGCCAACACAGCCAGTCGATCGAGCCGTCGCGGCCGACCAGAGCAGCCGTCTTGCAATCGCCAATGAGGGCGTAGTCTTCGATCCGCAGTGCCATCGTATTCACTCTCGATTTCACGGTCGCGCCGCGTGGACACTCTTTCCCAGTCGTTGCAGCATCTATTGTCAAGTTGTGGTGTTCATTGGTGCTGCCTGGAACTCTTCGACCCTTGGAACTGCGCCTTAAATCAAGGCCGAGGTGGCTCCGGCCGATCCACCCGTTCGCTATCCACTGAACATGGAGAATTTGAGCGACGTCGTGGTCGCTCTTCGCTCCCCCGCCGAGGGTTCGTTCCGCTCGGGCGGCACTTCACCCAGGCGGCGCAAAGCCAGCCGAGGACCGTGACGTTGGAACACACGCCTGAACCACAAGTTCCCACAAAAGCGCAGACATCGGATCGTCGTCGATGGCGGCTGCTATGTTGGTGCCACAGGTTCACTAGCGAAAATGTGGTCGAAACTTGGTGTCGCGCAAGGACACGAGGTGGTCGGGTGATATCGCGTCTACAACACCGCGGCGAGCGCAATAGCCATCGGCGCCAACGGGGATACCTCGCCTTTTCCTGCATTTCCTTGAGGCTGGCGTTGCCGGGAAGGCGTCGATCTCCAGGCAAGATCTTCATCGGCCTGCGGCGCGTCAGACTGCCCGAGAAGGATAGCCAGGCTGCCAATGAAACGGTTCGGCCTCGAATTCGGTGGCTAGTCGCCAAATGAATGACTCCATCAAAAATTCCGCCGAACACGGTTAGCTGGAGAGCGCCGTCCACTGGTTCCTTAGCGTGATGCTACGGGGCTGGAATTTCAGCGGGCGGATATCGCAATGTCTTGAGGCCATTGAGCTTTGCTGAGCCATTTCCGGCAGACGTGAGAAAAAGTCGATAACTTGGTATTGCCAATGGAGCAGGAGGTTGATGATTTGTGCGCTCCCAGCTCTACCAATCAAATTAACGTCGCCAACCGCTCTCCGAGATCGCTCCACAGACTGTCCCATTGACACTGAATTCATTCCAAAATTCTGGCGAGGGGATTCCGGGCGCCTGCCGGTGAAATCAAACGGTCGGCTCTGAGGTGATCACCGGACCGAGGTTTCGTAAACGTCAAAAGTTGACCCATTGATTACCTTTCCGGAGCGAAGCAAAGGGTCCACGAATGGCCCACAGAACCGATTCGCTTGAAAGCACCCACCAGGAGCCGATCGGTCGCTGTTTGGGCAATCCTGGTCGTATCGGCGACGCCAGGCGCACGCTATTGGAAGCCCGGACGGGCATGCCATCGCGAATTGCAGGATGGTGGAGTGGACAGCGCGGTTGCGCCCTGTGGAAC
>Ga0187783_10000652_pt1 | contig 25159 bp, 25 predicted proteins | sample 1015_SJ02_MP02_2_FD_132471 | JGI IMG/M metagenome (GOLD analysis project Ga0187783, IMG submission 132471) | Tropical peat soil microbial communities from peatlands in Department of Meta, Colombia - 1015_SJ02_MP02_20_MG | ecosystem: Environmental > Terrestrial > Soil > Wetlands > Peat | place...
CTCGAGCTGGCCGACCTCGTAGCGACCGCGGTGAACGCGGAGGTGCCGGTCGTCATCACGAACCAGGTGTGGCGGAGCGTCCGGGAGGGCACGCTGGAACCGCTCGGCGGCTCGTTCCTCAACCACGCCGCCAAGACGATCCTCCGATTCGACCGGCTCGCCGGTCCTCGGCGCCGCGTCGTCCTGGTGAAACACCGCTCGCTCCCGGAAGGCGCAGCGGAGTTCCGGATCACTTCAACCGGGCTCGACGGAGGACCTCCCGAGTAGCGTTCCACGACCTCTCGGTCGCCCCGGGTGCAACGAAGATAAGCCGGGAATACCTACGAATCGACGTGACCGCCGCCCTCGAGTTCGCGGATGTTGCCACCCCCATTGGAATGTTCCGGATCTCCTACCAGGGTTCGACCGTCCGGGTCGTCGACCTTCTCGAGCAAGGACGCAAGCAAACGGGTACCCCTCTCGGCGCCGTTCGCCGAAAGCCGCCGTTTCCGGCGGGCAGCCCTCCGAAGCAGCTCCAGGAATACTTCCGCGGCGACCGCAACGAGTTCGACGTCGACGTGGACCCGGACACGGCGTCCGACTTCGACCGAGCGATCTGGAGGATGCTGCGTTCCATTCCCGCGGGCAAGACGATCACCTACGGCGAACTCGCTCGGCGCTCGGGGCATGCGGGCTCGGCACGGGCGGTCGGCGGCGCCATGGCGCGGAACCCGATCCCGATCGTGATCCCCTGCCACCGGGTCGTGGGCACCGAGGGCGCGATCACGGGGTTCGGTCTCGGGCTCTGGCGCAAGCGCTGGCTGCTCGACCTCGAAGGTTCGTGGCCGATCCGCTCCCGTTCGGCCGAGGGCCCGGCGCACCGATCCCAACGGACCCTCGACACGGTCGCGGCGGAAGCTGTCCGTCCCCGCGCGACGGAATAGCTACTACAAGCCGTAGTAAGTTACTACTGCCGGGATCGACTTGCCCGAGGGCCGGAGCGATCCACTCTCACGATAACCTACTACAACTGATAGTAGGTTAATGGTAGTACCTACTACAGCATGTAGTTGGTAGTCCGGGTTGAAGCTACTACGGGATGTAGTAAGAACATCCACCGCCGCTCACCGGGGCGAGGCCGGGTGCGCCTTAGCCGGCGTAGTAGGACGCGTCGTACGGCTCGGGCTTCAATCCGCGGCGCTGCCGGATCTCGGCGACGACCTTCGGCTGCAGGTCGGAGGGGACCGGCTCGAACCCCATCGACTCGGTCGACCAGAGCACCTTGCCCGCGGTCGCGCTCCGGATGTCGGAGGCAAAGCCGAACATCTCGGCGACCGGGACCTTCGCGACGATCGTCTGAAGGTCGCCGACGCTCGTCATGTCGAGGATCTCGCCGCGACGCCGCTGGAGCTCGCGGGTCGCGCCCGCGAGCACCTCCTGCGGGACGTTGACCGTCACCTTCTGGAACGGTTCGAGCAGCATCCGGTCGCCGAGCACCATGGCCCCGTAGATCCCCGAGCGGGCGGCCGGGATCGTCTGGGCCGGACCCCGGTGGATCGAGTCCTCGTGGAGCTTCGCGTCGACGAGCCGGACCTTGAGTCCGTAGACCTTCTCGTTGGCGAGCGGTCCGCGGTTGATCGCCTCCTTGAACGCGTCCACGATGAGGTCCATCGTCTCGTTGAGGTACTGGATCCCCTTCGTGACGTCGAAGAGGATGTTCGTCCCCTCGACCGCGATGATCCCGCGGCCCTCGTCGCGCGGCACCCCGAGGGTCTCCAGCTTCGCGACGAGCGTCTTGGTGTCCTTGAACGACTTGCCCTGCGGGATCTCGCCGTCCTTGATCGCCTGGACGACCGCCGCGGGGAGCGCCTCGACCTCGAAGTAGAACTTGTTGTGCTTGTTCGGTGACTTCCCCTCGAAGGGGCCGCCCGGGTGCTTCACGAGCTCGCGGTAGACGACGATCGGCTTCGACGCCTCGATCTCGACCTTGTAATCGTTGACGATGCGGTACTGGGTGATCTCGAGGTGGAGCTCGCCCATGCCCGAGAGCAGGTGCTCCCCCGTCTCCTGGTTGATCTCGACCCGGAGGCTGGCGTCCTCCTTGCCGACCTTGCGCATCGTCTCGATCAGCTTCGGCAGGTCGGCCATCCGCTTCGGCTCGATCGCGACCGTGACGACCGGCTCGGAAACGTGACGGATCTCCTCGAACGGGACCATCGCGGGGTCGGTGGACGTGGTCGTCCCGGCGAAGGCGTCCGAGAGCCCGATCACCGCGCCGATGTTCCCCGCGGTGACCTCCTCGACCATGAGACGCTCCGGTCCCATGAACAGGGAGACGTGCTGGATTCGGTTCTTGAGCTTCGTGCCGACGATCTGGAGCTCCATGCCCTTCTGGAGCTTCCCCGAGAACACCCGGCCCGTCGCGATCTCGCCCGCGTTCGGGTCCATCGTGATGTCGGTGACCATGAACGCGGTCGGGCCGTTGGGATCGGTGTTGAGCATAGCCTGGCCGACGGTCGAGTCGACCTCGCCCTTCCAGATGTTCGGGATGCGGTACTTCTGGGCGACGTGGGGGCTCGGGAGGTGCCGGACCACCATGTCGAAGATCACGTCGTTGATCCGCGCCTTCTGGGCGATCTCCTTCGTCCGCCCTTGGGTCACGTACTCGATGATGTCGGGGAACTTGACGCCGGTCCGCTGCATGTAGGGCACGCTGATCGCCCAGTTGTCGTAGCCGGAACCAAAGGCGACCGAGCCGTCCCGGGGGTCGACCGACCACGCGTCGACGAACTCCTCGGGCGCCATTTTCCGGATGAGCTCGTTGACCTCCGCGATGATCGTGACGAAGCGCTTCTGCAGCGCGTCGGCCGTGAGCTGCAGCTCCTTGATCGCGCGGTCGACCTTGTTGATGAAGAGGACCGGTTTCACCTTCTCGCGGAGGGCCTGGCGCAGCACGGTCTCCGTCTGGGCCATCACGCCTTCGACCGCGCAGACCACGACCACGGCGCCGTCGACCGCCCGCATCGCGCGCGTGACGTCCCCGCCGAAGTCGACGTGGCCGGGCGTGTCGATGAGATTGATGAGATAACTCTCCTTCTCGTACTCGTGAACGATCGAGACGTCCGCGTTGTTGATCGTGAGGAGCCGCGCCTGCTCCTGCTCGTCGAAGTTGAGGAGGAGCTGCTTGCCCGCGAGCTCGTTCGAGATCATCCCCGCGGCCGCGAGCAGGTTGTCGGAGAGGGTCGTCTTCCCGTGATGGATGTGCGCGACGATCCCGATGTTGCGGATCTTGTCGACGCTCCGCATCATCTCGGGGATGGCCTTCGCCAGCTCGGCTCGAATGTGCGTCATGGACCCCCGACCCCACTACCGGACTAGCGCGCCGACTGAGCGACGCGCTCGACCTCTTCCTTCCGGCCTACGGCGAAGCTCGTCAGCTCGCCCTTCGCCGCGAGCCGAATCTCGTCGGCGAGGCATGTCTGGATCGGCTTGGTGGACTTGCGCGACGCCGTGATGGCGCCCTGCGCGATGTTGCGGATCGCGACGTTGAGCCGTCGGGCCGGGGACGCGTCCACGGCGCGCGGCACGCTGATGCCGCCGAACTGGAGCCGGGTGACTTCCTCCCGGGGCGATGCGTTCTCGACCGCGTCGACCAGGAGTTGGAGCGGGTTCTTCCCTTCCTTCTCGGCGAGCTCGTCGAACGCGCGGCGGACGGTCGCGAGGGCCTTCGACTTCTTGCCCGTGAATTTTCCGCCCTTCATGAGGTGGTTCGCGAGACGTTCGACCAGATGCATCCGGGTCTTCAAGAACGGCTTCCCGGAAAGCCGGCCCTCGCTGTGGGGTGAGTAGACCGGGTGCAGGTAGAGGTACGGAAGCAATCCCACGTCGTGCACTTCGAGACCCTCGTAGGGGTATTTCCCGAACAGCGGCGGGACCGGGAACGGCGCGGGCGCCGCGGGCTGCGGACGTTGAACGATCGGGCCGGCGTCCTCCTCTGGGCTCGGCTCGGGCGGCAGGATCGGCTCGGGATTCCCGCTCATCGCGCCGGCTTCTCCTTGCGTCCGCGTACGAGCTCGTCCAACGAGACGCCGTTCACCTGGATCACCTTGTACCGGACGCCGGGGATGTCCCCGTAGGACCGACCCATCCGGCCCCCGATACCCTCCACCAGTACCTCATCGTGCTCATCGATGAAGTTGATCGCCCCGTCCCCCACGGCGAAGGCGGTGACCTGGCGACCGTTCTTGATCAGCTGCACCTTGATGCACTTGCGGATCGCCGAGTTCGGCTGCTTCGCCTCGACGCCCACTTTCTCGAGCACGATCCCGCGGGCCTGCGGGGCGCCTTCCAAGGGGTCGGAACGCTCCTTGAGATGGAGGGTCCGGCGCTTGTAGTAGCGGTCCGACCAGCGTCGCCGCTGGCGGAGCGACGCGAGGCGGCCTGCAGTGTTGATTCCGGAGGGGGGCGTCATCGGCGGCGGAAAGGGGCCGAGCCACTTGGTCGGCCTATTTAACATTCGTGTCGCTCGCACCTCGGAGGAACGCGAAAATGGAGGCCGGGGTCGCCGAGCCCTCGGGGAGGCCGCTCTTGCCAGGACCCGCGTGGGACGCGCTCTCGAGCGAGATCGTCCACTGCACCAAGTGCCACCTCGCCGCCACTCGGTCGCACGCGGTCGTGTTCCGGGGGAGCGTGACTCCCCGAGTGGTCTTCGTCGGCGAGGCGCCGGGGGCAGCCGAGGACCGGGAGGGCCTTCCCTTCGTCGGGCGCTCCGGCAAGCTGTTGGATGCCGCGGTGGAACGGATCGGACTCCGGCCGAGCGAATACGGGGTGCTCAATCTCAACAAGTGCCGTCCACCCCGGAATCGCTTCGATGAACTGGCCGCTCGAACGTGCCGCCCGTATCTAGACCGGCAGTTCGCGCTGCTCCGCCCGAGTTGCGTCGTGACGCTCGGCGCCCGTGCCTTCCATGCGCTGACACCCTCCCGCGACCCGGTGCTCGAGGTCGCGGGCCAGGTCCAGCCCGGGACGCGACCGCCGATCTTCCCTCTGATCCACCCCGCCGCCGCGATGCGCTCCCGCCGTCTCGCCGAGCGCTGGAAGCACGACGTGGACGCGCTCGGACGTTGGCTCGGGCGTGCCCCCGCGCAACCCGTTTAACTCGGTCGGGGCTCGCATCGACGTGCGTACCGTCGAGTTGTTCTTCATCGAAGGAACGTACCAGGCGGTCGAGGACGGCGTGGTCCTCGAGCTGTTCGGCCGGACCCGCGAGGGCGTCGCCACGGTCGCCCGCTACTACGGCTTCCGCCCCTACTTCGTGCTCACGAATCCCACCGCCACGATGCGGGAGCGCCTGGCCAAGGACCCGGAGATCGTCGCCGTCGACGATATCGAGACCTGGCTCGGCGGACGCAACCAGCCCGCGGTGCGCGTGACGCTCCGCAGCCCGTGGAAGGTTCCCGACTACCGGAAGAACTACCAGGACCCCGCTTCCGACACGTTGGCGCTCTCCTCGGACATTCCGTTCGTTCACCGGTTCCTCTACGACAAGCACCTCGGACTCACGATCGCGTTCGAGGCGGAGGAGGAGCCCGCGGAAATCCGCACCAAGTACACCGTGCCCAACGTCCTCCGCGTCGTAACCGAGCCGACCGACATCCGCCCAGCCGAGCCATTCCGCCCATCCCTCCGGATTCTCTCGTTCGACATCGAGAACGCGATCAAAGAGCGGACGATCTTCACGATCTGCGGGGTCGCGGAAGGCGCCGGCCGGGAACGCCGCACGTTCCGGCTGAGCGACCCCAACGAACGGCGCATCCTCGAGGAGTTCGTCCGGATCGTCGAGGAGGACGACCCGGACGTGATCACCGGCTACAACATCGGCGGCTACGACTTCCCGCTCCTCGAGGAGCGGGCCAAGGAGCTCGGCCTCCCCGGCCTGCTCCTGAGCCGCAAGCGCTCGGAGCCCGAGGCGACCGGGGGCGGCGACCGTCTCTGGAAGATGACCGGACGGATCGTCGCCGACGCGTGGTGGTCGGCGCGCCGCGAGCTCCGTCCCAAACAGGAGTCGCTCCAGTACGTCGCGCGGACGCTCCTGGGGGACAGCAAGCTCGACGTCGACCGACGAAACATCTCCGCGGAGTGGGCCCGGGACCCCCAACGCGTCATGGAGTACTGTGAGCACGACGCCGACCTCGCGCTCCGCATCCTCCTCCGCCTTCGGTCGATCGACAAGGCGGCGGACCTCGCGACCGTGGCCCACCTCCCGCTCGAAGAGGGTCTCAACGGGCGCACGTCGCTCTTCATCGACGCGATCTTGATCCCCCGGGCGGACGCCGAGCACGTCGGTGTCCCGATGACGAACCGCATGGGGCGGGACGCCCCGATCGAGGGTGGCTACGTGCACTCGATCCGGCCGGGGATCTACCAGTGGGTGGTCGTGCTCGACTTCAAGTCGATGTACCCGTCGATCATCATCTCCCGCAACCTCTGCTTCACGACCCTCTCGCCCGAGGGGACGATCGTCGCCCCGTCCGGCGCGCGCTTCCTCGCGCCCGAGGTCCGCCACGGCATCATCCCCCGGATCCTGAGCGACCTCCTCGCGGAGCGCGACCGCTTCCGACGGCTCGGGCGCGAGGCGGACTCTCCTGAGCTCGCCCAGTACTACGACGGCCTCCAGAACGCGGTCAAGGTGCTCATGAACTCGTTCTACGGCGTACTCGCGTCGAGCTTCTACCGCTTCACCAACAAGGACATCGGTTCGGCGATCACGGCGTTCGCACGCGAGGCGATCACCTCGATCATCTCGTCGCTCGAGACGGACGGCCACGAAGTCGTCTACTCGGACACGGACAGCGTCTTCGTCCGCTCGCCGGTCCCGACCCTCGAGGGCTCGCGCGAGTTCGGCGAGGCGATCGCCAAGCGGTTCACGCACGAAGGGGTCACCTTCGAGTTCCAGAGCGTCTACGAGGCGTTCTTTTCCCACGGGGCGAAGAAGCGGTACGTGGGGCGCACGGTCTGGCCGAAAGAGGAGCTCATCATCCGCGGTTACGAGACGCGACGCTCGGACGCCTTCGACTTCCAGTCGCAAGCGCTCCTCGATGTCTTCGACCTCGTGATGAAGGGCGACACGGACGCAGCGGTGCGGCGCTCACGCGAGCTCGTGCAGGCGGTGCGGGAGAAGCAGGTTCCGGTGGAGCGCCTCGTGATCGCGCGTAGCGTCCGCGCCGAGAGCGAGTACAACGAATCGACCAAGGAGTCCCTTCCCTTCCTGCGGGTGTTTCGACAGCTCCAGAAGGAGGGATACGACGTGATCCCCGGGATGCGGGTCGCCTGGATCGTGACCAACTCGCGCGTGAGTCCCCAGGAGGTCGAACCCTGGGTCGAGGGCCGACCCTTCACGAAGGAGCCGGATTGGGAGTACTACGCCGACCGCGTGGCCCAGACCCTGGCGCGCGTGACGGAAGTGTTCGACTGGGACGCGGCGGCCCTCCTACGGGGGAGCCATCAGCAGCGGTTGGGCACGCCCGAAGCCCCGGCGGAGACCGACCGCGGTGGCGCGGCGAACCTCGACACGCCGCTCACCGATGTCGCGAAATCCGGTCGGCGCCGGACGACGAACCGCAATCTCTCCGACTGGAACTGAACGATCTCGGTTCACGTCGTCGCGACCGACCGCTCGCTCCCCGCCGTCTCTCCGCGCAGCGCCAGGAGCGCCCCCGCGACGGCCACCGGGATGCCGAGGATACCGAGCCAGGGGACCGCGATGCCGAGCACCGCCCATCCCAGGATCGCCGCGAAGACCGGGATCCCGGTCATCATCATCGGGGGGATGACGAGCCCCGCGCGCTTGATCGAGGCGAAGTAGAGCGCGGGGGCGAGGAAGAAGCTCGTCAGCCCGTTGGCGACCAGCAACGTGAGCGGCAGGGCCCCCGTCACGGCGAGACCCGTGACTCCGCCGGGGAGGAACGGAGAGATCGCGACCGCCACCACGCCCGCCGCCAGCATCGATTGGCCGACCACAGCACTCGCGGGCGTCCGCTCGTTCTCCCGGGCGCAGGCGACGAACCAGAACGCGACCGTGACCGGGATCAGGACGAGGACCACGTAGCCGCCGCCCCGCAGGGCGGTCAGGCCGTGCCCGCCCGCGATCGCGAGCCCGCCGCCCGCGAGGCAGAGCCCCATGCCGGCCCAGATCGCCGGGGAGTGGAATCGGTCGCGGTAGGTGAGGAACAGGACCGTGACGATGATGGGCGTGAGGACGACGTCCCCGATGAGCGTCAGGAGCGAGGTATCGACCGGCCCCGCGAGGTACGTGGATGCCAGTACGGAAAGTTGCATCACCACGAGGAGCCCGGCCCGGCCCCAGGCCGCCGGGTCCCTCCACAACCGCGCAAATGCGGCGCCGTGACCTTCCCGGACCGACCAGATCGCGTACGCGATTCCGCCGACCAGGAACGGGTAAGCGAATACCGCGGACGGTCGCGCGTTCGGCGCGACACCGAGCACGAGAACGAAGTACCCTCCCCAGAGCAGCGCCGCCAACAGCGGTAGACCGACCGCTGCGGTTGCGTAGCCTCGGGTGAGCGGCATACGGAGACGAGCCCGTGCGCGCGGGATAATCGTTTGGCCCCAGAGCTTACTCCATGCGCCTAGGAGTAGCCCTCGTACTCGAGCCCGAGCTCCGGAACGCGCACCCCGCTCCCCCGCTCCACATGTCCGACCGGGACCGCGTCGGGCGCCCCTGCGCGCGCGAGCCGGCGACGGGTCTCGGCGAGGTGGGAGTTCGACGTCACCACTACGAAACCGATGCCCATGTTGAACGTCTGGAACATCTCCTCATCCGAGACGGACCCCCGTTGTTGGATCCACGCGAACAGCGACGGAGGTCGTGGCCAGCGGTCGAGGACGAACGCGACACCGGGTCGAAGCCGGACCAGGTTGCGGACACCTCCCCCGGTGATGTGCGCGAGGCCATGCGTCTCCGTCCGCCCGGCGATCGCCTCGGTGAGCTCCGTGTAGATGCGCGTGGGGGCGAGCAGCTCCTGTCCGATCGGGATCGAACTCCCGGAGCGAGGATCGCTGAGTACGACGTTCGATTCTCGGAGCAATTGACGAACGAGCGTGAAGCCGTTCGCGTGGACGCCGTTCGACGGGATTCCGAGGATCACGTCTCCCGGTCGGATCCGAGCCCCGGTCACCGGGGCTCGACCCCTCGGAAAGAAACCGATCGCGGTGGCCCCCAGGTCCGTTCCCTGGACGATAGACGGAACGACCGCGGTCTCTCCGCCGAGGAGCGAGCATCGGGCCCGTCGCAGCCCGCGGTCGAGCCCGCGACCGACCGCGCCGAGGACCGCGGGGTCCGGCCGTCCGCAGAGCACGGTGTCAACGAGCCCAGCCGTCCGGGCGCCCACCGAAGCGAGGTCGTTCACGTTGACTCCGACCAGGTCCTCCCCCACCTCCTCCCATCGCCCCAGCTCCTCTGCGAGGAGGGTCTTCGTGCCGACCGTATCCGTCGTCACCGCGATCGTCTCGCGACCGATCCGGAGGAGCCCGGCGTAATGGCCCGGGCCTCCGAGCGGACGTCCGTGAGACGGGGGTGCTCGGTACCGAACCGCCGCCAGAAGCTCGGATAGCCCTCGGGAGATCTCCGAGCGGTCTACCCCGCTCTCCGCGTACGTCGACCCGCCCGGGGGGTTGGCCACGCCGGAGCGGGAGCGAAGCAGACGGAAATAGACTCGCCCGGCGGGGGAGGCGCACCCTCTTTATCGAGAGCACCGTCCGCCCGCGAAATGGTCCCGCCTCCGGTCCGCCGGCACCGCTCGGAGGCACCGCGCGGGAGCGCGCCGGCATGGATCCTCGCCGGACGTGCGATCGTCCGCGGGAAACTTCAGCCGGTCGAGATCGCGATCGGCGAGGACGGACGGATCGCCTCGATCGGCCGGACGCGTTCGGGAGCGCCCCGACACGATGTCGGGGACGCCATCATCCTCCCTTCGGCGACGGACCTGCATGTTCACTTTCGCGACCCGGGCGGCCCCGCGGACGTCGAGAACTTCGCCAGCGGAACGGTCGCGGCGGCGCGCGGCGGCGTCGGACTGGTCGGCGACATGCCGAACACCGTACCTCCGGTGACCGAAGTCGGTTCGCTCGAGGAGAAGATTCGACGCGCTTCCGGGCGCGCCGCCATCGACATTTTGCTGTACGCCTCCCCGAACCGACCGGAGGCGCTCGGGTTGCTCGCCCGGACCGCCGGGGCATTCAAGCTGTACCTCAGTCCGACCACCGGGGTCGCGTGGACCCCCGACCGTGACCGGATCCCGTCGCTCCTCCAACAGCTCGCACCGCTCGGACTCTCGCTCGCCGTGCACGCCGAGGATCCGGAGCGCTTCACCGGTGCCCGGTCCCCGGGTAACCCGGTAGAATGGAACGCGAGCCACCCGCCGCGCGCCGAGGAGTCCGCGGTCGACGCGTTGGACAGTGCGCCGGCGCAGCTCCGCCTCCACGTCGCGCACGTGACGACGGAGGGCATTGCGCGACGGTTGCGGGAGCGGTCGACCTCCTTCGAGGCGACTCCGCACCATTTGCTGCTGTCGGAGCGCTCGGGCACGGACGGCCGGTACAAGGTGAACCCACCGCTGCGCTCGGAGCCGGAGCGCGCGCGCCTCTGGGAAGCGTTTCGCCGGGGCGAGGTGCCGTGTCTCGCGAGCGACCACGCTCCGCACGCGTCCTCCGACAAGGCGCTCCCGTTCGACCGCGCACCGAGCGGGGTGCCGGGGGTCGAGACGATGCTCCCCCTCTTCCTCGCTCGGGTCCGCTCCGGTGACCTCGACCTCGCGACCCTCGTCCGCGCCGCATGCGACCGACCGGCGCGCTGGCTCGGTCAGCCCCTGGGCCGGCTCGCGGTCGGCGACCGGGCGAACCTCCTCGTCGTCGACTTCCGGCAGCGGACGACGATCGCAGCACGCTCCCTCGTCACCGCGTGCGGATGGACGCCGTTCGAGGGGTGGGAGGGGATCTTCCCGCGCGAGCACTACCGGGACGGGGAGCGGATTGTCGAGGACGGCGAGTACGTCGGTCACCCCACGGGCCAGATCGTACGCCCCGATTACGCCCGGGACGGCGTGCGGGAGAGTTGACCGGGAACCGCCTCAGGAAGGACGGGCGGGGCCCGCGGGGGCGACCGGGATTCGCGAAGCGCTGCGGGGCCCGCGTCGAGGGGGCCACCCCCATGCGAGAAACCCCCACGCGACCAGCGCGAGATACACCCCGCCGGTGATGATCACGACCACGAGCGTCACGTCGATCGGAAAAAAGTAGCGCGTGACCGTGAGCCAGTGCGACCGGAGCACGATCCCGGCGTAGAGGAGCGCGAGGGTCCATGGGGTCGAGCCCAAGAGCGTGTAGGCACCGAACCGCACCGGGTTCATCTTCGCGGTCCCGGCCGGGTAGCTGATGTAGCTGCGAATCCCGGGAATGACGCGGCAGACGGCGACCGTCACCTCACCGCGCCCGGCGAACCAGCGGTCCATCCGGTCCAGGTCCTCCGAGCGCAGCCGGAGATAGCCCCAGCCGAACCCCGCGAGCCGCGCGCGCCACCAGCGCCCGAGCGCGTACGCCGCGAACGCCCCGACGAGCCCGCCGGCGATCGCCGCGAGAAGCGTGCCCCCTAGGGTGAACGTGCCGTCGGCGACGAGAAATCCGGCGAAGGGGAGGATGACCTCGCTCGGGATCGGCGGGATCCCGAAGCTCTCGACCGCCATCAGCGCGAAGAGGCCCGGGAGCCCGACCGCCGCGAGGACGAGGGTGACCAGGTCGACGAACGATCCGATGAGCGAGAAGCTCATGGGGAGCGGCCTCCGGGCCGACCGAGCCGGGGAGCGCCTAGCTGCCGCTCGGCCCGTCGAAGATCAATCGGAAAGGAGTGCCGAGGCGCGCGTTGGTGCGCGCGGGGATCCCCTCGAACTCGAGAGGATTCTTGCAGCCGCCGCAAGCGACGACCGGCCGCCGCCGGCCGAGCGCGATGGAGAGCGCGATACCGACTTCGATCTCGCGCGGCCGGTCGGCCGCCTTCGCGACCGCGTCGCGCAGCTGCTCGAGGAGGGCCTCCTCGTCGGGCGGACCCCCGGCGCTCATCGGAGCATTCGAGCGGCCTCGGGCAGATAAGGAGCGGGGTCCGCGAGACGGGCGGGGACGTCATCGGCCCCCGTTCGTCCGCGGAAGGCCGAGCCGTCCGATCCGACGCAGGAGGGGCAGCGGCCGGCCGACCAGGTTCTCCAGCGCGCCCAACAGCAGGCGGTCCCCCTCGTCGACGCTGCGCGTCGCAAGGATCACGAGGACGAGGAGGACGGCGATCCCCACCGCGACCAGCGGGAGGCTCCAGAACGGGTAGCGGACCGGAGCGAACTCGAGGAACAGCGCGACGGGCACCGCGGTCGCTACGAGCGGCACGACGAAGTGGGGTCGGAAGGGATGCACGCCCGTGATCCACGCAAGCTCGCCCAGCGAGAGCGCGGTGTAGACGGTGTTCGCGACCGCCCATGCGACCGCCGCCCCCGTGAGGCCGTAGATGGGTACAAGCGCGAAGGCGAGACCGATGTCCACCGCGGCGGCAACGACCGAGTTGAGCGCGAGGAGGCGCGTCTGGCCGAAGGCGACCTGGGCGTTGGCGCTCGGGCCGAGGGCTGTCACAAGGAAGGCACCGAAGGTGGCGACCTGGAGGGGCACGACCACGACGGCGTACGCGGACCCATACACGAATTCGAGCGAGCGCGCGGGGAGGAACACGAAGAGCAGGAAGAGCGGCAGCGAGAACAGGATCATCCACTTGGTTACGGTGACGTACGTCACCCCGACGGCCGTGGTGTCGGACTGGCGGTGCAGTCGGGTCGCGACCGGGAGAAAGATGTACGACGCGGCGGTCACGCCGACCAGAAGGAGCCGCGCGAGCGTGAGCGAGTTGGTGTAGGTCCCGATCCCCGCGGGGTCGAACGCGCCCAGCACGAGCGTGTCGCCGAATCCCACGATCGAGGTCATCAGCGTCACCAGGAGGAGCGGGGCCGCGAAGACGAGCAGGTGGCCGAGCGCGCCGGGCGCGCCCGCTCCGGGCGTCAGGTACCGCGGAATCCGAGCTAGGTAGTAGGCGATAACGAGCGCCAGACTGACCACGTTCGCAACGGCGTAGGCCCCGAGGGCCGCACCGTAGTTGATCCCCGACGAGCCCAGGAGCAAGGTTCCGCCGAGGAATGCGACAAACAGCCCGAAGGGTAGGATTTGGATGAACAGGGCGTTCGGGGTGACGTCCTCGTACCCCTGAAACACCGAGGCGATCAGATTGACGCCGATCGTCGCCGCGACCGCGATGGGGAAGGCGATGAGGGTGGGACCGAGGGCCGGCAGATGGAGCGCGGTCGTGATCCACGGGCCGAGGAGCCAGAGGACGACCCCGGAGGCGACCGCCGCTCCGCCACCGACGGCGAGCGCCCCGCGGACGATCGAGCGACGCTGCGGTTCGGTCGTCGCGAACGGCAAGCTCCGGGCGACGGCGTTCGGGAGCCCGACCGACCCCGCCGCGGCGGCGACGCCCAGGAGCGCGAGCCCGAAGGAGAATGCGTCCCAGTCGGCGGGCGAGATGCTTCGGACGAGGATGACCCGCGCAACGAAGTTGAGCCCGATGTAGCAGAGCGTCGCGACGAAGAGGAACAGCGTGCCCCGGGTGACGCTCGAGAGCCCCTCGCGCGCCCCGGACGGTGTGGTCACGACCGGTTCGCCCGAGCGTTCTCGGGGAGCCGGGACGGTAAATACGTAGCGTTCGGCGGGAACGGCGCGCTAGACGAACTCGTCCAGGACGTTCTCGTGACCCTTCAGGCCGGCGGGCTGCTTCGCGAGCGGTCCGGCGGCGAGCACCTCCTCGAGGTCCTCGTAGGTCGGCCGCTCGGTCCGGTAGAACAGACCGATCGGGATCTTGTCGCCCCACTCGAGCGACCGCTGCCACGCCGCGACGATGTCCCCCGGGTCGTGGCCCGCGCTCTCGAGCTTGTAGACGCGCTGACGGAAGAAATCGAACGTGTTGATCTTGTTGTAGGTGACGCACGGGCTGAAGACGTCGACGAACGCGAACCCTCGGTGCTGGATGCCGGCCGCGACCAAGTCCGTCAGGTGCTTCACGTCGCCCGAGAATCCGCGCGCGACGTACGTCGCTCCGCTCGCGAGCGCCAGGGAGATGGGTTCGATCGGATGCTCGATCACGCCCGTGGGCGTCGACTTCGTCTTCTGGCCCATCGAGGACGTTGGACTCGCCTGCCCGGTGGTGAGGCCGTAGATCTGGTTGTCCATCGTGACGTAGGTGAGGTCGACGTTCCGTCGCATCGCGTGGACGAAGTGACCGGCCCCGATCCCGAAACCGTCCCCATCGCCGCCGGTCCCGATCACCGTCAGGCCGTGGTTGGCCCAGCGGATCCCCTCCGCGACGGGGAGGGCCCGTCCGTGGATCCCGTGGTACCCGTACGAAGAGAGGAAATGGGGGAGGTTGGACGAACAGCCGATCCCGGAGACGATCACGACATTGTGTACGGGGATCTGAAGGCGCTTTAGCGCCCCTTCGACCGCCGCGACGACGCCGAAGTCCCCGCACCCTGGACACCAGGTCGGTTTGGTGTCGGATTTCCCGATCACCGGGAGGGCCGGGCCCGTCGGCACCGGCACCGGGCGCACCGCGCTATCCGCCATGTCCCATCACCTCGAGCGCCCGAGCGACGACCTCGTGCGGGTAAAACGGTTCACCGTCGTACTTGAGCAGTCGCTCGGAGAGGTGAACCCCGGTCTCGGCGCGCAGGAGGTGGCCGAATTGTCCGGAGTAGTTCGCCTCGACCAAGAGGGTCCTCTTGGGTTTCGCGAGCTCGGCACGGACCCGGTCGGCGTCGAGCGGATAGACCGTCGGGAACCGGAGGAGGTTCGTCCGCTTTCCCTGAGCGGTCAGGACCCCCATCGCATCCCGGACGGCCCCGATGGTGGAGCCCCACGCCACGAAGGTGAGGTCCGCGTCGGCCGGGCCCTCCCACACCGGAGGTTCCGTCGCCGCACGGATGCCGGCGAGCTTGTGCATGCGTTTCTCCATCATCCGGGCCCGCTCGGTGACCCAAACGGGGATCCCCGACTTCACGTCCGAGACGAGGTGGCCCTTCTCGTCGTGCTCGTCCGAGCCGGCGACGAACTGGAGCCCGGGCTGACCCGGGATCGCTCGGGGCGATACGCCGGACTCGGTGTACTGGTAGCGCTTGTAGTCGTGCCCGTTCGGCTCGACCGTGAAGAGCGACGGGATCTCGACATCGAGGGGGATCTCGTCGCGGTCGACGCTCATCGTGTTCTCGGAGAGGTGAAGGTCGCTCGCGAGCAGGATCGGGGTCTGCCAGTCCTCGGCGAGCTGGAAGGCTTTGATCGCCGCGCGGTACGCCTCCGCCGGGTGCGACGGCGCCAGGATCGCGCGTGGGAACTCACCCTGACCGGCGCCCAGCATCAAATTGAGGTCGCCCTGTTCGGTCTTGGTCGGAAGGCCGGTCGACGGGCCCGAACGCTGCGACTCGACGACGACCACCGGGGTCTCGGTCATCCCGGCCATGCCGAGCGCTTCGACCATGAGCGAGAAGCCGCCGCCGCTCGTCGCCGTCATCGAGCGCACTCCGCCGAACGAGGCGCCGATCGCCATGTGGATCGCGGCGAGTTCGTCCTCCGCCTGCTTCACCACGATGCCGAGGGAGTGCGAATGCGCGGCCATCCAGTGCATGATCGTGGACGCCGGGGTCATCGGATACTGAGCGAGGAACTTGCACCCCGCGGCCGCCGCGCCGAGCGCGATCGCGGAGTTTCCGGTCATGAGGAGCTTCGGCTCGCCCCGCTTCGAGATCGCGTGGTCGCTCACGCCCGCGTGCTCGCGCGCGTACTCGTACCCCGCGCTGCTCGCTCCCAAGTTCCAGTCGACGATCTCGCCGGCCTTCCGGCCGAACGAGTCGCGGAGGACCTCGTGGAGGAGGTCGAGGGGGATCCCGGCCAGATAGGCGGAGGCCCCCATCCCGGCGGCATTCTGGAGGATCGATTGGCTGGTGTACTTGCGCGCGAACTCAAGAGTCGGAACCCCGAGGGCGCGGACCCCGGCGGGGAGCTCGGTCTCCGGCACCTGGAACTTTTCCGGGTCGTAGACGATGGTGGCGCCCCGCCGCAGCGAAGGGGCGTGCACCGCGACCGTCTGCTTGTCGAGTGCGTACAGGACGTCGGCCTGGTCGCCCTGGGAGTAGGGCCGCGTTTCGGACGTCCGCGCCTGGAACCAGACGTGCCCGCCCCGGATCACGGATTGGTAGGCATTGAGGCCAAAGACGTGCCAGCCCATTCGGGAGAAACAACGCGAGATCGTCTCGCCGATCGACGCGATGCCGTCGCCGGCCTGTCCACCGGCGCGGACGGCGAGATCGGTCATCGGGCATTCGAGCCCGCCGTGCGTATTAATCGGTTGTGCGCGAGTTCGTCCCGCCGCCAACCCTTAGACCACGGGCGCGGTCGGTCGGCCCGTGTCGCGGCCGGTCCGGGTGCTGCTGTTCGCCGTCGCCCGAACGGCGGTCGGCCGAGCGGAGCTTGACTGGCCGGTCCCCTCGTCGGGGATCTCCGCGGCCGAACTGACGGACGCTCTCGCCGCGCGGTATCCCGGGCTGCGACCGATGCTCCGGGTCAGTCGGCTGGTGCGGAACGGTCGGTACGTCACCCGTACGACCGAACGCGTGCGACCCGGGGATGAGTTCGCGATCCATCCCCCCTACGGAGGGGGCTGACCTGTCGCTCCGCATCTCGCGTTCGCCGCTCCGCACTCCCGCCGCGATCCGCGAGCTCGAGCAACCCGGGCTCGGCGCCGTGGTCGTCTTTGCCGGACGGGTCCGACCCGACGTTCGGCGCGGAGAGCGGGTGACGGCTCTGGACTACGAGGTCCACCGGGGCCCGGCGCTTCGAATCCTCCAGGAGCTCGACGAAACCGCGCGGCGGCGATTCGGTGTAGCGGCGACCGTTCTCTGGCACCGGGTCGGCCGGGTGAGGGTCGGAGAAGTCTCTGTGATCGTGGGAGCCGCCGCCGCGCACCGCCCCGCCGCGTTCAACGCGACGCGCTTCCTGATCGACCGGCTCAAAGAGACGGTCCCAATCTGGAAGACCGAGCGCGCCCGAGTTGCCGCCCGACCGCCCAGAAGTTCGCACCGTCCTCCGCGACGCCGTCAGGACTAGTTCGAACCCGGCCGGGCGAGGGCGGGTGCCGAGCGGGCGCTCGGCGCCCCGTTCCCCAGCCCCGGCGACCCGTCGGCCCTTTGATATACGGTCCGCCCGTCGTTCGTCGCGCATGACGGCGACTCCGAGCCCCCCCGCCGGACGGCCCACTTCGACGCCTCCGCAGACCGGTCCGCCGCGCGGTCGCCCCGGCGGAGTGCTCCAGCGGATGGACAAGGGTCGGATCCGGCACGTCGTCGCGGTCGGGAGCGGCAAGGGCGGCGTCGGAAAGTCATCGGTGACGGCGCTCCTTGCTTCGGAACTGCGCCGGCGCGGACTCTCGGTCGGGATCCTCGACGCGGACATCACCGGTCCGTCGATCCCGAAATTACTCGGGATCAAGGGCCCGCTGACGGACCGGGGCGAGGGGATCGAGCCGGCGGTCTCCCGGAACGGCATTCCCGTTGTCTCCTCGCAGTTCATGGTCGAGGACGAGCAGGCCCCGGTCATCTGGCGTGGGCCCCTCGTCACCCGTCTCATCACCCAGTTCTTCGGCGGCGTGAACTGGGGAACACTCGACTACCTGCTCATCGACATGCCGCCGGGTACCAGCGACGTGCCGCTCACCGTTTTCCAGACGATCCCAATCGACGGGATGGTCTTCGTGCTGACCCCGCAGGACCTCGCGGCGCTCATCGTGAAGAAGGCGATGAACATGGCTCGCGACCTCCACGTGGCCCTCCTCGGGGTCGTCGAAAACATGTCATGGATCGTCTGCCCCCATTGCGGCGAGAAGATCGAGCTCTTCGGACCGGGCACCGTCGCGCGGGTGTCCGAGGAGTACGGAATCCCGGTGTTGTGCCGTCTCCCGCTCGCCCCCGCCGTCTCGACGCTGGCGGACGGCGGTCGTCTCGAGGAGTTCACCTCGCCCGAGCTCGCCCAGTTGGCCGACGAGCTCGTCCGGAAGGTCGACGAGGTCACGAAGGCGGCGGGGACGGTCCTGTAGTCGACCGGAGCTCCTGGAACCGGATCGCTTCGACCGGGACGCCGCGGCGACCCAGCGCGCTCCGAAGCCCGTCCACGTGGGCGTCGCCGACGACCACGGCCATCCGGCCGTACCCCTGGCCCCGCAGGTTCGCCAGCCGGTCGGCCATGTGCTCGTTCCGTTCGTCCAGAAGGACTCGGGCGAGGGTCGGGCTCGCCGCGCGGAGCTCCGCGGTGTACGCCTCGGGCCGGTCCGCATACCGGTCGAGCTCGTGCTCGACGACCCGAGCGGGGATGACGAGCGCCACGACGGCGCTGGCGAGCAGCGTTACTCGCTCCTTGAACGGCATCGTGCGGACGAGTTCCAGCAGGGTCGCCCGGATCGGGTCGTCGATGAGGAAGAGCGGGAGATTGCGCTCGCGCGCGAGCCGGGCCGCGACCTGCATCTCCGCGCCGGGTTCCCCACCGCCCATCTCGGCGCCGAGCCGGCGCTGCACGCGTGCCCAGAGGCGAGCGAACAGCGGAGCGCCCCGGGAGGATCGCTCGGAGGGCGCGTCCGCGAGGAGCGAGGCGGCGCGCTCGGCGTCCAGCTCGATCGCGACGCCGTCCAGCACGCGGTCCTCGAGCAGCCGGCGCAACGGCGTCTCGAGGTCGATCACGTGGGCGGCGCCGACGACCAGGACCGGGCTCTGCGTCGTCGAGGCGTACACGGCGAAGAGTACCGGAGCACCCCGTATCTCCCTTCGCCCCGGCGGGCGGAAAACTCCCTTATAGGGAGGCGCGGTCGGGCGCGCCGATGGCGTGGACGCTCTTCTCGGTCCCTTCCGCGAATCGGGCCCAGCTGGACCTCGTCCTGAAGGACGACCTCCTCTCCCGGCAGAGTCAGAAGGTCCGCGAGGCCGGCGCGATCGGCGGGCCGTCGGGCGCGCTCTACGTGCTCCTCGAGGGTTCGTCGGAGGCGATGAAGCGGGGCGACGAGCTGCTCGCCACGGTGGGTACGAAGCTCCCGGCCGCCGACGCCGACCCGCTGTATCGGAAATTCAAAGAGGAGGAGGAGAGCGCGTCCGCCGGGATGGGGCTCTTCTTCACCGAAGGGTAGGGTTCATTCGGTGCTAGGCGTGTGCGACGCCTCCAGGTCCTCTCCACCGGAGAAGACCCGCTGGGCTGACTGGTAGAACGCTTCGAGCCCGGTTCCCTCCTTCGCCGAGGTCGGGACGAGCCCGGCGAGCGGTCCCACCGACTCGATCGCGCGGAAGAGCTCGGTGGAGAGCTGCACGTCGGGGGTTGGCGCGTCCCGCGTGACCGCGTCGTAGAGCAGCGGCGGGTCCTCGGCCCACTGCTTGAGCTCGCTCAACTGCTCGGCCGTAAGGACGTCGGCCTTCGTGAGGACGTTCAGCATGGGGAGACGGAATCGGAACTCCACAGTCGCGCTCAGCAGGAGCAGCGAGACGAATCCGGAGGCGCTGCGGGCGAGCGCGGGGTCGAACAGGAAGGCGATCAGCGAGCGGTCGCCGCTCAACGCGTCGACGATCGCCTTGGAGGCCTCGCGGAATGCGAAGAGCTCGACCTGGCCGGGCGTGTCGATGAGCACGTAGTCCGTCCGAAGCTCCTCGATCGCCTGCTTGACCTCGAAGACCTTGAGCGCGATCATGTCGGCCGCGGCGATCTGGGCGCCGTTGGGTCCGAGGCCGTACTCGTCCTCCAGGTCCGAGAGCCGGACCCATTCCCGGATGTCCACCGCCGGGTCGAGCGTCGTCGACTCGTTGCCCGGGTCGAGGTTGACGACGGTCGTCTCGAATCCCGCGCTCTTCATCCAGTCCGCCATCGCGCGGACGAACGTCGTCTTGCCCGCGCCCGCGGTCCCGGTGAAGTAGATCGTTCCGGGCTCGTCCATCGCTACTTCTTGGCCCCGGCGGGTCGGTGTTTCTTCACGTCGGCGGCGACCGCGCGAAGGAAGGACGTCTTGGTCGCCCCGCCCTTCTTCGTCACCTTGACCCGCCCTTCGTAGGCGAAGAACCGACGCGGGTACTGCTTTTCGGCCTCGACTTCGACCTTGTAGCCCAGGCGCTTCGCCGCCTGGAAGATCTCCTCCGTGGTCACGTCGGCCACCGCCTCCGCGGCGGTGAGTCGACGCCCCGCTCGGCGGGAGAGCTGGCGACCGAGGTAAGCAGGGTAGACGTAGAAGTGATCCGGCATGGAGAGGGGTAGGCCGAGACCTACGCCGCGCTCTCGACGCGGGTGCCGTTCAGCACCCCGTCCTGGCCCGGCCGGGAGCGGACGCGCACAAGCCCCACGTCCGTCTCGAGAATCGCGCCCTTCGTAATGATGTTCCGCTGGACGTAGTTGGGGTTCGCCGGATTCTCGCGAACCGTGATCACCTTCGCGGGGGCGAACTTCTTCGTCGCGGGGTCGTACACGTTGATCGTCGACGTTGTCAAGATGCGCAGCTTCACGTTCGCCCCGCGTACCCGGTAGTTCTTCACCGACCCGGCACCGACCGTGGCGTGCTGGAGCTCGCGCCCGATCTCGAACCGGCGCTTCTTGCGGATCGGTCGAAGGCGTCCGCCCGTGCGCTTGCGCTTCGAACGGCCCTGCCAGATCCCCATCGGTCCTCGCGGAGGTCCCGTGCGAGCGGGGTACCCTATAATACGTTTCGTTCGAGCGCAGTCGTCCCGGCGGCCGGCGAGGCGTACGAGAGCCACGACGGAGGCTGGACCATCTAGGTCCAGCGTACCGGGGAGTTCATCGAGCCCGGAAAGTAGCGATCGCCCGATGCCCCGAGCCGCCGACTCCGCCGCCGTGTTCGCCGCGCCGGGGGAACCGCACCGCCTGCGGATCGTGCGCCAACTCTCCGACCACGGCCCCACCTCCGTACGGCGGCTGACCGACAGCTTCGGCATCTCCCGGCAGGCGGTCAGCAAACACCTCCGCGTGGGACCGGGCGCTCGAGCGGCTGCGGCGTCTGCTGGAACGTTCGGCGTCCGTCGTCCCGAAGGGTGCTTAAGCCGGCACCCGCGTGGACCGTCCGGGTCGCCCACGTCCGCGGAGCGCGTCGTCGGCATCGACGAGGCCGGTCGCGGGAGCGTGCTCGGCCCCCTCGTCGTCGCAGCGTTCTGCTGCCCGGAGGACCGCGTCGAGTCCCTGCGCGACACCGGGGTGCGCGACTCCAAGCTGCTCTCGCCGGAACGTCGCGACCGGGTCTACTCCCAGCTCGGGGATATCGGCGAGCTCACCTCGGTCGCCCTTCCGCCCCGCACGATCGACCGCTACGTCCGCTGGGGCGGGCTGAACGAGCTCGAGCTGGAGACCTTCGCCGGACTCATCGCGCGCTGCGCCGCCACGGTCGCGTACGTCGACGCCTGCGACCCCAACGCGGAGCGGTTCGGGCGCCGCCTCGAGACGCTGGTCGGGAACGGGACGCGGGTGATCAGCCGGCACAAGGCGGACCGGGACTTCCCCATCGTCAGCGCCGCGTCCGTGGTCGCGAAGGTGCGGAGAGATGCGGCGATGGACCGCCTCCGGACCCGCGCGGGAGAGTCGATCGGGTGCGGCTACGCGCACGACCCCGAGACGCAGGCGTGCGTCGAGCGGCACGCGCGCGACGGCGGCCGCGTGCCCCCGTGGATGCGTCGGTCGTGGGAGACGGTCCAAAGGGTTAAACGCGCCCATCCGGCGCGGACGCTGGACGCGTACAGCCCATGACCGTCGAGGAGACGCTCGCATCGCTGGTCGACCGGTTCAACCGCAAGGTGGACGCGTCGCCGGCGATGGCCGAGGAGTTGGGAGGTCTCGAGCGTACGATAAGGATCCGACTCACGGACGAGGGCCACTACGCGGTCGACCTTAGGAAGGGCCGGCTCACGAACCTGCGCACGGCGACCGGCAACGGTCACGCCGACGTCACGATCACGACCGACGTCGCCACGTTTCACGGGCTCGTGCGCAAGGAGATTGGACCGATGAAGGCGCTCGTGACCCGCAAGCTGGCGATCGACGGGAGCCTCGAGGACAAGCTGCTCTTCCGCAAGCTCCTGTAGTGACGGGTCAGGGCAAGAAGACGCACGCCGCGATGCACACACCGTAGTGGTCCATGGGGATCGAGAGCTCCTCGGTGCGGTACTGGATCCGTCGGAGCTCGACCCCGCGGAAGTGCGCGATCTCCTGCATGCGCCAGCGCAGGAACTCCTTGAGCGACTTCTGGGTGCCGTGGAGATGCGCCTCGGCGACGTACCCGCCTTGGCCGTCCGCGCGGAAGCCGTAGGCGATGCCCGCGCTGATCACCTCGCCTTCCCCGCCGGAGTACCGCGCGAGGACCGCGTGGGTGATCGCGCCGCGCGCGATGGGCACCCGGTCGATCTGCCGGATGCCGATCGGCAGGACGGACGATACGCTGACGAGGTTCGCGTCCCCGATCCCCGCCTGGAGGAGCGCGAGGTCGAACGCGTTCAACTCGCTCGTCTTGTTGATGCCCTTGCCGCTCGTCACGAAGAATCGCGTCGGGACCGGAACGAGCGTCGACGCGCCGGCACCGGAACGGGAGGGCACGGGCGTCGGGGAACGGTCCCCGCCCTTAACCTTTCGCGCGCCGGCTACACCATGATCGCGTGGCGGCGGCGCATCGACTCCTCGCTCTCGCCGCGGGCGCGCATGAGCTCGGCGATGAGCGCGTCGGTGAGCCGCAGACTCGCCGACTCGAACAGCGTCCCGAGCGGAGCGAGCTTCGCGCGGTCGGGGTCTTCGGGGAAATCGAGCGGCAGGAGCGCCGTCGCGATGTGCGCCAGCTTCGAGGACGCTCGGCCGGTGAGCACGATCAGCTCCGCCCCTTCGCGCCGGACGATGTTCGCCGTCTGGATCGAGGACTGGCTCTCGCCCCGCCCCGAGAGGATGAACACAACATCTCCCTTCCGGACGATCGGCGTCACGCTCTCGCCGATGACGTAGGCGGTGAGCCCGATCTGGACGAGGCGCATGGCGAACGCCCGGCCGATGATCCCGCTCCGACCCGCGCCGTAGACGAAGGTCGCCGGCGCGCGGGCGATCAGTTCGACCACCCGGGCGATCTCGGCCGGGTCGAGGCGGTCGAGTGCGGCAGTGACCCGCTCCTCCGTGTAGCGCTGGGCGCGCGCGAACGAAGAGGCGCTAGCGGCGCCGGGCGGCAGGGGGCCGCACCTCCTTCCTCCGGTGGGCGGCCGGCAGGGGACGACGCACGACCTTCGATGGTTTCGCGGCCGGTTTCGCGGGAGGCTTCGCCGCGGGTTTGGACGGGGCGGCCGCCACCGGAGCGGGCTTCTTGGCCGGCTTCGGGGCCGGGGGCGCGTGCTGCTTCGCCCACCGCCGGGTGAGCGCCCGCTCGTAGAGGAGCTTCATGTACATCGCGTCGTGCTCGAGGAGCGGCGAACTCGAGATCACGGTCACATCGTAGTCGCGCTCGGCGAGGATCTCGGCCAACGGGTCGAAGCGCACGAGGCCGCGCTTGATCGGCGTCAGGCGGAACTCACCCGAGCCGTAGAACTCGACGCCGGAGAAGTTGAGGTAGAGCGGTCCGTCGGTCGCGTGCACGAACTCCTTGATGACGGGTTCCAACTGGTCGGCCTCCTCGAACGAGCGTCGCTCGCGGGCGGCGAGGTGCGGCAGGTTGAGCACCGGCACCGTCCCCTTGACGTGGTGGACGAGGTCGATCACCTCCTCGCGCGAACCGAACACGTCCGGGTGGCCGCTCGGTTCGATCGCGAGCCGGACCGTCCCCTTCGAGAACTGTTTGAGCCAGTCCGAGAGGTCGGAGACGATGTGGGTCAGCTCCTGGATTGAGTCCGCCCGGTCGCCGCTCCCGTAGAACCCCAGGTGGGTGACGGCGAGGCGCGCGCCCAGTCCCTGCGCGAGCACGCCGGCCCACTGGATCTGGCGCGTCGACTGCTCGCGCGCGTCCGCCGAGCCGAAAAAGTCGACGTAGTACGGCGCGTGCAGCGTCAGGTCGGTATCGAGGGCGCGCGCGAGCGCCTTCGTCTGCTGGAGGTCGGCGTAGTCCTTCGCGAGGCTCCACGTGAGCGTCGTCAAGGAGTCCCGCTTTCGGATCGGGGAGGTCAGCGCGGCGAGCGACGGTACCCCGCCCTGGTGCTCGGGGCCCCCGACGTTCATCACGAGCTGGAGGAGGAGCTCGCGGGGGATCTTCCCCACCTCCTCGTCGAACGCGAGGCGGGTCAACGGATTCACCTTGATGAACTGGACCTCCATCGCAGTGAGTCCCAAGTGGTGGACGTCCGCGATTCCGTCCCGGAGCGTGCGCCCCTTGCAGGAAAGTGGGATCCCCGCGGGTCCGAACCGGATCACGAGTTACCAGGCCTCAAAAACGGCGGACCCGCGGGAAGAATCGAACCTATATAGCGGGGCCCGGCCGAGGGCGTTCGTCGCGTCCGGTCGGCACTCCGGCTGCTCGGCTGGGGCGGAACCCGAGCGCGACGAGGTAGATCTCCGACGACGGCTCGCGCGACGCGGGCGGCTTGGTACGCCGCACCGATTCGAAGGACGCGCCGAGCTCGCGCTCGAGCGCCTCCACCATGTCTCCGTCGAACACTTTCGCGGCGAAGGCCCCGTCCGGCACGAGTACTGCGCGCGCGAGCGCGAAGGCGGCCCGTACCAGCTCCACGCTGCGCGCGTGGTCGGTCGCGTACGCGCCGCTGATGCGCGGCGACATGTCCGAGAGGACGACATCGAAGCCCCCGCTACCGAGGCGCGCCACGAGCGTGGGGTCGCCGACGCGAGCGCGCACCACGCGCACGCCCGCGACCGGTTCGATCGGGCGCGGGTCGACCGCGACGACGTGGCCGCGCGGCCCCACCCGTTCCGCGGCGATGACCGACCAACCGCCGGGGGCCGCGCCGAGGTCGAGCACCCGGGCCCCCGGTCGCAGGAGACGAAAACGGTCGTCCACGTACCTGAGCTTGAACGCCGCGCGCGAGCGAAG
>Ga0187783_10000653_pt1 | contig 25131 bp, 14 predicted proteins | sample 1015_SJ02_MP02_2_FD_132471 | JGI IMG/M metagenome (GOLD analysis project Ga0187783, IMG submission 132471) | Tropical peat soil microbial communities from peatlands in Department of Meta, Colombia - 1015_SJ02_MP02_20_MG | ecosystem: Environmental > Terrestrial > Soil > Wetlands > Peat | place...
ATCTGTCGGGGTCTTTTTCTCCACGGTCGCGGTAGACGACGTGGCCTAGGCGGTCGCATTGATTTTCTTCGGCGCGCGAGATTGTTGTCGGCTTTTCGCCAGCCGGAACCGATTCGCAGCGCAGATGATCCTCGAATCCGGGGGCCGAGAAGATGCCGACTATGCTGGCGGGTTCGGTGCCCGTATTCTTCAGACTCACCCACGTATGCTGCGGAATGAAAACCATCCCACCTGTGTGCAGGTCGCGCTCCTGATCTCCCACATGAGCGTGGATCGTTCCTTTCTCGATAAGCACGATCTCATCCTGTTCAAGATGCTTGTGGGTGGGGATGGCGTCGCCGGGGCGGATATCCTCTTCGCCAACGACCACCAGATGCTGAGAGCCGTTGGCTTTGGGAGTGACCTTGAGGATGAATCCGCCGATGTCGCCCTCTCCCGGTTCAGGCCGCCAGAGACGCGCCTCGCCTTCATTTTTTTCCAGCAGAAGTGGGGTGGCGCCAGCCTGTGCAGGAGAAGTGGTCGGAGGATGAGTTGATTGGCTTTGGGGAACGACGACCACCGCGAGCAGCAGCAACAGGAGTACGGCAGCAGTTAATTTCATGGGCACCTCAGCCAGCCTAGAGGGTGAGTCTGCTCCCGGACTTTGAGGGAAGTCAATTGGGGGTGGCGGTAGGTGCCAACACAGTTGGATCCGGGGCCGATTATTACGCAGCGATAATGCACTCGCTGTCAGTGCACATCTGGAAGTAAGCGCGTGAGTCCTGATTAACGCGCTAACCGGACAATTGGCTCAACCGCATGCTATGGGACTGTCTGGTTATCCGACTCCATCCAATTGGAATTGCTCTGAATAGCGCGTTTACTATGACTTGGACCGTGCTAATTCTCGCAGCTCCAGGTCTTAGAGGCTGATAAGCCATTTTGCCAGGCGATGCCAGCCTGGACTCGCGGCGATTATGAATCGCACCTGCGGGCCCGTCACCAACTGAGATTCGCGGACTGAATATAGATTGCGCCGCCGGCGCCTTGCCTCGCGACCGAATGCTGATCGCCACCCTATGGTCAGGGGAAGTTCAAGTCCAGCGCATACACCTGGCCGCCGCTGCTCCTGAGCCGCACGATCAGCGATCCGTCAGAGACGCCATGCTGGAGCACACACAGGTCAAATCCTTCCTGAATCGCGCTTTCGAAGCTGACTACGCGCTTAGACTTGAAATTGCCGACGCGCAGCCGATAGATAGGCTGCCCTTCGTCTGAAATGTTTTGCACATACAAGTATTGCGAATCGCGCGACCATGTCAGTCCCGAAAGCGCAGTTCCTTTCGCGATTGTTTTCCACGTCTGCGTGCGCGCGTCAAACATCAAGATCGCGCGCTCATCCAGCGTTTTGGCGATGAAATATTTGCCGTCCGGGGACCACATCGGTGAGGTCAACCCATCCGAGTTCGGCACCTTCGCGCTCTTCCGCGTCTTCCAGTCCACCACGTAAACTCCGCGCGGCAGCTTTGAATCGGACGACGCAAACACATTCACCGCAACCGCAATCTGCGCCCCGTCGGGCGACCATGCCGGAACCCCCTGCTCGCCGGGTTCGGGCAGGATTTCCTGAACCGGTCCGCCGTTGGCATTCACGACATACGTTCGAAGCAGCTTGCCCGGTCTGTGCGCCTCGAACGCAATCTGCGTCCCGTCCGGTGACCATTGTGGTTGTGCCATCTCCAGCGGCGCCGCCGTCAGTTGCAAAGGCTCGCTGCCGTCGGCCTTAATCCGCCACAATGTCCAGTCTTTTTTCATCACTGCGAAGCTTGCTCCGTCACGGGATGGCAGCACGATAAAGGCTCCTGGCGGTGCTGGCAACGGGTGGAAGGTTCCTGACGAAAAATCGTACCGCTCGAACTGCCAGGCTTCGTTCCAGGCTGTCACAAACGCGCGCGTTCCATTTCTCGTGAGAACTGCAGTGCCCAATGGACGAGCGGTAGGTGTCAGCTGCACCGGAACCGGCGGCCGCCAATGAAAAAGCGTCCGCTTTTCTCGAATTGCCCACACATTGTCGAATCCTGCATGACTGGACGTAAAGATCAGATAATTTCCGTCCGGCGTCCACTCCGCGCAACACTCCGAGGGCGGAGTGCTCCATCCCGGAAATCGCAAATGCGGATTGCTCCCATCAGCCGTCGCCTCCCAAAGCGTCTCCTCATCGTTTTGAATACTCTCGACGCTGAAGATCATCTTCCGGCCGTCGGGTGAAAAACGAATCCAGTATGGCCGGCCCCTCGCGTGGATCAGCACTCGATCGCCGCTCCCGTCGCGCGCGATCACATGAATGTCGCTGCCGCGAGTGTAGAAAATCTGTTGCGCACTCGGCGCCCACGATGCGTCGTCGGCTATCACATCGCCCACGCGAATCGGGCTTCCTCCCTGCACGGGCCAGATCCACAACGGCAACCCTAGTCTCGGTGCCTCGAAATTCCCAATCAGGAACTCAGCACGGTCCGGAGAGACGTCGAAAAGTCGGGTGCCGCGGAACGGTGTCGCCACAGGGCTTGGCGGTCCTCCAGCAGTCGATGTTTGCACAAGGACATGGCGGTCGCCGCTTCGCTCCAGGAAGTACACGCGTGTTCCGTCCGTCACAATCCGCGCAAACCCGTCAAGATGTTCGGATATTGGATGCTGGACAAAGCCAGTCGCACTCGGAGCCGGCGCGGGCGAGACGAATCCGTATGCTGCAATCGCAGCGGCGAGGACACCGAAACCCAGCATCCAATTTCGCCATTGCAAGGACGCGCCACGGTCGGCTCGGAGCCCGGATGGGCGAGATGTGACAGGAGGGAAATGGGCAACGGCATCCGCTGCCTCGATTGTCCTCTCGATCGGTGCAACAAACCGGTAACCCGTCCGCGGCAACGTTTCTATGTACAGAGGCCTCCCAGAGGAATCGCCCAACGCGTTCCGCAGCTTCTTCACCGCGTTGTTCAGGCCGTTTTCAAACTCGACGAACGTATCGTCCGCCCACAGCCGCCTCCGCAATTCTTCTCGCGTAACGATCTCGCCCGGGGCTTCCAGCAGCGTTGTCAGAATTTGCGTCGGCTGCCCGCCAAGACGGATTCGCATCCCGTATTTGCGCAGCTCGCCGGTCAGCAAGTTCGTTTCGAAGGGACCGAACCGAACGACCCTCTCAGATTGCAGGGAGCCCGAAACCATACTTCCGAGCGCCTTCAGTGCGGGGTTTGGGGAAATTTCTAGCATGTCTTCGCCCCACGCGTCAACATTTGCGGTTAGAAGTCAACATGCGCGGTTAGGAGGCAACTGAACATCCGTGCTTCGTGGGGCTTGCCCGGCTATGCGAAAAGTAGTCCATGCCGATTGACGTTCTCACCTGCCCTCTGGCAGTTTCGCCCGACATAGCAGACCACAGGTAGTCCGTCATCGTCCTGGGCGGTGCCGCAGTGGGGTGTGAAGGTATACGTGTGTCCGCACGAGTGTTTGGTCCAACGAGAGTTCAAGCGAAGAGAGGTTGATACCTATGTTCGTCGACCAGCCGATTTTTTCAATCGATCGCAGCGCGGTTCCTGCCCTTCTAGGCCGTTCGCTCGTGCAATCTCTGGCGCGGTTCGCCGCGGTGCTGATCGGCTTGGTTCTATTCGTGGTCGCATTGTGTCCCCCTAGTGCGGCGAACGTAATTTACGTCACGACTCTCACTGACAAAGTCAGCAGCACGGGCGGGTGCTCTTTGAAGGAGGCTATCTATTCCTCCACGCTGCATGACACTCTCGACGGCGTTCATGGAATCGCCATCGACTACACGGACCCCGATCACTTCATCAGCACGGGGTGCGAGCTGGGCAGTGGGAATGACACCATCATTCTGCCCACTGGCTACCCACTGCCTACTTTCCAGCTGACCAGTGACACTAGCTGGGACGCCTATAATCCCTACGGTTTCACCGCGACGCCCATCATCAACTCGAACATAACCATTCAAGGCTACGGCGCGACTCTGCAGTGGGCGGGCACGGGTAGCGTCCGCTTATTCGCCGTGGGCCCAGCTACCATCACGACGCCGAACGGCGTTTCCTCCGGCACGGGAAGCCTCACGCTCGTAAATGTCCAGATCACCGGTTTTGCCGCAGCGGGAGGCGTCGGCGCCGATGGCGGCGGCGGTGGCCTCGGCGCTGGTGGCGCAATCTACGTGCAATCCGGAAACCTCACGATTGAGAACAGCACCTTCGAAGGCAACGTAGCCACCGGTGGCAACGGCGGCACAGGAGAATACGGCGGCGGCGGCGGTGGTGGTTTGGGCGGTAATGGCGGCCACGCGGACGAGGCGAATGAATCCCTGGGTGGTATTAGCAGTGGCGCAGGTGGGGGCGGTTCCCGAGGGAACGGCGGTAACGCGCCGGGTGGCGGCGGCGGTGGGGGCGGGACGGTGAATGACGGTGCGACGAGCACGGGCGCGAACGCGCTTTTCGGTCCCGGCGGTTATCTCTGTGGCGGCGACGGCGGAGCTATCAGCGGCAACGGGAATAACGGCGACAACGCAAAATGCGCCGGCGGCGGTGGCGGCGGTGGTGGGTACGACACCAGCCCATCAAACCTTCTGGAGGTTGTTAGTGGCGGAAATGGCGCCTACGGGGGTGGGGGTGGCGGTGGTCCCGATCAGGGAGGTAACGGTGGGTTTGGTGGAGGCGGTGCTAGCTTTTCTAACGCTAACGGCGCCAATAACGGCGGGGCCGCGGGCTTTGGCCAGGGCGGTAATGGAGGGTTCGGCGGTGGGGGGGGAATGGGCAATGAGAACCCTCTCACTGGTAACGGCGGCTCAGGCCACGGTGGCGCGTTCGGAGGGAGCGGCTATTATGGCGGTGGTGGCGGCGGTGGAGCCGCGCTCGGTGCGGCGATCTTCTCCGACAGTGCAACGATCGTCGTTGAAAACAGCACGTTCTACAACAATTCCGTTGTGGATGGTCAAGGCGGCACCGACGCGGTCAAGGCCGACAACGGCGGCGCTGCTGGCGCCATCTTCACGCGTGACGGCTCGCTAACCATCATCGATTCCACCATCAGCGGCAATCAAGCCGATGGTTCCGGCGCCGGAGTTGTCGTCTATAGCGATGGTTCCGCAACTTTCACACTCGAAGACACCATCATCGCCGACAACGGCGCGAACGAGTGCTACGTCGCCGGAAGTGTAAGCGTCACCGGCGTCGACAATCTCATCACGAGCAACGGTTCCGGGTCCTTCAGCCCGTGTCCCGGAGTCGTGACCTCCGTAGACCCGCAGCTCGGCCCGCTGCAATTGAACTCACCTGGCATCACGCCGACCATGGCCATCTCCACGACGAGTTCTGCTTTCAAAGCAGCCGATCCTGACACATCGCTTCCCACCGATCAGCGGGGCGTCGACCGTCCGCAAGAAGGTGTCCCCGATATCGGCGCGTATGAAGCATGCGCCCCTCCGCGAGCCTACGGCGAAATTAGCTGCATAACGCTCGTCAACGCGCCCCCCGAGAACTTTGAACCTCTCACAATGCAGATTTCCGCGGCTGGCATCGGAACTGTTTCGCCGCCGCTCGGCGTCAATCAGGAACTTGAAGGCTCAGTTGTCGCATTGAGTGCCACCACGACGAATCCTCAGTACAGCTTTACCGGTTGGACCGGAAGCGTCACCGATCCGGCGAGCGCTTCAACGACGATCTTGATGAGCCAGGCGGAGACCGTCACAGCGAACTTCGCGCTGTGCAACTGCGTCATCAATGTCGTTCCGGACGTGACGGTGACGCAGGGCCCGATTGTGCTCAATCCTGTCACCAGGCACTACGTAGAAACTGTTACCTTAACGAACACCTCGTCCTTGACCATCCTAGGCCCGATCTCGCTTGTCCTCGACGCTCTGAGCTCGAACGCCACACTGTCTAACGCCGCGGGAGTCACGAGCGCGATACCGCCCATCGCCGGCCCCTACGTCAGCGCAAGCGTCAATCTGGCGCCGGGGAAATCCGTCTCATTTGCCTTGCAATTCACAGATCCGACCAGTGCAGCGATCACCTACGTGCCTGTCGCGTTCGCCGGAAAGCTCTAGCCCAGGAGAGATTCACATGTACCGAACTCTTCGTTCCTCGATTCGTTGCATTGCTGGTTCGCAGAATAAAATGAAGATCGCGGCGCGCGTGTTCCTCGCTACGCTGTTTCTCGTCTCAGGGCTTGCGCGGCCCAGCTCCGCTGCCATCATCTACGTCACCACTCTCCAAGAAGGAATAGGCACCGGTGCATGTTCCCTGGCCGAAGCGATCTACGCCTCGAATCTGCAAGCAAGCCAAGCAATTAATGGGTACACCGAGAACGAAAACACCAGCCCGTACACATACACACCGGCCACGCCTAATTACGTCGCCACCGGATGCATCGCAGGAACTGGCAACGACATAATCGTTCTTCCGCCCGGGCAAGTTCTCCAATTTAACCAAGCAATTCAGGACGTCAACGATGTGATGGGTCTTGCGGTCACGCCCGTAATCACTTCTACCATCACCATCGAGGGATACGGGGCAACGCTGCTGGCCTTGCCATCCTGTGAGCCAGTGCCCTATGCTGACTATGCTCCTCCTCCTTACGCCTTCAGCGCTGGGTGCTTTCGCGCCTTTAACGTGGGCCCAACAGGAAACCTGACGATTCAGAACACCTATATCAAGAATTTCGCGGTGCTGGGCGGTTACGGCGCCGCTGGAGGGGGTGGTGGAATGGGCGCCGGCGGAGCCATTTACGTCCGGGGCGGCACTCTGATCGTTCAGAACACGACCTTCGACGGGAATAGCGCAGTGGGCGGAAACGGCGGAGGAATCGGGTTGGCCCCGTTCTGCTGCGGGGGCGGAGGCGGTGGACTTTTCGGGTTTGCCCAGACCGGGCTTTCCCAGACCTATAGTGTCGGCGGAGGGGGTGGAGGATCCGTGGGCAACGGCGATTTCGGCGGTGGCGGAACATTGCCAGGTACAGCCGTTTACGCTGGCGGCTATGCGTGCGGAGGAGACGTGGGAACTCTGAGTGGCAACGTTGGGGACGAGGATTTATTTGGCGGCAACGGCCAGAATGCCAGATGTGATGGCGGGGGTGGAGGAGCAGGAGTCCAGGGAGAACTTACGAGTGGAAACGGAGGCGCGGGCGGTTACGGTGGAGGCGGGGGTGGGGGATCAGAGGGCGGCGGCAACGGCGGCAACGGCGGTTTCGGCGGAGGCGGTGGCGCAGGCTGGGAAGGCGACCTCGGCAATACGACGGGCGGCAACGGAGGCTTTGGAGGTGGCGGAGGCGCCGGACCGAATGGTGACGTCATCGGCTACGGCAATCCTGGCGCCGGCGGCGGCCCCTGGGGCGGCAATGCAGACCATCAAAACGGCGGCGGCGGTGCGGGCCTTGGCGGCGCGATTTTCAGTGATAGCGGCGGCGTCCGCGTCACCAACAGCACCTTCGTCAATAATGTCGTTACCCGCGGCGTAGCCGGCGGCGGCGCCGCACTCAACGGCGGGGACGGCGGCGGCGCAATCTTCAACGTCAACGGTCACCTCACCGTCACCGATGTAACCATCGCGAATAATCTGAGTACTGGTTCTGGTGGAGGAATTGTCGTCTATCAAACCGATCCCAACGCGTCCACGCTTCTAGAGCTCGACGACACGATCATTTACAACAACGGTTCCATGATCAACGGCGAGCTGACCAATGCCGCCAACGAATGCTGGATTGCAGGCGGATTCTCCATCGCTGTGGGCGGTACGGGGAACCTGATTCAGAACAACAACAATTGCGAAGGCGTCGTCACCACAGGCGATCCCGAACTCGGCCCGCTTCAAAATAACGGCGGCTTCACTCCGACAATGGCGATTCCCACCACGAGTGCCGCGTTTCTTACGGCCGATCCCAGCACGTCCCTGACCACGGACCAACGCAACGATCCTCGCCCGGAGATGGGCGGCTTCGATATCGGCGCATACGAGCTCTGCATCTCGCCCCTTACGAACGCCTTGAATAATCCGTGCAACCCGCCTCTCGGCGTTGCGCCGCCGCCTGAACAGCTAACGATTCGAGTTTCGCCTGTGGGCGCTGGCACCACAACTCCCGCGCCCGGGACCTACTCCGAGCCGCAAGGCAATGTCGTGACCCTCACGGCGATTCCCGCGCTGGGCTATGCCTTCGGTAGCTGGTCCGGCAACGTCGGGAATCAGCAGGGCGCGTCGACGCCAATCGTCATGCTGGAGCCGCAGACGGTCACAGCCAATTTTGTTTTATGCAATTGCGTTACCGATGTCAGCAGCCTTGTGACCGTGACGCTTGGGCCGATAGTGCTGAACCCTGTCACCAGGCACTATGTAGAAACGGTAATGGTCACGAACAACTCCGGTGGTGCGCTTGTCCCCGCCATTTCGCTGGTGCTCGACAATCTGGCCAATGCGACGCTCATCAACGCGACGGGTACGACTGCATTTGGATCACCCTCGATAAGCCCGTACATCACCTTGAATGGCGGTCTCGCGGCGGGACAAACAGGTTCGTTCAGTTTGCAGTTTAGCGATCCAAGCAACGGCGCGATCACTTACACCACTCGCGTCCTCGATCCGTGAAGCTAAAAGGAGAACAAGATGAACATGAAGCGCATATTTTCAATAATTGTCGCGACGGTCTTTGTCGCTCTCTCTCCGCGAATAGGCAGAGCCGATTCGTTCGACGTCTCGCTCAACACTTCGCCCCTTTCCGGCAGCACCCAGATACTTGCCTTCGGTCTAAACGACAGCGACGGCTCCAGCAACACTATATCCCTCAGCGGCTTCAGTTTCGGTGGCGGCAGCGCCATTTTCGGACCTGGATCTCCAGATTGCACCCTAGGTGGCGCTTTGAGCGGCGTTGGGTGCAGTGGCAATCTCACGAGCGGAGTGACCCTCAGCGACGCCACCACTACCGAGGTCTTTTTCGACCAGGAGTTCAACGTGGGTTCGTCGCTGTCGTTTGAAATGACCACCACGAACAATTTCGCTGGCAGCATACCCGACGGCTTCGCTATGTACCTTTGCAATTCAACTTTGACTGATTGCTACTCGGACGATCCCTCAGGCTCTGGAGCAATGCTGATCCTCGGACTCGCAGGTACGCCGCTCGCGCCTTCGAGCTTTGACCTCTACACCGCCAGCGCGGAGGAGCTGCCGGCTCCCGTCGTCACGACGACCAGCGCCGGAAGCTCAAACGTTCCCGAACCGCCAGCCGTTCTCCTGCTTGGGTTTGGCGTCCTCGCTCTCGTCAGACAAATTCAACTGGGAAGTCAACGAGGCCGTGACGCATGACTTGGTTCGCTTCGATTTAACTCCCAAGCTTCCTAAATTCCGCTTTCCCACTCTGGTCATCACCGGGCGCTTCGACACGAAAGTAGCACCTCGCCTATCAGATGTATCGGGCCATTCCAGGGTGCGCAGTTCACTTTGTTCGAAAAGAGTGGTCACCTTCCATTTACAGAAGAGCCTGATGCCTGCAGGGTCCCGATCGACTTGGATTCGCTCGTCACCGAGTGAAATAATCTGTGGCAAGATTGGCCGCGCAAGATATGGCGCTTGTGAAAGGGGGACGCCTTCCACCGTCCGCACGGAATCCAAATTCGTATAGCCAGCAACGCCGAACGCACTCCCGATGCCACCCCCTGTCGCATACTCTACGTCGGCGAACACCTCTGTCGTATGCTCACCCGATTGGTCGGTGACGAATCCGCATATGTGATGGATCGGCTTCAGCGGAAGTGCGATGCACTCGGTTCCATAGGAACTGTCAAACGGAATCATGAGAAGAAAGCCGATGATTATTGCCGCCGTTACTTTTCGCATGTCGGTGATTCTACCGCATGTGGCCCAAAGTCCCGGTAAACGCGGTAACCGGGCAATTGCTCGATTCTGGCGCTGTAGGGACCAATTGTCCGGTTAGCCAACCAATCGTTAATTCAGGCGTGCTTGGCAATGTCCGACCGCGCAACTGCAAAATTGTGTGCATCTCCCATGCTGCGCCGCTGCGGAGTCGAAAAAGCACAGTCTTAGCTGGCACTCAGTAACAGGTGCGAAGAAATTGATGTACCCGGCTGAGGCTGAGGAATTTGACGCTAGGCCATCATGCCATTTGACAACCTTTGCGCTAGAAGTCGAGGCGGAAGGCGAATTGGCCTGTACGTGGGCCTGCATTTTCGGCGGTCTGCGTGGATTGCAGAATGCCGAAGGTCGAGTTGCTGATGTTCATCGCGGGCGCTGTGTAGTTTGTGTGGTTTAGCACGTTCGTGAAAGTGGATTCGAAGCGGAGCCTCAGTTTCTCCGTGACCGAAAAAGCTTTCCCCAGGCCTGCGGCGACGGCCACAGTTCCGGGGCCTTCGAGAATGCCGACGCCACAATTCCCGATGCGACCCGCGTTCGCGGGGGTTTCGACGAACTCATTGGGATTGAAGTAGCGCGCAACCGAGCCGCTGTAGGCGGCGGGATTGGCGACGCAATCGGGACGAAGGATGGTGCCGCGATTGAGGATGTCGGTATTTGATTGATCGTCGGCGGCGCTTATCGTGGGAGTCAGCCAGGGTCCGGTCTGGAGCAAAGTGACGGTCGTGAAATTCCATCCGCCGATGAGGGCATTGGTCCAAGCAGAGTTATTCAGCCATTTGCGTCCCGCGCCCACGGGCAACTCGTAAACGCCATTGAGCTGGAAGCGATGGCGCGGAGTGGCCTCGACGTTGCCGCGATCGGCCCGGAGATCAAAGCGGTTCGACACGGCAAGGCCATAGGCCACCTCGCTGGCAAAGCCGGTCGGCGCGTCGCCCTGAGCGTCGCTGAGATTCTTCGCGAAGGCATAACTGGCCTCGAAATAAAGTCCCTTTCCCATTTTGTGAGTGGCTTCCACTTGCAGCGCCTGATAGTTGGAAAAGCCTGCGTTTTCAGTGGAGAGCAGCGTGAACCAATTCTGATATGGCGCTCTCGGATCGACATAGGGACTTGCCAAGTAAGGTGTGGTGCTCGCCGCAATTTGGTTTAGATCCTCGGTAAGCGTAAGGCGATAGGCGTTCATGCCTACGTAGCTCACGCGAAGCAGCGTGCTCGCGGAAACTTCCCACTCCAGCGTGACGTTCCATTGCGCGGATTGAGGATCGCGAAACAGGGGATCATTGGCCTGGTCGAGAGTGCCTCCGCCATATTGAATCGACTGCGCCGACGGAGCCGAGTTTGGAAACATAAACTGTGGGGTTCCGTTTACGTTGTTCGTGTAGGTGTGAACCACCGACAGAGGATTGCCGGCGTTGTTGAAGGACATCGGCCCGAGCGTGGTGACGGTGAAGATTCCGAAGCCGGCGCGAATGACGGTCTTATTATCGCGGAACGGACGAAATGCGAGGCTTACGCGGGGGTCCAAATCACCGAAGTAAAGGCGGCGCAACCCTTGCGGCAGACCACCTTGGCTCGCGGTCCGCACGTTGGTGCACTGCAAAGCCGTGTAGCCCAGGCTGCAGGCGTTGAACGATTCCAGAAAGCCTGTGTACACCTGCTGATATGCGGGAGAGTTCGCAAGCGTCTTTGACAATCGATCTGGGACCAGCACGCTATTGTTACGCGGATCGAAGCTGCCTAGATCGCCGATGCCTTCGGTGAAAGGCGGCAGCAGCTCCCAGCGCAGGCCAAAATTGATCGTCAAGCGGTCGTTGAATTGCCATTCGTCCTGTCCGTAGACGCCGTACTGGATAGCGCTGGCATTCACCTGAGGGCTGGTGACGGCGAAAAAGGACGTGTTGGGCGTCCCGATAAGGAAATCACCGAAGGAGCTGCCCGTGAACACGGCCTGATTGAATGTGAAAAGGCCGTAATCGTCGGAAGGTTCGAAGAACATCAAGTCCTGATAATTCACACGGCGAATGTCCACGCCGAACCGCATGGCGTGCTTGCCTAGAATGCGCGTGAGGCCGTCGGTGAATTCGGTGGTTTTCGACTGCGTGAGGCCGGCGCGGTCCCTGCCGATGGGAGTGAAGCCCGTGCCGTCGCTGAAGTTGAAGGTGGGGAAGGCCTCGCCGTTGGGATGCTGGCTGATGTCGATGCCCTGTAGGCCAAGTTGAGCAATGGCGGAGCTTCCGAGGATCGGAAAATTCACGTTGGTGAGCGCATTCGTGAACCCGAAGCGGAATTCGTTTATAAGGTTCGATCTGATGGCGTAGTTATGCGAGAGCAGAAGGCTGCGATTGTGTTCGCTATCGGCGTCGTCGGGAAGCAAAGGATTGGCGACATCGGTAAGGAGATTTTTCCAGCTGAAGCGAGCGTAGATTTGCTGTTTGGACGTTAGGTTGTGGTCGATGCGCACATCGAAGCCATTCGTGCTCGACGGCGTGGGAACCAGAGTTTCGTAGTTGAAGCTGGGATTGGGCGAGTTTAGGTTGATGTTGGGCAGCGGGTAGTAGTTGAGCAGTGCGTTGGCGACGGAACTGATCTGCGTGCCGCAGATCACATTGGGCTCGTTCCCGTTGCAGCCCGTGAATTGCTGGCCGGTGGTGGGGTCAACGAGGACGGCGGTTGGCCGGCCCGCCTGGGGATTCGTCGCGCCATTCAGATATGCAGGCTGCTCGAAGGGAGTTGGGTTGTCGGCGGTGATGAATCCGCTGAAATTGCCGTCACGCTCCGCCTGAGTGGGGACGAGATATTGTTCGGTGACCGATAGGCTCCTGCGATTTCCCTCGTAGTCGAAATAGAAGAAGGTATTGGCGGGACGGCTCGAGGAATTGGCAAGTTTCACCGGGCCGCCGATGCTGCCGCCGAACGTATTGAATTTCTTTGGTGCTTTTTCCGTAAAGTTCAGGGGCTTCGCGTCGAGCGCGTCGTTTTGCAAGTACTCGAAAAGGCTGCCGTGAAATTGATTCGTCCCGCTTTTCGTGGTGAACGTGACGTCGCCGATCTGCGCAAACTCCGCGTTGTTGTTGAACGCCGTGACCTTGAGTTCCTGAATTCCTTCCAGAGAAGGGTAAGCGTCCGGGAGCGCGCCATTCTGGCGAACGTTCGCGGTCGAGATGCCGTCGACGGAATAACCCACCATCGATGAAGTCGCGCCACCGATCGAAATGTTGCCTTCGTTGTCTTGCTGCACTTCGGGAGACAACGACAAAGCAGAAAGAGGGCTGGTGGAGGCGGCTCGCGAATTCAGGGGAAGCTGGCTGAGCTCCATGTTTTGGAGGCTGCCGGCGATTGTGCCGTTTTCGGTGTTGATTTGGTCCTCCGAGGCGCTCACCTCGACGGTTTGGATTTGACTCGCAAGCGAAAGAGTGAGGTTGACCCGCAGATCCTGGCGAGGTTCGAGGCCAACGTCGGGAACCGTTGCGTCACGGAAGCCTGCCTTGTGAGCCGTGATCCGGTAGCGTCCGGGCTTCAGGTTTTCAAATTCAAAGAGGCCGTCTTCGGCACTAGTGCCCTCGCGCACGCTGTTATCGTCAAGGCTTAGAAGCGTGGCTTGGGCGCCTGGCACAGCCGAGCCCGAGGCGTCGAGCACCAGGCCTCGGATGCTACCAAAGGTTGATTGGGCTCTGGTTGACTCCGAAGCTGCGAGCACCGCGAAGACGAGTACGAAGACCGGTACAACAGTCCCAAAGATTCTCATTTCAGCCCCCTGGCGGGTTCCCGAATTTCAAGCCCGCGCCGTGAGAAACATGTCAATTAGCGTCGGGCCGCGGCGCGATGTTCATCCACGCCTGCAAGTGGCGAGAATCTATCCGGCGGGGCCTAAGGAAGGCGTGAGCAAGTCGTAAGGAATTCGTAAGCAAACGATTCAAAATTTGAATGCGAGCAATCTGGGAAAGAGCGCTTAGTTCTGCAAATGCACGTCCCACTCAGCTAGGGCGCAACGATGCGACCCCAATCTCCGTCTTTCGGGCCTGTTAGCGTGCTTTATGCAATCTTTATGGTTTCCCCACAAATTCCTTAGAGCCTTCCGGGTAGCATTGGCGGAGAAATGGAACAGAGGTTGAGGCCACGCCTGACTCATTTAGCGCGTCCTCGAATAGCGCAACCGCCGGGGTGAAGCATGCATGCGTACAATAAACTGACAGCGCCAGTCGTTGTTCTCCTGACGTCATTGTCGATCATTGGCGTTGCGGAGATTTCTCTCGGACAAAAGGCATCGGTTCCCAGACCGGTGCCGTATCAAAATTCCCTCGATCGCGATGACGTGCGGCAACTCTTGTCGCTGATTGGCACCGGCTCCACTGGCAAGATCAGTAGGGAACAGTGGACTGCGTTTATGCAAGGGGAGTTCGACAGGCTGGATACAGACAAGGATGGCACACTCGACTCTAAAGAACTCGCGCAATGCAAATTGCGAGTGAGCCCGTTCGCGAGAGTGAACAAGTAAACATCGCCCTGGACGCCGCGCAGATGACAATTTTGTTCGCCGTGAACGTTCTATTCTTGGCGGAGGGCGGAGACGCTTATTCCGGAAACAACGTTCGGATTTGGTGCGACAAGATGCACTGTGACCCTCTTTCGGACGCTCGCTCTGGGAGGCAGTGGTAGAATCGATAGTTCAAATAGCTCCTCGAATTTCTGTTCGAATTAAAACGTCACTTACGCGGAAGATGACACGGAAGGCCACGCGAAGAACGCTTTTCAGGTTCGCGTGTCCGTCGTGCAAGGTTCGTTTCAGCTGGTACGACTGGGCACGGCACCTTGACGCGAAGACTTGCCCTTACGCAAAGGCGATCAACCTACCAACCGATTGAGCAAATCGAACCCCAGCGGACGTCCTGCGATTCCGCCATCGGGTTCTCGCAAAGTCCTGAGTTACGCCGAAACCGGACAATTGCTTGATGAACGGTTTCCGTGCTGCTGTGTCGGATGATCTAGAGCGAGTGACGTTCCAAAAACACCTGATTTCAGAACCTTCGGCACCCGTCCGATCAACATTAAGGAATCAAGGACTTGGGTGCCTTCCTTCCAAGAGGTTTTCGGAACACCCCTTGTAACCGTGAGTGTCGGATTGGTGGGCAGCCTGCAAGACTGCGGTGATGGCAGCGGCTGCCTGGGTATCGTACGTTCGGTTCGGCGAGTGACTGGGATCTGCACGTCCTGGGGTTTCGCCACCGATACGCTCTGAATTCCTAGAGCTGATCTGGATATCGCTCTAATGCAATGCGCACCAGTTGACTTCGGGTTCTCACGCCAGTTTTTGCGAAGAGTTGCTGCAGGCACGCCTTGACTGTACTCTCTGAAATTTGCAGCCGGTCCGCAATTTGTTTGTTGGCGAGGCCCTCAAAGATCAGCGATAACACGCGCCTCTCTCGCTCCGTTAGTGCATTCCCTGTCTGGCGAGTGCCGGACTGTTCGGTGCTTTCCAGTGCCCGTCGAAGTGCATCCTGATCAAAGAGGGCCTTTCCTTCCATCGCATCGCGGATGCCATGAATCAGTGCGGCAGGCGAGCCGTGTTTAAGAAAGACGCCAGAGATGCCCTTCCGAATCAGGTCCGGAAGTTCACTGACCTCGATTCCTGCTGTCACAACCAAAACCTTCCCTCGGAACCGGTCCATGCTGAGACTTTCGAGGAGTTCCGCTCCCCGCTCTGGACCGAGATCGAGATCAAGAAGCAAGATATCGATTTCGTGCGACCTGAGAACTTCGAGTCCTTCGGACGCCGAACCGCATTCCGCCACCACTTCGAATCCAGGCTCTGCATCTAGGAGGCGGGCGACGCTCTCTCGAAACAGAGCGTGGTCATCGACGAGGGCAATACGGATGTTCTTAGCGGCGCTTTCATTCATTATCGGAATCTTTCCTGTTTGACACTGTAGCTAAATTCACAGCGAAGCAACAACCCCCGCTGCGTGGCTCAAACTTTAGCTCGCCACCGAAACTGCGGAGTATCGCGCGAGAAACGTACAAACCTAAGCCGGTTGCATTTGCTCCTGGCTGGAAAGGCTTGAAAAGTTCGTAAGGCGACGCGATTCCCATTCCGGTGTCATCAAAACGGATCACAACTCTGCCGCTCTGTACCTCGCTGCTGACGGTGAGTCGCTTCGGTTCAGTGGAAACCATCGCGCGCTGGCTATTGCGCGCCAGATTAAGGAAGACTTGCTGCAAACCGTAGCGATCCGCGATGACGAGCGGAAGGTCGTCTTGTAAGCGCCAAACAATTTCGCAACCGGCCTCGTGATACGCTGGCTCGATGAGGACGCGTAGTTCGTCAAGAACGCTCGTCAGCTCGACGGAGGCCAAATCTTGTGCCGAAGGCGGCAGCAATTCCATTTCCGAGAGCTTCTCCAAACCCTCAATCAAGCTACCGAGGGCATGAAAGTCATCGTTATTCTGCAACTCCGGAAGGCGGGAAAGATTCTTGTGTACAGCAAGAACAGCGCCGCATACATTGCGAATTTCATGCGCAACTGCCCCCATGAGAATTTTCGTGTTTTTGAGAAGGTGATCGAGGCTCAAATCCTCCCGATCTCGTAGGTCCTCAGAAAGATCAACGATAATGGCCGCCAATCGCGGGCCCTGAATCGTCGTGTAGGTAGAAAACCAAACAGCCGCCAGGAACGCTTCTCCGTTCTTGCGCTTTCCGCGACACCGGAGTTCTGTACGAAACTGCATTGTCCGTCGAGTCTGTACAGCACTTTGCAGGGCTGGGAGAAATTGTGTAATCGACTGGCTGATGAGGAGGCTGCCTTCAGACTCCAGTAAATTCTGGGCGGCCTCGTTGGCCAACAAAATCTTGCCCGAGATGTCGATTGTCACGATTGCTGCAGGGCTGCTGTCCACTAGGATACGAAGTTGTTCTTCCGCCTCTTGCCGCAATTTGCCCTGCGTCTCGACTTCATTCGCGTGTTCAAATGCCATTTGCCGACTGCGAATGATCTCTGAAACGAAGAGTCCAGTACCGACGAACCCAGCGGAAGCCATCAACAACCTCGTGATTGCTTCACCTGAGGGGAGTTCGCTAAACAGTTCCTGTAGGACGGCGCACACCAGTGCGACGCCTACGACCTGCCAACGAGGTAGAAAAGCTGCGATTAACATGATCGGGAAGAGATAAAGGAAGCCAATCGAGATGTACGGCTTCGTAAGCCAATCAACAATGGCAATAGCGAAAATGAGGATGGCCGCAGCGACCAGAAACGCGGCTCGATTCTTGCGCGAATAGATAGAGGAAACTTCCATACCTTTTCGAAAAATATACTGCATCAACTTAGACATTCTTGACCATTGGGCTGACCGAAGGATAGCCATTGCTGGCCGAAAGATAGCTGCGCCGCGATGAAAGATACCTTTCCTCGCGCTTCCCAGCCTTGTGAACATGGAGGCTATTGCAACAATTCTTTGGAAGCGGTGAACTTTCTTGACTGAGCCAGGGGGAAGGGCCGGACAGGACTTCGCTTCACTGATCGTTGTTCTGCTCGGGATGGCGCTTTTTCTTTCTGTAATTTGCGTCGCCTTGTGGACATTGTTTGACGTGCCGAATTGGTTCGCGAAGGCCACAAGGGGCGCTAGGCGCAAGCGCAAACGGGAAGTCCCGAGTTAAGGTCCCTTTCGGGGCGTTGCGATGAGTGCCGATCCGTTTATTCTCGGCGCACAAAAACCGAAAAAAGCGGCAGTCGCAGCAAGTTGGTTAGTCACGAGAAGGATAGAGGAATGAAAACGGTTTCTGTAATTATCGGCAAATGGTATGTAAGCAAGAAGGTAATCGTAGCAGCCTTAATCGTCACCACGATTGGTATTACAGCGCTCTTTTTCCTATCCGAACGCGGTCAGCCAGCAAACGCGAGTGCACGCCAAGCGCTAGCTACGACGGGTTCGAACACCCCCTCATCCGTACCGACCCTCGACCTGGCACAAAGCCAACTCAATGCAATCAAAATTGAACCCGTGGGAACTTATCTGTTCCCCGTTGAGAAGGAAGCGGTCGGCAACATTGATTTTGACGAAGATCTGTCGGTGCAAGTCTTCCCACCCTATCAGGGCACGATCATCAATACGTTTGTGGAACTCGGAGCCTCAGTCGCAAAGGGCCAGCCCCTTTACACAATCAAAAGCCCCGACCTTATCCAGGCGGAATCGACACTTATTGGTGCTGCGGCGACCGACGAATTAACCACCAAAGAACTAGCACGGGCCAGGGACCTTTACACTTCGAGCGTTGGTGTCCCTCAACGGGAATTGGAGCAAGCCATCTCCGATCAGCAAACCGCAGAAGGTGCCCTCAAAGCTGCGCGAGACGCGGTCCTCGTGTTTGGCAAGACGGATGCCGAAATCGATCAAATGATCGCCTCGCGCAAAATTGACCCCGCTCTAGTCGTGCGAAGTCCCATTTTTGGCAAGGTCACATACAAGAACGCACAGCCCGGATTCTTCGTGCAACCAGGGAATCCGCCAGCGCCGTATTCGGTTGCCGACGTGGGCCTGAAATGGATGCTGGCGACCGTGCCCGAGAGCGAGAGTGGATTTTTTCACGTCCGGCAGCCCGTGGAAGTAAGAGTCTTGGCTTACGACGGTCGAATCTTCAAGGGCAAGGTTTCAAAGATATATGAGTCGGTTGATCCGAACACGCACCGAGTAACCATCCGCTCCGAAATCACCGACCCCCAAAACGATCTGCGTCCCGGAATGCTGGCTAATTTTGTCATTCGAGTCGGCGCTCCGATCGAGGCGACAGCTGTACCTGCAAATGGAGTCGTGCGCGAGCCGGACGGCACGATGGCCACCTGGGTAACGGCGGACCGTCACCGATTCACGGAAAGGATCGTCAGCGTCGGTCTACGGAGAGATGGCCGCGTTCAGATTATCGACGGTCTACAGCGAGGAGAACTGGTGGTCAGCGACGGAGCGGTGTTTCTCAGCAACATGCTGGAAGCGCCACCCAGTGATTAGCTCCAATCACGTTTTCTTTCACAAGGAATATAAGCTTTGTTCAAATCACTCATCTCGTTTTGCCTAAGCCGCCGCCCGATTGTGTTGATGGCTTTAGTGCTGTTCGCAGTCGCAGGATTCGTCGCGTTCAAACTACTCAACATCGAAGCGTACCCGAATCCAACGCCTGTCATCCTCGAAATTACAGCACAGGCACCAGGGCTTTCTGCGGAGGAGATGGAGCGTTACTACACCCGGCCTATGGAAATTGGGCTTTACACGACGCCCGGCATCGAGGTAATCCGCTCTACTTCGTTCTACGGGCTGTCCTTCGTTCGAGTCAGTTTCAAATACGGCGTTGACTATTACTTTGCATACAGCCAAGCCGCCATCGCGCTGCAGCAAAACGTCAGCCTGCCAGGCGGAGTCTCGCCAAACATCCAGGCGAACAGCTCGACTGGCGAAATCTATCGCTATCAGGTTGTCGGTCCGCCACATTTTGGAATTACGAATCTTCGCACGGTCCAGGACTGGATCGTGGCGCGTCGTTTGCTGACCATTCCCGGCATCGCCGCGATTAACAGTTGGGGAGGCCCCACTAAGGAATTCCAAGTCGAAGTCGATCCGCACAAGCTCGAAGCCTACAGCGTAACGGTCCCTCAAATTCTGACGGCGTTAGGCAATGCAAACGTTAATGTTGGCGGGCGTGAAATACTCATCGGCCAACAGTCCATCAACATTCGCGGCGTTGGCCTGATCGACGATGGCGGCGGCGATGACTTGAGGGAAGGATACAAGGTTGACGACATCGAGAACGTAGTTTTAAGCCAGGAGAACGGCGTTCCGGTTTTGGTGAAGGATGTTGGCAAGGTTTCGGTCGGATATAGGCCGAGGCTCGGCATCCTAGGTCGAGACACACACGACGATGTGGTCGGGGCTATCGTCGTGCAGAGGCGTACTGAAAAGACCGCCGACATGATTCCAAAAGTCGAGGCGGCCATTCAGACCTTGAATCGTGACGGAAGCCTGCCGCCGGGAGTTCAGGTTGTTCCGTTCTACGACCGCTCATTATTGATCTCTTTAACCACACGCACAGTTCTGCACAATCTCATCTTTGGGTGTCTCCTAGTCTTCCTTATTCAGTGGATTTTTCTTGGCAATCTCCGCAGCGCAGTCATCGTCGGCATCAATATCCCGTTCGCGCTGTTCTTCGCCACCATCCTTCTCGTGATCAGGGGAGAAAGCGCCAACTTGCTTTCCGTGGGTGCCGTCGATTTCGGAATCATCGTGGATTCGGCGGTGATTCTGGTTGAGAACATTTTCAAAAACTTTCAACGGACGCCTGACGAAAGACAGGGTTTGTTGCAGCGTCTCGCGGACGGCGCTTGGGGTGCGGACCCGACAAGGAGTCTTGAGCCGACAGGGCAAGCACATGGTTGGACAGATCGTTTGCGGTTGATTCTGATTAGCGCGGTCCAAGTGGACAAAGCGGTTCTGTTCTCTGCGTTAATCACGGTCGCGGGTTTCGTGCCGCTCTTCACCATGCAGGGCGTTGAAGGTCAGATTTTCGGTCCTATGGCGCGAACCTATGGTTACGCCTTAGCCGGGGCTTTGATTGCAACTTTCACCGTCACGCCCGTTATCGCTTCGTACCTGCTACCAGAACGAGTGAAAGAAGCAGATACGATTGTCGTTCGGACCTTGCACCGCGTCTACAATCCTGCGCTGCGGTTCGCTCTGAAACATCGTGCATTGGTAGTGGGAATCGAACTCACTCTCTCTTTGGCAACCTTTATTTTTATAGCGCCGCGCCTCGGCAGCGAGTTCTTGCCACATCTTGAAGAGGGGAACTTCTGGATTCGCGCTTCCATGCCCACCACTCTTTCGCTTGAGGATGGCGAGGCGGCTACAAGAAAGATGCGCGAGATTCTCAAGGGGCATCCAGAAGTAATCACGGTCGTTTCGCAGCACGGCAGGCCGGATGATGGTAGTGACGCCGCGCCATTCTCCAACGTGGAACTTTTCGCTCCCCTCAAGCCTTTTGATGAATGGCCCCGAGGTCTGACCAAAGAGAAGCTAACTGAAAGGATTCAAACCGAATTCAATAACGAGCTACCCGGTATCGTTTTCAACTTCTCGCAATACATCGAGGACAACATTGAGGAGGGAATTTCCGGCGTTAAAGGAGTGAATTCAGTCAAGATCGTCGGCCCCAATCTCGAAGTTCTGACCAATCTTGCCAATCAGGTTCGCGATCAGATGAGTCAGGTCCGTGGCGTGACCGACCTCGGCATCTTTCCGGTCCTTGGCCAGCCCAACCTGAATATCAACGTAGATCGTGAGAAGGCGGCGCGTTACGGTCTTAACTCCGGCGATGTGAATACCGTAGTTCAGGCCGCTATGGGTGGAGCAGTCGCGACCGAAGTCTTGGAAGGTGACCGGCAATTCGATCTCGTCGTTCGTTACACGCCGGAATACCGCGACGGCATCGAAAAAATTCGCAATATCAAGGTGGCGTATACCACCGTGAGCGGCGCGAACGCCTATATACCGTTAAGCGAACTGGCCACAATCACGCTCGATACGGGAGCATCTTGGGTTTATCACGAGAGCGTGCTGCGGTTTATTCCTGTGAAGTTCAGCGTCCGTGGCCGCGACTTGGGGGGTACAGTCGAAGAGGCTCAGGCGCGAATCGCCAAGAACCTCCAACTTCCTCCCGGATATCACCTAATTTGGGCCGGTGAATTCGGCGACCTGCAGGAAGCTAAGAAGCGATTGGAGATTATCGTGCCAATCAGCTTCCTCCTAATTGCTGGTGCGCTGTACAGCCTATTTAACAATTTCAAAGACTGCGTGCTGGCGCTCGCTGGAATTCCCGACGCTATCGTTGGCGGAATTCTAGCGCTCTATGTTTCCGGTCTTCACTTCAGCATCTCGGCCGCAATCGGCTTCGTTTCCCTGTTCGGCGTTTCGGTAATGGATGGCATCCTGATGATCACTTTTTACAATCAGGAACTACATCACGGCTTCAAGCCCGTGGACGCAATGTATCGCGCCGCTTCGACTCGGATGCGTCCGCTGCTAATGACGGCGCTCTCTGCCTGCATCGGCCTGTTTCCTGCGGCCATTTCTACGGGAATCGGGAGCCAAGTGCAGCGCCCGCTCGCAACTGTAATTGTTGGTGGCATGTTCCTTGGCCCGATCATGCTCCTTTTGGCTGTACCCGCGCTGCGCTTGATTTTCTTGGGAGGCGAGCATCACTTGAGCATTCATCACTTACCCCCGAAGGAACCAAAATGACCACCGGGCATTTCCTTGTTTTGATGATCATTGCGGCCCTTCTGCAGGGTGCAAGTTTAGCACGCCAGACAATTCCTGAATCCCAACAAGCCACTCCGCAGAGCTATAAGGAGCCTGCTAGCGCCGCCGAATCTCACCCTGAGCGAAGCAATCTAGCGCACAGGGTCACGGTACCCCAAAGTCGTGCAGGACAGAAGCATTCCATACAACATCTGAGCCATCCAGTGCGGTCAGCTAAAGCCACTGGCAGCGTTCGGGGGCAAGCAACTGGAAAGGTTATAAACCTTCGTCAGACAGGTGCAACCACATCGACTGACTCTCCAAGCAAAACAGTCAACCGCCGAAGCGTGCCCGTATCCGGGTCAAGCGTCGCCCTGAATGGGAATCATTTTAAGAACAACCGGGATCCAGGCGCGCGCCTTGCAATCAGCGGCGGTCCGCTGACAGGAACAAAAGGTACGGCTGTAATCAATGGAACCAACATGAAACACAACCCTTAATTGCTATGACTCGTCCTCACAAAACGCGCGTCATTGCTTTCATTCCGATTTTACTCATATTGATTGCGCCTGGATGTGCTGTCGGTCCGAACTTCAAGAAGCCACCCGCGCCGAACGTTCCCGGCTACACGCCGAGTCCAATTTCGAGTACGAGCAGCACCGCCAATGTGTCTGGTGGAGAGGCTCAAACCTTTGTCGAAGGCCGTGACATTCCTGGAGACTGGTGGACGTTATTTCAGTCAAAGCCGCTGAACGACTTAATCGAGCGTTCACTCAAGAACAATCCCGACCTCAAATCGGCTCAAGCCGCACTGTTGGTCGCAAGAGAGAGCGTGCTGGCGCAACAGGGCGCTTACTATCCAAGCATATCTGGCGGGTTTTCCGCGCTCCGAGCGAAATCGTCGAGTAACGTTTCACCCGTGACCAACACCAATGCTTTGAACTACAGCTTTTATACGCCAGAGGTGAGCGTTTCGTTCGTGCCAGATGTTTTCGGCCTCAACCGCAGAACTGTTGAATCACTCCAAGCTCAGGACCAGCAGGCGCGTTTCGCGGTGGCCGCCACTTACATCACTTTGAGTTCAAATGTGGCCGGCGCTGCGATCGAGGAAGCGTCCCTGCGAGGGCAGATTGACGCGACGCATCAACTGATCGAAATCAACACCAACATGCTTCAGATCATGCGCAAGCAGTTTGAAAAGGGCTATGTGGGCCGTCTGGACGTGGCTGCACAAGAAGCCCAACTTGCTCAAGTGGAGGCGACGTTGCCTCCACTCGTGAAGCAGTTGGCTCAACAACGCGACCTTCTCGCGGCTCTCTCGGGAGGCTTCCCCAATCAGGACATCCCTGAAAAGTTCGAGCTTTCGAGTCTACAACTGCCTCAGGAATTGCCAGTGAGCCTACCTTCGCAGCTCGTTGAGCAGCGGCCTGACGTTCGCCAAGCGGAGGAAAACCTTCATTCGGCAAGCGCTCTGATCGGGGTTGCGATTGCCAATCGGCTCCCGAATTTTGCGCTTACGGCAGATGCGGGCAGCACGGCGGTAGTCCTAAGCCACCTGTTCACAGGAGGCACGGGCTTTTGGGATGTAGGCGCAAGCGTTACACAGCCGATCTTTGAAGGTGGCACTCTTCTCCACCGTGAGCGCGCCGCGAAAGATGCGTACATTCAGGCGAACGAACAGTACCGCAGCACCGTGTTAACGGCTTTTCAGAATGTTGCCGACACGCTGCATGCGTTGCAGCAGGACGCCGAGGCACTGAAGGCCGCCGCAGACGCTGCGAATGCCGCCAAGGTAACGCTCGATCTCACCACAAAGCAGATGCAAGTCGGCTATACCAGTTATCTTGCTTTGTTAAGCGCAGAGCAGATCTATCAGCAGACCCTGATTAACCTCGTTCAAGCCCAGTCTAATCGGTACGCCGATACTGCTGCGCTGTTTCAGGCAGTGGGCGGCGGATGGTGGAACCGTAACGAAATTCCACAAAACTGAATATTACGGCGTGAGTTGCTCCATAGGTTTTCTTGAACTGAAGATTCAGTAGGGAGAGATAGTTGTTCGAGGTGATCTGAGCCACAATCCGGTCAATTTGCGGATTGTCGGCAATCCAAACCTATCGCGAAAAATGCGCCCGGCAAGAGACCGATGTCCTGATTAACGCCGTAACCGGACAATTGGTCGGGCAATTGTCCGGTCAGCCGACTAACCGTCCAATTGCAATTACTTCCGAGTTGCCCGTGATCCAAGAGCAATTCGGAAGCGAGGCCACTTCTGCGGTACCGCTGCGTTTCGGCCAGTTGTTGCTTCAGCACGCTCCCACTAGGGAACGCTACCGACAATGAGCGGGGCTGCACGAGCCGCGCCTAATAGCGTGATCGTCAGTTGACGGTCGGGCGCTCGATGCGCTCCACGGTGTATGCCGGCAGGTTGTCCTCTTGGCGCTTCAGCTCGAGACCGAGTTTGTCCAGGACCGTGAAGATTGTGGGGAGGCCGGAGAAGGGGTTCCCGGCCGGAGTAGTGTTCGATGGCGGAGGGGGCAGGCGCATGGGGACCCAGCCTTCCGTGTTCACCGTGAACAGCCCGCTGAGCGAGGTGCGGTTCACGACAGGCAGATCCGTCCAGTTCGCAATGTAGTGGGCAAGGTCGTCCATATCTATGGCTTTCGCGTTTAGGGGATGGCCGAAGCCGGGAACAAAGTTATGGCAACCTTCCGGGTCGGTATCGAAGGTGCAGTCTTTATCGGTAACGGGTGACTTTTGAAGCTTCGGACCACTACGGGCAACGGTGAGAACATCAACTGACATCGTTTTGTTCTCAACCTGCATCATGAGACTGAAACGATAGGCGAGGAATGCGCGGATCATTTGCTGCGCCCGGCGTCGCACTTCGCTGCTTTGAAGACCGGGAGGGATGGCGTTGGCAGGCGCTTTCGCTTCGATATCGTACCTCTCACGAATGGTCCAGTCAGGAAGA